>Ga0315308_1000101_pt1 | contig 43019 bp, 38 predicted proteins | sample TDP3_MG_FD_203078 | JGI IMG/M metagenome (GOLD analysis project Ga0315308, IMG submission 203078) | Freshwater sediment microbial communities from Lake Towuti, South Sulawesi, Indonesia - TDP3 | ecosystem: Environmental > Aquatic > Freshwater > Lake > Sediment | place: Indonesia: South Sulawesi...
GAGCCCTTAAACCCGTATGTGTTCCATACTGTTGGTCTTGCTCGAATAAGCGGAACACTGAAATCAAGATGATACTGCAATGGCTCGTCATATTCAATCATGCACAGGTTTTCCTTCGGTAGCAATGCATATTGTGACAAATTGGCCGTTGGGATTACTCCTGCAAAGCCGTAGGTCACGTATTGATAAACATAGGTTACGCGGCCACCTAACGTCTTAAACAGTTCCAGGTCTTGATCTGAAACGGGATTGAAGAGCGCTACTACAACAGGCACAACAGGGCTTCCGTTTGCGCTCATTTCTTCCAAACTGTCTTGAATTCTATCGAAGTCCTTGTCAAGGCTAGCTTTGTGATCGATAAAAGGTCGAACGATTTTTTCTGAACTACTATTCGATTCGACGTTTTCTCTCCAAGAGTTATGTGCACTTGTTGCGTAGACAAAAGGCTCGTGCATAGTGAAAAATAGAATAAGAGACAGAGCTACGGCAAGAGATATTCTCGTATTCATCATTGTACGGCCTCAGGTACCGAGGTATAACTCTTCAATTAAGGGATAAATTTGCTTCGATTTAAGTTCTTCTTCAATTTTCTTCTAGAAGATTCGTTGAGTCGTCTTTAATGCCTTCAGAACTTGATGTAAAGCTGGAGAATCCTTTTCTAGCTGTCAGCCCATCCGAAGTTTCTTCCCGCTACCATTAGGTCGAACATGTCACGTTGACGTCACCGTTTATGTCGCAGTCGGGATTCCGTTCATTCCATCCGGTGCCAGATGGCCAGCTCAAATCTGTTCCAATTGCTCTGGCGCGCGCTAATAATGTTTGATGAGTTGTCTGTCAGTAGCCTCTTTGCACGACCCAACACGAAGATGTTTACGATATACGGCGATGAACGAGAGAATAGACACGTGCAGAAGAGTTCGTGGTTAGGGCGATAAAGAGTTATTTGGCGCTGACGTAGATTGAGTCGCTTCCTTGGAAGGGTGTTCCGTCATATAGGTTGCCTGTTACTGTCATTTCCACCGCAACGTTTTTGAAGGGTTCTACATAACCCAGGTGATACATTTTGGCCCATAGATAGTCAACATAAGCCTGTTTGTCAAAGAAAACCTTCAGCTTCTTAGTTTCGAGTATGTAGCTTGTGCGGTAGATACAGTCAAGGCAAATCGTAGAGGTATTGATATCTTTAACGCTGTATTTGCTGGACTTGGGAAATTCTAAGACCGCCAGTACCACAGGACCGGGCGGAGGCGTGTCAAGATTAATCTTTTCGGGATCAAGAGTTACCAAGATCTGTATTGTTGAAGTTCCCATCGGCGACGGTGCAAATACAGCCGCGCCAATTAGCACAGAAAGAACAAACAAGTAGACCAGTGTCATGGTAGCTGTCTTCATTCTGATCAGCTCTAGAACCTTTGTTGTCCTCTCCCATCATATTTAAAGATGTTAGCAGATTTAAGAGTTATCGTATTAGATTCTATAACATAAGCCTTCCATGCCAGAGGAACCTTTTTCTGTCTCGATCACAGCGCCTTCGATGCGCCAGAGCAGCTCGGAAATGAAAGCCTACGGAAGTATTATCTTTATTGTGTCGCTGCCAGCAAACATCCCTGCATCGTTGATCAGTTGACCTTTCACGGTTAAGGTTACAGTTTGGTCTGCTTGTGGTGGAACCGTGCCCATGTGATACACTATATTCATCCAGATGTAGTTTGTGACCGCAACGGCATCGAATTTCACAATCAATGTTTCCTGCTCAACCTTGGCACTAAGCGCCTGAGTCACAAAGTCTCCTTCGTAGTAGAGTCCTATCGTTGACACGTTGATGTCCGCGACATCATAAGAAACGCCGTCTTTGGTCAAGTTGCCAACGTATGCCGTGATGACGCCGCCCGGTGCTCCGACCCGTTTCAGGTTCAGCACGCTTGGTACGATATCGACGTCGGCCTCTACCGTTGACGCAGTTGTTGACGAAGCTAGGAACTGCAGCCCCAACAACGCTATCAAAAGGAGGGCAGACGCCACTGCCATTCCGAAAGCACGCATTTTTTAGTCTCTCCTTTTCTCTCTTCTAATTACATTCTAGTAAATATAGTGAATAAAAGGCATATTTCTGTTGTGGAAGAATCTTACTTAAATTAATACGAGAAACGCCAGCTCTTGTAGGATAGCAAACTAATCAAATCACCCCCCCTCGGCTCGAGGTTTGTATCGAAGCTTTTGGAGTGTCTTTGACCGCACGCGCTGCGGACTAAAGCTTTGGGAAAAGGCGTATGCAGGAAACCGTGATCGGAAAAATACATCTAATTCAAAGAAAAATCGTGACATGGTTTGAATCGTGGGATCTTCCCTCCTATTGAGTCTTTTTCCAAACGATAGCTTGAAGTGTGGGCACGATGTTGCACCGGAAACATAGAATTGAATTATATAAGATTGTAAAGTAAGCTTTATAGCATTCGTACACGTCTTAAAGTCTTGAGCGGCATACTGAAGAGAGGAAGGCTGAGTTGCTTATTCGCCACAACATGACTAAGATAGCGACTGAAGCCCTGAAAAAAATCGTTTGGTTCAGGGTTCTGTCAGAAGCTCGGTGGCGAAAGGAGGACAAGGCTTGATCCTTGTAACAGGCGGCTCAGGCTTCATAGGAAGTCATGTTGTAGATAAGTTGATTGACCAAGGTTTCACAGTTGAAGTTCTCGACAAGGTGAAACCCCTAAGAGATGATGTGAAGTGGTTCCAGGGAGACTTGACGGATGATCAAGACGCTCTACTGGCATGTAAGGATGTTGAAGTTGTATTTCATCTAGGCGCTGTATCCGATGTGAAAATAGCTTTATCCAGTCCTGAAACATGTTTGAAGGTCAACGAAAATGGCACGCTCACATTGTTGAAAGCCGCGGTTGCGAGAGAAGTTGAACGAGTCGTGCTTGCTTCTACTACCTGGGTGTACGGCAAGGCGAATGGAGTTGTGGATGAGAACACGCCAATATCGATGCCGGATCATATTTACACAAAATCCAAGGTTGGACAAGAGCACATCGTGTACAGTTGGCATAAGCAATTCGGCTTGCCCTATACCATTTTGAGATATGATATTCCGTACGGACCCAGGATGAGGTCTAACATGGCCATAGCAGCCTTCGTGCAAAAGGCGCTAAGGCGAGAACCCATAACCGTTTTTGGCAATGGAGACCAAGGTAGATGTTTCATATTCGTTGAGGATTTAGCAGAGGGAAATGTTGCTGCTCTGAAAGCGAGTGGAAAAAACGAAGTTTTCAATCTTGCCGGCGACCAATACGTTACTATAAATCAAGTGGTTGATGTCCTAAAAGAGACATTCGAAGGCATCGAAGTCAAGCATGAAGATGTCAGGTCAAACGACTTCAAAGGAGTTGTAGTGAGCATCGAAAAGGCAAAAAGACTGCTAGGGTGGAACCCTAAGACTTCGTTCCGGGAGGGTCTGCACAAGTACATAGAACACGTTCAGAAGGAGCGCACATAGACAAAACACGGAGGATCAAATCGTGTCAAAGGTCTTGATCATAATACCTGCATACAATGAGGAAAAAAGCATAGGCAACGTTCTTGACGGGATACTGCAGCTAAGAGATTCGATGTCGGACCCAGATATCTTAGTCATGGATGATGGGTCTAAGGATGCAACAGCTCGCGTTGCGCTAAGCAAGCATGTTAACGTTATCAAACACGCAGAAAACCACGGTGAAGAGGGCGCGATTCAGACAGGTTTCGACTACGCTATGAGACACAACTACGACTATGTTGTTAAGCTTGATGCTGACGGTCAACATGAACCCTCGGAGATTTCGAAGATTCTTGATCCCCTTTTGAAAAACGAAGCCGATGTCATTATCGGTTCGCGACTTGAAGACTATCCTGAACCGCTCCTTTTCAGAATTGGTAGACTCTTTTGCTCATCCCTCGTTTCAGTGCTAATACGAAAACGTATTTCTGATCCAACATCTGGATTCAAGGCAAGAAGTCTACGCGCTGTAAAATATTCAAGAGCGCTGTATCTGGCAACCGAGTTCTTACATAACGACTTGGTGAACGATATAGAGGAGCTTATTCTATATTCGAAGAAGAAAATGAGGATAAAAGAAGTTCCTATAAACATGAATAAAAGGGAATACGCATCAAAAATCTACGCTTCGCGTAGACTGCTAGAGTTTCCCTTCATCTTCTTTTTAGCGATATCAAAAAGCTTCTTTGCTTCGGGCAAGACGAAACGATTTCTTTAGACATAAAAGCATATTAACATGATTCGCGCTTTTCCCTTCTCAAGCGCTCTGTCGGATATATCTTGATGTCTTTCTCTGTTGACGTAGAAGAATGGCATGATTACTGCTCCCCCTATCTAAATGAAAGAGCAGTTGTATATTCTAGTGAAGAACTTCGCAAAATGGCCTTGCTAAATCCTCTTCGATGTATATTAGAAGTCTTCGCTTATTGCAATGTGAAATCTACCTTTTTCGTTCTTGGGGAAACAGCCCAACGTTTTCCAGAGCTGGTTGAAGGCATTTGTGATCACGGTCATGAAATTGCCTCGCACTCTCTCAGTCACCGTAACCTTACGAATATGAGCAGGAACGAGTTTGAGAAAACGGAAAAGCTGACAATCGAAATACTAACTAGACTAGCTGGAACCCGGCCAAAAGGATTTAGAGCTCCGGCTTTCAGCATAAGCACCGAAATCCTCAACTGCCTTGAAAGGTTAGGATACAATTACGATTCGTCTGTGGCGCCGTCAATAAGGATTCCAGGATATGCAGGGCTTCATAAAGCTCCCATGCACCCGTATCATCCATCACGAAGAGATGCTTTCAAAGCAAGTAAAGAACGAGAATTCTTGGAAGTGCCTATAGCAGCTTTTCCAGTATTACATCTACCAGCAGGAGGAGGCTGGCTCCTGAGAAACGTCGGCGTTTCTTACATTAAAACAGCCATCAAGCTTCTTCTCAAGAAACAATATCCAATAGTTCTCTACGTCCACTTGCAAGACTTGACTCTTAACCCAAAAACTGACGGCGTACCTTTTCACGAATTCAGAAACTGTGGAAGATACGTCTTGAAGGCAATAAGAAACATAATACAGAGCGTTCCTGTTGAAAAAATGCCAATCAGAGAGATTGTTTCTCGCTACGAACCACCACCTGAAGACTAAAACTAACAAGGTCGACGACAGTAACGTTTAGAGCGTACAAACGCGCTAAAAGGAGATGACGCGACTTGAACATTCTTTACGTGGCCATGGATTATTTCGGCAACCCTGATTTGGTCAGACTTTCCGTGGAGATGGCTCAAAGAAATCATCGAATAAGTGTAGCAACTTTTCTGAGAGACATTGACAAGCATTGTGTCGCGCGCAACGTAGATGTTTTAGGAGTTACTCCTCTGATGACGATAACGAACATTGGATATAGAATAGCGTTTCCCTTTGCACGAATCTACCGCATTGTTGAGGAGCAAAGCATTGACGTCATACACGCTTTAGGAGATTACTCGGCAAACAGTGCACTAGCAGCCGCCGTTTCGCGAGTAACAGATGTCCCATTCGTTTACACTATTCAAGGCATAGATTGGAGAACTGGAAGCTTACCGGCAGATCTCTTGATGGAATTCTACAATAAGACAATTGAACAGCTAATTGCGAAAAGGGCCAGCAAGGTCATTCTGCTATCGAAAAGGTTAATGCCAAGAGCAGAAGAGTTTGGTGTGGAAGAGAACAAGACTGTTGTGGTTCCCTCGGGAGTCGACTGTGTTTATTTCAACCCTGAACGACCAGAAATCAAGAAAAGAGCCAATCGGCTTCGTGAGGAACTCGGCATCAGCGAAAGGATCACTGTAGGCTGCATCGGAAGATTGGTTCCAGCTAAAGGCTTAACCTATCTTATGTCCGCGCTGAGACAAATACATGAAGTTCACAATGGCATTGCCCTGGTTATCGTAGGAGACGGTCCCGAAAAGGCAAACTTAGAGGCGATCGCTAAAGATCTTGAAATCAAGACGATATTCACTGGATGGCAAACAAACACTCGGCCCTACTATAAGCTAATGGACATATTTGTCCTGCCGTCTCTTTACGAGGGATTGCCTAACGTGGTGTTAGAAGCTATGGCCATGGGCAAACCCGTCATAGCAACTGACGTCGGAGGCAATCCTGATCTGATCGTGAACGGAAGGAATGGATTTCTGGTTCCGGTTCGGGACAGTGGGCACATTGCAGCAGCTTTGAAGAAACTGGTTGAAAACGGCGATTTGAGAAGGCGAATGGGGCTTCTTGGCAGGCAGATTGCAGAGGAATTTTTCTCTTGGAACAAAATCGTTGAAAAGGTCGAAACAGTTTATAATGAGATAATCGGTTATGCTCACAGGTAACCATTGTTGAAAGAGCTGCTTTCTACTCTGAGAGGATCGTTAGAATATGAAGACCAAAGAAATCCCCCCAGCAAAACCGTATTTTCCAGACGATGATATACGATTGCTGCAAGAGGAAATGGGCCAAATACTACGTTCAGGCATGCTGACACTCGGAGAATACACTAAAAGCTTCGAGGCTGAATTCGCCAAAATATCTGGTGTTTCGCATGCAGTAGCTGTGAATTCTGGAACCAGCGCGCTTGAAATAGCGTTACGTTCAATTGGCTTGAAGAAGACCGACGAGGTCTTGGTTCCCACCAACACTTTCAGCGCCACTGCTACGGCTGTAATTTTCGCAGGAGGAAGACCAGTTCTGACAGACATTGACCCCAGATCATTGTGCTTGGATGCGAAAAATATTCAACAGCACATCAACTCCAAGACGAAGGCTGTGCTGGCTGTTCACGTTGGTGGATTAATTTGCCCCGAGATTAAAAAGATGAAGGAAATCTGTGACGATTGTGGAGTAGTTCTGATTGAAGATGCGGCACATGCACAAGGAAGCACTATCGATAATCAACCAGCTGGCTCAATAGGACAGGCAGGTTGCTTCAGCTTCTATCCAACAAAAGTCATGACCACCGGTGAAGGAGGCATGATAACAACAAATCGGAATGACATCGCGACTATGGCAACTGTTTTAAGAGATCAGGGAAAGCAAGATTTCTCGGGCAACATTATCATTGAGCTGGGCTACAATTGGAGGATGAATGAAATTAGTGCAGCCATCGGGCTTACTCAGCTCAAGAGACTTCCTGACTTCATAGCAAACAGGAATCGAATAGCCCGCTTCTACGATGACAAAATGTCACGGATGGAGGGCATTGAACCCTTGATTAAGCCTGCTAACATTGTGAGCAACTATTACAAGTACGTGGTCTTCTTGTCGCCATCGATCTCTCGCGACAACTTTAAACAAAAACTGCGAGAAACAGGTGTAAAATGCAGCGGCGAGGTCTATTGGCCTCCCCTCCACATGCAGCCAGTGTTCCAGCGCGTGCTTAAGGTCAATGAAGGCGAGTTTCCAGTTGCGGAAGACGTTTGTAAGAGGATGGTATGCCTACCGATTTACAGTCAAATGAACCTAGACGAAGCTGAATACGTAGTCCAGAACATAGAGACGGCTTTGTCTGAGCTGCAACGAAAGTGAAAACGAGGGCGCATTTGTGAAAGCGGCTTAAGAAATGCAAGATGAGTGAAGATGCAGATTTCCACATGTTTCGTTACCGAGATAGATCATGATGGCCTTATGGCTGGAGCGCTAGTTAATGATCTGAAAATGTTGCGCTGTTTGAAGAAGTTCGGTGAGGTGGATGTTATCTATCTTCAGAACAAGCGGTATAGATCCGTTTGGCTTGCCTTTCTGCCGTTTTTGACGCAGATTTTGAGGAGTTTTTCCAAGCCGTATTGCTTATACTTCTCTCGTGGTCTGTTTTCTTCGTTTGTTCTTGTCTTTTTCAGGCCGTTTCATCGGAAAAAAATAGTGCACGAAGCGCTTTCCGTACCGCTTCCATCGACTGAGCTGAAGTATGCACCTTACAACAGGTTTGAGTCGTTTGCGCTGTATTGTGTGACTCGCTTTCTAGAAGAGATAGTTTCGCGGAATGTCGATGCGATCACCGTAGCGGCAGAAGATTACCGTGCTGAACTGCAAGAGGTTGGCGTTGTGAGAGACAGGATTTGGGTACTTCCATTCTACGTTGAAGACGCCTTCTTTAGACCTCCCCTGAAGAATCACGTTAATGGCACCTTTGTTTTGTGCTATGCGGGGGGCTTTCATTTGTATCATGATTTATCCTATTTGATCAAAGCGTTTGAGCTGGTCAGTCGATCAAATGAAAAAATCCAACTGCTGCTTATCGGCGACGGGGCGCTGCATCGGGACATCGAAAAGGAGGTTGATAACAAGAAATTGGCGGAGAAGGCTAAATTCACAGGCAGAATACCTCATTCCTCCATGCCGTCTCTCTTGTCGAAGGTTGACGTATTCATACTCTTGATGCGCAAGTCCGGGATCTCGACAAGTCTGCTGGAAGCTGCGGCTGCAGGAAAAGCCATAATAACTTCCAGAAAAAGCGATACTGCATTTAGCAGATATTTTAGGCACCGAAAGGAGATTTATTTCACGAACAGCACATCGCCGATTGAAGTGGCGGAAGCGATAAATCTTCTCTACAACGATTCCGCGCTGAGGAACACTCTGGGTAAAGAAGCGCGAGAGGTTGCCAAAAGGAACTTCAGCGAGAAGGCTGCAGTTAAGCACTTGGAGCAACTGATGAATAAGGTTTGCATGAACTGACTCACACTTAAATGTAGAAAGGTGAAAGTGATTGGACCGTGGGAAAATACGTTTCGGCGTTCAGGTACCAGCGGGACAGCTATCAGAGGTAGTTCAGCGATGCGTCCTTTGTGAAAAAATGGGTTTTGACTCGGTATGGTATCCTGACCATTTTATTGGTGGTAATCCGTCATCTCCATGGCCCGAGCTATATGTTGCACTAACTATGATGGGAATCAACACAACTAAAGTAACTGTGGGATCAGCAGCTACTGATTGTTTAAGGCGACATCCAGCGACTATTGCTCAAGCGCTAGCAACAATTGACAACCTAACTGGCGGCAGAACGACTTTTGGAGTAGGCGCAGGCGAGGCCATGAATCTGCTGCCCTTTGGTATACTGTTGGATAGCCTGTTCGGAAAGCTAAAGGAAGCTATTCAAGTCATAAAGATGCTTTGGAGTATGGATTACGCTAAACCCGCGAATTTTGAAGGACGATTTTATCATTTGAAGGATGCTTTCCTTCAAATAAAACCGATTGCTAAGCCACATCCCCCTATATACATTGGTGCTTTTGGCCCCAAAATGCTCGAACTAACCGGAGAAATAGCAGACGGTTGGATACCCTTCTCTCACACTCCAGAGACATATAGAGCGTGTCTGGAAGGTCCCATAAAAAAAGGGGCAGAGAAGGCTGGTAGACCTATTTCAAAAATTGAACCGGCCTTCCTGCCGACAACTGCCATTTCACTAGATCACGAAGAAGCAAGGAAAGAAATAGAACGAGTCGCAAGACGCTTCTTAGTGCTATTGCCAAGCGTCCTCCGAATGGTTGCTCCTGAAATCAGCCACCCAGGTGCTCCATACACTCTGGTCCACTGGATGGGACACCTGAAAGCGGAAGAGATGGAAACGATATCCAAAATAGCTGAAGGGATTTCCCCCGAACTCGCGCTGAAAACGGTGATCTGGGGCACTCCCGAAGACTGCATTGGCCAAATCGAAGACTTCATTGAGGCTGGATGCCGCCATCTTATCTTCGGAATAAAAAACCGCGGGGCAGACGAAGCAATAAGTCTTCTTGGAAATGAGGTTGTATCATATTTCAAAGAGGGCGAACAGAGCTGAACGACACTTTGCCCCATGAGAAAGGATCGAAGCAATCAGAGAGAACGGTTCGGACTCTTAGGCGGGGAGAAGAGAAGGCCCACCTCGAGACACTGAATCTGTGTTATGGCTCGTGGGGTAAAGAGGAGGAATGGAAAAGAAGGTATATTTTGCATCCTGATTTTGACATTACCAAAAATGTTGTGATTGTTGAAGAAGACAGACAGTGGGCCGGCGGAGGAACCGCTTGGGTTCGAGAAGCCATACTCGGAAATCGCAACAAAGTCAAGGTGTATGGAGCAGGGGATTTGTATGCGCATCCGAACTTCAGGGGTAAAGGCGTGTACTCGACAGCGATGCGAGGCCTAAATGAGGTGGCCCAGAAGCAGGGCGCGGCTTTGGGATTCGCTTATCCTTCGTCTTACAGGTTGCCTATGGTAGCGTTGCCCAAATACGGTTTTGTCGAAATCCTCCATCCTGCAACGAAGATCTACGCGCTAAATCCAGAAAAACTGTTTGAGTTTCTCATATTGCGTGTGAAAGAGGGTTATCTTCCTCAGAGATATGAGGGTATAACGCTGAACTTTGCAGTTGCTTTTGATTCTCTTGGAGGAAAGCACATGGTAGACAAATACTTCGAAATTAGAGAAGGTCAATTCCAAGAGCTGAGTGAAACGGCTAGACCAGAGAACGTTGATTTAAGAATTGAAACACACATCAACAGTTTGCTCAAAGTCGCAAGTCTCTTCTACCTTGGAAAAAAGAGTCTCTATCTTGTCTTGCTTATAGGCTTGGTGCGGAGACGGATTAAGATACGGCTTTCTATGAGATTCCTAAAGGCTTTCTTGGGGTTCAAATGAGCTTCATCAAAGAAATTCTTGACCTAAGAGTTAAGGTCCACAAGAACGATTTCCGATTTCATATCACTCCTGATCACTGGAAGGTCCTTTATGCACCAGAAGATAGTAACGTGATATCAATAGTTGAAAACGGAGTTCTGAAGGGTTATATAGCCTTCCAGCCCTCAGTCTTCGACGGCGTTGAGGCTTATGGGATTGAAGAGATATGTGCTGATAGCAAGGTAACTTCCGCGAAATTGATCGATCAACTTATAGATCGCAGCGCGAAAGACAAGATCGACTTCGTCTTCATGAAAAAGACTGCAGAGCTTTACGACGATGTCCTCTCCCAGAAGGGCTTTGTTTCCTTTGTAGAGAGTGTCATTATGGTCGTGCTGCTTAACCCAAAAGAGCTCTTGTTGGCTCTTTCTGATGAATCAGAGAATGGGAAAACATTAGAACTAATAATAAAGGGCTTTGACCCAGTGAAGGTAAAAATTGGACAAAAGGGAATAAAAGTTGTCGAAGATGCAGTGACAGATTTCACGGTGTCAATGGATAGCAAGACTTTTCTTAGGCTTTTCTTTGGAGAGGCATCGTTCCTAAGAGAGTTTGTCAGAAGAAGAATAAGAGTCAAAGGAATGCTGAATCTGCATGTCATCCGCCGTTTTTTCAACCTAATAAGGCAGGGGAAGGTATACATTCCTTATGGAGACTGGGTTTAGGGCCTCTAGATGCCTAGAAGAAGTTTGCTTTAATCAACTCACGAAGTGATTTCAAGTGAAGGTAGCAGTTCTTACTGACAGTCCTGTTTTATGTGAGGATACGATGTATCTCGCCGAACTGAAAAAGGAAGTGGAAAGGAACTGTGCTGAAATGGATATACTTTGCATTGAACCTTCCCAATGGTTGCCCTTAGACAACACTATTCCGATCTATCGCTTTCTTGCAACAGCTTCGCTGGCTTACCGAATGGTCGATTATGACATCTTGCATGCGCAATTTACGTTTCCTCTAGGTTTTCTTCTCACATTTCTAAAGAGCTTTCATAGAAAGCCGGTGATAATTCACACTCACGGCGATGATGTATTTGTCATTCCTTCGGAGAACATTGGTTTTCAGAGGACTCTGCTTGGCAGATTTGTCACTAAGGTATCGTGGCAAGCAGCATATCGTGTTCTCGCGGTCTGCGAGAAAGCCAAGCAAGAGATCAGGACGGCGGGTATAGCTGAAAGCAAAATTAGCGTTTTATACAATGGAGTTAATGAGAATTTCTTTCGCAAAAAGACAAGAATAAGCGACAATAGACTAATCGACATCAGGGAGAGCTCTGACATGATTTTTCTGAATGTTGGGCATCTGAAAAGTGTGAAAAATCATGCACGGCTCCTCATAGCCTTCAGTCATTTCGTCGAGAAGGTAAAATCTAAAGAAAGGGTGAAGCTTGTTCTGTGCGGGGATGGGGCTTTAGAGAGGAGTCTTCGTGATCTTACAGAAAAACTGGGTATAGCAAATAGTGTGGCGTTTCTGGGGAGACTGCCTCATGTAAAAATGCCCGAGCTTTACAGTGTCGCAGATGCTTTCATCTTGCCCTCTTTGCATGAAGCGCATCCTTGGTCTCTTCTTGAAGCAATGAGCTGTGAACTGCCCATCGCCGCTTCGAGCGTTGGTGGAATTCCCGAGTCATTGACAAATGGGAAGCTCTTGTTCAACCCATGGAAGACACATGAGATACTTCGAGCAATGGAATACCTATATGAGGATAGTAGCAGAAGAGAACGTATAGGATCACAGAATAGGAGAATAATATTGGAAAGATTCTCCTTGAGGGAGCATGTGTCAAGGCTATGCTCAATCTATAAAGAACTTTCAGATCCCATGTAGTCTAGAAATGCCAGCAAAAAACGTTGCTAGGAGAAAGAAGCCAGCACATGCATGTCTTTGTTCACGTCGACGCTGATCCGAGCGATTCGCAGCTGTGCAGGATTAAAGGTAGCGGTCGAAGTTCTCACGCTCCGCCTCTTAAATGGGACGGGCTGACTTTCACGCTTGACTTTTTTGAAACTTTTCGTGATAAGATTAAAGGGCTCGGACTAGAATTTAAGGCGACTTTCTTCATTCGAGCCGATGAACAGATAAGGAATCTCTATGGAGCCTACAGCGATATTTTCATAGAGTTTCACAATGACGTAGGGAAACATTTCTCCAAGGGTTGGCACCCGCATCTCTTACGTTGGTCGAAAGTTGCTCAATGCTGGGGTCAGGAATTTCGAGATATTGAATGGATGCGGAGGGTCCTGACTGATTGTGTGGAAGATTTGAAGGCACATGGATTTGAAGTGCGATTTACCAAAATGGGATGGTGCTATCATAATAACACAACTATGCAGACACTGTCGAATCTTGGTGTAGAGGCTGATTTCTCAGCCCTTCCAGGTGCTAAGCGTCCCGGACGCTTGATTGAAGGGAAGTCTCTTCAGGACAAGTTTGATTGGAGTAGGACAGGGTCCAAACCTTATCATCCAAATGAACATGATTACCAAAAGCCAGGGTCTCTGAGAATTCTGGAGATTCCTCTGACCACGCTTGGAGTGAGAGGTTTCGACACTTTCCTATATAGCGTTAAGTTGGCCTTGGCCTCATACTTGCGGTTGGACTTCTCCTATATACCCTCATTTAGTATGATGACGCCGCTCATTTTGCCAGATTTGGTTAAGAGCTTGAATCAAGACGAAGTTTGTGAAATTCTGTTTGGAGAAAAAGAAAGCCGATACATAACCTTGTATCTTCATCCAGACGATCTGTTAGTTACTGATAGGCGGACTGCATTTGAGGATTTTATATCAAAACTAATCGATGTAGCCAGCAAAAATGATGTGAAAGTGGTTTTTGATGATGCTGTTCAGCTATACAACTATTGCATGCAGATTATATAATTGGAATGACATTGATTTATCATAGAAAAGGTCCAATGAGCGAGTATGAATATTCTTTTGGTATGCAGAGGTTACTTGGCAGGAGGAGGGGCTGGTTCACGATGGAGAAGCTTAGCTAATCATTTGAGTAGAGAACACAGGATATTTGTTGCGACAAGCTCCCCTAGAAGCTTGCACTCCGAAATCAACGGGGGAAAAATGCGCGTCCTGCGGGTTCCCATATTTCCAGCGATAACAAATATTCCTTTCCTAGCGTCTCTAAATGCCTTTTTGCTTCTTTTCTATCTTTCGAGGTTCGTTTCGAGAATAGATGTCGACTTGATAATTGCGACCATACCTGAATTCGAAGAAGGAATTGCCAGCGCTATCGTATCAAGGACATTCCACCGAAAACTGGTCGTTGATGTTCGCGACTTGATTGTTGAAGATCACGTTGAATCCGTGTATTCAGTGTTTCCGAGGTTTATTCGGCATGCCATTCAGTTTTTGTATTCTAACTTTTTTGTTAGCGTTACGAATTCTTCTAGCCTCGTCGTTACAGTCACTCCTACTTTGAAGCAATATCTGATGTCAACGGGGGTTATGGCTCCCATAGAGGTCATTCCAAATGGTGCGGACACATCGGTCTTCCGCCCAGCAAGTGCCAAGGAAAGAATTAAGATCAGAAATGAATTCGGCTTTGGCGATGAACCACTTATTCTGTATGCAGGGGCAATGGGAGTCAGCTACTATCCTATGGACGTGATTTTCAAAGCTTTCCAGCTCGTAACCCATTCCATTCCTTCCGCAAAACTGGTCTTGTGCGGCTCCATCGACCAATCAACGGCAAAGAATGTGGAAAGGTTTGAAAGCAAGGCTAAGTATGTTGGATTATTGAATCAAGAAGACATGGCGAAGTTGATGCGTGCCTGTGACGTCGGTGTAATCTCAATGGATAATCGAAAGTCAACGTTCTGTGCCTTGACCACTAAGTTCTTCGAGTACATCGCTTCTGGAATGGCTATCGTCGCTGCTTGTCCTGCAGGAGGCGAATTAGATAAGATGATCACTTTGAAAGAAGTGGGTTACGCCGTGGGTTCAGGAGACTACAGATCAATGGGAAATAGAATCATAGAATTGTTGAACAATGAACAAGAACGGCGAATTCTTGGGAGAAACGGGATAAAATTAGTGGCTTCTACGTTCGATCGGAAAAAGCTCGCTGTATCCTACGATGAAAGATTGTTGAAGGTGAAACAGCAGAGTGACTGACGTGGTCGGGAACTACAGAATAGAATGCGGATACGACGAGGCCCTCGTGGCTTATTTCATGAAACTTCTTCATGAACGCGATTCCGTAGAAGGCCGCTTCCGACCGTTTGATTTTACATTAACAACATTCTGGGGCGATGCAGCTGAGAAAGCCGATACAGCTACGCCACATCGATACGTTCTTTTAAGGAACGGCGATCCGATAGGTCTTTTTCAAGGACTGATAGATAAGACTCTTTTCTATCGCGATCTTCATGCGGGCTCAACGAGTGGAAATTGCATAATTCTGTTGCCTGGATTTTCGCAGGAAACGATGCGGAATTTCTTTGTGAAGGTTGTTGCACAGTTGAAAGTTCAAGGAGTCTTTGCATTCGTTCCGGTCTCTTTGGGGATTCCTGGATTTTCAGAAAGGAGGAATTACACTTTTTATGTTGATCTTAGCTTGAATCTGGATGATATTTTCCGAAACATGGACAAGAAGACGAGAAACCGCGTTCGTAAAGCTGAGAAGACTGGCGTTGCTGTACGCTTCTCCAATTCTTTGAAAGGTCTAGAGACGTCATATCAACTGATCAACTTGACGTCATCCCAGAAGTCGCTGTTCGGTCCAACATGGCGGTATACAACTGAACTTCATCAGTGCTTTCAAGGACATGGTCGTGAATCATTTGTCGCTTTAAGCTATGCAGGCGATGAGAAGGTGGTTTCTGTTGCACATTTGTTGGGATTTGACAGAAAATTAGTTCTGTGGCAGGTTGGGTCAACGGAACAGGGATACAAGTTGAACGCTGGCAGTCTCGTGCAAGCTCAAATCATTAGTTGGGCTAAAGATCGAGGGTATCTGATCTATGACATGGGTGGAACGAATCCTTATATTTCGCTTTACGCTGGTATTCACAGATTCAAATCGGGATTCGGCGGAGAATTAATCACAAATTTGGTTCTTGAGAAAACTCCTTTCTACGTGCCCCTTTACAGACGGTTTCGAAAGCTATCTGAAAAGATGCGATTAATGTTACCTTGATGTGTTTCTCCATGAAAGACGAAGGTTCAATTGTACCAGAAACTCAAAGGCCGCAGTTCTTCTCTTTGACTCGGAAGAAAATCAATTTGCTTGCTAGTTTATTGGTTGCCTCTTGCGGCGTCATGATCTTTAATATGTTGTACACAGGTTCAGCTGTCATCGGCTTTTCTTCGACTATGATATTTTTTGCTTCTATTGGAATTGTAGGTGGAAAAGTGCTCTATGACGATGATCCTTTGATATTGAAAATTGTTAAAGCGTGGTTCACTGTTGCAGTTGTACTGACAGTGGTCGGCACATTCGCCCTCTATTTTAACTACTTTACTAAGCTTGCAAGTGCCCTGATTATAGTAGTTTTGACAATTCTCTTCTTGGCTCTCTTCATCAGAAAAATGCGTTCAATTCCTCCGACAGGAAAATTACCAACCAATGAAGCTGGTGGCAATAAGCATCATGTTCAAATATTTTTTTCCGCTGTATCGGTTGCAGTAACCTCTTTATCGTTTTACATATTGTGGAGGTCAAGAACCGGAGAACCAATATATGATGTTTGGTACACCATTCCTGCCACGCTTTTTCTATCTTTAGTATTCGCATCTGCGTTCGTGCTAGTCTGCCTAGTAGTCCTCAGGGGAAAGTCTTCTTGGTACTTGGTGCTAATTTTGTTTCAGAGCTTTTTGATTGAGAGCATATACTACCTTGTATGGTATCCTTCTCTCTATGGAGATCCTCTCGTACATTTAGGTATCTTAGGATGGGTAAACAGAACTGGCGAGATTTACGCAAGGTCTTACCTGCTTTCGCAGGGATACTATTTGGATATTATCAAGGGTAAAGGATATCCCTCATTAGTTGTTTCGCTTGGAAGATTTCTGTCACTTGATTTATATTGGGTTCATAATATTGCGATTCCTCTCATCTGGGCTATAGTCATACCACTATCTCTTTATGAGATTACTTGTCTCGTTGTGAATAAGTCTCCAAAGACATTTCCCCGTGCAGCAATGTTAGCCGCATTCTCGGGAACTTTCCTCATTCCTCTGCTTATAGGGTGGGGTGCCAATCCAACACCAAATACTCTCGGCTTTGTTTTTCTATTTTTTTCCTTAGCACCTTTATTCCGTTGGCTGTTATCTGGTGGAAAAAGCATATGGATTGTTGCAGTGATGGCTACAATAGCGGCGTTCATGACGCATCCGATGCCTGGTATTCTGGCATTTACCTTTTTGTCTATTGTAACAGTGCTGCGTAAAGTAAGATCAGCGTTCTCCAGGGGGGTCTTGACATTTGGGTTGATGGCTTTTTGTCCAATCGCTCTAGGCTATGGAGGCGAATTTACATTCCGGAATATGTTTTTATTAGAGAATGTTATCGCGTTTGAAAGTGCTCTTTTGACAATTCAGTTCGTGATTGGCTTTGTCGGTTTCTTCTTGTCTTTGAAGAGTGAGAAAATAAATCGCAGGATCACTTTTCTGACATTCTCCTTCTATATGATAGTTGTTTTCAATTACTATATTGCTAACTTTGGCCTTGCAAACGTTGCGTGGGGCGCGCGTAGAATATTAACGATTTCGGATTTCCTTCTTGTCCCCTTTGTAGCGTTTTTTTTGGATTTACTAGTGGCTTTGATTCCTGAAAGACTGCATAAAATACATTTCGACTTGAGCTTCTCTAAGTTTGGATCGTCAATTCATGCAAGCTTCCTCGCCACTCTGGCGTTATGTTTGGTTCTATCATTTCAATCTGCAACAACGTTATATCAAGCGTACCCTCATAACGAAGTTGGGCTTGCACCAACAACGTATGAGATTGATGCAATACAGTACCTAAACTCTACTGCGCCAAGACGCTTTGTTGTAGTTTCGGACACGTTGTTCACAAACCTTGCAATCGGCTGGCTGGGATACGACTACGCATATATTGGAGCTCATAGTGGGGGTGGTTTCGGTACTGGAGACTGGCACTATCCTCTCCAGGATCTTTATTGGAATATGACCCACTGGCCTTCTCTAATGTGGATGGAAAAAGCACTCGAGGTTGGAAGTGCGAAAGTGGCTTACTTCGTCCTATCTGAAAGGCTTTCTAATTTCCAGGAGGTTCTTGAAAAAATATGCGAAATATTACCAGTTGACAGTATTTTTGGCGGAGGGAGGTTGTACATTTTTAAGTATCCGGTGCCACCTACTGTAGGACTTGGCCCATTTGTTACGGTAACTTATGACCAAGCAATAACTGATAAAGTCCAGTCCACGTTTTCATATGTTTCGAAGGATAACGTCGCTTATTCGATAAACCTAACGCGGCACTCAAGCTACAACGTGACTGAATACCCAAGCCATTGGGTTTTTGGATCTTTGGATTTGAATGGTCAACCATCAGATTTCGACAATTCTAGCGACATAAACGCTTTCATATTGAAAAGCGGGTTGAGTCCAGATGACGTCTTAAAGATAAGATGGTTTGCCAATGATATATATGCCGCTTGCGGATGGAAGGAAGACTCTTTCAAAAATGGGTGGTGGGCATTTGACGTTTATCAAATTGAACTTGACAACCGCACTGATGGAAATATACTAAGTCTCTCCGGAAACTTCACTCTAGGCAGAGACTCTGACGTATATCTTGTGAAGCGCGTTGGGGTTTCAACGGATGAGTTTCCCTACGTAATCATAAGGTGGAAGTCCATAGGTCCCGTGGCAGTGGCGTATACTTATTTTGGAACAGTTGGCCAAGCACCAGGTCAACTAGTCGTCTCCTATGCTAGTGAGAGTAAAGAATGGGTGACGACAATAATTAAACTGGAGTCTGGAATGGAAATAACTTATGTGACGGTTGGCATAAACAACGCTGGCAACAGACAGCTTACTGGACTACAGGTATTATACGTGGACTATATTCTGATGTGTAACAAGGCATGATGTGTTTATATTGATGCCCTTTGGTCTTTCTTTCATGCAGAGGTTATTGGTGCCGAGGATTTGCAAGGTTCATGAAAAATAACAGCTTGAGAGCTACCCAAGGTTCTAAAATGGGGCAAGTATATGATGAAAAATGGATGCCACATGGGCTTCCATCAGAAGTTAACGAAAGGGAAAGTGTCTTTGAAAATCTAGATGTTAGAGACAAACTATTGCTCGATTTAGGAGCCGGAACTTTACGTTTCTCCTTGCCCGCAATACAACAAGGTGCAAAACAAGTTGTCGCTGTGGATATGTTCCAGGGGATGCTTGCATGGGGGGTAGCAAAAGCCAAGCGTATTGGAGCGGAAGATAGAATAAACGCGATTGTAGGCGATGTTAGATACCTTCCATTTCCTGATAACTCGTTTGATGTCGCAATAGCCATAGAGCTTTTCGAACATATTCCAAATGTAGAACTTTTCGTTAAAGAGGTTCAGCGGGTCTTAAAGAAATCGGGAAAAGCGGCCATCAACACATGGAACGCTATACCGAAGAGGTTAATGAGTCAACTTGGAATGGCAAGAAAAGAACTGGAGTATTGGTTGGGAGATTCCTACTATCGCTATTACTATCCTTGGGAATTTAAGCGGCTTATCGGATTAGCAGATTTCTCTCTCGTGAAGTTACTGGGTGCAAACAGCACCTACTTCTTTCCCCACTTTGGGAGGAAAATGTCCACTGACCTTTCAAAAGAATCAATGTTGCTTTCATGGTCATTCTTCATCGAAATAGCAGCCGACAGATTATTCCGAAAGTTCAAACTTCTCAATCAAATCACAGGCCAATTTATATTAGCAATACTACAAAAATAGCGCGCCTCAGGAAGGAGTCCGCAATTTTAGAGGTGTGAAAAAAGAGGACCCGACACGTGAAGAAAGCATTTTGTGGGGAAGTTAGAGCATGATTATGCCATTTGGCATATATACGATATAAAAGAATCACGGTTTCACTCAGCTACAGTTGATCGAGATTTCATTTCTTAGTCTACAAGATATTGAATCAAACTTATGAATGCGTTTGGGTGCCTCTGGAAAGGTTTTTTTGGCATCATGCCTAATATTTCATCGTTGTTGTTGAAAAGTCTGTCAAAGGGAAGAAGATTGAAAGGAGAAGTTCCAAGGATAAGTGTTGTCATTCCAACTTTAGACCGATATGAAATCTTGAAACAGAGTTTGCCTTCGATCTTGAAACATGGTTTCAACGAGGTTATTGTTGTAGATTCTTCAGGTCCGAACCAGAGATATAAGAATGAGAAGTTATGCCGTAGGCTCGGAGCAAAATATTACTATAAAGAGGCAAACCTCCAAGAAGCAAAAAATTTTGGAGCTGAGAAGGCCAAAGGAGAGTGGCTTATTTTTCGTGATGATGATGTCATGCTGATAGATGCTGGCTTGGAAACTTTGCAGGAGAAGATGGCTTCAGAGGATTGTGATTTTATCCAAGGCACAGCGAAGTCCGTGTGGATATTCAGAAGGGGCTTTTTCTTGAAAATAGGCGGATATGATACAAAACTCTGTCTATATGAAGACGCTGATATTGCTTCTAGGGCAAAAAAATACGGGAAAGCATGTAAACTCAGTAAATCTCCTGGTAAGACACGTGAGCTTGTTAAGAGTGTGAAAATGCATTGGAGGCAAGACTTCTTCTATGGTTTGAGCTTTCCAAACTTCTTCAAGAAATATCCATCTGTAAGGTCTGCACTGGTTATACCCGACTATATGGCTGGTCTTCTGAGAGTATTTCTACAGACAAGAAATGGGTACAGTTTGCTTATGTTTTTGCTGAGCACCCTAGGGTTCTTGTTCTCGACATTGTATTTTGTTGACTCGCGTCTATTCTACAAGTCCTTCTATCCCCTTTCTAGACAACGGTTTTAAACCATGAATTAAGGGGTTCGTTTATTGATTAGAGGCAAGGAAGATTGAAGAGAAAAACTCCAACAATAAGTGTGGTTATTCCAACGATGGATAGATATGAAATTTTGAAGGAGAGTCTGCCGTTAATCTTGAAGTATGATTTTGATGAGGTTATCGTTGTGGATTCTTCCGGACCCAACCAGAGATACAAAAATGAGGAGTTATGTCGCCGACTTGGAGTCAAATATTATTATAGGGTTGGAAACAGGGAAGAAGCTCGTAATTTTGGAGTTGAGAAAGCTAAGGGAGAATGGGTTTCCATCAGAGATGACGACGTTAAATTATTAAGTGTTGACTTGAAGACCTTACACGAGTCCATGTCGTCTGCCAATTGTGATTTTATCCATGCCACAGCAAGATGTGTATGGATGTTTAGAAAGGACTTCTTCTTGAAAATAGGTGGATACGACACAAAACTTTGCTATGGCGATGACACTGACATAACCTATCGAGCATACAAGTATGGAAGAGCGTGCAAGCTTAGCAAGCCTATCGGCAAGACTGGTGAGTTTGAGAAGAGCGTGAGAATGCACTGGAAAGGGATCTTCTCTTACAGTCTAACAATTTTGGCTTTTTTCTCTAAATATCCATCGTTGAGGGACGCGTTATCTGCACCTTACCACCCTGTGTATTTTTTGGAAGAACTCCTAAGAAAGAGGACCAAGGACGATCTGATCAAGTTCATTATGACCACAATAGGATCTTTGTTAAGCCCATTTTATGTGATAAGACCTGACTTTTTCAATAGATTCCTTCTCAACGTGCGTAAGGTCACATTCTTTAGGGCGAGCCTATGAGCTGGACGTGGATGTAGTAGGCTTAGTTTCTTTTAAGAAAGGGTCTCATAATAAAGAGGGCTGGAGGCACTTTGATTAAGAAGGTGGGACTGGAATGCCTATTCAAATGAAAGAGGTGGAAGATACTGAAATAAATGAAGTTGTCTCTTTTCATAATCTTAGTTACAGGGATAAAAGAACTCCGAAAAAATGGATTTGGGAATATAAGGGCAATTATCCTGATCTTTTCGTCTTCACGATCATTAAGGATAACGACAGGGTAGTTGGAACACAAGGCATGATCCCTATATACCTCAACATTAAAGGGGAAATCCATCTTTCAGGCAAAAGCGAAAGTAGCTTAATGGACCCTGAATATCGTGGAGGAGGAAGATTTAAAGAACTATACGACTTTGCTATGACCCTGTGCAAGACAAGAAAAATGTGTTGTGTTTGGGGATTTACAAGCGCCATTCAAGCGATCAAAGTATTGAGAGATAAACTTGGATTTTCCTTTTATGAGGATGCTATGCATATATCTACGCTAATTCTGAAGCCACGTCCCTTCATTACATCAATTCTAAAATCAAAACAGAATACGGTAACAAAGATAGCTGAATTGATTGCGTTTACGTTCCGATATTTATATTCTTTTGCGCGTAAGCTTACTTATTTTACCTATAAATATTTGGAACGAACCTCAAGAGAAATCTCAATTGAACAAAGACTCCGCTCAGTAAGCGATGTGAGCGAGCTCTATAAACGTTTATGGGCAAAGCATCCTGATTTAATCCATATCGAACAGGATGAAAAATACTTTGCTTGGCGTATTTCTAACAACCCTAATGTTGAATACGCAACTTTTTTCGCATATGAAGACAACGTCCTGAGAGCTTACTGTTACGTTGCGCTCGCCGATAATGGAGAAGCTTATCTCTCAGATTTTACATTTGAAGACTACCAAGCTGGCGGTTTTTTATTAGAAGCAATTGTTAATCTATTTCGCAAAAGAAAGATCGATAGTGTTAATTTTGTGGGTAATATTAGAAATCCCCTGATGGCTACCATATTTAATCTGTTGGAGAAAAATGGATTTATAAAAAGGCATTTTACACCATTTGTATTGAAAAATATATCTTACACAGACGAAAAACGCTTGTGTGATATAAGGAATTGGTACATAAATGGCTTATGGACAGAAGGTTATAAATTTTGAATTATTTGAAGGATAAAGATCTGTTTTTGAGAAACAAGACACATCATGGAATAGTACTAAACGTTTCCTCAAACGGATTCAATAGAGGCTCCGTCGCCTTTGGTTCAGTTTTCATAAATAATCATGATTCTAACGATATATTTCTGTTCTACTCTGGCGCCCAAGATACTCTCTGGTCGCATTCCGCTATAGGTCTAGCCGTATCAGATGACATGTACAGATTTAAAAATGTAAGTAGCACCCCTATACTTGAAGGTGATGCACAATCATTTTGCTACAAAGAAGCCTTAACTCCCACAGTAATCCGAGTTGGTAACAGGTTCTACATGATTTTCTCTGGGGCGCAGTCTCGCGAAACATCTAGGAGGATTGGTATAGCCTATGCAGATGACCCCAAAGGTCCATGGCGCATATTAGGCGAAATGCTCAAACCAACTCGCTTGTGGGAGGGAATGCATGTTGACAACGGACCCTCGCTCGTTAAGTTGGATGAGGCAACCTTTCTTATATTTTACAGCAATGTCACAACTCCTTCCAAGTTTGACATCTTCACCCTTCTTCGACGTTACCCAATAAGGAGAATAGGTATAGCTAAGGTAAGGATTCGAGGGCCGACGCTCTCCCAAATAGAAGTGTACAAGCATCCAGGGAATCCATTGAAACATTTGAACGGCGCTAAAGGCTACTGGAACGAGTCAGTATTCTGCCCAGGGTACTTTCAGCCAGATGAAATGCATTACATGGTTCCGGCGGCATCCATATACTCTCAGGTCCCATACCGCCAGTGTATTGGAATAGCATCCAGTAACACCCCGTATTTCGACAAATCTCACACTTACATTGAAAAACTGATAGATGGTCCCTCTGAAAAATCCAGGATAATTCCGAACATCAAGGGCCAAATATGTTTAGACTCGCCCATTCCTCTCTTCGTTGAAGACAAGCGTAGACTTTTTCTCTACTACTCGGTTGCAGACCGTGCTGACTATGCTTGGAAAATAGCTCTCACAACCTTCGATATTGTGTGAAAAGGACATTTTTGTTATGAAAACAAAATTTAATAGATATCTCGTTAAGCAAAAACGGAAAGAAAGTGACGCCTATATGGAAATACTATCAGATAGGAGTCGTTATTTGTTCCCTTGTTCACAGAAGGAAATGCAGAATCTCCTTTTCAGGTCAGAACATCCATCGTAAGAGACAGAATAGTAAATGTCAGCCAGAAAGACTCCTTGATAATCGATTTGGGCTGTGCCGATGGCTACTTAATCCTCTCCTTGCCACCTGAAAATGAAAAAATAGGAATAGACTTTGTTCATGAAATCGCAAAAAGGGTGAAGTTTGCCAGCAATTAGCTTGCGAGGTCTGACACAGACTTCATAGTCGGTGAAGCAACAAATCTATGCCTCAGAGAAAATACGTGCCACGTTTTAGTCTGTTCCGAAACTTGTCGAACATGTCCCTAACCCAACGATTGTGATAAAAGAAGTCTTCAGAATCTTGAAAAGGAGAGGACATTTAATAATCACTCTTCCCATCATCAACATTGGTTCTTCCGTGTTTCACGCAATTGGAAAGTCTCGAAAGTCTCCTCTATCATATGGAAACCCAGCCCATCTGCGAGAATACAGCTTTGGAGGGTTCAGCGGTACTACTAACCTGCTAACATCTCTGCGTGAGTTAAGAAACATGGGTTTTCGTATTCTGTCGATTACCATTATAGGGTTCGTGATGTCACTAGCCCGATTTAAAACATTGCATGAAAGATCAATTTTCCTTCAACTGAAAATCTCAAGAAAATTCCCTATCAGTTCGGTTTTCTCATAAATGGAATAGCCATAATCACCTGTCGAAATCCTAGAAATGGGAAATGCACGCGCTTTACTACTCGGTCACAGACTAGGCCGAGCACATCTGGAAAGATGCGCCGCGCGATAGAAAGTAGATCCCTAGTCTAAATCTTCTACACTTCTGTCCCTCTGGGAAGCACTACCTTTGCCTATCTAATCCTTTTTAGGAAACCTTTAGGACAGAAGGTTAGCATAAATTTTTCTCTTTTTGGGTCGGTAGTAAAATCTTTTCTTTTATGTAGGAACTCCTTAACAGCTTCCATAGGACCGGGACCAAATTCAGGAAGAACAGGATGTCCATTTATATTGGTGTCTTCCACTGTCAAATAACATCCATTGGAGACAAATTTACTATATAATTCCATTTCCTTTAAAACATGTTCTTTATTATGGGCTGAGTCCAACACAACCATACTACTTTTATTGCTTACTATTTTTTCAACCTTTTTAACTACTTCTTCTGAAACTGAGTTTCCCACAATTTTAATTATTCTAGGATCAGAGGGTATATCGTAGTCTTCTATGTCTATTGTTATGACTTGCCCTTGACCTATCAATTTGCAGATAGAAACAAAAAATAAGGCTGATCCACCTTTATGTGTTCCTGTTTCAATAATAAAATCTGGTTTTGTTTCGTATATTATTTCTTGGTATATCCAGAGGTCAAGAGGGCATTTCAGAGTAGGAACCCCAAGCATATAAGTGTCTAACCATACATTAGAATAATAATACAATCTGTTGAATCCCCAAATGTAAAGCCGAGATAGAATTTTTAGCTCTATTTTGCGAACTAAGAAACAGAATGATTCCTTAATAAATGTCGTAAATCCCTCTTCACGAATTGTTTTGATGGCAACTCTTGAATACCATATCAGCTGGTTTTTCATGAATCCCGCTCCCCTCTACTATCAGCTCGTCACATTGTTATCTTTATGATTACTTTTATCTCAGCTTGCACTAATAATTTAAGGAGAAAACTTCAAGTCCATTTAGACACGGTGGAACTTCTTGGTCAGGTATGCCATTTCGTTGCTAATGTTACTCTTTTACTTTGTTTTAATATGGCTTTTTTCCACTTTTGCAACGCTAGCACTCTGTTTCCCGAGAAGCCAATAATTGACCCCATACATGCGGCTCTGCTTATTCAACGTTTAGGACGCGCTAGTATGATAGTACTAAAGCGCGCGCTATGCTATCCCGACTAACGGCCCTCGGATTTCTTTCTTTTAACATATTAGACACGCTCGCATATTAGGGCTTGTGGGAACCGTAAGGGCTAAACTCTATCCTGCGCGGAAGATTCTTAGTTCTGGTTCCACTAGATAGGTTCTTATGTTACCGCGCCTGCTAGACTTTAGGCTTGAATTTACGAGCTAAAAGCGTGAAAAAAATTGCTGCCCTTCCCGCCTCGCTGGTTTCTTGGACCAATTTTAAAGTTTCCTTTCCATAGATTTGGAATTATCTATGGAATTCTACTTTCTTCGGAGACAATTCTTGATGTAGGGGTCAGAGATGCTTTTGTCATGAAGATGATCAGGCATCTCGACTATAAGGGTGAAGCAATAGGGATTGATATATTCATTCCAAATCTGCTTAAAAAGGACGTAAAGAAAGCTTACAATCATTTAATAGCCTGCGATGCCCGCAGTACACCATTTAAAGGCTACAGCGTTGACGTTGCCTTGATGCTTGAGGTAATCGAGCATATGACTAAACAGGACGCCATCAAGACCATCGAGTCAATAGGGCGCATTGCGAGTAAATACATCGTAATAAGCTCGCCAGTAGGTTATTTTTCACAGTCAGACTTGTATGGAAATCCTTGGGAAAAACATCAATCTGGTTTTATGCCAGATGAACTTAGAGCATTAGGATTTCGAGTGAGAGGGATAGGTTTCCGAACGATTTCGAGAACTAGAAATGGAGCTTCTATTAGTTCTCCTTTTAAAGTCATGGTTTCAGAAATAGCTTCTGTCTTACTATGGTTCCTACCCTTTTCTAAACCAGAGTTGGCTGAGCACATGGTTGCAATAAAGCACCTAAAGGAATAGATTAATAGAATACCATTAGCACGCGCTTCGTGCCCACACGCTATGTTAGAAGTTTGGCCACCAGATCCACGGTTTTCTGAAAACGGTTGGGTAGAAGCTGTTTGATCACCAGAAAATCCTCGCTCTTCACCGCATTTACAAGTCGCAGTGTCGTGACATATACAACGCCTCCTATTATTATGTATAGAGGCAAAAAGAGAGCACTTGTGAATACAAGCCCAATAAACGTGACGGCGACAGCCATAGTTAGCGAACCCAACCAAGACTTCGCAAAAGCTTCGGTATCAAAAAATATGCCGAAAATCTTTCTCAGCCTCCAGGCTGGATAAACGAAGAGGGTAATTCCTTGAAGAGCCTTAGCTAAGGCGGCCCCAGTGCTTCCAAATTGGCTTACAAGGATAATGGAGAAAAGGGTGCCCACGCTTGCCGCCAACACATTTGCTTCGAGAAAAGTTCTTGTAGAGCCTAATGACAAGAGAAGGTTTTCCACGGCCACGCTTGCGCAAGTCAGAGCCATCGCAAAAGAAACAATCGTTAACGACAACACTCCAGACTGGTATTGCGGTCCAAAAAACAACAGAATAACTGGGTACGCTGTTACCGCTAGCCCAACAGCCAATGGAGTAAAGACCAAGAAAATATACCTTGAAACCTTAATTGATGCCAACTTCAAAGCTCCTTTTCCATGACGCCCAGATAGCTCCGCCAATTGAGGAAACAACGAACCACCTAGCGAGCTATAGACGAGCCCTAACACACTCGTTGCGGTCAGGGCAACGCTGTAAATTCCCAAGGTTGAAACCCCTGCGAAGAACAATATGACAAAGTGGTCTACGTGCAGAACAAAGTAACTTAACGTTGCTGAGGCCCAGAGAGGAGCCGAGTACATGGCCAATTCTTTTAACGGATAAGGTGTAGGTTTAGTCTGAACTGACCTTGAAGCGAGGACGAAAAACAAACCTAATCCAAAGAAATCTCCAATCACCCAACCAGTTAGAACGCCCATTAGTCCGTAGCCTAAAATTATAAAGAAGAGTGAGCTGAAGTATCTCAAGCTTACCTGAGAGACGCCTACGAGAGCGATATTCCTGAACTTCCCCAGTCCCAGCAATACGTTTTCGAAAAAAGGAGAAAGAAGCAAAGCAAAAACGTCTATTGCCATTAATTGAATCAACGGCTCGTAAATGTTTTTGCTAGAAACAAGGAGGGAAATCGGGTTTGCCGCAACAAAGCATAGAAAACTTGAAATGAAGCTGACTACGAGGCCAAATTTTAAGACTGTTTTATAAATCCCAGCTATAATATCGGGCCTTTCTCTGCCCAAATACTCAGCTATGTACTTTGTAGTGGCGGACGGAATAGCCAATATACAAAATGTGGCAAGCAACGACTCGATTATCGCCAACACGGAAACAACTCCGATTTCAGTTACTGAAAGAATCTTTGAGGCGAAGGCATAATAGACTAGACCTGAGGCACTTGCAACCAAAGCTCGAATGAAAAAGTACGTTGCTCCTCTGGCTACACTTGCGCCTCGAATTGTAAACTCACTCATGTCACATTCTTCCGAGCTTAAAGCAATGACATTGGACAGTAAAAAGCCAATTTAAAAGATATATATATTGATACATTCTTCAAGGTTAAAACTCCGGCAGAAGGAGTTTCTCTCAAGGAGAAAATCGAGCTTCAAAAAGACCAACATGAAAAAAACTAATTATTGAAGATAACGAAGGTATATGGCCTCTAGTCGTTTTGCCAAAAGTTGCCATGAATATTCTTTTTCTGCAACGTCGCGTGCGCATTGACCCATTTTTTGGCGCAAATGAGGATTTTCTATAGCCTCTAGAATTCTGTTGGCGAAATCTTTTGGATCCCCGGGTGTTGCCAAGAACCCGCACTTCTGTACGACTTTTTCAATCACAGGGAGCCTAGTTGCAATTATGAGCCTGCCCGCAGAGAGATAGTCACTGAGGCGTAAGGGCCATCGTGCGCGATTCACTGCGTGGTCTTCCAGCGGCAAGAGTAGAATGTCTGAAGCACCAAGGTAGAGTGGGTATCTGTAATAAGGCTGCTGATGAACAAAGATAACATGTCTCGTGATGGTGAGGGACTTGACAAAGTCCAATTGGTCTTTAGGCAACCCCAAAAGTAATAAAAAAGCACCAGGATAACGTTGGATTACCTTTTCATGGGCTAGTATCAAAGATTTTATAGTGTCCGTATCGTAAAATTTTCCAAAGTGCGAGTAAATTATGCTTTTTTCCGGTAGGTCAAGTTTCCTTCGTGAGTCATAGATGTCCAGTGGTTTAATAAAATCGATATTCGTACCATTTGGTATCTGAAAGAGGTTTTCAGGCTTGACTCCTATGGACAATGCACGTTGTCGCAGGACATCATTAGTGACGATTACAGCATCTGCGCCTACCGGTACTTTTTCTTCAAGAAAAGTCACAACGGGATCTAGTGGCTGCATCCAACCATAACCGCTGTACATACTAAACAATCCCCCTCTTCCCCACCAGTCACCCCAGTCTACAAATATTTTCTTATCGTGAAGGCGAAAGAAACGTGAAATTCGAGAAAGCACTGTTGGTGCAGCGTTCTGAGGACCTGCCACTCCGAAGGAATGAAGTATGTCAACATCTGAAATCATCTCTAAGATGCAATTCCACAGAGTCTCGGTGAATAGCCACCCGATTGCAGATACAGATGCAAGGAATATCTTGGAGGTCCTTAAATATGGAACTAAGAAGATGTCCACTCCAGATACAAGTTTTCTTTTTGCCTTTGAGGTCGGTTCTCTGCTCTCTGCTATCAACAGAACCTCATGACCTTGTCTAACGAGGTATTTGCCCAAGAAAAAGGCACGGTAGTAATTACCTCGTTTTTCGCCACCATCTAAGAAAGCAATGCGCAAGTTTTTACTAACCTCCTGACGTCATTTTTGGCGGCTGTAAGACTAACATAGACAATGTTTCGCAAAAGCCAGGTCAATCTAAATCTTCGAAGGCGCATTTTCCGTGCCTGCTCATTCCATTCACAAAGCTTGAAGCCTGAACCTGCAAGCAGGCTCATCAGTTCCCTTGGAGTTAAAAAGAGGGCAACTATTCCTGTACCAAAAAACGGGACACTAATTTTCAAGCTTTCCAAGACATAGCTTAATAGAAAAATGATGCGAGATTGCGCTCTGTACTTAACACATTGTTCATCCACGAAAATAACGCCACCCAATTTTAAGACTCTAGCCACTTCTCTAAACGTCTGTGAAATGTTACGCTTCGGAGGTATGCCAACTATGTAAGCCAGCACTGTGCGACTTGCAACACCGTTAAACGATTCCTTTCTGAATGGAAGATTCCTAGCATCTGCCAATATAAGGTTTAGATTTCTGCTATGTCTAGTTTTTCCGCCCCTCAAGAATTCCCTAGAAACATCAACACCATACACATCTGGGGTGAACCCACGATTCAGGAGATATTGGAGAAGCCTACCACCTCCAGTCCCTAGCTCCAAAAAACTGTGACGGGAAGAAGACTTGTCAAGAAAATAACCTAATATCCGTTCTCCCAATGAATCTTGAAGGGGCACGTCAAAATATATGTTTTCCCATTTTGACCAGTGTTGAAACATCCTTTTTTTCTGCAGTTTCTCAAGAGACACATGTACCACTCAGAGAAGCCAATAGTCCAAGCTTTAACCATTATTACTATGAAACTACGCAATAAATATTAATCTGAAGGCTTTTTTAATAGCCTCAAAACGTCATGGCAAAACATACCGAACTCAGCTATTATTCCACAATCGGTGACTGGAATGAGCCTCAAACTCAGCACGCAAAGGATAAGAAACTTAAGTTATTCTTCTAGAGATTTTCTTCTAACGCTATCTTCGCTTACTGCAATTTTGCTCATTCTTTTGAATCTTGCCTTTATCCATTCATTTGGAATTGGAGTTGTGGCATCGTTAGCGTACTTTGTGGTGAATGGAATTTTTCTAGCCCGCGTCTTTTTTGAAAGAGAGGATTTCTTTTCAAGGGCATTGCTCGCAGGTTTGACTCTAATTACATTTTTGGGTTTGATCAGTTGGGCGGTTATGATTGTCTACAACCTTGACATTGTAAGGTCGGCTATCGCTTTAACCATCACGGCTCTCTCATCTTCTTTCGCGAAAAGGCTGGCACCCGGACATTCGAAGGGCACACCTGCGAAAACGGACATCACTGTAACGGTCAGGGACATGAAGAGCTTCAATGCTGCAAAGGAACCCTCTCCTTTCGTACGTTCACACCTTGCCATGCTTTTCTTCTTGTTTGCTGCTGGTCTGTCTTTCTACCTACTCATCATATCACGAATTGGAGAGGTGCAAACCGTCTGGCAAGCTGTGCATCCGATGTTTATGTACACATTCTTCGTCGCTACGATTCTGCTAATAATAGTCGTTTTTTCATCTGAGAAAACTCATTTCAAGCTACTGTCGATCATTCTTCATTCCGTTCTTTCTCACACATTCTTCGTAGTTATTTTTCCAGCGGGAAACTGGGGTCCTCAAGAGTCGATCTTGACGGTGAGTAGGCGCATATTTGACAGCACACTATTTGACGGTTGGGGAGGCGCTACTGCTGGCAGCAACATCATAATGCGGTTGTACAACTCAACCCGTGGAACAAACTTTCAGAGCGCTTTGAGTGTGATGTTTGCGCGCGTGTTCAGTGTTGACGTTTTTTGGAGCCACCTGCCGCTTGTACCGCTTTTATGGGGAATCTTCGTTCCTGTAATTGCTTATTTGATAACTAGAACTATAGGTGGAAGTGAAAGAGTCTCAGTTCTCTCCAGTCTGTTAGTCTCCGTATTTCCCTTGCTTATCAACTGGGGCGCAGTCTCGATTCCTGAGAGTCTGAGCTTCATGTTATTCTTCTGTTCCCTATACTTTATCCTGAGATTCTTCACCACTCAGAGATTCAAGGACTTTGTTTTGATGATACTTTTCATGTTCACTTCCTTCTTGGCACATTACTTGGGGGGAATCATGTCTTTTGCCTTCCTTGTATTAGGGCTGGCTATCAGAAAATACGAGAACGAGAAGGTGCGTTCGCCTCTGACGTCAAGATCCCTGTTGTTGATTTCATTTATACTGTGCACTACTCTCTTGCCATTCGCTCTGACCTATCACAGAATCTTTTCACCTCTTTACGCATATTTCAGTCTTGATAAGATACAAGGGCTTTCCACAACTGACCTAATTGGGCTGTTTCTGTTTGGAGAATACATCAATTACTACGCTCTCACCGCATTGATCCACATTGCAGGTCCCTTGCTGGGACTGATTGGGATGCTATACAGCGTTCGATTGAGCAGCGGGCAGAGATCTAACAAGAAATATCGGTTTTACACATTTTTTCTCATACTAGGATTTCTCATGGTTTGGCTGGACTATAGAATCTTCAAACTCCTTATGGTGATGGGACCCACCATCGAGGAGGAAAGAATGTGGGTATTTAGAGACTTTATCGCCGTTCCATTTACTGCATTTCTCATCGACGGCATCGTCTCCTATCTGCGTAAGCAGACCACAAGGCTTTCATCGGTAAGAACATCAATTCCTTCATTGCTTTCGTCTTTTATCCAAGTTAAGAAATCTTTGAAACCTTTCCTTCCATATCTCTTGGGTTTATGCTTGATTGTATTTCCTGTCCTGCTCGCTGGACTGACTACGGTCTCTATTTATGCCGCATACCCTCATTTTGGCCCCCTGCAAACGACTTCCTACGAGTTGGAGGCAGTGAAATATATCGACAGCACCACAACCGGAAGATACGTTGTGATTGGAGATTCATGGATTAACACTGCAGGATTGATGTTTGTGGGACTTGGCAATTCACGCGCTATCTATCTCTACAGCGCAGACCCTCACGGGTTAATCCTTTTCGTCCAGATGAGAACTGACCCCTCTCCTGACATTCTAATCGAAGCCATGAAATCCCATGACGCTGCAACCGGCTACTTCATAATACAAAAACCAAGATTGGGCACACAAGAATATAATCGCATCGTTCAACAAGCCCATAATAACAGCCTCCAAACATACTCTGGGGGGATCTTCTACTACCAAGGCGAAGAAAAACTCCGTATCTTCTACTACGAAAAAGGTTAACGGGCATTCTTTACCATCTCGCGAACAGCTTATTAGGATTCGAATGGATTATCAATTCAAACAACATATCGCAGGGGTGCTTCATCAATGTCTGGTCAAATTCGATTTTTGCTTGTAATCTTGGGCGTCCTCGCTGGCTTTGCATTTAGCTTGGTAGGTGCTATGCTTCCTTGGACAATTCGAAATAAATACTTACACATAGAAGCCATTGTAGCCAAAAGGGCTCTTCAATCAGATACTGTTATTGAGTTTTTGATGAATGCCGCTTTCAGTACAAAAGAGGTTTCCACAATTATGAGGAGCAAGTAATGAACTCGAAAATTAAGGAACGATGAGTCAAGGGATGCTTATGAAAGATGAAGTGAGTGTGCTCTTTTCTGGCGGGTCTGATTCAACGCTTGTTGCAGCCCTTATGTGCAAAGAGTTCGAAAAAGTGCATCTCTTGACCTTTTTCCACTCTGGTATACCTGAAGCTAAAAGATCAAAAGTGAATGCTGACAGACTTGAGAATAGATTTGGTAAAAATAAAGTCGTCCGCAAGTTGATCAATATTGAACAAATTTTCACAACTCTTTATTACACCACTTATCTTCGTGATCTTAGGAAGTACAGGCTCTTTCTTGCTGCCGCTCTCTGTAACGCATGTCAAATGGCGATGCACACCGCGACAATACTTCATGATCTTGGAAACAACATTAGTTTCACACGGGATGGCTATAAACTGGAGAAAGAACATGTTAACGCTTTTATGTCAAAAGAAGGAATAAGACAGATAAAAATGCTTTATGAGAAACATAAAATGAACTATGATAACCCTGTCTATGACATACCCAGAACGGATTGGGTCTTATTTGATATGGGAATAACCCCAAAGCGTGATGTAAAATGGCCTCATGAACGATACGAATACTCGACTCAGCATCTCTGCCCTCATGGGGATCTCTACTACGCTTACATGATTGGGTATCATTATCCTTTGTATCATCGTGTTCCTTACGGATGGATGGAATACCATAGAGAAAAAATAGCGATGGCTGAAAAATATATCGTTTCTGTTTTGAAAAAAGAAGATCTTAAGCAAAGATACTGTATGTAACCAGCTCGAACTGAGATTCTTGTTAATGTGCGTTTTTTGAAGTGTGGAGGCGCTCGCTACAGCTATTCTTCTAACACCTTGGGAATCATGCGCGCGTGGACGATGGGAGCACAGGCAATACGGTGGAAATTGCTAAAGATAAATGCGCCATCCTCGTAAGATAAACTCAAAGGCTTATAGCCGAACTTTCGCCTATGATGAATTTTCGCCCTTTTGGTCCCTTTTGATTTGAAGTCAGGGTTGAGTGAGGTCCAATGAGGCTGTCTGTTATCTTTTCCCTAACGTCTATGTAGCAGTTGTTCATTATGATTGAGTTTTCTATCTCTCCACTTTTAATCGCAACATCATTTCCAATGCTAGTGTAGGGTCCAATGTAGACTTGTCCCTCAATTGTTGAGTTTTCCCCGATTATGATAGGTCCTCTTAAAAGGGCGCCTCGTTTGATTCTTGTCTTCTCTCCTATCGACACTCTTCCCTGAATAGAGCCTTCATCTTCCACTATACCCTTTATGTCCTTTTTCAGATCGTCTAGTATCAGCCTATTCGACTCCAAGATGTCTTCAGCAGTTCCGGTGTCTTTCCACCAGCCCTCCACAAAGCAGTAACCAACGTCAAATCCGCTATCCAAAAGAGATTGAATCGCCTCAGTGATTTCCAGCTCACCTCTCCCCGAAGGTTTCAGATTTTCTATGGCCTCGAAAATCACAGGTTTGAAAAAGTATATGCCCGTAAGAGCGTACTCGCTGGGCGGTTTCTCGGGTTTCTCTACCAATCTGAGGAGTTTGCCTTTAGCGCCGAATTCGGCAACCCCAAACCGTTGGGGATTCTTGACCTTGCACAAAAGAACCATGCAATCGAGCTTTGAACTCTCAAACTCTCTTACGAATCTGTCCACTCCGCCCTTGAGCAGATTGTCTCCTAGATATACAATGAAAAGGTCTGTACCGACAAACTTTTTGCATAATCCTACCGCATGTGCGATTCCCTTGGGGTCACCTTGGCGAACATATGCAACTCTGACATTGAACGCTTCGCCATTTCCAAAGTAACCGATCACTTTCTCGGGGTAAAGGTCTCCCAAGACTATGGCAATGTCTTTGATACCAGCGTCACGCAAGTCTTCGAGCACATGTTGCGAAATCGGCTTATTAGCCACGGGTATTAGTTGTTTGGGGCCTGTGTGGGTTAATGGTCTGAGGCGAGTTCCATATCCACCGTGCAAGATTACGCCCTTCAAGAACCTCACTATCCATTGAAACTACTCACTGAGTCTACGTATCAGCTTGTTTCTCTTTCGATTTCATGGTATTTAGACTTTCTTGAACGTTCAAGAACTTTGTTGTGAGTGTTTTCTGGGCTTTCTCTATGTTGAGTGAAGAGTCTCTGGGTCTCCTTGCTACCCAGGCTCTTAGTTCGTTCATCTTTATCGGTTTTATGAGACTCGAATTGAGACCAAACGTTTCGGCTGTTTTGACTGAGAATTCGTAGCGACTTATCCGTTCGCTGCCAGCCATGTGATACAAACCTTTTAGATCCCTTTCAGCAGCCTCTAACAGGGCTTGAGCCAGATTGTCGGCGAGTGTCGGCGAATTAAAGTGATTGTTCACAACCTGTATGTTCTTTCTACGTCTAAGTGATTCTATAACCCAAGTGGCAAAGTTGAGCCTTCGTGGATGCAGTCCATACAAAACGCTGGTGCGAGCGATAACAAAATCTTGGCAGTGATTTGTGACTAGCTTCTCTCCCTTCAATTTAGTTAGCCCGTAGTAATTCACTGGTTTAGGCGTGTCTTCTTCAATGTATAAGCCTTTTTCACCATCAAAAACATAATCGGTGGAAACATAGATCATTTTGACGTTCATTTCTCCACATTTTTCGGCTATGTTGCCAGTGCCTTCTATATTCGCCTTACGAGCCAGTTCTCTTTCATTTTCGCATTTGTCCACATTTGTCTCAGCGGCTGTGTGTATCACTATTTCTGGCTTAATCTTTTGAATAGTCTGAGAGGCATTTTGCCGGTTGGTTATGTCTACTCTTACGGAGTCTGGGAAAAGGGATTCCTTAAAGTGTGTCGGAATGATTTGGTGCTTGCTTCTGCCCAACTGTACTATTCTGCTTCCTAACAGTCCGCTTCCACCTGTGACAAGGATCCTTTTCATTGACTGAAGTCTCCGAAACTACTGAAGAAGCGGCTTCCACCACCATTGGTTGTTCAGGTACCAATCGATGGTTTTCTTTAGTGCCTCTGCAAAATCGTGCTGGGGTGTCCATCCGAGGCTTCTGATTTTTGTCGTGTCAAGTGAGTATCTTCGGTCATGTCCAGGTCGATCTTTCACAAACGTTATCAGACTCTTGGGCTTGTTCATTTGCTTCAGAATAAGCTCTGCTATTTCGAGGTTTGTTTTTTCATTTCCAGCCGCTATGTTGTAGATCTCGCCTACATCGCCCTTATCAAACACTTTATCAATTGCAATACAGTTGTCTTCCACATAAATCCAGTCTCGAACGTTCATTCCGTCACCGTACAGGGGCAGTGGCGCGTTTCGGTGCGCTCTCAGGATGAGTAGGGGCATCAACTTCTCTGGGTATTGATAAGGTCCGAAATTGTTTGAGGTCCTCGTGACGAGGACTGGCAACCTGTATGTCCTGTAGTAGGCTTGAGCAAGCATGTCTGCTCCTCCCTTGCAGGCTGAATAAGGGCTTGATGGATGGAGGGCGTCTTCCTCCCGAAATGAGTCTCCTTCGATGCTCCCATAAACTTCATCAGTGGAAATTTGGAGATAACATCTCACATCGTGCTTCCTTGCAAACTCGAGAAGCACGTATGTTCCAAAGAAGTTTGTTCTAACAAAATTGTTTGGATCCACTATGGATCGATCTACGTGGGTTTCTGCAGCGAAGTTGATTATGGCATCAATGTTCTTGGCGGCGTTCTCGACGTCTTCCTCGTTTGTTATGTCTCCTTTGATCAAATTTATTTTTTCTAAGACATCCTTGAGGTTCTCAATTCTTCCTGCGTAGGTGAGTTTGTCTAAAACTGTCAATTCGTAATTTGGGTGTTTCTTTGTCATGTACTGGACGAAGTTTGAGCCGATGAATCCTGCTCCGCCAGTTATCAGAATTCTCATTGTGTCACCCGTGTTTTAGTCCAGGCACTAGCCCCCAATCGTAGGGGAGTTTCTTCGTATCTGGAGGCAGTCTTTCTTCATCTGGGTTTTCATAATTGTAGAGTTTATTGGGGAAATTGAGTAGAACCGCTGGTTTTGCGCCTAATGCTTTGAAACCGTGCCAGCACTCCCCTGGAATCTTCAGCAGCATCATGTTGTCCTCCCCAATAACAAACTCATTGATCAAACCCTTAGTGGCTGAATTTTCTCTTTGGTCGTAGACCACAATCCTCGCCATGCCCAAAAGGACGAAGAAGAGGTCCTTTTGCCTAGTCTTAGGATGACGATGCCACGCCCTAACCGTTCCAGGGTAAGTCACAGAGACGTAAGTCATCGCGAACTCGTCAAAAATGCTCCAGTCCTTGCGCAGTATCTCACATAAGAAGCCTCTTTCGTCCTCATTCTTTTTCAATTCTTTCACTTCTATTCCGTCAATCGTCTTTCGCACTTCACAGTCCAACCATTTTGAGTCTTATCACAGTGCACGAAGAAATATTGTAGGATAGTCTTTTATTCTTTTCAAAAGCACATACTGTTTGTGTCCATGATCTCTGGTCTCATGGTACGCCGCGCAAAGAGTTTAATCGAAACTTGATCAACTATAGTTGACTTTGCCTGCTCGAGGTCGGTGTGTGTGAAAAAAACAAAAGTATGTTTTGTCGGGCCTCTCTCAATTCACATGCATCGATGGATGGAGGCTTTTTTTCATCGAGGTTATGAACTGTCCATAGTGACTGACTCTAAAACATGGGTTGCACCCGAGGTGAAGTTTGCACGAGTCTACACTATACCAACCGTGCACAAAACTAATTTCCCCAGGCGTTATATGCCTAATATCTTGAAAATCCTAAGAACTCTGAAAGCAATTGATCCCAACCTTGTCCACCTTCACGTTCAGTACTGGTATGGTTTTTCTGTGATTTTGGGCAGGTTTCCCTTCTTATTGACTTCTTGGGGCGCTGAGGTATTGTCGCTTCCACGGAGTAATATGCTCATCAAGAGCATTGCTAAGATGGCTGCTTCAAGAGCCCGCTTTGTAACAGTGGACGCATATTGCCTTAAAGAAATCTGGATGCAAATGGGAGTTTCAAAAAACAAGATTAAGGTAATCCCCTTTGGAGTTGACCTCTCCCTGTTCAATCCGTTCGCTAAAGGTTCTTACATTCGAAGAAACCTCGGGATAAGAAAAGATGCCATAGTCATTATAAGCACAAGGGTCTTTGACAACGACCATTACAACCTCGAATGCCTAATCAAAGCCATACCCCTAGTATTGAAAAACTACCAAAACGCGTTTTTCATTCTTAAAGGTGCAGGTCCACTAGGAGCTTACTTACAAAACCTCGTGAATAAGCTAGAAGTTTCTGATCACGTTCGATTCGTTGGGTTGACACCGTACCATGAAATGGCTCAATACCTCTCTGCTGCGGACATTTACGTTTCCACGTCATTCATCGACACTACGTCAGTCTCCTTGTTAGAGGCTATGGCGTGTGGAATAGCGCCAATTTCCACAGACATCCTCGGGAACCGTGAATGGATAGAAGATGGAATAAACGGTCTATTATATTCACCTAAGAACTCCACTGCACTATCGGAAAAGATAATACAGCTGATAGGAGATGAGAATACTAGAAGACGTTTCGGCGAACGATGCTTTCACATAGTGAAACGAAGAGCATCGTGGGAAGCTTGCGTTGACAAAATGGAATCCCTCTATCAATCAATAGTGTGAAGAGACTCAAGTTGAAAATACCCATTGCGAGACCAGACATAGGGGTCGACGAAATAGAAGCCGTACTGAAAACTATGAAAAGCGGCTGGGTCACACAAGGCAATATGGTTGAAGAGTTTGAAAGAACCGTTGCAGACTACTGCGGTGTCAGATATGGCGTTGCAACCAGCAGCGGAACTAGCGCCATACACATCGCCCTAGCCTCGATTGGCGCACAAAATGGCGACGAAGTCATAACCACGCCGCTCTCTTGCTTATCCACAGCCAATCCGATTCTCTACCTTCAAGCAAAACCAATATTTGCTGATGTAGAGCCTGCAACCCTTAACATAAATCCTCAGATTATCAAAAAGAGAATCACTAAAAAGACAAAAGCCGTACTTCCAGTTCACTTGTTTGGCCACCCTTTGAACATGGATCCGATTCTTGAGACAGCAGAAAAACGTGATATCTACGTAATCGAGGATGCGGCTCATGCGCTTGGAGCAAAGTATAAGGGCAGGAGAGTTGGATCGATTGGTCACATCGCTTGCTTCAGCTTCTACGCAGACAAAATCATCACTACGGCTGAGGGAGGCATCACCCTCACAAACGATGAGGAATTAGCCGAAAAAATGCAAATGCTCAGAAGTCACGGAATGCACAAACTTAAGAAATTCTACCATCCATTCTTGGGCTACAATTACAAAATGTCAGACGTCCACGCAGCAATAGGCATTGCACAAATGAAAAAGCTAGACAAATATATACTGAAAAGGAGAAAAAACGTTGAATACTTGAACAATCAACTAAGCGATTTGGAACTAAAGCTGCCGACTGAACTTGACTATGCTTTCAATGTTTTCTATGTCTACCACGTTATTTCAAGAAAGGGAAAAGGCAAGGCACTCGAACACCTTGAAAAGAAAGGAATAGAGACACGGCCTCTCTTCTCGGTTATACCGACCCAGCCTCCATACCAAAGCCTGGGTTACAGCCATAACGATTGTCCAGTGGCTAAGAGTGCATATAAAAAAGGTTTTTACATCTCCAACTCTCCTTCACTTACTAAAGAAGAGCTGGAATACATAGCATCGACATTAAGAGAAGCCTTTAGCGAGCATTAAGAGAAAATGACAATGATGCCGAAGTTCTATGCAACTCTATCCAAGCTCAAAGAGAAAATCAACACATTCTATCTCCTGGCCTTCGCTGCCCTTTTGTTGTTTGTATACTATCATACTGAATGGCCATTTGCCATTGTCATCCCTATCTATGGTTTCATTCTACTTCTGATCAAGAAACAAAAGCTACTTCAATATCATGATGCAAACCACATTCAAAAAACCCTAGGCGTTGTCGTCGTATTCGGAAGTTTCTTCATCTATTATGCAACGACTCCGTTTTACCCTGCCGCAGGCTTTTATACAGCGGCTAACTATGCGGTCTACCTTCTTGGATTATGCCTCACTTTTTTCGAAGTTAAAGCATTGAGAGAAGCCTCTTCGTCAGTCTTCTTGATTGTAGCCGCAAACGCAAGCCCCTTCATTTCAGCTGGGCTGGAGCCTCATCTTTCCCCTTTTATCACTAATCAACTTGCACATCTTGTTGCCGGAGTTATGAACGCGTTAGGTGTTAATGCAACAATCCAGATCGTACAGTCCTCCCCAGTCATTTTCCTTTCCACCAAACAGGGCGGAATCATACCTGCCCTTTTCAACTGGTACTGCGTAGGCATAACCAGTGTCTTAGTCTTCTCCATAATACTAGTCGTTTTGCTAATCGAGGAACACAACAACCTGAAATCCAAAGTGTTGTGGTCCATGTTTGGCATATTGGGCATACTCATCCTAAACGTCCTTAGAATCATCATCATATTTCTAACCGACTACTTCTACGGAGCAGAAGTAGGGGGAACAATTCATTATATTATAGGCTATGCCATCTTCATCGCGTGGCTAACCGCGTTCCTTTGCCTGTTCTCCAAGAAAACGGTTCAAACGTCAACTTGACAAGTTAAACGAGGTTTATTTCTTAGGTCTTCAAATATAAACCAAGAAATATACACACAAAACCCCTTTGGTGTAACTGCAATGAACGAAAGAGTTTTGGTTACTGGAGGAGCAGGCTTCATAGGCAGTGCCCTTGTTCGAAAACTGCTTCAAGAAGGATTTGAAGTAACAGCCCTTGATGATCTAAGCATAGGGTTACTTGACAACCTGCCAAAGAACAAGAAATTAAGGTTCATTAAAGGTGATGTAACCAGTTTCAAATCAGTCTCTTCAGTAGTTCATAAGCATCCATACGTGATGCATCTGGCCGCCCAAGCCTTCGTGCCGCTCAGCTACGACCAACCCTTCCATGTGGCTGAAGTTAATGCTTTAGGAAGCCTAAACATCTTCAAAGCCTGTCTCGATCATCATGTACAGAGACTTGTTCACATTAGCAGCAGCGAAATCTATGGAACCGCTCAATACACACCAATGGGCGAGCAGCACCCCATAAATCCCCACAACACCTACGCCGTAGCCAAAGCCACAGCAGACATGTGGGCTCAAACCTTCCATTGGGAACACAAGCTTCCCGTTGTCATACTAAGGCCCTTCAACACTTTTGGACCGCGAGAAAGCCTACCCTATTTCATACCCGAAATGATACGGCAATGTACAAAAGACCCCCAAGTCAAGGTTGGAAACCTAAGAACAAGTCGAGACTTCACTTACGTAGATGACACTGTTGAAGCAATGATTGCAACCCTTCAAACGGCTAAGATAGAAAGCGAGATAATCAATATCGGCACGTGCAAGACATGGAAGATGGAAGCAATCCTCGACTTTGTAAAGAAGGAAACACATAGTGAAGATAAAGAAGTTGTTGTAGACGAAAGCAGACTAAGACCCAGAGACATTGAGATGCTTGTAACCGACAATACCAAAGCCAGAAGACTCCTAGGATGGAAACCTACAACAACCTTCGAACAAGGGATCCGAAAAACAATCCGATGGTATCTTGAAAACCGCAAAATGTGGGGATACGAAAAGCGCGGATGGAAATGGCGCTATTAGTTCAACCTAGTTCTGTCTAAGCTTCTGAGACTGGGCAATCTGGCGCCGCAATCTGTTGTTGTTCAGTTTCCAGTCTGGACAACCTCGGAAGGCTTAATTGCTCGAAGGTCTTTCAAGGACTGATCGTGACGCGCCAAAATGAGATCTTATGACGTAGCTATTATTGGTGCGGGTTTTGTCGGTTCTTCGCTTGCAGGCTACTTGAAGAACCATTGCGATGTGGTCACTTTTGACGTGAAACCTGCCCCTCTGTTATTGAAGGATGTAGATATCGAACACAGGGTCTGTGACATACGGCATTATGATGAGTTGAAGGAGAAGATTGGAAAACCAAGGGTTGTCGTCCACACGGCTGTGATTCAGATTCCGGCGATAAACGAGATGAAGGAACAAGCTTACGAAGTCAACGTACTGGGAACCCAAAATATTTGCGAATTGGTTCGGAAAACACCAGAAATCCGAGGCCTAACCTTGTGCGGAAGCTGGCACGTTTTCGGAGAGCGAGAATACAGAGGAACAGTCGATGTCTCGTTTGGCTATCGCCCCGACAAAGTCGAAGAAAGAGCCAAACTCTACGTGATCTCCAAGATGCTTCAAGAAGGCATAGTACGGTTCTACAACAGCATGGAAAACAGAAAAATCCACACCATAATACGGTTAGGCACAGTCCTAGGCGAAAACATGCCCGAGAAGACAGCTGCCAACATATTCATAACAAATGGACTGCAAGGAAAACCTCTCACACCATACAAACACACAATGTACCGTCCTATGCTCTACTTATACATCGATGACTTGTGCAGAGTCTTTCGTGCACACATCGACAAAGTCATCAACGGAAAACAAACCGGTAACAATTCAAATGGAGTCATCTACAATCTGTTCCATCCTAAACCAATAACAATACTTGAACTCGCTGAAACAGTGAAAGAAGCCATAAGCAAGCACACGCAGGGAAGGATTGTTCCGAAAATCGAAGTCGCCGACAAAAAGCTGCCAATCCTCTTCAGCCGAGACGAAAAATACGACCTGAAAGCAGACATTAGCAAGACGCTCAGTGCCTTTGGAATCAAGGAATTGAAGAGTCCACGAGAGGCAATCTTCGACATCGTAAGCAAAAGATGCAGCAGCTTGACTAGAAGCAGCAACTAGTTTTTAGCGCGCGCGCTTTCCATTAGTCTCCAACG
>Ga0315308_1000102_pt1 | contig 42894 bp, 56 predicted proteins | sample TDP3_MG_FD_203078 | JGI IMG/M metagenome (GOLD analysis project Ga0315308, IMG submission 203078) | Freshwater sediment microbial communities from Lake Towuti, South Sulawesi, Indonesia - TDP3 | ecosystem: Environmental > Aquatic > Freshwater > Lake > Sediment | place: Indonesia: South Sulawesi...
GTCCGTCAGAAATGCCCAAATCAGGCTTATTTTGGCAAAATAGGCTGTTGGTGGGGTCGCTGGGATTTGAACCCAGGACCTCCAGCGCCCCAGGCTGGGATCCTAGACCAAGCTAGACGACGACCCCATAGACCCGGACTAGGACCCTCTCGCATGTTTTCTTATTTCCTTTTTCGGTAGATTTTTATGCCGTCTCTTTCGGTGATGTATTCGAAGGCTGCTTCGAGGAGTTCTTTGTCTTCGTCTATGGTCCTAGCCACTTTGCACACGTATTCGTCGTTTTTAAAGTTGACGAGTTGAGTGTATTTAAGCGTGTTTTCGATTTTTCTGTGTCCTAGCAGTTGCATGACGTAGAGGATGTCTTTGGTTCTGGCGTATTCCATAGTGGCTTTCCAGTGTCTGAGAGTGTGGAAGTGGATTTGGAGGATTCTTGGGTTTCCGAATTTGTGGGCTATTCTTCTGCGTTGTTTTCTGAAAGCCTTGCCTAGGTAGAATTTGTCTTTGTACGTGAAGATTTTGTCTGTTGTTTTCGGTTGGTTGCCGAGCATACATGCGAGTTTACTGGAGATTCTGAATATCCGTGGGTTGCTGCCTTTCTCCGGCATTATCCTTATCGTGTTGTTCATGGTATCAATGTCTGTCCATCTGAGCTGGAAGGCTTCGCCACTTCTCATCGCTGTTTCCTTGAGCACTTGGAGAAACGTTGCCATTTGAGAGCCGCAGCCAGCTATCAGATCGTCTATCTCGTTTTCGATCGGGATGAAAGGCAACTTGAAAGTTGGTTTGTATTTTGGTTTTTGCCAAGTCAAGCCTTGCAGCTTTAGGAAGAGTGTGTAGGCTTTGGCGGCGTTGTTCTTTCTGCCCAAGCCCCAAGTTTCTCGTAAGGCAATTGTGTCTTTCACGCTGTCGGGGTCTTGAAGGTTGGCTCCATCTTTAACGAGCTTCCCTAGGATGTAGGCGTAGCATGTGATTGTTGCTTCCGAGTATCCGTCTCTCTTGAGTTTCCACATGAATTCAACGATTTTGCCCTTGATTTCAGCTTGGTTTAGTGTTGTGGCTCCCGCTGCCTGTTCCTGGGTTCGGGATTCCATGGCTTTAACCGCCTCGTGCTGATTGCACGCTACGCGGCGGATTTTTGGCCCCGGCACGGTTGTTGACTTAAGGGCGCCATGCGGCGGATATCTTAAGTCGCCGTGTCGGTTCCTAGTAGAAGGTTTGTCCATTTCGCTTTTTAAAATCAATGTATGAATTTTCTGATGATGTTCAGAGGGTTCAGATGGGTCTGAGCGGGAGAATCGATAACTGCAGTTGCGGCATAGGTAGCGTTGGGCTTCACCATAAGGCGTGTATCGTATGCCGTCTTTCCATGTTTTTTGGCTGCCGCATTCTGGACAGCGTGGAGCTGGTGTGGTTGTGGTGTTTGGAGAGGCAGGTGCTGCTGGAAGCTTTGGACCCGAACCCAAGAGCTGGCTGTTGGTTTCTGGCTTCCAATTGTTTTGTGGCGCAGCCCTGCTTTTTTCTTCCACCACAACCATAAGCATCAGCGTCTCTGTCGCTTGAAGTACCAGTCGCATTTTGTGCAGAAGCCAGCGTTGAGTTTGGCTCCGCATTTGGGACAAAAGTTGCAGTCAGATAGGCTTAGGCTCATTGTAGTCATGGTTTGCCTCCGCATCGTTCCGGGCTTAGGCGTAAAAGAGTTCGTCTGAGACGCTTGCCTGAACCTTTATGAAGCCTTCAGCCTTGCAGAAAGCCAAGATTTTGATTAGTGCAGGGTCTTCGGCTTCTTTAAACTTCTTGGTGTAGCCGAATTTGCCTACACTGACTTTGATTTCTGTGCTTTCGCTGGATTTTTTGAGTTGGTAGCTGCCGACCTTTGCCCAAAAGCTAAGACGCTGAGTGTATTTTTCTATGTCTTCCCAATCTTCAACCAGATTGACCAAACAGGATATCACCTTAAAACTGTGTTGCTTCAAAAGTATAAGTCATTTCTGGCGCCAGCAAAGAGTATATACTCTTTGTAGGGGTCAGCAAAGAGTGTAAGTTCGAAAACGGACATATCTTAAGAGGACGTGAGAACGTCCAGCATGGTAATTAATCGGTGGTAGTCTGCCTCCTTAACGAACCTGTCCAAGTCGGTCTTGCTTAAGGTCATGGCAAGTTCGGCTCTAGGCGTCAGGTGGTAAAGCGGAGTGTCGTATCCCCACCTTGTTTTCTTTGTACCCACTTTCATGAGGTAGTCTTGTTTCTCAAGGGCTTCCACTCTTCGACGCAAGACACCATCTCTAGTGTTCGTTAAGCCTCTTTGTCTTCTAATCTCTCTTAGCAGAGCAGAGACTGTATGCGGGCCTTTGAAGGCAAGGAGTTGGAATATGGCTTTGTTGAGCCTTGCTTCTTTGCCTTTGAAAACAGAGAGTCTTCCACTCTTGTCCTTGCGCCTCGCCACACCACATATTCACCAGCAGCCCGCTAGAATGAAAAATGGCGCTGAAGTAGGCTATCTCGTTAATAGACACGTTTTTGTATGCCTAGACCTCGGCGAAAACAGTTCTGTCGACAGAAATGCCCTTAATAGCGCAGTTTTTCTGTCACCACACACTTAAAGCCAATAGACAGATTCATGTAAAAAACGTGGTTTTGAACTGGGTTTTGGGGCTGGTTTTGGCGTGGTCAAAACCGTGTTTTTCTGTCGACAGAAACGTTTTTCCTAGGGTTTCGACGGTTTGGGATCTAATATAAGCTGCAGTTTTCCGTTTCTCTCCTCCGCATAGATGTCCAGTTTCTTGTTTATGTAGGGCTCCAGAATTTCATGGAGCCTTCTTGGCAGGTATAGCCACAGCGCCACGTATTCATAGCTGGACTTTTCGTAGTACCTCTTGCGGACAACCTTCCTGCATATGCGAGCCAAAAGGAGATCCAGTCCCTAAGCGTGAACGTATGGCGCCTCTTGTTCCTCTTGTTGCTGCTCTTCCAGCTTCTGCTTGGTCTTTGTGCTTTCTGCTTCTGGCACGTCTTCTATGCCTTTCTCGGTTACTTTGAAGGTGCATTCGTCTTCAGGTAGGCACGGAGAGTCGAAGACCCTGGCTATTCTCTTGCTGTCTTTAGCCTTTCTCAACCAAACTCTGGTGTTGCTTGCGTGGGCTAGTATGTTTCCTCCAGCGGGCCTATCTGTGAGTCCATGTCCATACTGAGGTGTTGGGTCAGATTGGGCTTGGTTTGTGACGACCACGGCGAGGTTTAGGATTTCCGCTAGGCGCAACAGTTTGTGCATATAGAGGTTGAGTTTCTGCTGCCTTTCAGACAGTGTTTCTCTCCCTAAGAACTCGCTTCTGAAGTGCGAGATGACTGAGTCAACGATTATGAGCTTGACCTTTTCCTCAGCGCATTTTTCAAACGCGTTGTCGAGCAGGAACATTTGATGGTCAGATGTGTAAACCCGTGAAAGCATTATGTTGTGTAGGATATCTTCAGGGCTTGAGCCGTTTTGAGCGGCTATCTGATGGATGCGCTGGGAGCTGAAGGTTCCTTCGGTGTCGAAGAAGAGCACGGTTCCGCCTAGTCCTCCGTTTTCTGGCTTGAGTTGAGCGTTGACGCATAGCATTAGGCATAGCTGGGTTTTTCCTGATCCATAAAGTCCTACAAGCTCGGTTATGGCTTGGGTTTCTATTCCGCCTCCTAGGAGGTTGTCTAGGGCTTTGCTTCCTGTTGTGCATCGCATGCGGTTTTGGGTCATCTGCCAATGCTCCCAGGCGGTCATAAACTTGGTGCCTAGGGCTTCTCTGGCAGCCTCAACTATTCTTTGAGCGCTTTCAAGCTTGTCGTACCCAGCCCTTTCCTTCAACTCTCTTGCTGGAGTAACAGCCAAGGCTTCAACGTTTGGAAAACCAGCTTTCCTGAGCCTATCAGCTACGGCTTTACCCACTCCCTCAATCTCCTCTAATTCCAATACAAAGCCTCCTTAAGGATGCAAAGGTTTGGCTCAAAATTCCCTTTAAAGGCGTTGGTGGAAAGACATGTTAGCAAGGTGGGAGATACGAGTGAAAGTATTCTACGGGATGAGCACGTTTGACTTCTGATTTTATCCCTCAGTTGTCGGCTGCTTAGCGGCAACCGCCTCAAATTACGGGTCTTTTGCCATTACAACTCTGTTTTTGACAGATTTTTAATAGAACGTCAGAGTAGAGGTTTCTTGTTTGAGGGATAAAATATGCAAAAAATAAGTCGGATTTTAAGAGAACTCCAATATATTAGGAGAATTAAGAAAACCAAGCCCGAATTATACGAATTGAACAGCCTATGGCATGATGAATTCCTACTCCTCCAAGAGCTTCAATACTTGAAGAAAAACGGCGAAGCTAGCCAGAAATTCGGCGTGGAAATCCAAACCCGAGAGGAGACCGAAATTCTGAGTAGAAAAATCCCGAAGGTGGTGCCAGAAACCTATCCCTGCGGCCTAGTAGTCCAGGCTTTCATGGAGGAAAATGATGAATGAAGGAGGTGATCGCATGACAGAGGAAAACAAGCAAGCGTTTTCGGCAGAGACTTCAGTCAACAAGTATGGCTTCCTTTACCTAAGCAAAGAGGTTCTCGCAGCCGTCGGTTTTCAGAAAGGCGACAAAGTCACGCTACAAAAGACGCCGGAAGGACTGCTCGTAACAAAAGTCTCATCAGGAGGTGAATAAAATGGGTAAGAAAGCTACCATAATAATATTGCTTGTTGAGGAAAGCGCCGAAAAACCAAACAGAGAGATTGAGAAAGAAATAATGAGAGAGCTTACAGCTGAGCCGTCAAGGATACCATGGCTGAAGAAAGTTGAGAAGGTAACGGTAACAGAGGTCTAAATTGGAAGGTGCAAGCAACGAGAAAACCCGACAGAGCTGGAATATCAAAGCAAAAAATCGTAACTAAAGATACACGTTGCCCCAAATGCGGATTCACGGTACAAAAAGGCGGATCAGTATACCTATGCGGAACACAATATCTATGCTTCAACTGCGCAAGCACATACTACAAAGAATAATCCTTCCTTTTCTTATCTCCAAAAGAGTATTAACATGATGCATCTCAAAATTTCACGATTGCTTTGACGAGTCCTTATGGGTCTTAGCGGGTTAAGGCTTTTGGAATCATCAGTGTGCAGTTTTGGGTATCTTCAAACCTTTTTATACTTAGGAATTTTCAGTACCACGCTGTGGTTATTCATGAGAGAACCAGAAATGTTTGAACCCATGAAAAATTTGTTAGAGAGTAAAGGCTACAAAATACTCGAAGTGAAGAGAGGAAGAGAACCTGGCCCTGACATTGTTGCCGAACGCCAAGGTCGCAAACTTGTCATGGAGATGAAAGGTGATAGTGCAGCACTTGACGTTGACTTTGGAACAGGAATATTCCAGTTGTTCCGTTCCATGCAAGCTAATCGGGATGAAGACTACGCATTGGGAATATCGGAAGCCTATGTTAGGCTAGCCCGTCAAGCAGAATACCCTCTGAAGAAGTTGGGGATAAAGATATTTGTGGTAGATGACAAATCTTACCAACTCTGGTAACGAGGGAACCTGTAAGCATGTATGATTACAAACTATTCGCGGATGAACCTAAAGAAAGATGGGAGACTACGCAAAAATGGCTGAAAGACCGCGGTGCAAAGCCGGGTAGATGCCACAAAATTGCTCCTGAGCTCTGGGGCGAGATGGCATCAAAATGGCCAGAATCATGCATTGGTTCCATAAATGCGTGGTTACATATTGTTGGTGCAAGCCCTGGAAATTCGCCCGCACGAGGCTTCACGCCTGATGACGAGATGCGCGATAATCGACCAGTCTTAGGATGTCCACATCCCGGATTTTACTACCCTGACCCTAGGCATTACTGGGATCGAGTGCGTGGAATTGCTGAGAGATTTTTCTTGGAGTTTCGCCTTGATTCCTTTGCAGCGCTGAGTTTAGTTCATCATGTAAACCTCTTAACTGAAAGCTCGGGAACACAGCCGAGCAAGGAGATGTTACAGGATGGGGCTCCCAAGACTTCGATAGTTTTCCAAGAAACTCACCCGAAGTGTATCATAGCACTGACCAAGGATGTGTTCAAAGTTCTCAGCAGTTTAATTGAGCACCAAGTCAACAAATTGGGTGAACTTCATTTTAGTAAATATAAACCAAGATGGGAGTTATGGAAATTGAAGAACAATTCTCACATTCTTTTTGCTCGCACACCTAACCACCCATCTCGCCATGGTTTCCAGTATCTCCCCGAGTTTGCAACTACCTTGGCAAAGACTGCTAGGAAAGAACTCCACCTGAAGCTTTAACTTTAGGGTTACTCTCTCATATCCTCTTCTTTTCCCTTCCAGAACAAGTAAACTTTTGTTTGCAGTAGCAAAGCCGTGACATGGATAAGTTTGGCAAGTTTCTCTAATGTTGCAGTCTGCACTCTCAGCTTGTACAACTCTCGCTTTCCGTATGGTTCATGGTAGAAAAACTCTTTCATGAACTTCGGATGCACATTTTGCATAAAGGCGTGGTGGATATCCAATATTTGCTTGTCAGATAGGCAACGAAGCCTATTCAGAACGTAGTTTTGGCTACCCAACAAAGTTGTGTTGAAGCCTAAATTAGCAAGCACTTCTCGTATGGCTAGGGCATGCTTGGGTGGAGGCTGCTCCATAATCTTCTGCATTCCAGCTTTCTCTGCGAAGGGATTATACTTGGCCATAACCGCAATTATCTCAATATAAGGCGTGCCCGCAAGCGGCAACGTTTCCCTTACAAGTTTTTGACCCAAACCTATAGTGCGATATTTGGGATGAACAACAACCCGCATGATAACGCTCAGCTTCTGATTTAGCTCTTGCACGCTCATTTTAGGCAGGACTTTGAGGCGTCCAGCAACCGTCATTCCAGGATAACAATAAACTATGGCGCCTGCAACCTCAGAGCCACGCACCGCACGAAAAATCTTGCGCACAATCCCGATTTGGTGACTGCGATAATGAAAACCCGACAACAGAGCATAATCGGATCTTGTTCCTTCCTCTATGCGAATTTCCTTCATTAAGCTGCATTTCTTGGCTGACTCATTCGGACAGTACTGCACTTCAATCTCTTTGCCAAACCGCTTGTGGACGTGAACTGAAGGCTTCAGGTCTTCAAATAGGTCGTTGTGCGTTGTGGCTACTAAGACAGCCCTTCCCTCTTGTCGAGCTAGCTTTTGAAGATTGTAGGCTACGATTTTGGCTGTGTCTCTGTCGAGGGTTGCCAAAAATTCATCCATAACCCAAAACTGAGCCTTGCTCTCCATCATCTTGGCAATCTTGTAACGGTACTTTTGCCCATCGCTCAGTTGCTCGAAACTCCGCAAGAACAGAAAGGCATCGTTTAAGCCTACTTTGCTCAGTAGCTCTAAGGCTTCCTCGGTGGTTTTGCCAACGGTCTCAATTAGCGGTTTATCAGACTCTGGGAAGATATCGGCGATGTTGATGCAGGTTAAGTCCATGTCTTGCTTGATGTCTGTTTCTAAAGCCTTGAGGAGAACCGACTTTCCGCTGCCCGAATCGCCGGTGATTAGAACGATATCTGTGGGTTCTATTTTCAGCTCAACATTATCATATACTACAAATTTTTCCCATTGGTCCAAGCCTAAGCCGAAGCTTTCGGCAACAGCCACAACCCTTTCAGTTGGATGAGGAGCAGCAGTCTCATAACTGATGTTGACCACAAATTTTCCCGTGTCTCGGTCATACCTGCGAGCCCACTGCGTGATACGAAAAAACTCTCTCTTTTTCAACGCTATATCCTTCCAAGTTTGTAACGAGCCAAGCTTCCAGTCTTGCTTCTTAAGGCGTACAAGTAGTCGGCGAGCAACGGCGGCTCCTTGCCAAGTTCCAATGTCATTTCGAGGGTTTGAATTTCAGCAATTGGACGATATTCAACGCTTATGACTCGGTAGTATCCGTCAACGTTCTCATTCGGTAATGTAACCCATATGCGGTCTCCTGCAAGAATTGGTGTGGTTCCATAATCGATGACGTCGCTTGTAACTCTGATGTATTCTGCTGGGCTGCTGAGATAGTCATACAGGGCTTTGGCTCTGAGCAAACACTCGTTGTCGCTGTGCAGTTCCTCGTCTGTTTCAGCCAACTCTCGAGAGCCTGATCCGTATGTTGCACTCCATCTTGCGCTGTCAAAGAATAGGTTGTCGACCCAAAAGCTGCCTGTACCTGTTCCGCTGAACCACATGTCCCACATGATCTCGTTGATTATTTCCCAGTTGAAGCCAGCGTCAACCCATCCCCATTCACTTTCGTATTTTTTGCCTGCATTGAATTTCTGCGGATACCATTTGTCGGCTGCAACCTGAAATTCACGACTCGCCCATTTACCGGTGTTGTCTTGCAAAATGATTGTGGCTTGTCCGTTGAAGGCTGACTCACGCCTAATCTGAAACTGCAGTGTAGGATACTTGTTAAGGTTCGGCTGCCAACCCGAGGGAATGATTAGACGCAAGCGACCATAATAGTCGGGTGTGCCCGTGGTATGCTTAATCGAGTATGACCCAACAGCCTTAGTTGCACCATCCAGAGACACGCTTCCTGTGCCAGTTCCACTCTGCCAATCATTAATTGCATCATTATTGATGTCTAGGGTTTCAGTCCAAGAGTCCCCGTTAGTTGGATACTTCTTTTCAGCCGCACCGAAAACAAAGATTTTGTCTCGCTTTCGGAAAATGCTTTTGCGGTATTCGCTGACTTCAAGGCGCTCAGATAAACTTACAGATGATGTTTTGCTGTTGCGTGGGAAAAACTCGAATTTACCATCTGGAGCCACGCGGAAATCGAATCCTATTACGCCTGATTTGTCAGCGGTTTTGCCAATATATTTTAGAATGTCAAAAACAGGCGTGTTTTCATATTCAAGCTTTGTGTATGTGGTGTCTGTGTTTTCTATTAGCTCAGTCGTGTCTCTTACGTGGCTCAGGCCAACATAATAGTCGATCAGGTCTTTGACAATAGCCTCGCCTTTCTGATTCTCATAGGTTTTGGTCACAACTCGGCGGAAGAGGCGTTCTCCCCAGCACCGACCCAGAACACGCAGGTAGTTTTCCTTAGAATCAGAGAGAGCCTTGACTTCTTCCACTGTTATGTATGCGATTAATGGGCTGTTGGCGCCCCTTCCAATGTATATTCTTCCGTCGTCGCCTACGTTGATGGGATAAGTCCCACCCGGACTATACTTCTTATCGAAATTCTGCAGTAAGCAGTCGAAACTGGATACTTCATCTGTTACGCCCAAATGCGCCCTTAACTCTATGACTTCGCTTTGAGGCGGCGTCACTGTGCCAAAAACAAGGGAGCAAACAGGCAAGGCTACACTCAATATTCAACGCCTCGGCGATAGTACTCCTCCTCGCCAGCTCGCCTAATCGACCGCGATGGTGTTCTCGCAAGCTCCGCATTGTACTCTGCTTGGGCAGATGCAGCGTCACGGGTTGTGGTTGCAAGCCAAGACATGTAAGCAGCGGTAGCCACAATTAATCCGACGCCCAGAGTGAGCAAAGCGATTTTCATAGCTAAGGCAGCGTTCAAACCCCAAGTCGCTATTGTAGCAGCAATTTTGGCTTTAATCAAAGCCCATAGGCTGGTTTGATGTGCTATTGTGGCGCCTGTTAGGGTTGTTTGAACGGTTGTTCCCGCGCCCATTGAAACGTTCTGCGCCGTTTGAGCTGCAGTTGTGGTTGTCAGCACGGCTTTTAGACTGGTAAAGAGGTGAACGGTTGCCATTACACCGCTCACTGTTCGCCCTATCTGCGAATCAAATAGACCGAAGGCTGATCCCATGTGTAAGACGTCATGGACAATGGAGCGGAAGGCATAGCTCGCACGGTTTTCGGCACGAATTGCAATAGACACTTCATGGAACGACACTAAGTTGAAGCCTCCCTAATTGCGTCTCGAATGGCTCGGTTGACATGCTGCACCAAGCCCAGCATGCCCAGTTCTAAGGCTCGACTCAGAAACCGTCTGGCCTGCATGAATCTAGTGCCTAACTCTACGAAAACGGCGTAGGGAGCCCTTGCTCCAAGCTTGAACGCCCATTCATCCACTCTTTGTGCAAAAATTGTGCTGGCTAAGTAGCCTGTGCGTTTAGGCGCTAAGCTTTGAGCCCGTGTCTGCATGGCTTGAACTTCAAAGTCTAATGCCTCATCCACATACTCACGCATGTTCTGGTCTAAGCGATCCAGTTTACTACGTAGCTCGGGAATGCCGTGCACATCAACTTGCATTTCAACCGACACGACGATTTGCCTCCCGCTTGGCTTTGGCTACTTCCTCCTCTGTTTGGCGGTCAACCTCGCTTAGAATCACGATGAAGGTCTCGATGTCTCTTGCTGATTCTCTTCGGATTTCGCTTGGCAGTTTGCTGAATTCTTTGCAGAGCCTGTACTCCGTGAGCGCTGGGTGTGGTTTGCCTCTTCGGATGGCTCGGATAAAAAACGCTGTTCCTCTGGGGTGATGCCACATAGCTTGTTAGCTATTTTTGAGAATAACTCACCTAGCTCAATGGGTATGCCCTCTTCCTCACCTAGCAGTTTCTCTAGGCTAATGGGCTTTGAATTAGGCTGCTCCCGAAGACTAGCAAAAATTGTCTCAGCTTGGATAGCCACAAAGTCGCTGTTAATGACCTGTCCTGTGATGTGATGGTATTTGGTCCATTTTTGGATTATGCGGCTACGTTTAGCCCACGTTATCTCTTGGAAGACGTAGCGTCCAGCGTACTGTTCTCCGAAGCGGTTGTCTAACTCAATGACTTCTCTTCGCATTTTGAATCATCTCCATGACTGCTATCCGATTTTTGATTGCTGTGTTGATGTCTTCAAGCACAATGTTCTGCATCCACTTGGGCATCTTTAGAATGCGTTCGCCAAGGGTCTCCCACATTTTCATCCATTTTCTCCGTAAGGCTACCTCTTGACCGAAACCTTCCAAAACATCAACTTTTACAGCCAACTTAGATCGCCTCAGCTAATCACGACGTCTCTTGCAACAAATGGCGCCCTTAGAGAAACCAGATCCTCAATCTTTGTTGGAGAGCCTACTTTCTCCCACTTGCAGTACTTGAATAAGGCGCTGTTGGCTCCACCTAAGCCGAATTTGAGACTAAACTCGCTGTCGTTGACAACGTCATCATATTCCTGCTTGGTCTCAAACTCAAAGGTCAACTCGCCTGTCAAGACTCGATGACGCTCTTGCAGATATTTAAGCAGGTGTCCACTTGTGCTTCTGATAACTGGTACTCTTTTGAAGTTGTTTTCCATTATGAACTTCCAGTCGGTGACCCTTTCAACAGCAGCTAAGCCCGACCCGTCTCCTGCTCCTCTTTGCACATAGCTTTCATGGTAAGGAACGGCGCCAGAATAGTCAGCGTAAGTGGCTCCAGTGATTTTAGCGGTTCCAACAACCAGGTCTTGACCGATTAACTCAGCCGTAGCCTTGACAATGTCTTCAATTGAACACTCCACCGTCACCTTATCCATTCTGCAGCCCTTGTGCAGCAAGTCTATGATGCCACTTGTTTTCTCGTAGAAAACCTCAACGCTCAAGGAGTTCAGAGTCTGTATGTGCTGGAGAAAGTTGATGGGCGCATCGCTCGGAAGAGCATACGCAACCTTCAATCCGACTTGTCGTAAACCTCTGCGAATAGTGTTTAGGTCTCTTGAGCCGATGCCTCTAACGTTGATTAGTCCTGGGTCTAAGGCGGGTTCAACATTTTCCGCTGTTGCAACCCCAAGCATGCTCGGGTTTGTCGGTGTTATGCCATACGTTGATTCTTGCACGTAGTAGATTTTTGCTTCATGCGCTCCATAGACAGACATTTTCCATTTTCACCCCTATGTTGCTTGCACGTTTTCAAACAACCACGTTCTGACTGTGAACTCGGTTCTCCAGATGAAGGGCTTAACGTTCACTTGGTCCTCGTCACGATAAGAAATAATATCGCAGTAGGTGATGCCTTCAACCGTGATAACGCATTCCGAATAGTCACAATACAAGATGGCTGCAGTTCCGCCTTCACTTGGGTTTGTAGTCTTTGCAAACAAATAGATGTAACCGTTGCTGTCGATGTAGTCATTCAGGTTTGAGGTTAATGTGATTGAAATAACTTTGTCTGCTCCACCCGTCTCACTGGCAGGATTCTGCCAGTCAGAAGCAGTGAAATTCCAAACCTTTATTGTTACGCCGTTTCCTGTTGGAGCGGTTCCGTAACCCTCAAACTTCAAAACAATACGTTTCACGGTTTTTGGGTCTGGGTCGATTTTGAAACGGAAAAGCATCATAGGATATCGGAAGTCGATGTTAACAGATTTAGAGAAGCGGTTGTCATCGCTATACCAGAGTTTCTCATATTCTGTTGCTGTTAATTCTGTCCATCCTGTGAAGCTCGGTGGTCTTTCAAACGTGTTGTCAAGATGATAGGCTTTGTGGGTTAAGGTTGTTGGACCAATGCCAGCAAAATAGTAAAGCGTCTCATTTGGTTTGCTTCTCTTTTCCCTTATGATGCGGTTGATTTCGGCACGCATTTTGTCCCGCATCTTTCTGCCCGTGACGCCTTGCTCAGGCTTGTCAACCGACCAAATGTTTACTCGTGCGAATCCAATGCGTCTCCTTGCGGTTCCAGAGAAGCCTATTTTCTGGTCGTCGCTGTGGTCGAGCCCAACCGTTACCTGTCCATCGAAATTTTTGAAAAGCTCTCGGTCATACCATTGCTCGCTAACGTAAATGCTCGCCAAGGAGCCATCGTCTTTGACAACTCTCATGTTCTTGCTGAGTAAGCGAACAAGCATGGTTACTGGCTCTTCAATTTCAGACACCTAAAAGCCTCCTACAAACAGCCTTTCGGTAGGCGGTTTCGCCATGAAAATCAAATTCTTGAATGTCCAAAACCTCGTAGTCTATACCTTTTCTGCGGATCTTGTCGTGATGCCTTACAGGAACAAAAACGTGAACGGTTAAGTAATCGTTTATAATGTAGCCCGGTTCTATCAGAGTCTCATCAACTCTGGCTGGAGAAACGATGGCTTTTACATCTACGGCTTCGCCATAAGAGAGTTTGTCGGATGCTTCCCTGACTGGATGGAGAATTACGTTTTCGCCTTTTGAACGCAGAATCTGTGTGAATCGAGTTACAGGGTCCTCGTAGTCTAGGTAGAACAAAGAGAGCCAGGCAACCGTTGCCATGGCCTGCTTGTTTTCAACATAGCTGTAGTCAGCATGCTTTACTCCCCAGAACATAAACTCGCTTTGATGCTTGTCGATTATTTTCATGCTGAATTCGAAACTTGACTTGTCATGGTTTTTGCGTATCTTCCACAGGATTCCTGCAGTTACCGCATCATAGTAGTCGGACGCTGGGAAGCGGCTGACCACATCTATGTAGCCCGCCCAACAAATAGCTGGGTTGTAGGCTGGATACTGAGCGCTTGCTCTAATCGTATTGATGAAATTGTAAACCTTTTGGGCGGTTAGGCTCCAACCCTCGTAATCATACAGCCCAATCAGAGCATAGGCGAATGGGTCATCGTAAATCTCGTTTTCAGTCAAGCCTACTCTATGCCACTGGCCATCACCGTTTGGAAAAGGTCGATATTCAAGCCAGAGGTCTTCAAAGCCTGACCGTAGAAAGCCAACCAAGTCAGACGTCATGGTCTCATATATGCTCTGGTTTGCCGGGTCTTCTGCAACCAGCATTTTCAACCCGATAAGTCCATAGAGGTTTTCTATATCCATCTCCGGAAGCCAAGCATCTGCATCTGTAACGGCTCTGGCAAAACCGCCATAGTATTTGTCATGCACTGTAGGAGTAGGCGGATGCTGCATGCTATAGAGGAAGGTTGCTCCAGCGAGTTTGGCAGCGTTGAGATACCCAACTGTTCCAGTTAGTTTGTAGGCTTTGATGAGAGCGAGAATAACCCGTGCTGCATCAACACTGTAATAGAAGGTGCTTGTCTCATTGGATTTGAACCCTCCATAAGCCTTCTTTGCTGGTTCATTGTTCTGCTGGGTTAAAACCCAATCTGCAAGCGAAACAATCTTGTTGTAAATCTCAGTTTGCTTGCTTGAAAACTGCGAATCAGAATAGGCTTCGTAGAGAAAGTCGATTGCGAAGGCTGCGGCAAAGGCAGCTCTGCCCCAAGTGGGGTCTGGACCTGTGCCAGGAATAACGTAAACGTAAGGAGCGTAATCTATGATGAATTGATAATAAGCATCAGGAACTTTCAAGCGCCTTTCCCTCCAAAAGTTTGGAAAAATAAAAAATGAAACCATGATAATTACTACGAGGATTGCGAGAAGGAGCACTTTGAGAAGAGGAACCCGCATAGCAGCCACCATAGGCATGTTTTTGGCAGAAAAATAAATAGACTTGTGGAAACATCAGGGACCCTCCAGCAAACTTATGCCAACCCTTTTCTGACGAGTTATGAAACGTTCAACCTGCTCACCCAGAAACTCAAGCTGTTTTCCGCCATTGGGAGAGACACGCAAGTCTCCAACTGAAAAGTCTAAACCGACAGCAGAGCCGCCTGTGACCTTACAGTAAGAGTAGATTGCTGCTAGGTTGCGGATGGCATTGGCTTCTGCTTCTGTGCAATTTGAAGCGTCAAGCGTTCTGCCGATTTCTTCGCTTAAGAAGGCTACAGCCTCGTCTCTGAAGGCTAGGACATCGTTGTCGTTAATATCAGACTCTGATAAATCTAACCGTTTGCGAATCTGATCGGCTGTAACCGCAGCCATAGAGTATCCAAACCAAAGAGAATTGAGAAGAAACTAAAAAACAAATCTTGAACTGCGGTTAAATTTAAGCAAACGTCAATTTAGATGCCGATAAATTAAAATAGACTTCAAGATTTGCTTAAAAAACCGAACACGTCCTTTTCTCTTTGGTAATAGGTTTGAATAAGCTTCAGAAACAGTTACAAGGCATACAATTAGGCGACTTGGTTGAGGTCACTTGGCTTGATGCAAGCCGTGGAAAACTGGAAACTTTGGAGCAGATGCGTGAAGGAGGAGCATCTGGAGCCGAAATCGACCTGCCCGTTTCAAGCTGGGGCATATACATCGGCGTCTTCGGTAAGGTCGCACAGCACATAGTTCTAGTTGCGAATCGGTGGCTCTACTCCGAAGGATATGGACAGATTGACTGCACCATCATTCCTCTGGGCACAGTAGATGACATCAAACTGTTGAAGTCTGGCGTGATGAACCTTGAGAAGGTTCGCGTGTGTCAGCAAGCCTTCATCCATGGCAGAGCCAGACGAATGATGCGGACAATAACAATTTTCGGGAATAATGAAAAATGAGAAACCCACTTCGCAAAGCTTTGACAAAAACCATTCCAGTTAGAAGAGGTAGACAAATTGAGGTTCAGCCAAGCGAGAAGCTGCTCTACGCCGTGTATTTCAGCTTGGGCATGGTCGCATGCTTAACGGCTCTCGAAATTGTGCATCTCATTGTCTTGGGCTCCTGGAACGCTGAAATCTTCGCGGTCATAGCCGGTCTTGTGGGAAACATTACGGGCATATTCCTAACTCAGAAGGCTTGAAAATGGCAAGAGGCAAACCTTGGACAGAGCAAGAAATCGGTCTTCTTGTGGAAATGACCGAGCAGAAAATGAGCCCACAGCAAATTTATGATAGTGGCGAGTTGCCTGGCAGAACTGTTAGAGCAATTGAGAAACAGCAGAAGACTCTTGGCTCTATAGTGTACACTAAGCCCACGGCAATAGTGCGCACTATACTACCAGCGAAACATGAATTGAGCATGGATGAGGTTGTGAAACGATTTACCACAGCCTTCAAGCAAATCTGCGAGTTGCAAGAGGTTGACAAGCTCACGCTTGAGCGTTTTCGCATAATTTTCCAGGCAGCCAAGGATTACGGACCATTGTTGAAGTTTTATGAGAATTGGGAGGTTATGGAGCAGCGTGTTGCAAAGGTTGAGGAGCTTCTGGCGGAGCTACAGGCTCGGAAGGCTGGAGAAAAGGCTTGAGCCTGTTGAAAAGGGTGCTCGAGAGCTATGTCGACAAGAAGTAGTTGAGATAAAGGGACCCGTAGATTTCGCCATAAAAGTTTTGGGAATCGAGCCTTTTGATTATCAAGCTAAACTTCTCGAAGACAACAACAAGCGTATTGTTGCGTGTATGGGAAGGCAAACGGGCAAAACTACAACTATCGCTATGAAAGCCATTCATTTTGCTGACACAAACCCGAAAGTTACCGTGCTGATCACGTCTCCAAGCCTTCGCCAAAGCATGATAATGTTCGACCGTATAGCCTTCTTTGTTTACTCGTCGGCGCATTTGAGAAACAAAATCGTGAGAGCCACTAGGACGCTGATTCATTTTGAAAACGGCAGTCGAATAATCGCTTTGCCATGCAGCGAAAACCTTCTCAGAGGCTATACGGCGCATATGGTTGTGTGTGACGAGGCTAGCTGGATTCCTGAAGAGGTCATAACGCAGGTTCTTTTCCCAATGTTAACAACGACACAAGGCTACGCAATCTTTCTAAGCACTCCTTGGGACAAAAACCACTTCTTCTATCGAGCCTTCATCAATCCAAACTATAGTGTGCACAAGATTAAGTCTGAGAAATGCCCTCTCGTGACAAAAGAGTTTCTTGATGAAATGAAGGCAAACATGACCCGTGAAGCCTACTTGATGGAGTACGAAGCCGAGTTTGTTGAAGCCTTAAACAGCTATTTCCCACAGGACCTCATCCGAAAGTGTGTTGAACTCGCCCAAAAGCTTGAAGTCGAACTCTACACAAGCCTCGAAACAACTTTCCCAACTGGAAACTACTATGCTGGCGTAGATTTCGGCAAACTCGCTGATTATTCCGTGCTCACGGTTTTGAAACACGAAGCCGACATACTCAAAATCGTTTACATGCATCAGTTTCCGCTTGAAACTCCATACAGCCAAGTGATAGGACACCTTGTTCGAGCTAACCAAAAATTCTCTTTCAGAAAAATGCTCGTGGACCAGACAGGGGTAGGCGAGCCCGTAACCGAAGAGATATTTAGTCAAGGCATAAGAAACGTGGAAGGAATAAAATTCACGGTTCAAACCAAGGAAGAGTTGCTTTCAAGCCTCAAAATCGTTATGGAACAGAGCCGTTTGGCGATACCTTATCATAGGCAACTGTGCGAGCAAATCAACGAGCAGCAATATAGCTATAGCAAAAGCGGGCATTTACAGTTCGGCCATCCCGAAAATGCTCATGACGACATGCTGTGGGCATTAGCGCTAAGCGTCTATGGGGCAAGAGAGCCTAGAAAACCACCAGCCTTCACCTTCGGACGAGATTAATTGCGCCTTCTCTAGCATTCGAGTGAAATAAACTAAACGAAACATATCCAACATATGCCTAAAGGCTGGGTATGCAAGTTTTTATAGCACAACTGAGAAAATCTAATCAGTTGGTCTTGTATGAAACTTGAGAGCTTTCGTATTCAAAACTTCCGTTCACTTTTTGACTCTGGCATAGTCAAAGTTGATGAGATAACAGCATTAATAGGCCCCAACGAATCTGGAAAGAGCAGCCTTCTGCAGGGTCTCGCTTCAATCTCAATGGATGAGATGTATGGCGATTTTGATCTAACCCAGTTGGAAGGTGTCGCCAAGAAATACATGGACGGAGACTTAAAAGGCTCGGATGTCGAAATAGTATGGGCAAAATTCGCCCTGGATCAAGAAGAAAAGGAAGAACTTACTAAAATTTTTAGAGAACCTGAACGCGAGCAAAGTCAAACTGAATCATCTGCTGGGGAAGGCGAGTCGCAGAAAAGCGAAGAAATAGACGTAGCGCGGAATGCGCCCGCATTCGTAGCTCCAGATTATCTTGAAGTCAGGAAATATTATGATGAATTCTATAAGCTCTTCTTGAATGGGAGGGAAATTCGTTTTCCGTCGCGGGCTGCAATCGAGTCAGCGAGGGAGGAAATTGGGAAGGAACTAGAGAATCTGTCCTCCAAGGCCAGTTCTGAATTCCTAACCAGAAGTCCCAACAACCAATTTAAGCCCCAATTTGATGAGGCTCTCAAATCTCTCTCAAGGGTCAAAATAACACGAAAGGGAGATGGGCAACCTTTAGTGCAGAAGCTCGATGAGATACACGAGTTGGGATTCGATGAAGAGTTCAAAAAATTCATAAAGTCTATAACGAACAGGATCAAGAAGATTATCGAATCTGGTTTCATTGATTCAGACTTGGAAGCACATGCCTATGAATACATTTTGAAACGAATGCCAAAGACGGTGTACTTCAGAATCTACGAGCGCATGGAAGACGAGGTTCTCATTACAGAATTGAAAGGGAGACCGCACAAACATAAAACCTTCCTGAACTTTTTGACTTTGGCAGAAATAAACCTCAATACGATTGAGAGGCTAAAAGAAGACGGCGAAGACTCTAAGATACCAGTATATCTTGAAAACGGATGCGGGAAGGCCACAAAACTTCTTAGAGAAGCATGGAAGCAAGAAATCCTCGATGTAGAACTACGCTATCTAGATGGAAGATTGCTCGTATTTACGAAGAACTCCAAGGCTGTCGAGACACTCTTACCACCCAGTTCTGGTAGTGAAGGTTTCCAATGGTATTTCGGTTTCTACATCAATTTTGGCGCAGCCACAAAAGCTGAGTACAAGAATGCTATTCTTTTACTTGACGATCCAGGTGTCTTCCTTCATCCAACTGGTCATAGAGAATTATTGGATCTATTCGAGAAGTATCGCGAAGACAACGTTATGACGATCTATGCGACTCACCTTCCCTTCCTGATTCCGAGGGACAAGCTTCTCCGTCTTCGGTTGATTGAAAAGGAGGGAGCCCGCTCTAAGGTTTCTGAAAAGTTCTGGGCAATTTCCGACAAGGATGTACTTTATCCCGTGAGGGCTGCCCTTGGAGTGACCTTGGCTGATAGCCTATACATTGGTGCTATGACAATTATTGCAGAGGGTCCATCAGATGGTATTCTACTAAACGGCATGCTGGAGCTACTCCGCCGTCACGAACTACGCAAAATCCGACCCCCTCTTGATGTCCAATTGTTGTCGGCTAAGGGAGCGTCAAAGGCCAAAGAACATGCGATTCTGCTTGAGATTGAAAGGCTACCATACGTCTTGGTTCTGGATAATGACCAAGAAGGGCAAATTACAAAGAAAGAAGCAATCGAAGAGGGTATTCCCGAAAGCAAGATACTGCTTCTTCCCTCCTTTCCAGACATTGCACCTAAAGAGTATGACCTCGAAGACCTGTTCCCTCTGGAGATTTACGCAAAGGCATTCCATAATGTTAGTGGAAATGTGCTGAATCTAACTTACGAAGATGTTCTCAAAAGGCTGGGCGAAGGAAAAGAGAAAATCAGCAACAAGGCAAAGCAACTACTGAAAGAAGTAAACTATGACCTTGACAAGATAGCAGTTGCCAAAGAAATCCTGAAGGTCTCAGCAGAACCTCCTAAATTAGATAAGACACTGGAGCAAAGATTTTGTCAGTTGTTCGATGATGTTAACAAGAGGATTCACCTATATCAGTAACTGTTGTCGAGTAGTGGGAAATCATTTTCTTGGCACCCTGCAAAGTTGGGCTACTCACTTTTGGATGAGAGTGGGTTTGAGGCTGGCTGCTATCTTTTCGGCTTCTAGAATGTGCTCAGCCATTTGGCGTCCAGCTGGCGAAAGCCTGCTCAGTCGCCTAGGCGCGTGAAACTCGCTCATTATCAAGCCTTCTTCAGCTAAAAACTTAAGTATCCTGCAACAATGCTCCTGAGTAATGCCCACACGCCTAGCAATCTGATTGTTTTGAAGGGGCTCCCGCTCTAGTAGGGCAAGTAAAATTTTCTGCTCAACCGTGAGAAGCATGTTCTATCAATAAGAAGAGACCGTTATAAACATATAAGCAATATTTGAACTCTAATTCAAAAAGAAAAGGGAAAATGAGGCTTTTTCAGGCTTTTAGACGCTATTTCTTAGGCTTCTTTTCGGCTAGTTTTTCTTGTTCTTTCTGCTCTTCAACAGGCTCCAGAAAGTCACGTCCAGCATAGGATTCTGGCAACTCCACGATGTCGCCAGGAAGATAGTCTTTGCCTTCGTAGCCGAACACTGAAACTTTGCGAACTCTGAACCTTGGCATTGCTAGTTCACCTAAGTGATGCCTGTGATTTCGCAGATTGATGTTGGTCTTTTGATTCGGGGCACGACGGCTTCGTAGACTTTGAATTGGTGGTTCATATCGATTCTTTGCATGTAGAATGTTTTGAGGTCCTGAGCAATCGGTAAATCGGCGTTTTCAGAGCCCGACTTCATTAGTATGGCTGTGTCTGTTCCTCCAGCTGACGACTTGATTATCGGTGTAATGTAGATGTTGCCTTGTATTATCTCTTGGATTTTTTCAAGCTGGCTGATTCCCGTGTTGGCGATTAAAGCCAGCGAGTCCATGTAGGCGCTCGGTTGCAGAATGAGGTCGTAGGGCGACGGATAATTCTTGTCGAGCAGTTTCTTAGCAGCGTTGCGCACACTTGTCAAAGCGTTTGGCGATGTTGCCCATGCTCCAGCACTTGCTTGTGTTTGTCTTCCAGTGACGGTTGTTAATCCTTGAATGCCCAGTCTTGGCTTGCCAGTGATTTCACCGTTGAGAATAAGCTCCTCTTCAAGCTGAGCAACGACAAGTGCCGCTGACTCTGCGTTGGCTGTGTCGAGTGGTGTTCCAGATCGTCTTGACGCTTCAAGGTCTCTCCAGTGAATGCGAAAGTCCTTGTGAAGTATTGGCACGATAAGGCTCTTTCTGGTATAAACTATGATATCTTCACTGGGCGTTTCTCCGTACATGCTGATTATGGCTTCGCTCATTTCGGTAAGCTCGTCCCATGTGAGGGTCATGACGCCTACGCCTGCAAGTTGTTTGACAGGCAATACACGTCTGCCGACAAGGACGGGTTGGACAGCTCGGACTACGGCTTCGTCGAGTTGTTTCCATTGCTCCTCTGTGAGCGGTGCCTGTGCGGTTCCAACAAGCTGCAAGGGTTCCATTTCTAAAACACCAACCTCATCAAAATCGGCTTAGTTTCACCCGCACCAGTCGATATGGTTTCCTCAGCGTAGCCAACGATGACTCCGCCTGGCGGCACGGTTCCAGCCTCTGTTAGGTCTGGTTGAGCAGCGTTTGATGTCACCGCCGTGGCTCCAGTTGGAACGCTAACCGTTAGAGTGGCTGCGGCTTTGACCTGACCGTTTGCAGCGCAAGCAAGTGCTTGTCCTTTAGTGATGCTCTGGCTGGCTGCAAGAGTTGCCACAACAACGATTGGACCCTTCAAAGCCTTTACAGGAGCTTTGTCTGCGAAAGTATCTGCAAGTTTGTATCGTGGATCTGCGTCAAGAATCCCTAAGGGGCGAGTGTCTCCGTCTATTGCAAGCTGGGCTTGATGGTCGCCTGTGCCTTTCCTAACGAACAGTCCAGGCTTTAGGGTTGTGCCTTCAGCCACAAGCTCGTCAACAAGCGGCGTTCCACCGACCAAGATTTTGTTGGAGGGTTTAACGTATGGCATAGTTTATGCACGCTCCTTGTGGTAGAGGCAGCCAACCGTCAGCTTGTTTTCGTCTTCGCTTGTCGATGCCCCGGCTCCAGCGCTGCGAATGTTCTTCACTGTGCCCTTCGCACTGTCAACCGCCTTCAAAATGAGTTTTAGCTGTGGTAGATCCATTTTGTCAAGCTCATCTTTGCTCCACTCTGCCTTCTCTAAAATGGTCTTAATTGTAGCTTCTTTTTCGCGGTCAACGTAAACCTTCAATGTTTTGCTTGCTTCGTCCAGTGTTTGGCGTAGCTTCTGGTTTTCACCGTCAAGTTCAACAATGCGCTTCTCTAAGTCTGCGATTTTAGCCTTGAAAGCCTCAACACTCTCATCTTCTTTATGTTGAGACATGCTTTTCACTCGGAAAAATAAGGCAGGAACCTGCAATATTATTTCAGCGAATTTTACTCACTATTTTAGTTAGGTAAAATGATAAAGAAAAAACCTTTTCGTATAAGTTTCGGCATAATAACTACAGTTTTTTACTTGCGCTTTCTGACGAGAGAGGGCTCCATCAATCTTGGCGACAAACTCAAGGGTTTAACTTAAGTATTAAAAAGAAAATCTTACTAATGATGGTTAACTCCAGAACAAAAGTAGTCTTATGAGGGGGTCTTATGTCCTCAGAGTTTTCGGAAAACGATATGGAAGAGATAATCTCAAAACACCCCGAAATTATCGAGGAGGGCTTAACATTAAAGGGGCGTCAAGTGTACGTATCGGGGTTAAGAATTGATCTGCTGTTCCAAGATAGGTTTGGTGATAAGCTGATAATTGAATTAAAAAAGGGAACAGTGTCAAGAGATCATGTTGCCCAATTAATGGAATACTCAGGGGCAATGCCAGAAAGCGAAAAATCAGTTACGCGGGTTATGCTTGTTGCCAACGTGGTTCCACCCAGATGGAAGAAGGCATTAGAAATTCATGGCATTGAGTACAGAGAATTAACCAGTCGCGACATCGTTGAACTACTGAAGAAAAAGGAGCCGAAGATGCTCGAAGAGTTTCAAAAGACGCAGACACAACGAGTCAGTCCACCGGAGAGACCCAGAGACTATGCCCCACTCAAGCCTATTGGACAGAAATTGGGGATTCTGTGGAGTTATAATCCACAAGCGTATTCAATGTGGTTGACAACAGTTGCTGAGGCAATCAAGTTTCAGGGATTCATATGGTGGGATGTAGGCTGGACAACAAAGGCTGACCAGTTCCCGTTACCAGCAAAAGGCTACCTCTGCTGTAGAGGGCAGATAACGCACGAGGTGTTAATCGAATCCATAATACCTCAACCAGACAAACAACTGGCAAAGGAGGTTGCCCAAAATTTTGACAAATTATATAAACAGGGTATCTATCGTCCACTCTCTTATCCAGAAGAGAACGCACCCCTTTATCAGTATCTGGAAGGGAAAAGATCCACCTTGACGTTGCTTAAACTAATCGAGTTGAAGAATAAGCTACTTGAGTTAACCGACATCAGGCTGTGGAACGGAGAAGCCATTTCTCGTTGTCCCCAAGGCTATAATCGTATAATAGTTTCATAAATTAATCGGCGAATCACCGAGGTTATGATTTAAATTCATTTCTCATTTTCCGTATAGAACTTTAGAGACCTATTTTTCCCCGAGTTTAACAAACTTGTTGTAAACTCGCTCCATAGCTTCACGGTTTCTCTCGGCAACTGTGTCTGGACTTAGTAGCCTTTCTTGTTCCTTGTTGCTCGCTGTATCTCCACAGAATGGCATCGATAACTCCAAGTTTTCTACCTGTTTCTTTGTGTATAAAGTTACCGAGTTCAAAGGGGGTCATACCGTATCGGGCTGCCAAGCGTATCAGATGTTCATCTGGTTTGATAAAAGGGAATCCTAAGTTCCTTGCTAAATGACGCATCGTTTTAGGACCAATGAATTTTAATTCTGTAAGGGTTTCAAGCGGATTTTCGTTAACTTGACGTTTAAAGGCAAAACTTTCCTTCCTAAGTTTCTTGCAAAACTGGATTATTGCTTTTACCTTCCCTTCGTGATTAAAAATGTTCAAGACATCTCTTAACACAGCATCTGGCTCATCTAAGATTAATTTAAGGTTGAAAGATCGAAATGCTTTAGATATGTCTTCCCACTTCGCTTCGATAACTGCATTACTCATTCCAGAACTGAAAACAACAAAAGCGTATTCTTCAAGAATCTCATTATCAGCCATTTTCAAAAGACCTGGGTGATTTTCCCACCAATCTATTTCGCAACTAAACACGGTTTTTCGTAGGAATTGCTCAGCTTTATTGAATAGTGTTATAGGACTGTCCATCTCCATTAATTCTCCTTTTTATCTTCAATTCATTCTTAATTGTCAATAGCTTCTGCCTCGTCTCTCATCTTGAATTTATATAAATATTGTGTATTTTAAATGCGGAATTACGCCACTATAATTTGCTTTTTCCATCATAATGTCGGTGATACACCCATTAATTCATAAACAGTCAAAAAAGGGGAAGATTGCAGGGGATATCGCCAATCGTTCTTCTCTAAACCTTTAGGCAACTTCAAGCTGAGAAACCAAAGCCTTGACTCTGGCGATTAGATTGTCTGCAGCCTCATAGCCTTCTCTTCGTTTTGCGATTTCATCCAGTTTTTGTCTATCAACCTCATGCTGAGCTGGCGGCATTTTATCACCTTCCTCTTTTGTTGCTGCCTCAAATGTTCCATCATGGTCTTGGCAGTGGTTACGAGCTTCACCCTCACTCCAAGTCTCCACCGGATAGCGGTAGGCCTGCTCAACCGAACCCGCATCTTTTTCGCCTTTGGGCTTGCCATAAATCACTCGATAGGTTTTTCCGTCGTGTTCGCGTTCGCCAGAGCCCACAATGTTAAGAGTGTCTGGGTCACGTAGGCGACATGCATGTTCGTTGGGATATGGGTCTGCGCCTCTCAACCTATCAACGCCTATTCCGCATGCTGGGTAGCTGCACCTTCCCGTCCAGTCTCCAACCGCCACGTGGTCGATTAGTATGTCACGTTTAACATAGTCGTAGTGTTTGCCGTTCCATTCACCAGACTCTGGTATGCATTCCCAGAAGAAGCCTATGCTCACGCTTTTAGCCTTGCCACTTTTGATGTCAGTCAAATATTTTGGACTGCAACGGCTTTTGAAGAACACCAAATCAGCTTTTATACGGTCTTTTTCAAACTTGGCATTCCGCACCGTGCCACGAATCAGCCTTGGGCTGGACAAGATTATCTCTGGCGGATGGTCTTCAACAATCCAAGCGTTCTCAGCCGTGAAAGTTGCCTTCTCAACCTCATCAGCAGGCTCGTAAACAAGCATGCCGTCATAGTCAAAAATGTCTTCTCGAGTAATTACAGCAGGCACGGTCAAGGTCTCGTCATCTTCCCTAATGACAAGCTTATCAACTTCAACACTGTTCAAACCGTATTTTCTCAAGCTCAATGCCTCTACAGAAACAACGTGAGCCAACTATATTATTTCACTTAACCGAAATGAAAACCAAAATGTTGACACTCCATAGGTATCTACCTTTATTATCTTGCATCAGCATACTTTCTAAAGGAATTATGAGGGAGGTAGATGGTTAAGAAAGCCATAATCACGATTCGTCTTGTGGAGGAAAGCGCCGAAAAGCCGAACGCTGAGATTGAAAAGGAAATATTTGATGAGTTATCCGCAGAGCCTAAAATCCCATGGTTTAAAAGCTTGGAAAAGGTCACTGTTGTAGAGGAAACCTGAAGGCTGTTACTCGCCAACAAAAAGATTCAGGAATAGTCCTAAAATTTTGTCCTTTGCCTCCAGAAACGCTTTAACGTTGTCTTTTCCTTGTTCGGTCAACGTGTAAACTCTTCTTCTTTGACTCCACTCGCCTTTGATTAATCCATTTCTTTCTAAGAAGTAGAGGATGGAGTAAACTGTGCCTGAACTTAGCAGTATACGAAACTTGTTGTGAACGAAGGCGATAACATCATAGCCACTCATTGAATGCTTTCTCAATTCCATTAAGATCACCATGTCCAGAAAATTTTTAACGATCCGTTTATGCATCTGATCCAAAATTTTCTGTTCCAAATCTGACACCTCAGAGTATTCAGAGTCAAGTCAGAAACTAATATATGCTTTTTGCTACCATAAATCTTATTTCTGTCGACAAAAGCAAAGGAGGTGAATGATTTGAGGGGTTTGAATTGGAGAGCCGTATTCCTAGCAATTCTGATTCTGTCTTCGGCAGCAGTAACCTTCGCCATAGTTACTCAAAAAGCAGAAGTCTCTGTAGATACCTTAGGCGAAGACCTACCCAAATTCTACTTAACCGAACCCGTTCCATTGGAGCCCATAGACAACGACAGTCCTGGTGGATAGTTCAGAACTTAGAAGAGGATAAATAAATGTCAGCGCTTTTACATGGAACGGCGATAAACGGAATGCAACAGAAACTTGACTACTTGGATATAAGAATCCTAGAAAGCTTGGGAATTTACGGGCCGCGAAGTCTATCATCTCTTGCTAGGAAACTCAATCTGGACAGAGCGACTCTGTGGAAAAGGGTCAAGCGCTTATCTTCTCTTTTTTTGTTGAAGTTTAATGCAAATCCTTATCATACAAACTTGGGACTCAGGAAAGCAATTGTTCTTGCTTGGGCGATGCCAGGGCAAGAGGATTTTCTTTTCGATTGCTTGTACATAAATGATTTCCGAAACTTCATAAGTCGATGTTACGGTACATCAGAAGGTTGCTTTGCAATTTACACAATTCCTAACGAGAATATTCCTGAATTTGAACAATTTCTTCGCGAGATAGAAAAACTTGGATTAACTAAAAACGTGCAAGTTCAATGGTCAACTTGTTTTCAGAACGTAAATCTAACCAGCACTTGGTATAATGCGGAATCTGAAACATGGGTCTTTCCATGGGAGAACTGGATTGAAGAATTAACCTCAGAAGCCACGAAATTACCGTACACGCTGATTGATCCCGAGGCTTTTCTTATTAAAGCCGATGAAGTTGATTTATTCATTATAAAGGAGTTAGAAAAAGATGCGACCATAAGTTTTGTAAATATTGCTAAAAAACTCGGTGTCTCAAGGCAAACAATCGAACACCATTACCGAAAACACATATTAAGAAGACGTCTAATTGAAAGCATTCAAGTAACAGTCGCACCCTTCGACCCAAAGGGGATTTCATATCCGCTCGTTTTCAATTTTAGATTTGAAGATGACAAACGGATGGCTATGTTTGCTCTTTCGCTGTTGGATAAACCCTTTGCACATTTCATAGGAAAGATTCTGAACGAGAATGCCTTAGTTGCATACTTACACTTTCTTTCGAGAGAAGATTTCAGAGGATTCATTGATGCTTTATCTAAAGTTATCCAGCAAGGTTCACTCCAAGACTATAATTATGTTTTCGTAGACCAGAAAAGAACAGCACGCGAGACAGTCCGTTACGAGTTTTTTGAGGATGGGGCATGGATATATGAACACTATAAGCATATGAAAAAACTACAAGATCTAGTGAGGCAAGCCAAATCTGAAAGTCTGATTCCACTGGGGCGAGGCGCATAGTATTCTCTTCCACACACTAGGCATGTTCCCTTGACGTAGCCGACTTTTACTGTCATGGCTGAGTTTTCTCCTTGAAAATTAATGACTCTCCCTCTCCAACCAATGTGAAATGGCGGTAGCGCACGGCATAGTCTATTAGCTCCCTAACGATTTCGCCTGCAATAGCATCGAAAACCAGTTCAGTTTTAAGCGGATGCTTCTGGAGGATTGGAAAATCTATCAGAACAACAAGCCATTTACTCATCATGGTTACGCTTCCGATTTCAAAGACTTGAGGAAACCTTAGTCTGTTTAAGCGGTTTTTAATTCTGGATTCTACCTCTCGAGCGTTTAAAGTGAGGTGGTTTCTGTTGAAGACCAACTCAACTTTCATTAGATTTCCATCTCCCATAAAGTGTAAACTCCCTTCTCGGATGGCCGAGGATAATCCCCTAACTTTTGTCGAATCGGAATTTTCTGTTCCAGTGGGCTGCCCTTGATGATGTGACAGTAGATTTTTGGATGTCCTTCAGCTTTCAATTTTCTAGCAAGAGCCTCATAAATTTCAGGCGCTTCTTCACTATAATCGCTAAGAGGCATCACTTCAATGATTGGTGAAATTTGAATTGAATATGCTGGAAACTGAAGCCCAATCGCCTTAACTATCCCATAGTCCGAAATAATGTAAAATCGTGTATTAGCATATTCTCCTTCTTTCACTTGGTCCTGTCGCATGAAGTGACCAATGAAAAAGCCTACAGCCCAATCCCTTCCCAAAAATTCAAATTCACCATGTAATGCCCAAACTCTCGTCATGCAGTCTTCCAGTGCTTGAATGAAACTTTCAATATCACTTTTGCTATCAAAGTTGGCTTCTCTAATTTCTAAGGGCATGCCTCTTCACGGCCAGTTTAACATATTTTTCCATTTCTTTTTGGAAGCGTTCCTGACTGTATTTTTCAGCTTCTTTTCTCAAAACCGCAGAATCGTATTGCGCCTGGTCAAAGTTCTGAACGGTTTTTCTGAGGTTTTCCACATATGGCGGTTGAATCCTCACTCCAAGCGCTGGGCTATGCACGGTTTCCTTAAATCCGCCTTCATGCACTACGATTACAGGTGTTCCGCATGCCATTGATTCTATGGGGACAAGTCCGAAATCCTCGTAATAACCGGTTTGAATAGTGGCTTTGGCATGAGTGTAAAGTTTTGGAAGTTCTGCTTCTCTCACTCCACCTAAAACCTCAATGTTGTCATAGTCTTCCACGAGTCTCAGCAAATCAGCGTTTGGGCGCTTATCGCCTCCTCCGCCGACGATTTTAAGCCTCTCCTTCAATCCCTTGAAGGCTTCGGTCTGTGTGGTTATTCGCTTTTGCCAGTTGATTCGTTGAACAGACAAAAAGTAGTCTCGCTTGGGATGAGAGCTTGTAGGTTTGAAATGATTTAGGTCAACTGGCGGATAAACAACGTAGCTGTCAACGCCAAAATATTTTTTGAGCATTCTCCGGGTGAATTTTGAATTTGAAAGAATGATGTCTGGCTTCTCATGTAGTTCCTTCAGCTTGCTATTCACCCACTCTCTATCGCGCTTCAAAACCTCTCGACGTATTGGCTCAACCATTCGCATTATCTCATTGAACATGAATGTTGTCGGGCGTCCGCTGCGGTGATTATAGTAGATGCTGGGCTTGTCGATGATGTCCAAAAATGCCAGGTCGAGAGGACAGTGGAATATTATTACGTCACTTTCGCTTAGTTCCTTGTGATTTCCAAGCAACATTCGCATCGAAAGGACGAGTTTTATGTTTTCTCTGTCATAGGTTTCCATTCTGACCGCCTTCACTCAATTTTTGCGCACATTCGAACAAGCCGTCTCTCGGCTTCCGTGCTTATCTCCTCGATTTCTTCTCCTTTGACTTCCTTTAGCATGGTATAGATTTTGGCTTTCAACGCTTTGCTTATGGCTCGCATAACCCTCTCTCCGCCGCCCTCCATGCGCATTTCGAGCTTAAACTGACAAATTTTCACTCATTCCACCTCTTACAGTTGAACTGGACTGAGAACCATTAATGCTGAATTAAACTCGCCTACACCCGTAGAGACCTTCATTTGTACTTGATAGCTTTCGTTTCCAGACTCGCCTGACCAGTCTATCCACGCGGTTTCCACAATTCCCCAGCCAGCACCAACCACCGAAACCTCTGAACCAGCGACGGGCGTGCCAGCGTTTTGTCGTAGAACCCGAATGTAGGTTGTTTGTCCAGCGGTGTCATTTTTTATGTGATAAATGAACTTCACGTATAATGTTGCTTTAAGCTTGAAGAGTGCAGGGTTAAAGGCGATGTCGGAGTTTGCGATTGTCACGTAAACTGTGGAGGTTGTTGTGGCTCCCTCTGCACCAAACTTAAAGGCTATAACAACTCCTAAAACATCATTTCCGCCTTTCTCATGACTACTTGCATGCAGTTGATTGTGGTGTTGTTCTGGAAGGACATTGAGTAAATCTGCATGGTTTACTGCTCCGCCACCGCCCACATAAACACGCTTAACCAAGTCCTTCGCGTGTTTGCCGTCAACCGTGTCGGCGTCTAAGCCTTTCCGTTCAATCTGTTCAGGCTGAATCTTACCTGTTATGTCTTTAGCGTCGTGACTGTGTTTTTTAGGCTGGTGAAGATATGGCTCTCTTAGTTTGGGATGGTCCTTTTTTAACTGTTCAAGGTCGTAGGGCTCGGGAATTTTCAAGTCAGCAATGTCTTTAGCGATGTGTCCATGAGGCTGTGGCTTCTGCGGGCACACACCTGTTTTCGGGTGCACATATGGCTTAGGCAACTCTGTTTTCACAACGTATTTTTCGTGTATGTGGGTTTTTGCTGCATAATTTTCATGCTTATGAGTTGTGAAAAGCGTTTGTAAATGAGACAAGGCAGTGTTTTGTTTCTCCACTTGCTCCGCTAATTCTTGGGTTCTTTTTTTGATTCGCCGTTGTCTTCTGAACTCGATGAGGTTTGTCAATATTCCAGTTCCACGTCGGTTTCTTCAACGAGTTTTTTGCCGTCTTCATCGGTGAGCACTTTTTTGATGTGGCGTTTTTTGGGTTCTCTTGGCTTAGCCGCTATGTCGGCGACTGCTTTGATGAATAGTGAAAAGTCTGGTTGCGACTGAGGCTTCAGCGGTTGATCTGGCTTAACATAGATGGTTATTGGTTTTTTGTCTTCGCCTATTTCCTCCATCCATTGATAAAAAGTGCTTGTGCTGATGCCTAGGTCTCTGCAGATTTTGTTCACGCTGTCGCCCCGCCTGACTCTCTCGGTTAGCAGCTGGTCCCAGCGTTTACCATGTTTCTCTTCAAGCTCCAACTTGCGTTTACTCGTCCTCTCAACAACAGTTGGCTCCAAAAAACCTTGACCGCCACTTGAGAGTCTAAGCAGCCCTAAAACCACGTCTCCGCCACCAATCGGTTTCAACCCTTCAAGTTGACGGATTTCATTCACGGTTTTCCAGCTTGTGCTCACCTCTAAGCCACGGATTTTATCCAGCTCCGCAGCCGCTTGATCTCTTGGGTTAATCTCGAAACCGCCAAGCCAATTGATCCTATAGTGCACGTCTGGAACCTGCTTGGTCTCCATTAAGCGGTCAATCAACTCCATGATGCCAGGCTCGTAGCGACTCTGACAGTCACTGATCAACTTGAAGTATTCGCGCTCGTTAACCTCGCTTCCAGCCAGCTGCCCAGCTTGAGCACCACGCAAAATAGCCAAGGGAATGCTGGTTCCAGCGCTTATGTTCTCCATGATGGGCACGTAATAGGGCTCAGGGTCTAGGGCTCTGCCAGCCAAGCCCTTAAACTCGATTGTTGTGTTTTCATCTGCCCACATGCTTGTTTGACTTGTTAGAGGACCCCACTCACGCTTATACTCGTCAATCTGCTCTTTGGTAGCGCCCTTAACTGTCACTACTGGAAAGCCACTGCCATAGCGATACATGGTTTGCCCCATGCCCCAGCGAATATTCCGCAGAACCGTCAAGTCATCCCAGACAGGCTCTAAGACGCTTATGCTCTTGTAGCCTGGCTCAATCTTGCGGGTGGCGAAGTGAATGACCCGACTGTAATGAATTTCTACCTCTTCCGTGTCGCTTATCTTAACTTTATAAAATTCTGGCAAGCCAAACCGAGGGCTTTCTTTGTTTTTATCGGCTTCAACACTCGTTATCAACGGTGGATCGTAAGCCTCTAGGCTAACGATTTTCTCAGGCTGCAACACAGGCGTCTTCAACGTGACCCCTTTATCCTTGTAGCCTAAAACAACAATTGACCAACCATAGGCCCTCTCAAAAACAGCCGCTTGCGTAAAAACTTCCTTGGCGTTAAGCAGAAGCAAAACCTTCTGCACAGACTCGTTAAACTTCTGCTTGTCCACATTCTCTGTTTCCTCACCTTCCTGCTGCAGAGGCTCCACTTCAAACCAATTGTCAAAAATATCGTGGGCCACAGCAAAAACGATGCGGTGAGCTACGGGTTCACGCTTCAAAGCAAAAGTAACATTCGCATCAGTTATGGGCTGACCGAACTCGGCGCCCAAACCCGTATAGGTCCGCTGGATCTCGGCTTGCGTTTTCGTTACTGAGTGAAGCCCGAAAAGCCTAGCGATACCAGCTTGGGCAACCTGCTTCAGCCTAGCAGCCACGCTTCTCACCCTCCGCCTTGGCTTCTCTCAGAATCTGGCGAATTACATCCTGAATGCTACGAGCATCACGTCTTTTCTGCTCCTTCAAGAGCCATTCGTAGAGGTCGGCGTCCACGCTCTGCTGGAAAATGGGCAAACATTCAACACCAACAACTATTTTACGAGGCAGAAATAAAGCGATTTCTTGAATTCGACTTCAAATTTTAACTCTAGTTCAAATATGGCTTTAAACCAGAGCGATTGAAATTGATTATTGGCAGAGACTACACTTAACGGAGGTGAAATAATGGGGTTTCAGTTTAAGCCGAAACTAGCCGCTCTGTTAGCTGTTCTCAACGGAGTTTCAGTGGGCTTAGCCTACATAGTGAGCCAGGGAAACATAACGGCAACAATCGTGTGGTTCGCCATAACGGCAGGCGCAACAGCAGGACTAAGCTACTACAAAGAAAAAGAATAACTATCTCGAGCATGCTAAATCTATCTGAACTAATCCAGCGTATCCGCATAGACTAGATGCCCTAATGTACATTTTTTGGGATGCATGAATAATAGATATAGAAGATTGTTCCACAAATTTTAAATTGGATGTTGTGTATCTTCTACTTGTATAATAATGCAAGCGGGCTATAGGTTCTTTTAGAACCTGCCCGTAATTATTAACGTTATGTTGATATCTGAGGCATTATATTATCTAACATTGTAATCTTTAAAGCTCCTTTCTTCAATTCTCTACTTAAGAACTTTTGAAAGGATACTATCTCAACATTTCTTCCCTTACTCATTACTTTATTCATAGCTCCCAAATAGTCTTCATCACCAGATACCAATATTGCTACGTCATATGCGTCTTCCCAAGCCATGCCTATAAGGTCAACAGCCATTGCAACATCCACCCCCTTCTCAACGGTTCTAATCCTTCCTGTCTCTGGATTGATGCGTGTCTTCAACGGTTTTTCAACCACCTGAATGCCTATGTGTCTCAAATAATCAAGAAATCTCACTTGTGATCCTTTGCCTGGCGGGACTGGCTTACTGCAATAGTAAATTGCTCTCACAAGACTTCGACCATCTGCCAAGAGATTAATCAACTTTCGGTAGTCTATTCGATATTTAGTGTTATTCCGTAGATTGTAGTCTCTCAAACCCCAGTGAATGTTTGAACCATCTATGAAGATCATTATTCGAATGCCTGAACTCATAAAAGACAATTTAGTAGTCACTTTGATATATGTTTTTCAATGAATGATGGCTGCATTAGCACTTGTTGTATATTTGTGGTAGCATGCCACAAACGAAAAGGTTCTATCCATAAGACATTTTAGTACACAAGTTACTACTTATTTTGCTTGGTGATTTCTCTGTATCAGAAGATTGAAATAAAGAATTTCAAGAGCCTTAAAGCGGTCTCAATCAGTCCTAGTTTGATAACAATAATTACAGGAGTTAACAGCTCTGGGAAATCGAGTATCCTGCAAGCATTGATGTTGCTAAAACAATCTATAAATCAGAATATTTTGCAAGTTGAAGGCCCAGTTGTAAATCTCGGGAACTGCCAAGAGCTTGTTTTCGAGGGAAGCGATTCTCAGCAACTAGGCTTTCGACTCGCAGGCTTTCTGAAGCCTTGGAGCGCATTGGAGTCTTTCACTAAAGAGATGGAAAGATTGAATTATGATGTTGCTTGGTCATTTGATTCCTCTGGCAGAATGACCGAGGTACAGGCATCCATAGATTCAGAATTCGCTTCTCTGAAAAGTAATTGGAACCAGTTCGAAGGATCCAAAACCCAGACGGCACAAGCAGGAGCTTTCACTTTTGAAATTGATGGTGTGAACAATATAACTGTGCCCATGAACCTGAAAACACCCTTGGATAGGGGAGACCAAGGGAAAATCGGAAGAGATATTCAAAGATTATTTTTTGCTTTTCAAAGGCAACTTGAGCTGACCTTCCTGGTTCCTCCATTTCGTGGTCAAGACCTTCCTTGGTATGATCTTCGAGTGCGACCAGAGCTTGATCTGACTTCAACTGGAGGCTCGCCTGATCAAGCTTCAAGAGTGGCCTCCACAATGGCATACCGACGCGAATTGGAAGCAAAGATTTCTAACTGGATTGAAAGGATAACTGGTGTTAAGGTCAGCGCAGAACTAGTTCCACAAAGACGCATTACTGTACGGGCACAATCCAGGTTATCACAAAATCGTGAGGTTAGAGTTAATATTGTCAATGAAGGTTATGGATCAAACCAGTTAGTTCATCTGATGACGCAAATAGCATTAGCACCAGAAGGTAGTTCAATTTGTATTGACGATCCAGAAATTCATCTGCATCCGAAAGCACAAGCTGAACTTGCAGAAGTTCTTCTTGAAATAGCCAAAGAAGAGCAAAAGCAGATCATATTAACCACGCATAGCGAACACATACTTTTCAGATTTCTAAGTTCTGTAGCTGAGGGAAAGCTTGCTCCCAATGAACTTACGATCTACGACTTTGTCAAGAAAGATGGAGTGACTATGGAAAAGCGACTAAAGATTGATGAAAAAGGAACCTTGGAAGAAGGATTACCCGGTTTCTTTGAAGCTGATATTTTTGAATTGAAAAAATACTTAGAAGCCTTGGTCAAGAAGGAAGAGAAATGAAGAATGCCTTCGTTCTTGATCTGAACATAATACCTCATGCTTGGCTTGGAAAGAACGAACATGGCTTGGTAGACTACTCCTCTGCGTCTCTTATACTGAACATCATCGAGAACTGCCACAAAATAATTGTTAACGACTACTTACTGAGAAAGTACGCCCAAAAGACAGACGAAATGAAAGTTTTGCACAAAGGAGCCAAAGTTCTCAATATTATTAACGTGATGCATCAAGCCATGACAATATTTGGAAAGGTGAAATTCGACACTGATGAATTAAACATACGTTTCCCTCTTCATAGCTTTCACGACGACGATGTTCCAGTTGTAACCCCAGCGGCAAGGAACCATGCGATCCTCGTTACCAGTGATGATAATCTAATAAGGAAACTCAGAGAAAGCAGCATAACTCAATCGTTTGAGATGAAGGTTCTTAGACCTAAAGACGCTATTCAATACGCACAAGCAACGAATACAGATTAAGCTGGCGCGCGCTAATTGCTTGTTTGATCTTAGAGTGGATGCAGATTACAAAGCGCTTAGCCTACATAGTGAGTCAAGGAAATATAACGGCGACAATCATATGGTTCGCCATAACCACAGGCGCAACAGCAGGACTAAGCTACTACAAGGAAAGGGACTGAAGTGATGGAAAAGTGATGCCCTTCAACCATCTGATTTGCTTTTATTTGAATTTCGGACTAATTTTGCCAATCATCACATATCTTTGAATAAAACCTATGTATTCAATCACCAATTCCTTCAGAGCATCGATTAGATCCTTCGCACCTGCTCGGGACAAGTTGTACTCGATTTCGACTCTTTTGCCTCTATGATAACCCTCATAGCGGACTATAAGATGGTTTGACTCAGCTCCTAAGATTATCCTTCTCTGAAGGTCGTTCTCAAAAGCGAGCCCTATTCTAAAAGGTTTAATTTCATCCGATTCAAGAGATGCAAAGGTCTCGTCTTCACTCACCAATTCCAAGATCCTTACTAGTCTGGCTACGTCTCCAAGCTCTAAGTTGGGGACAAAATCATGAGCGCCATTAGGATAATCTTGAGGAAAATAGAAATCGATTCCTATTCTAGGAGGATAAAAGTAGCGATACATCCCTCTAAATGGGGCTTTATCAACTTTAGTAATGTGAGGTATCATTGTCACATATTTGTCCTTGACTTCTCTAAACCAGCTCTTATCTTCTTGCCGCATGCTAATCACCCTCAGGTCATCTCAGTCTTTATTCTTTCTATGTTCCGTCTAAACAACTCAAGGTTCACTAAGAAAGGAATAGATGAAGGCTCCACACTGTGTTCTTCAGCTTCAAACTCAAGCATCCCTTTAACATTCTTAGCTAGACCGAACCAGCCCATTCCGTCAGTGATATAGACAAGCCGATATTTTCCTCGACAAGCCTTCTTTAACTCTATAAAATGACGAACAACTTCTCTTATTTTCGACATTGAAGTCGTAAAATAATTGGTTTCAATCACAAATTGAATGCGGTTCTTCGCTATCAGAACAAAATCGAAACGCTTTTCCTCTCTTTCCCAAAGCTTTTCCGTAGTATAAATATACTCACTCGGTCGATGAAATAAAGTGCTCTGACTCTTAAGAAAATTCTCTAAATCTTCAATGTCTTTGGCAGCACTATAGGGCTCAAAAACAAACCCTGCGGCTTCTAAGATCTCTTTAACTTTCCTTGACCCATACTCGCCTCTCTCCCTTTTGACTATTTCAACATTCACTGTTCTAAGGCTTCGCTCAAGCGAGTTCCTGATTGAATCCGTTTCTATTAGCCTTTTCAAATCTTCATTCTTAACAACAAACTCAGCGATTCTTCGAGAAACAGCTAGGTCATTTTCTATTCTGGCTTTCCATAATGGCCAACAAGCACTTTCACTACCCATGTAGTTCGTCACAACTTTCTTGAAAGACGCAAGTAGAGCTACCTCATCTGGCTTTTTGGGGTCAATTGTCCCAACGTAACTATTCCACTTTCTGGAGCTAGTAGTTCTTGCGAATTGCCTTTGGAATACCGCATCTGTCTCAAGAAGCCTTCCGTAGTATTCAGGGGTATCAATTCTGTTTCGGTCAAATAAAAAATGAACTAATTCCAGATTGGTAAAACGAAGTTGTCTATGTAGATGGGTTAATATAAGAAAAACGCGAGGGTCTTGCCTTATCAGTTCGGCCACTTTATCGACAAGGTCTTCCTCTGTTTTGTATTCTCCTTTCAGATTTTGAAGGCTCTCAACAGCCCTCCAAAAAGAATCCTCTCCAGCGAAAATTTGCTTGAGGAAAGGCGTGACTCCCTCTGTCACCATAGTTTCGGCCATCTCACACGTTAGGTCCAAAGTGGAATAGAATTCGGCTAGCCTCTGGCGCACACTATCTGCGGTCATGCTCGATTCCACACATCCAGCATCTTTCCTTGCTGAAAAATCTTGCCAAAGTAAGACTTTATAAGTTGAAAACAACATATGTTGCTTCGGTGCTTTCATGGGGCAAGTGAATCTACAAATTGACGACCAGCTAGAGAAAGAGTTCCGTAGGGTAGCTGCGGAAAGATTTGAAGCTAAGAAAGGTTTCTTGAAAAAAGCCATAGAGGAAGCCGTCAGAGACTGGGTCAACAAAAACCGAAAGAGGCCTCAAAATGTCTGAAAAATACATCCCAATGAAAGAAATCACAGAACGGGACCTAAAGGAATTCCTTAAGACGCACAAAGAGGTCATAATAGAAACTGCAAAAATAAAAATCGGACAACCAAAGAAGATCAAACAGTACCAGCCAGAACAATTCGAGCTCGAAAGATTGAATGCCTGGTCTTTCCCCGAAAGAGGCAAATGGGCAACACATCAAGGCAACTTTCGAGGAAATTGGCCTCCTCAAATGGCACGCAACATCATCTTAAGATACTCCAAGCCAAATGAGACTGTTTTAGACCAGATGTGTGGCTCTGGCACAACCTTAATCGAGTGCAAGCTGCTCGGAAGGAACGCAATAGGAGTAGACATTAACCTAAACTGCGTTATGCTTACGCAAGACAGACTCAACTTCGAATATAACCCACTTGACCCAGATTTTCCTAAAGTCTCAGCAAAAACCTACGTCGGAGACGCTAGAAACCTCAACTTAATTAAAGACGAGACAATCGACCTTATTGCAACGCATCCGCCGTATGCAAACATCATCGCTTACTCAAACAGAAAGAACCAAGTCTCAGGGGACCTTTCGTTTGCCCGCACACTCACAGGATACTTGGAAGGAATGAAAGAAATCGCAAAGGAAAGTTACCGTGTCCTTAGACCAGGAAGATTCTGCGCGATATTAGTAGGCGACACCAGAAGGCATAGACACCACATTCCGATTGCTTTCAGAGTTATGCAGGCTTTCCTTGACGTTGGCTTCATTCTCAGAGAAGACGTGATGAAATACCAATGGCGAACCAAATCGACACGAGAAAAATGGGAAGGCTTATCAAAAACCGCAGAAAAAATCTGGGTCGACATAGACAAAAAAGAAAAGAAAGGACACTATACGGATTTTCTTCTACTAATCTACGAACACTTGTTCGTATTCAGAAAACCCGAGAAGGAAGAAGATATCTCAGAATTCAAAGGCAGCATGAAATGGTGGAATGAAAATAGCTGAACTAGGTACCGCAAGCAGTGACTTTCGGGCTGCAATACTGAACATGCCAAGCATCATCTTTCGCAGTTCTTATATCAAACGCTGCAGATAAAAAAAGTTGGATGAAGCGGCAAACCAGATGTACTGAACGGCTCTGCTCGGACAGGACACTGGTCTGTCGCTGACCGCTGTGGCATCTTGTCAAACGTAAGTTTTGAACTGGCTGAGTAGAGTCATTGCCTCGTCGATGGTCTTTCTGATTTCCTTGTTGCCTTTATACTTGACCAAGTCTTCAAAGGAGACTTTCTTCAGAGTAATGACAAGACGGTTGAGCAACTCATCAAACTCGATGGCCTTAGGACCCTCCAACGTCTTCCTGAACTCCTTGGCTCTTAGAACATTTTCGGCGTCTTCAACGGTTGTACCTGGTTTCAAGAACACTTCTCGCGCATCCTCGTCAGCCAAGACCTTCCTTAATCCCCTTATGGCAACAGGCGTCTTAATCAGCCCCTCCTTCACCTTCTTCGCCGTGACATCTATAACCTCGCTGTCCAGCAAGTCCTTTCGTATGCTTATCAAGTCTCGAGCATAACTAACGGCTGCTGGTCCCTTGAATGCAAACTTTTTAGATACTTCTTCAACAGTCACCGCTTTGGAAATAGAACCTGTGGTAACTCCCATAATTGCCGCGACTCTGTCGTCTTGAGCCAGGCGTTCGCGTAGGTCCATGATGACTTTTTGTTTGGCCACTGGTCTCCACGCAGCGAGGTGGATGTGGATATGCGCCAAGAGTCTCAACCGGTCCTCCTCGCTCAATGGGCCTTTCACTACAAGGCATGGTAGTTTGGATAGTCTTTCTTTGAGTAAGGGATGAGCATCTAATATTTCGTTGTCTCCAAGAATTCGTCGTGACGCGCCAAGTCTTCTGTCGCCCTCGAGGACTATGTAACGCCCGTCGATTTTTTCCACAAGCAATGGCATCGAGATCCCTTCGTTCTCGACTATTGAACGCATCAGTTCCTCAAATCGCGTCGCCAGTTCGATGCCGCTGGGTGTTTTGGCAGTCTTAGGGTCCAAGCCTTTGCTCTCAAGTTCTCGCTGCAGCTCGTATCTTCTAGGTTGTTCAAGGTTTGGCTGGAGCTTATCAATTGGGACTTCTTCGATGGTAGTCTCAAACTCCTTTCCGCCAACAATCATCGTAATCACCTTATTTAAGAAGGCTTCTCAATCTCCTTCGCCCAGATGGGCCCCTACTCTCTTCAACTCCCAGTACAGGAAGGTATGAGGCGCCGACCGGCTCTCTGAGTTCATGTTTAGCCTTCCAAAATAAAGCGTAATCAGGCATATAAGGATTACTTACGTAATTTACGTAATTAATCGGTTTTGCACTCTTTTTTCGTAAGAATCAGTTCCTCTTTTGTTGAGTCCCATGCTTCTCGCATGAAGCTTGTTAGCGCCCAGTTTTTGCCTCTTTTCTCAGCTACGTGTTTACCCATCAAGGCTTCAAGTTTCTTATTCATCTGTTTCAAACGAGCTGACACATAGAACCGTGTAAACCGCTTATCACCTAACCTAGCTGCTATATCCCTTGGAAGCATACCGTACTCTCCGGCAAAACGCAACTCCTCAAGAATCTGCCTGTCAACCTCATCTCTGCAAGCAATATCCTGGATGTCCTCTGATTCATACATCATATAATGCTCCAGACCCTTTTCCATACGACGCAAAATAACCTCAATTGCCTTAAGCCTACGATCCGACTTGCCGAATTTCCTCGCAAGATACAGATATTTACCCACTTTATCGTACTGGGCACGCCTTTTTTTAGGCGGTTTTTTCGTGATTTGTGATGGTTCAGCTGTCAAAACCTATCTCAAACCTCACACAAAATGAAAACCGCAATGTTGACAACGGCTAAAACTGAACACATGAAACCTACATGAACAGCTGAAGAAATAGGCAAGCGTGAAAAGTCCATCAAATTACCATGCCTTAAGAAAGGCACAAAAATCGCATTGTGATGAATCAGTTTCAACACGTGCATTCAATCCCCTCCTTCCTCTTTAAGATGCGAAAAGCTGCCACTGCATAACTCTTGACAGTTTGCGGTCTCATAGCAGGGAATCTCTCAAAAGCAAAGGCAAGGATAACATCGATTTTATCAATGTCAATACCTTGGAACGCTTCAACTAACTCGTCTATCCGCTGATTCCTTATCTGACTGGGATTTGGCATTTTTATTAACTCACATAACTCAAGTTTTTACCGCGCACATCCAGCGTCACACTCGGCGCTTTCACGCCGTTTATGCTGTGGAGAAGGTCTTGGAGTAGTCTCTCATTTCGTTCTGCCCAGTCAGGATAGGAGAATTCAATCTCAAAGCATGTCGGATGCGAATCATCACCCGTCTTAATCTTAATGCCGTTAGAAATTCTGAACAAATCAATCACGAGATATGGCAGCCGCTCACCAGTATCAATTGTGGCAGTTCCACCCTTCAAACGCAAACTAGCCAAAATCCCATCCAACATATTCATGTCAGTTACCAAGCCACTCAAACTGAACCCATTACAAACAAGCTGCAACGCACGACCCTTATTCGCAGGCTTCCGAACCCAAACCTTACAACGCCCAGTCTCAAACCACTCCAAACGCCCAAACTCATCCTTCCACACAAGCATACGGTTCCTAGCCCTCGATTGCATCCATCCGACCAACAAAGCCCTACTCCGATCAACAGCACTAGGCACTGTAACCCAGCCGTGCACACCGTGAAAACTTAGGCACTTTAGCCCTAGCCTATTTTTGTGGTCAGACTTCCACTTTGAACGAATATGCGAAACATAGTCCCGATATTTCTGATATGGAAGCCCAAGGAGACGGCAGAGGTCTTTTGGCTTTAACAATGGATTCTTACCGAGAAGACCTTCTACGTCCTCTTTGATGCTCTGACTCTGACTAATCTGACTGTCAGACTTCCTTCTTAGGAAAGGATCCCCGTTGAAGGGCTCGGTCAAGAAATCACCTAAGCTTGCTCGAAGACCACGTTGGGCGCCAGTTTGAAGCGGTTCCTATCCGTGTGCTTCATGCCGAACAATCCGTCTTTAACAAGCTGGTTCAGGGCTTCGTTCACAGCAGCGTACGTGCAGTAGTTGGCTTCGTCAATGAGCCTCTTATGAACCTCCTTGGCAGTCTTCCAAGCGTCGAAGAAGCCCAGCTTTGCCAAGGCGAAAACCTTACCCTTCACCGTGTCAGTCGGAATAGTCACACGCTTAACTGCAGCAGGCACATCAACAACAGTCGTAACACTCTGCAGCTCAACAACAGCACCAGAAGACGCTGGCATGCTCGTAGGTAGATACGTAGCCAACTTGCTCTCAACGATGGCAGATAAAGCCTTGTCAAGAGGCTCATACACCTTAAACTTCTCCTGCAGCGTAGCCTTCTCAGACTCAAGAGCGAGAAGCCTCTCGGCTTTGTCTTTCTTCTCCTGCTCTAAGGTTGCTATGCGGTCCTCGTAGGTCTTCGTTAACTCTTGAAGCTTAGTTGTAATGTCAGGCGTTTCACGGTGCGGTCCAGAACCCTTCAGCATTTCAGATATAGCGATTTTGATGTCAGCCTTCTTCCTCAGCTCCTCATTCTCACGCTTGGCTGCGTCAACTTCAGCTCGCAGCCGCTCAATCTCAGACTTTTCGTGCTTTTTGGCTGCTAACGCCTTCTCTATGGACTCTTTGAGAGAGCCAAGAGTCTGGTTCACACCTGCAGCAAAGGGCACAGGAGCCACAAGCGGAGTATCAGCCCCATGTGGACAAAGCCTCTTTCGAGCCTTAATCCTGTGCACGCCAAACTTGTCCCAAACAATAAACTCGCCAGTTTCCAAGCTAATGATGTCCTTCTCCTCAATGGGAATATGCAGCTTCTTTACCACGTACATTATGCCAGTTCTCGGGTCCAAGTCAGCCGAACTGGTGAACTTACCGAACAGAATCACATTGCACTGCGACAGAGGCGACTTATGGAAGTCTGCTGGCCGCTGCGTAATAAAAATCGGAAAAATACCTATCTTGCGTCCATGCTTAGCGATGAGGCTTACCCTAGCCAGGCTCTGCTTGCTTGTTTGGTCCCACATCTGAGGAGCCCAGGTATCAGCCTCCTCAACTGCAAGGAAAACAACTCGCCGATACTTCTGCTCGCTACGGTAGAGATTCCATAAGAAGTCAGCCACAAACTTGCGCTGGTCAGCTTCCTCCTCCAAATCGCTCACATTGACGACAAGATTAACACCGTTTTCTAGACTGGCATACACATACTCTCTAGTGAAGTCAGGTTCTAACGGCAAGTCTTGGAACTCGCCGCCAACCGCCACCACATTATTGTAGCGAGCCTTTAGCGTGTGCCACTCCGTAATAGGCTCTAAGACTATCGCCTGACCCTTCTGATCCAAAACATCCTCAACAACATCCGCAGCGACATTAGACTTCCCATGCCCCGACATAGCTAAAATCGCAATACGGAGACCTTCCTTGCGGTAGTCATCAGTATCAATAACATAGTCCTCACTCAATCGAAGCCTCATAATCACAACTCCAAAAATCCCAAAAACCCTTCACGACAAAAAGAAAAAAAGGGGAGTTGCGGGAGATGTCTCCACTCCTCTTCAGTCCAAGCTAGACGACGACCCCGAAAGACTAGTCAACGACCCTTAGTGATGGAAAACATAATAAACACTTTGGTTAAGAATACTAAAAGACGAGGGATTCATGAAAATCTTTCAAG
>Ga0315308_1000104_pt1 | contig 42258 bp, 48 predicted proteins | sample TDP3_MG_FD_203078 | JGI IMG/M metagenome (GOLD analysis project Ga0315308, IMG submission 203078) | Freshwater sediment microbial communities from Lake Towuti, South Sulawesi, Indonesia - TDP3 | ecosystem: Environmental > Aquatic > Freshwater > Lake > Sediment | place: Indonesia: South Sulawesi...
TGCTTAAGGCTAATAACACTTGCCGTATCGAGTTCTGCTAAGTTGCCGTCTGATCGGTGTTGGTGTTAACGGTCGTCGCATGGATGGAAACGGTGTTGGAATGGGAACTTACATGGTCAAGGGCGTAGTGAGATCCAAACCTTTGCCCTTGAAGGCCACCACGATTCTGGAGATTGGCGCCAAAATCATGAAGTAACTAGACCTAGAGTTTCCCCCTCCTCTTTTTATGCGCCTCTACTCGTCCGACGGCAGTTAACAGCGAGATGAATCAGACGATAAGTTATCAGAACTCTGAACCGAAAATCAATTATGCCAAAACACACATACTGTAGGGTTTGCCTCGAAAAAATGACTGGTACATCCGGCTAAACCCTAGTGTCTCAATGTTACATTCCGGCTGTTGCCAAGTGTGCCCGCCTTCCTTCGAAGGATCCGCAGAGTCTTGGGTCATTCCTTGCTTTCTCCGGTACCATCGCTTCGACCTAGGTTGGTGCTGGTCCAATAAAAGTGTTGGTTCACAGTGTCGTACTTCAGGCAACTACTGATTGAAAAAAGGCTCAGCTCACAAACGTTTTCTACTGCAACTTCATTCAAGTAACAGCATTCGAGGAACCATGGAAGCGTAGCACTTGGAAGCTCGCCTTATCAAGACGGGAGCTGAGGCCAACCTTTACTTGACTAAGTGGCTCGGTAAAGAGGTCATAGTGAAGGAAAGAATACAGAAGTCCTACAGACTAGGTTCCTTGGACCATCAGATCAGACGATACCGAACCATCCGCGAGGCACAAATGATTCATGAAGCAAAGAAGGCCGGAGTCCCCACCCCTGTCATCTACTTGATTGATGAACAGAACTGCAGAATCTTCATGGAGTTCTTGCAAGGACCAAGATTGAAGGAAGCTCTCGCAGTAATGTCTCCGAAGAGAAGGGCCTCTCTTTGCCATTTGGTTGGAAGTTTGATCGGGAGATTGCATGGAAACCAGCTGGTTCACGGAGACCTGACCACCTCGAACATGATACTCACCGATGAAGGAAATGTTTCATTCATCGACTTCGGATTGAGCTTCCACTCAGGCCAGACAGAAGACAGAGGCGTGGATATGCACCTTGTAAGACGCGCATTGAATAGTACTCATTTCACCTATGCCGAACCTTGCTTCAGATCAGTGGTCAATGGCTATCGGTCACAGTTAGGACCCAAACTGGCAGATGTCGTGCTCAGGAGAGCTAGGGAGATAGAGAAGAGAGGGAGATACTTTGCAGAGAGACAAGCTTGAGATTCACTTCGCCACTTCAAATATGAACAAGTTCCTTGAAGCGCAATTGGTTTTGGCTGAGTACAGAATCAAACTGGCGTTCCTAGGCCGAAGAGCATTGGAGATTCAATCTGACAGTATCGAAGAGATAGCCAAACATTCTGCCAAGTCCTCGTCTTCACAAGCGAATATTGCCACAGTCGTCGAAGACGCCGGACTGTTCGTTGATGCCTTGAACGGCTTTCCTGGACCTTACTCATCATTCGTCTTCAAGAAGTTGGGCTGCGATGGCGTTCTGAAGCTTCTGAGCGGATGCCCTGACCGAGAAGCCAAGTTTGTGTCCGTGGTTGCCTTCTGCGAACCTTCTGGTGAACCTGTCTGCTTCTCCGGAACGGTAGAAGGCGTTATAGCGACTGAGGCTAGAGGCACAGGAGGCTTTGGGTTTGATCCCATCTTCATCGTCGAAGGAGAGAAACAGAGAACGTTTGGTGAAATGTCAACTGCAGAGAAGGGGAGATACTCCCATAGAGCGAGGGCTTTCCGAGAGTTTGGCAGATGGTTCGTTGAGTCAATCAAACCTTAAATAGAGAGCGTTTCGCTCATAGGTGATCCGAACCCCATCTGGGGAATAAAACAAGGCAGACTTGACATGGCCAGACTGTATTCACACAAACGAGGAAGATCCGGTTCTACTAGACCTCTGAGCAAGAAGCCCCCGGCTTGGTGCAAGTACAATGCAGAGGAGGTTGAGGCGCTAGTAGTGAAACTCGCGAAGGAAGGAAACAACGCCAGCACAATCGGGACAATATTACGCGATAGGTATGGAATTCCACTCGTGAAGCCAATCGTTGGGAAGACCCTTCAAGAAGCCCTGAAATCCTCTGACATCACCTTCAAGATCCCCGAAGACCTAGAGACACTGATGAAGAAAGCAGAGAGAGCTAGAAGGCACTTGGAGAGAAACAAGTCGGACAGCATCGCAAAGCGTTCACTTGCACTCATCGAATCAAAGATATACCGGCTGAGCAAGTACTACAAAGAAGAGGGAGTTTTGCCCCGCCAATGGGAATACAAGTTGATGGCTGCCTCAGTTGTCTAGTGTGAAAGAACCTGACCGAAATTCGTTTGAGGCACGTGCGTCTGAAGCCGCCTCCCTTCTTTCAGAGGCAGCGAAAAAGGGATCGCAAATCCTCGTCTTGACTCACTTCGACACTGATGGATTGGCTTCGGCAGGGATACTCGGAGCAGCGTTAAGCAGGCTTGATGCCTCAATGCACATACGTGCAATAGACGGCTTGGATGAGCGGACCATGAATCAGGCCCCGATTGACACCGCAGACCTCACAGTTCTCGCCGACATGGGAAGCGGGATGCTTGAGCTACTAAACTCGAAAGTAGGAAAGAGGGCCCTGATTCTTGATCACCATCAGCCGGTCGGCAACCCAGAGGAGAAGATCATCCAAGTCAATCCACACACGTTTGGCTTCGACGGAGCGAGGGAGATCAGCGGTGCGGGAATAGCATACTTTGTCGCTCGGGCGACGGATGCGAACAACTTGGACCTGTCCGCTCTTGGTGTCGTAGGAGCCTTGGGAGATATGCAGGATCGAGGAGAGAAACGATCGCTGCATGGGCTCAATTCGGTCATAGCAGAAGACGGCGCAAAGGCAGGATGTCTCAAGCTTGACAGAGACCTTGTTCTCTACGGAAGGGAGACAAGGCCGATCCATAAGGCACTCGCGTACACATCAAATCCCTTCCTCCCTGGACTTAGCGGCCAAGAAGACCGATGCCTCTCTCTAGTAACATCAGCCGGGATAGCTGTCAAGAAGGATGAGAGATGGAGAACGCTTGCAGATCTGAGCGACGGAGAGAAGCAGAATCTCCTATCTGCAATAATCCAAGCCGTCTCCTCCAAGGGTGTTGCCGGAAAAGTAGCCCTGAATCTGATTGGCACTGTGTATACTCTGCCGAAAGAGGAGAGGGGCATGCCTACGCGCGACGCAAGAGAGTTCTCGTCACTTCTCAACGCCTGCGGCAGGATGAACCGGCAGGGACTCGCCATAAGCATCTGCCTAGGAGAGAGGGGAAGCGTCATGGACGAAGGACAGGAAGTTCTGGCGGAATATAGGAAGACCATAGCACAGTATATGACTTGGGTGACCGAAACCCAGGATCGCATCGAAGAACTTGAAGGGATCTATGTGGTACACGGCGAAGGAACAATAGACGAGAACATGACGGGAAGTATCTCAACAATCTTGGTTTCTTCAGGCATCTTTGACCCCATGAAGGCTTTGCTGGTTTTGGCTAGAACGAGTGAAGGTGATCTGAAGATCTCAGCCCGAGGAACAGAGCAGCTCGTCATATCGGGAGTGAATCTGGGAAAGACCCTCCAAGAGCTTACCCCCGCGCATGGAGGTTCCGGTGGAGGCCATGACATCGCCGCTGGCGGCAATATTCCAGCTGATTCCGAGAAACTGTTTCTGCGCGAGCTTGACCTTAGTATTTCACGGATGTTGAGGGAGAAGCGTTGAAAGCGAAAATAACGCTCAAAGCTGAGAGCCGTGAGGAGGCAGATGCTATCGCATGCGCGCTCAACCCTGACAACTCGCTAGTGCCGCAAGGAATGAAGATATCGTCAAGGGCAAGAGGGTCTGAGATCGTTACGGATATCGAGTTCTCAGGGAAAGTAGAGACCTTGATGTCCACGATTGACGATCTTCTGAAATGTGCCCAAGCTGCTGAACAAGCCCTGAAATCGGCATCTATCACCTGAACGCAAACAGACTTGGCAACTCATCGAGTGTGACAAACGTTTTTAAAGCGGTAACCCGAGTAGGAACGCTTTCCGGCAGAGGAAAAGCCTTGTCGAAAGCACCAAAGAAGGTTAGGGACAAATGGCGTTCTAAGGATTGGTATTCAGTGTACACTCCGTCGTATTTCGGCGAGCTGAACGTTGCTCAGATTCCCTGCGACAGTCAATCGAAATTGGTCGGTAGGGTCGTTGAGAACACGTTGTACGACATCACGGGAGATTTTGCCCATCAATCAACCAAGCTATACTTCCTCATCACAGGTGTCGAAGGAGACAGGGCGCAGACGACGCTGAAGGGCCATGAGTATTCTGCTGACTATCTTAGAAGCTTGGTTAGGCGCGGAAGCTCAAGGGTTGACTGCATCGCCGAAGTCACGACGAAGGATGGTTTTGCCACTATGGTTTCAATCGTTGCATTCGCTCGCGGTAGACTGAATGCTTCACAGCAGCATGCAGTCAGGAGTGTTATGCGGAAGATTGTTGAGGACAAGGCAAGGAGTCTCACCTATGATCAGCTTTCACAAGAAGTAGTTCTCGGCAAGGTCGGATCTGACATCTACAACGAAGCGAAGAAGATCGCGCCGTTGAGGCATGTTGGTGTAAGAAAGTCGAGGTTGACGAAGCTTTCTCCTGCGCTTGAGGAAAGGGTCATACAGGTCAAGAAGAACTAGCAACCCAAACTTGAGATTCCCAGATGCCTCTTCCATCTTAGCCGAAACACGAAATAACCTCATCCTCACTATCTGACATGCAGCTATGCAGGCCCACAAACCCAGACTCTTCGGCACCTCTGGGATCAGAGGCGTCGTAAACGTTGATTTCGAACCGGTTCTCGCAATGAGGCTAGGAATAGCGCTCGGCAACACGCTCAAGAAGGGTATGCTAACCTTAGGCAGAGACACGAGAACCTCTGGGGAGATGCTGTCATCCGCAATTCTGGCAGGCGCCCTAGCTGGAGGGTTAGACGTCACAGACCTTGGAGTCCTCCCGACACCCGTTCTCGCATACCTAACGAGGTCACTTGGAGCAGTGTCAGGTGCTATGATCACCGCCAGTCACAACCCGCCTGAATTCAACGGAATCAAGCTTTTCGACAGAAACGGAAAGGCATACGACGATGGTCTTCAGAGCCAAATTGAACCTGCCCTTGGCGACGAGAGCCTCCCTTGCGCAAGTTGGGATCAACTTGGGGAGGTATCTTCGGCTGATCATTCATCTCGATATGTCGAAGAGATTCTCAATCGAATAGAGCTTGAAAAGGCTTGGAAGGTGGCAGTGGATTTCGGATCAGGAGCAGCATACCAGATCGGCTTTGGCCTTCTTCGATCGTTACGTTGCCACATCATTTCTCTCAATGCCCAGCCCGACGGAGTCTTCCCAGGAAGAAGCCCCGAACCAACATCGGAATCCCTGTCTGCGCTAGTGACGACAGTCCGAGAGATGGATTGTGACATCGGATTCGCCTATGACGGAGATGCTGACAGAGTCTTCGTCATTGACGAAGAAGGGCAATGTGTTGACGGAGATGTGGCGCTAGCGGCCTTCGCATCCCACATGCTTCAGAAACAAGGGAAAGGAGGCGTGGCTCTGCCGATTGACACTTCCTTGGGTGTTCAGGAAGCTGTGGAGAAGAGCGGAGGACAAGTGATATGGACGAAAGTAGGCGATGCAAACGTTGCAGAAGCCATTGAGAAGAAAAAGGCATTGTTTGGAGGAGAACAATGCGGGGCCTGGATTCATCCGGATTTCCACCTCTGCCCCGACGGAGTTCTTTCTTCTATCCTCCTGTTGAAGGCCCTTGAGGAAAAAGGCACGACTACACGCGAGTTCTTCTCAGAAGTTACAAGATATCCTATGAAAAGGGGAAAGATTCCGTGCCAGGACAGAGTGAAGCCCGAGGTAATGAGGATAATAGTTTCGAACCTTCCGGGAGTTCTGGGCGAGAAGACCGAGATTGCGGAGATTGATGGGATTCGTGTCAAGGTTCCGGCAGGTTGGGTCTTGGTAAGACCCAGCGGTACCGAACCTGCCATACGAGTCACTGTCGAAGCCAAATCTGAAAGGCTTGCGGAAGATCTTTTCAATACAAGCTACAGCTTATGCTCAGACATAGCAAGAGAGAACCAGAGTTGAAGGCTGTCATCCTCGCAGCGGGAGAAGGAGTGCGGCTCCAGCCTCTAACTGATGGCCGACCAAAACACCTGATCCCGATTGCATGCAAGCCGATTCTTGAGCACCTGATAGACAACCTAGCGGCATGCAACATATCTGATGTTCTTCTCGTTGTTGGTCAATGGAAGGATGTAATCCGGCAGCATTTTGGCGACGGAAAGAATCGAGGACTTATGATAAGCTACGCGGTTCAGCCGGCTGTCTTGGGCACGGCCCACGCGATCGGAATGGCACAAGACTTCGTCGACGAGGAGCCCTTCCTCGTGCTTTATGGTGACATCTATGTCGCCCACAATGCCATACTGAGAGTTCGAGAAAGCTTCAACAAGGACCATTGTACGGCCGCAATGGCCGTCGTTCCGGTTTCGACTCCGCAGTTCTTTGGTGTAGTCACGATAGAGAATGGGTATGTGAAATCTGTGGTTGAGAAGCCACAGCCTGGGGAGTCTGTCAGCAACCTAGCGAATGCGGGCATCTTTGTTTTTTCGTCAGAGATATTTGGAGCCATCGGGAAAACCATCAAGTCAAGGAGAGACGAGTTCGAAATCACTCAGTCTTTGAGAATACTAGTAGACAGCGGGTCAAAGGTTAGGGTGACTGAGCTGGAAGGAGGGACTTGGAAAGATATTGGTAGACCTTGGGATCTTCTTGAGGCGAATGAGCTGGCTCTAAGGAACATCAAGCCGAACATCGAGGGAAGAATCGAGGAAGGTGCGCGACTCATTGGGCCTGTAGTTGCGCAGAACGAGGCGGTCGTAAGATCCGGAGCTTGTGTTGAGGGGCCAGTCCTCATATCTCGTGGTGCAGAGATAGGACCAAACTGCCACATCCGGCCATTCACAAGCATAGGAAGAAACGTGAAGATTGGAAACGGATGCGAGGTGAAGAACAGTATTGTGATGAACGATACGAAGATTCCTCATCTTTCCTACGTTGGAGACAGCGTCCTTGGAGAACGATGCAACTTGGGTGCTGGAACGATCATAGCAAACGTCCGTCTTGATGGAAAGCCTGTGAAGATGATCCTTTCCGGGAATCTAGTCGATAGCGGCAGGAGGAAGCTCGGAGCGGTTTTGGGAGACGAAGTGCAGACAGGAGTCAATGCTAGCATCATGCCGGGTGTGAAGGTCGGATCAGGCTCGCTCATCGGCCCGGGCGTGACTCTCGATCACGATGTTCCGCCCGGAAGCAGGGTCATCTTGAAGCACAGATTTGAAGAGATGTGATTCCTGACCATCAAGAGAGCGTGGAGGCATGGCTCGTGGCCAACATGAAATGGGAGGAATTTAAGCGAAGATTCCCTCACCTTGCTGGAGAGCTTGAGAGCGGTGACATTAGGTTGCGGATAGATTCTGTTAGATCTGTTTCGGAGGAAGCTAACAAGGCTGCAAGCGATTCCAGCGGGTGTACCCCAACTGCAATCGACTATCTTAGGCGATGTGATAACGAGAAGGATGCACTTGACACAATCGGCTACTTAGAGTCTAAGGGGGAGATCACAACCGAATACGCTACTGCGCTGAGAGATCAGCTCAAGATGCAAGGCATCCGAAGCTTCGGTCCGCGAAAGGATGATGCCCATTATCAGAGACAGGCCGCGAAGACACAGACAAGCGTCTGATCTCCCTCAGCCCCTCTTCTTTGCGCTCGCTATTGAGATGACATCTCGATCCTTCAGTAAGTAGTCTTCTCCTATTCGCATCTTCGATCTGGCCTCAATCCCAAAGATGAATCCTTCTCCCAGATCTGAATGTATCATGTAGGCGAACTGTTTCGCGGTGGTGCCGTACCTCGCCAAGTATGCATCGGGAAGAACTCGTCCCTTATGGTCAGTTAGTTTTTCAGCATCTTCAACTGGATATATCGTTATCATCTCAAGAAGTTTGAAAAAGGCGAAGTTTATGCTCTCCTGAACTCCCGTGGACCCCCACTTCATCAGAATCTTCTCTTTGATCGTGTCAAGAGCAGAAGCCTGCTCCGGCTTCAGCTCTGATGGCTTCAATATGTTGAAGTTGCTGTCTCCTGGCTTGTAGTCCGTCAAGCCCCTTTCGGCAGCTCTTCTCAGCGCTAGCTCCGCCTCCGCGCAGCAGGGAACGACGCTATGCCCCGAACTTCTCAACCTCTCAACGTTTTCTTCTGCGTGGGGTAAGTCGATCTTGTTGGCTGCTATCAGCATCGGCTTCGATTGCCTGCGAACTTCATGCATCAATCGGACCAGGTCTTCATCATTCCAAGCAGTCGGGTTTTCTGCGTTCAGGTCAGCTTTTTCGAGAGCATTTGAGACGTGGCTTCTGTTGATTGCAAGGCCACTGAGGCGGTCCTCAAGCACCAAGGGGAGATCCTCTTTTGCTCCTTCGGCTCTTCGGGCAACTTTATCCCAGTCTTTCTTGGCTATTTGGAAGAGCCACATGTCCAGCTCTTTTTCAAGAAATTTGATGTCATCAAGAGGATCATGCGTTCCAGGTTCACATTGCTTTCCTTCGATATCTGTTGCTCCAGCAGCATCCACTATGTGAATGAGGGCATCTGCCCGTCTTATTTCGTCAAGGAACTGGTTTCCTAAGCCCCGCCCTTTCCATGCGTCAGGAACGAGCCCTGCACAGTCGATGATCTCAACCGGGATTAACCTGATTCCGTTGAGACACGCTGAGTTCGCAGGTTCATCCTTGACATTGAACTCGGTACAGACGCAGGGTGTTCTAACATATCCCATGCCGCGGTTCGGCTTGATTGTTGTGAAAGGGTAATTCGCAATTGGAACTGAAACTAGTGTGGCAGCTGAGAAAAACGTTGACTTTCCAACGTTAGGCTTGCCGACCACCCCGACGATATTTCCCAATTTCAGTTCTCCTAGCCCATCAGCAGTGGCGAACTGGTCATACCGCGCAAGATGCTGTCTTGTTTGAGAATGAACTCTTTAATAAAGACGTGACAGGTCTGTCACCTTGGGTCGCATGGCGATGAGCAATTGGGATCTCATAATAGTCGGCGGCGGGCCTGCTGGGTTGACGGCGGCGCTCTATGGTTCAAGAAGCGGTCTGTCAACGCTCTTGCTGGAAGAGAAGACCACTGGAGGGCTCTTATCCGAGATACCTGTCGTAGAGAACTATCCGGGATTCTCAGAAGGTGTCTCCGGCCTCGATCTAGCAGCCAAGATGACTGAGCAGACGAGAAGGGCAGGAGCCGAGATCCACGAAATAGAAACGGCACAGTCAGTTGAAGTAAAGGGTGAGCTATTCTCTGTCAAGACAGATAGGACAAACTACTCGTGTGGCGCACTCGTCTTAGCGACCGGTGCGGTACATAGGCCCTTAGGCGTGAAAGGAGAAGAGGAACTGAAGGGTCGTGGCGTGAGCTACTGCGCTCTCTGCGACGGAGCATTCTTCAGAGGGAAGACCGTCGCAGTTGCCGGTGGCGGGAACTCAGCCGCATCATCGGCCGTGTACATGGCGGGTATAGCACGCCAAGTATACTTGATCCACAGAAGAGGAGAACTAAGGGCCGAGCAGGCATGGATCAAGGCAATCAAGGACAAAGGTGTACGCATGCTGTTAGATCATGAAATCTTAGGACTCAAAGGCGAACAGAAGTTGCAGTCGATTCATATCCGCAACAAAGTCACTGATGAGCGGTCTGAGCTGCAAGTAGACGGCCTGTTTGTAGAAGCGGGTGAGATCCCGAATAGTGAGCTGGCTGTAGACCTCGGCGCCAAAGTCGATGGAGAAGGATTCATCCTCGTCAATGACCGCCAGGAAACAAGTATCAATGGAGTCTTCGCAGTCGGTGACGTTACCTGTTTCCCCGTGAAACAGATTTCGACTGCTGTCGGTCAAGGAGCGGTTGCGGCAACGGAGGCATTTTGCCATTTGAGGCGACCGTACTATCGCAGAGGTTGAAAGACTGCACCTGAGTTGGGGCACGCAACATTTATGAGCTGTTCATTGGAACCATAGGCGTTCCGACAGAAAGACTGAAGACAGATCGCGTTTGGTGGCTTGGGAGACGCTTATGGGCGCATACAAATACATGTCACAGGTTTGGAAGAAGCCTTCCGCATCCTACGTAGAGGAGTCTATGCGAGACGCCGCGATTAGATGGAGAGGCGAGCCTGTAATTTGTCGAGTTGACAGGCCGACTAGACCTGATCGGGCAAGAAGTCTTGGGTACCGAGCGAAGCAAGGCTTCGTCGTCGTGAGAGTGAGGGTCAGAAAGGGAGGCGCGCGTAAGCCTCGGCCAAGGTCTGGGAGAAGGCAGAAAGCAATGGGCGTGGTCAAGTATACTCGAGCCAAGAGCCATAAGGAAATTGCTGAAGGTCGAGTGGCTAGAAAGTTTCCGAACCTTAGAGTTCTCAACTCATATTGGGTGTGGGAGGACGGAAGGAGCACATGGTTTGAAGCTGTCCTTGTTGATCCCACTCATCCTGCGGCTAAAGATGGGACCTAGAAGGCATCTCACCCAAGAAAGACGGGCATCAGCATAGGAATGTGAAGGCGACTCACTCATGGCAGAAATACCAAGACCTATCGTGGTCAGACATGTCCAAGGCACATTCAAAACGAGGGAAGGTAGAGGCTTCTCTGAGGCAGAACTGAAGGAGGCCGGGATCTCCCCAACAAGAGCTAGGAAGCTATCCATAGGAGTCGATCCGAGACGAAGGACCAAGCTAGAGGAGAATGTGAAAACCGTCAAGGCATGGATTAAAGGCCTTTCGAAGCCTGGCAAAAGACCAAGAAGAACACCAAGACATTCTAGCCGATAGCCACTTTCATTGAACTGGCGGCCTTCATGTTTTCAGTCGCATGAGAAATGTCTTCAGATTCTTGTGGGGAGGAATTCCATTCACGAAGATACCATGAAACGAGTCAGAACCTGTAGCGCTCAGAGTAGTTTCAGGTGGCGCGTCAACTTGTCAACGAACTCGGCGGGACAGGGTCCAATTCCAATGCAGGTCACCGCGTTTGGAGGCACCTGCGTCAGCCCTTTATCGTGAATGAGCACCGTGGGAAAGCTCAGACTGAGTGCCTCTTCCCGTAGCCTTAGCAAATCTGTTTCGGATCTCACTCTGACGGCGATCTTGCATTGCCCTTCGTTCAGCCATGCTTCCGCCCAGTCGCGATGTTCCTTTCTTGCCTCCTCTAGTGCAGATACAGCGGCGTGAGCAACCTGTACCGCGATCTTGCCTCTACGCATTTGGAGATCAGTCCTCACAGCAATGACCATTTTATGTTTGAACTCGCCGAGACTCAAAGCCATCAAGAGGCGTACTTCAATCCGAAACTGTTAAGGATTTCCTAGGCGCATACGAGCCGCGCCGGAATGAGAATTCTGCACGAGGGTTATATGTAGCGGCGTCCCTGAAAAAACCCAAGTCAATGAGATTAGGAAATCCGCTGGTTCAATGAGGGTGAAGTATGGAGAAACTCTCCCGAGCTATCCGCGTGGATCTCAGCGCTATCGCGCATGCCACGGAAGACATCGAAAAGGTGTGCCTTGCAGTGAAGAGCCTGCTGCCGAGAGACTTCCATGATAAAGTAACCTTTGGACGGGATCACATGACTGGGCATCATGGGAACCCGATTGTGAGTCTCAAGGCCACGATATCTGACCGAACCAAGGCGGAACGTTTAATCAAAGAGTTGGCGCCAAGATTGTCGTCACTTGATAGAAGCCTTCTCTTGGGCGAGTTAGGTCGATGCGTAGACAGCGAGGGAAACCTCTACCTTCGTTTTGACAAGCAAGCGGCATATCTGGGAGATGTTCGTTTCAAGCAGGAGGACCCAATAAGGATCAAAGTAAGATTTCAAGGGAGGCTGTGCACAATCGAGGCCATCCGTACGATTTGTAAGGAAATGGGGTTGGTAGATTGAAGCGATTCGTTGACCTTCATCTACGTCCTCCTATTCAAGACGTGAAGGCCACTGAGAAAATGGCCAGTCTGGCAGCTGAGATGGAATTTCGTCTTGTCGGACTCACCTTTGCAACTGGAGTTTCAAGAGAGGCAAGATTGACAACGACAAGATTGTTTGAAGATCAAGGCCTCGAAACAGCTTCGAGGGTAGATCTTTACCCAAAGGATAGGAATCAACTCCTCAAATCTCTTAAAGAGGTCAGACCATTGTTCGATATTGTCGCAGTCGAATGTTCTGCGAAACAGGTTTCCTCAATTGCTTTTAGAGACCGCAGGGTCGATCTGGTCTTCTTCTCACTGGACCGTCCCAAGTTGAAGATCGGTGAACTGGCACCTAGGAGATCAAAGAGGCCGGTGGAGTTCAATGTGGCAGATTTGCTGAAGGATGGCTTTGTGAGTGAATCGAGTCTCCGTAGGGCGTCTAGTATCATATGGAGTACAGGGGGAAAACATCTGCCCATCGTGGCTTCAAGTGGCGCGACAGGCTGGTTGCTAATGAGAGGCCCTAAGGACATGGCAGCGGTCCTCGCAGTGCTGGGCTTGGACACAGCGCGGGCACTTGACGCCGTATCGGGCGCCCCATTTTCCCTTGCTCAAGAGAACCTAGAGAAACGAGGGCCGAGATTCATTTCAGACGGAATAGAAATAGTGAGGTCACAGGTATGAGAAGACAGTCGCGAAGATATCTCGCTCTCAGAATAGCCTCCGAGGTTGCTCCATCAAGAGAAAAGCTGTCTAGCGAGATTGAGAACTCACTTAGAAAGTTCTTTGGTGAATATGGAGTTCTTGAGGCCTCTCTACGATTGATAGCCTATGACTTAGAAAAAACGATTGCCATAGTCAGATGCTCTCATCAATGGGTCGAGAGGCTTAGGGCCGCGCTTGCTTTGACAACGAGGGTCAGTGAACATCAAGCAGCGCTCTTCGTTCTCAGGTCAGCAGGCACTATTGCCGCGTTGGAGAGAGCCTTGTCGGTCAACAACTATTCGAGAGACAAGAGACCAGCGAGCGATTCCATGTCAAGGTTGACAAGGCTTTCAAGGTGATACAGCAAGTGGTCTCAGCACGGGGGCTTTGATTGAATCAGGTTACGGCCCCATGTTTCTGCTCTTCTCTCTTTGCGCTGTAATACAGAAGAATGCTCCACATGCTACCATGTTGCCTAGCGAGAGCCATATGACAGCCACTGTCATCGGTGGATAATCTCCTGAAAGTCCATGAAACATTGTGTAGCTGAGCCACAACGCGAATGTCACAATGTATGTGCTGATCGTAAGATCAATAGCTTTCTTGATTTCCCTCCTCCTCTCTAGACGAGAGAGAAACTTGTACTCAAGAAAGAGAACTACGCAGTCAAGAGCGATCGCTGGTGGAATCGATCGCTCAACTTCCTTTCTAATGTATTCGAGATAGAGTCCCTGTTCGAAAGTGAACCCGGAGGACTCGAAGATGACAGTACTCGTGACAGACGCAGCCACGGCCGCCGAGAACACAACGGCAACAGAGAATGCAATCAAATAGAAGTGGACCCAATCCATGTATTTCCGGATCTCCATACGACTCGGCCATCCGGCATGATAGTGAGGAGAATAATGGCTGGTTAGGATGATCTTATGACTTCCATTTTTCCTGCAGGAACTTTGAGATTCCTGACGAGTCGATCGGGCCTACCAGAATCTTCCATCCGGTCGCCTCTTCTATCTCTCCGCTGAGTCGGGCCGCTCTTCCCGGAATTATCAGAGTCCTGTGGCTGACTTTCTCTGAGACCTTAAACGTCTTGATTGCCTCCGCTACCTTGTCTGCAGTTAGTTTCCTTCCGGCAACTGCGCTCTCGACAGATATCCCCTCCGTGTCTATGACAAGCATGTGGCAATCTATTGCTGCGGCTTCGATATCAGATAGGACAGTGTAGTAGGTTAAAGCGAAGTTCGCGGTACAGAGTAGCGGGGATTTCTGCGTAGGTTTTCCAAGTGACCTCAGCCCCGGGTCAACTGCAACTGGCTTCCTGGGATCTGTGTACAGGTTCTGCCTTAGTACCAAGTTCGGGAGCAGAACCCACCCGTCAAGGCTATGAACCACCAGAAGGTCAGCGTATCGCGTGATTAGCATTGACATGAGACACGATTCTTTCCACTTTGTGACCTCGGGCAGCTCTCCCCTTTGTGACCATACGCTCATCGGAACGCCCATCAGGGGAAACGCAAGAACCCTATTTCCCTCCTCGCACGCGGTTCTACGCAGCATCGTGAAGTTGTCTACGGTCTGACCGAGGCCCTCGCCAAAAAAGGTTCCCGGATCAAGTACAATGTCCTCCACACCTTTTTCCTGCAGCATCGCCGACAGTGAACTCAGTGTGGTCAAGTCCCCTGGTGCCGATGCAGCCACGGGACAACGATACGTAATCGCGAGTTTCGCCACCTCACTCCAGTTCTCAGAGGTGGCGGCGTATATGAGTGGCCTCGCTTTTCCCATGACGGCTAAAGCTGCTTCCAACATGCCTGGGTTTAATGAACAAAGCACGATGGGCAATTCAGTTAGTTCAGCAACTTTCTTGGCGATTGCTCCAAACCTTTTTGGGTCATTCGAAGTGCATCTGAGAGCTACCATATCCAGCTTCAATCTCTGTCCGATGTAATCGTAGGAAAGAGACTTGACACTGCTGATTCTTCGTTCAATCTCCTCATTTGATGATTCGTCGTCGATGTCAACTGCGATTGCAGTGGGGTTAAAGTACGCGAATTGGTGACGATACATCACGAGTTTTCCGCCGATCCTCACTGCTCTCTTGCCCACTCCTAAGATGATTTCTCTCACGGGTGGTCTGAGCATCTCTTGTAGCCTTGCCAAGTTTGAGGCATGTTGCTCCTCCAACAACGGGCGACAAAGCTCAAGTGTGACAACTCTATTCACTATCTTAGTTGCAAAAGCCATGCAGTTCTCTTCGCCGCATAGCTTGCAGTTTGTCTTTGGAAGCAGCGTGTATACGTCGATGGGACTGAGTTCTCTCGTGGCCATGGCTCTCCCCTAGAGTTTCGTGGTTACCCAACTTACCCAATTCCCAGGATCTTCCTGACAGCGTGAGACGAGCTGGGCAGTAACGTCCCGCACAGTTCTTGCAGCCGCCGGGTGCATTATCATGAAGTAGTCGACGCCCGCCAAGAGAAGCGTAAGTGCAGTCACCACTTCCCACATTGGGCCTCTGAGTTCCCGTGGGCCCCATTCGGGCGCTAGGTTCATCCAGGCCTCCCTCGCCGCCCAAGCGTTGCTTGCGCCCGACGCCATAGGATGCTGAAGCTCTTGGTCGCCCATGAGTCCTGCCAGTCTTGTCCGCTCCATGATCGAGAACGCATAATCTAGACCATAGCCGAGGGCAGCTGTCGTTGTGTCTATCACAATGTCTTCGCGTGGTAAGTACTCGTAGAGTTTTCTGTTGAGCTCACGAGCTTTATTCATGTCCATTGGAGTGAACGCAAGTGCTGCATGACCAGATCTTCTGATGAGTTCAGCTGTCTTCTTCACGTCCATGTCAAGGGTTACAGAGTTGAAGAGTATCCGCTCTCCTTTCGTAGCCTCTGCAACCTTCTCGAAAACCCTTAGATCCTTCTGCGGATCTCCGCATCCTCCGATTGTGAGTGGGACATCCACAGCTTGGAGGACCTTCTCGACGGTATTCACTGCCGTCGCAGGCGATGTATCTTTGATCAACGGATCGATACTGATGAGGTGAAGATTGATCATGTCAGCTCCGAATCTCTCAACCGAAAGCTTGGCCCACTCAGCAGGGTCATTTAGAACCTCTTCAACATGAGTCTTCACTGCTTTGGCAAGTCTTATCTCCGTATCAAAGACATCAAGCGCAATGACGGGGAGGTGAGGCATCGTTTCCTCCGAAAGATAGAATGGGGGAGTCTTCTCTCCGCCAAGAACAAAGGTTCTTCCACGTGTGCCCCCCTCAGCTTTCGTTGCACCTAGCTTAACTTCGACGATGGATCCAGGGTATTGTCTCAGGGGGCGCACAAATTCAGTCTTCAGAGTCTCGGCAGGCCTGACTCTTGTCGCGGGAGAGACAACCTGTGAAATTTGAATACCTTCCGCCGATGGCTGAAGCCATATCTCAAGGTCTCCCACGTCAATTTCCACATTTTCCAGTTCCACTTCGCTGTGCTTTCGCAAAAGCTCAAGGATCTTTGAACTGAGCTTGAGACGGGCCTTTTTCTCGCCCTCTTTGGCCAACCTTTCATTCACTCTTTCTTCTCTACCGCTTTGATGACAAGTCTTCTTGCAGTTATCTTCGCGTCTTCAAGTATTATCTTATAGGGGCCTATGCTCATCGATTCAACCTGCAGTCCCTTAGCCTGAATGACCCGCGAGGTCTGAGGCTCTGTCTTTGCTTCTGCAACTACCTCAATTGGAGATTTGGCCCTTTGCCTAGCCAAGGGATGATTTCTAGCCTGAAGGAAGCTCCTCAGTTCGTCAACGTTCTTGACATCGTTTTCTGTGGGTATTCTCCCCACTAAGTCTTGCGGTATGAACTCCCTGACTCTCTCTTTCAGCTTCAAGGGTATCCATGCGATGCGTTCCCAACCGCCATCAGCTTGTAAGAACTTGGGAGACCTCATATACTCGATGGAGAGGCCGTGGAAGCCATCTATTTGCCTTCCACCGGCTGTTGAGTCAGCCATCGTTGAGAATGGAAGTCCATTCACGGTTGGCCCCACAAAATCCCTCTGCACGATTCCGAAGCCTTCAACCTCCGGTATGTAGAAAGCCGTTGCCTCAAAGCATCCGCATGATGTGTGGGGAAAGCCAAACGCGGAGTAGAGATACACTCGGGTCACCTCGCCAAGTGATTTTTCCTTCACAGCCTCGTTAACACCAGAGAATTCGCCCCGAAGGGGATCCAAGATCCCGCCGCGCTCGATTCTGAACACTGGCCCTTTCGGATCTATTCTCGCTGAAGCTCTTCCTTCGAACCAGCTAATCGCCCCGCAATTTGCGTACCTCTGTGGAGCTATCACACAGACATGAGCTGGAGCGAACGACTGACACAACACACAACCATAGAAGGAGTCCACCTCTTCGTCTCTAAGCCCCCGTGCTCGAGCATCTCTGGCATCGTAGACCTTTCTTGCCTCAGAAAGCATCCTCTCAACAGTTGAGGAATCAGTGATGAACGTCATCTGAATCCTCTCGATTATCGGAAGCTCGCTCTTGAAAAGCCTCATTAGTATCTTCCCCAATATCGCAAACGAGTTCAAACCTTTCTGAAGCGATTTCTTGCTTAACCGCAACCAGATGTCATATCGTTGGTTGAGATGCATCAGTCCTTCTACGTAGTTACAGTATGCATGGATTCGTCTTTCGAAAACTCCCTCTAGGTCGGGCTCAACCTGCTTTCCTGCAACCTCTACAAATATCCCGAGGGGGTAGCTTTCTCCTTCCTTGAGGTCCTTGATGTCTGGGCCAATGACCTGCACATTGCCGTCTTCCACCTTGTCGGCAGGACGAGCTCTTACAAGTTCGAACTTTGTTGGAACATCGAGACCACCAAATTCCACATGCATGTCTTGCTTCCTGATTCTCTCCCCTTCATATATGACGCCGACATCGACAGGCATGTCGCTGAACATCGACACTACTTGACCCTCCCAAACCCATTCCGTACAGCCCTAAGATTCTGCTCCCACTCTTTCTCGTCTAGATTTGGGAATGACCAATTGGCGTGAGGTTGATAGAATCTGCCAAAGCTAACAGTTCTCACATCTCCAAAATGCTTCAAACCGGATAGCAACAACCATTCGACATAATACTGCATTCCTGCGAAGAGGGCAAGATCGTGCTGCCCTTCCCCCTTCACACCCATCCACTTCGGATCTCGCAGTCTATTGGCAATGTCAACGGCAGGCATCCATAAAGCGGGATCATAGTTTCGTCTAGTGAAATCGATGACTGCTCGGCTTGTTGCGACAATCGGTATTTTTCCGGCTTTGGCTATTTGAATCAGCTGGTCGATCTCTTTTTCTCCAGCGATCTCTCGCTCCGCCGATTCCGGCCCAACTATGAAGAGTGGCCTCTTCGCACTCTTGATCATCGCGACTACGGCCTCCGGTTTGGATATCACCAGTGCCTTCATTGGACCCGGAACCTCAGCTTTCTGCCAAGGCTCAGGTTTGCTCATCACTCTTTCCTCCTCCTTACCAGACGTGTCAACAATGTTGGATCGGGGATGATTCTCTCCTTCCATTCCTTCTGGACGAGTATCTTCTCGATTTCGTTCTTCATGGTCATGGGAATATCGCTGACTCTGCGCACAAACAAGTGAATATCATCAGGAACCACGCCGAACAAGCGTTTGTGTAGGTCGACGTAGTGAGTTAGCTTTATTGCTCGACCCTTTGAAGTATCGTTGGGACGCATGCACAGCTTGGCAATCATTACAATTGCCTCCTCTTTCGTTTCTGCGGCGTAGAACAGGTGTTCAGGCGCTGGACCAACATACGTCTTGGCTCCTGTTCGCGCATCGTAGACGTACCAATCATTCTCACGATCCTTTCTGCCAAGAAGCATCCTCCGATACTTCATGCCGTGAGGTCCCACCACAATGGGGATCCCTAGGCGCCAGCACCCGCCAGCGATTGCAGCAGCTTTCTGAGACATGGCTCCCCAAGCCACACCAACAGCTCCGACCCTGTTCAGGACATAGTCAGCGACTTCTTCGTAGTTACCTCGCAGATCGCGTCTTGCGAATATGCTGGCGATTTTCATGGCTGCTCCCGCCACATGAGAGTTCGCCACGCATGAGCCCACATTCGAGATGCATCCAGCATCGAATGCGCCCGGGTAGCTCTCGTAGATGTTCTTCCCATTCTCGTTCGTGTGCATGGCAATCGACATAGCTGCACAGCCAGAAGATGTCACGATGAAGCGTCGCTTCAGAAATTCCTCAGCCATCTCCGCAACTTCGCAGCCTCCATGCGGATAGTTTGAACACCCGACAAAAGCCACAATGCCAGGAATCTCCCCAAGCACTATAGGTCTTCCTACCTTTCGAATCTCAACATCTTGGATTCCTCCTCGACCAACCCGAATCTTGTATCTTTCTTGTGAGAGAGCTTCGCCTGCAGCTGAAACGATGAGGCTATGGACTGGCACCCTGTTAGGACATGCAGATTCGCATTTTGCGCATCCAATACAGCCGTTTAGGAGTTCAGAAAGAGGCGCAACATTGCCTCTGGCAGCGAAAGCCATTGCTTCAGGAATGAGCAGATCATTGGGGCAGGCTCTTCTACATTCACTGCAGCCGCTGCACTTCTTTGCCATCGCGACTAATCTGTCTTGGTTCGGTAAGTTCTTGAATTTACTTCGCTTTGGTGCCACTTCCCTTACAGCTCGTACAGCGACTTCCCCAACCTTTTCAGGGTTCAGAATCAAGACCCCAAGAGCCTTTCCCGAAACAAGATCGGCTACAATCTCATTGATATCGTCAGCAGTTCGGTTTGCCAATTCAGCGCAGTTCTTGTCACTGGTCACAATGACCGGTGCCTTGATCTTCTGAGCTTCGATCAGAGTGTCTGCTCGTATGCACTGCTCATCGAGAACTATCAGGTCTGGAAGCCCGCTTCGAATGAATCTCAATTGCCATGAAAGCGGCCCAACAATCTTGGCTTTAGGGTTGTATCTTGTCACGTCATGTGCCGTGCAGCAGATTCCGGCAACCTCGATCTGACCGTACATCTTCTGACTGTCTATGTAATCCATGATCGCTGCTGCTGGCAGAACGTTGTGTCCAATCACAAGGATCGTAGGCTTTGAGACATCTACTGTTCCAAACCCAATCTCAGCAAGGGGAGCATCCGGGTCAGCTCTTGGAAAGCCCATTGCCGAAACTTGTGCGATGTCCGCGGCCTCCATGGCCACATGATCAATCATCCCCGCGTGCAGGATCTTTGATTCAAAGTCGATGTTGCTTTCCTCTTGTCCCGTGGCTGTAGCTGCTAACAGGCCTGTGATCTGAGATTCAGCATACTCTAAGACGTCTTCCAAGTCTTCGAGAGTCTTTGGCCTTATGGCGCAAACAGTCCTGATGATGGGAGCCTCCACCTCTATGTTCTGCCCCACATTGATTGAACAGTCATGCCCATGTTTCTCTATCAGGTGATCTACAAGATGCCTCGCATGTGCTATGTGCGTCGAAGCCCCTATGCACTCTGTTATGAGTACCATCCGAGATTGCTGTCCGGAAATGTCTAATCCACATCCTCCGCGCTTCTGCTTGGTCAGATCACACTTTCCCGTGGTGCAAAGGCAGCACAGGTCGCAGAAGGGCATGTAGAATGGCTGGTAGCGCTCTAGAAGCTTCAGATCCCACTCCCTCAAATCAAGGAGTGAAGGGAACGGTGTCGGCCCAATCTTTTCGGACCATGTTTCCTCATAGATTCTTCCGACAGTAATCTCCAAATTCTTGAGAAGAGCTATTTCTGTTCTCAGTTCCTCCACTTTCAGCTGGAGCGCTTTCTTAGACAATTGCCTCGCCTACACAACAGACGCGAATGCTTGCAACTCAGGATTTTGCCTTGTTATATAGCCCTTATGTCTCCTATGGCCCCAGCGATTTTCAGAGGCGAGTTGATTACTTATCTCTGATACTACGACACGCGGTGCGGACAACGCTTACGGTGCGAATACTCACTCGCAATCATCAGGATGCCATCGCTCGTTTCGAGCCACTACCCCACTGAGGTGAAGCATTGTCTCTTGAGGGCAAGCTGACTTTCCTCTTCCCAGCGGCAAACTAAAGTATTCGCGATGAGGACAAATCACAATTCCAAAGAAAAGCATAGGGAGAAGTCCTTGGGATTCTCGATAGTCGTAACGGGCAAAGGGGGGACCGGGAAGACCACGATAGCCGCTCTCCTAATAAGAGCCCTCATGGAAAAGACGACTGAGACGATTCTCGCAGTTGACGCTGATCCAAACTCGAATCTGAACCAAGTGCTTGGAATTTCTCTCAAGAAGACTGTTGGAGACATTCGAGAGCAACTGCTTGAGGAGAAGGAGAGACTTTCGCCGGAAATGTCTAAGGAATCATACCTAGAGTTCATGGTTCACAGCTCTCTGGTAGAGAGCAGCAGATTCGATCTTCTAGCTATGGGTAGGCCTGAAGGCCCCGGCTGCTATTGCTACGTCAACACCCTTCTGAGAAAGATAGTCCTAGCAATCTCAAAGAACTACCCCTTGATGGTGATTGACGCTGAGGCAGGTCTCGAACACTTGAGTAGAAGAACAACTGGAAATGTTGACGTTATGTTGATCGCGACCGATCCTACAGCAAGGTCAATTGAGACCGCGCGCCGGATATTCGAGCTTTCAGAGCAGCTACAGATAGATTTCAGGCAAATCTATGCAGTTGCTAATCGCGTTCCAGATGCTCTGAAGGCGGTTATCGCGCAATCAGTCGAGAAGCTTGGACTTGAATGCGTAGCCGTCATCCCAGAGGATTCGCTTGTTCAAGAGTATGATATTGCAGGGAAATCTTTGATGATGCTACCTGACAGCTCTCCTGCATATCGGGCGATCAAGGATATGGTTGAAAAGATGCCGCTTGAATCTTGAGGATCTAACGTTTCTCGATAGCACCCTCAAGACTCGCCTCGTGGCCCCGGGCCTATCTCAGTCCGCTTCTTGGGGTTGGGCATCGCTTCAAATGCAGCTGTAGGTGGGCAGGTTAGGACGCACTGGCCGATTCGACGCAGCATCTGCATCTTTCACTGGGAGGCACGATGGTTCCTTCTATGTCGCCTCAACTCTTCTTTCGAAGATCAGGCTCATTGAGAAGCTGAGGAAAGCCGGGGTAATAGAGTGGCTTTTCGACTGAATCCGTCTGGTGCTCCTCCCAGTTTTCCCGGAACACATAGCTCACGGCTGCGATCTCAAAGATCGTTTCGTTTTCCATGTATCTTTAGGGCTACTTCTGTGGCCTTAGCAGCATCGTCCATGGTCACTCTAGGCTTGTCCTGTCCAAGTATGCATCTTATGAAATGTCGATCTATCTGGTAGTGACCCCAGACTGCCGGGCCGCTCTCTTGGAATTTCCACTCCTGCCTAGTTGGATCCTCGCCAGTGAGGACAAGTCTATCATTTCCATCTGCATAAAGGGAGCGCGTATTATCTCCAAATATCTCTAGTCTGCTTGAAGTCTCACTTGAGGCCACTGTACAACTGTAGTGGACTGAGACAACTATGCCGGAAGACAGTTTCATCAATCCCATGGTATTGTAACCTACTATTCCGCCAAATGCTCCTCCGAGCGGCGCATAGTTGGGCGCCCATTCCACCGATTCATATTCGGCGTCGAAGAGCCATCGCAGTAAATCTATGGACCAGACAGACAAAGTGAAGTCGGGGTATCCCCCGCTCACTTTCTTGTCCCAAGCCCAAGACCCGGCAGGCCATTGCGCTGCCAGAAGCTTAGCAGCTATGTATTCCCTGAATGAAGCAGCAACAACCTTTCCCAGAGTTCCTTCCTCTATGAGAGATTTCGCCTTTGCGTAGTTGGGCGTGAAGCGGAAGTTCAGAACCGGCATCATGATTACTCTTGCCTTCTCTGCTTCACGCTTCAACCGCTCAATTTCAAGCAGAGTCGGCGCTATCGGCATTTCACACAGTACGTGCTTCCCGTTGGCCAGAGCTTCCATAGCTACAGAGAAATGGAGTGGGGTCGGTGTGGCGATCACCACAGCGTTCACTCTCGGATCTCCTATCAACTCTCTGTGATCCAAATGGTATGGAACGCCGTACTTCTGAGAAAGCTTTGAAACTCTCTTCTCAGTTCTTGCTCCCAAGGCCACAAGTTCAGCTCCCGGCATTGACTTAAACGAGGGTACGTGAGCTTGGCCGCCTACGAATCCTGTGCCGATGACTGCTACGCCTACCTTTTCAGTCTTCATTCATTGCCACCCAGATGTTGCATCGATCTCGGAGTTCAATAATATTAAGGGCTATGTCACTGTCTGATGTAACATTCAATCCGGATTCACGCAGCTCAACTCGAAGCGGATTCTCCTGCAACGATCTGGTTAAGCAAATTGAGGCTAAAGACTTTCAGGACTTCGATAAGTTCATCTTTGACTCCTAGAGGGATTTTGGAGGACCAGAAGACGTAGGCCGTGATTCTCCTGGCCGATGCAGCCTGACGATTGTCCTTGACAATGTGAATCCTGCGCAGCTTGTGACCGGGAATTCTACGAATGTGCTTCCATCTGCGATCGCTATTGAATGAACGTAGCGAATAGCTTCCTCGGTGGAGCTTGAACGATATTCTAAATAGCATGCGTTTGAAGGAGTTCGGATGGATCAATAAGCCTAGGTCGATGGTTCAAGATGTGCGAATTCAAAGTTTTTGATCAAGGACGACTCGTGGCACATGACATCGTCTATGCAAGTCTGTCGAATGGTGTGCTGACCCTGAAGGATATTCTAGGCTCCGCAACTAGTGTCGATGACGCAGTTGTCTTGGAGATCGATGTTACGAAGGAATCAATAGGATTGAAGAAAGACCCTCTAATAGGGGGCATGTTGCGGTTTCTTGAGGAAGTATCCCGATGCGAAAGATCCGGCAGATATGAGAGCACTATAGAGGATATTTGGCTTAATTTGAAGTCTCGCGGCGACGAGAAGGTTCGTGAACTCTGGAGAAGATATGAAGACCGGAAAGCGGAGAAGACCGTCCGATGAAGGTAGCCGTCGCAGGCAAGGGTGGAGTTGGAAAGACGACAATCGCAGGAACCCTGAGCAGGCTCTTGGCACGCGACGGCTATAGAGTTCTTGCCATAGACGCAGATCCGGCTAGAAATCTACCCTCCGCGATAGGGGTTCCCAAGGAAGTTGCTTCGAAAATAGTCTCTATCTCAGAAAACACCGATCTGATAAGAGAGAGAACAGGGCTTGGGCTAGGCGAAGCCTCAGGCGCAGTCTTCAGCCTGACCCCGAGAGTAGACGACTTGGCGGAAAGATTTGGTGTGAGAGGGCCAGATGGAGTCTGGTTGCTTGTTATGGGGACGGTTAAGGCTGGGGGATCTGGATGTATGTGTCCGTCAAGTTCCCTTCTACGCGCCTTCCTGCGGCATGCGATTTTGCGGAACGACGATACAGTTGTGATGGACATGGAAGCGGGTCTAGAACATCTGGGAAGAGGAACCGTGAAAGGAGTCGATGTGCTTCTAAACGTAGTCGAGGCCAGTGCCCGCTCCGTTGATGTCTCGCTGAGAATCATGGAGCTGTCTAGGGATCTAGGACTGAGCCGGATTCTCTTTGTTGCAAACAAAGTTGCCTCTAGAGAAGACGAAAGCTTCCTTATGTCAGCGCTAGGTTCACAGGGAATACCTCTCTCGCATTCGATTCCACTTGACAGGAGATTGGTCGAGGCCGATCGAGCAGGAATAGCGCCAATAGATCATGCGCCGATGTCGTCAGCAATACAGCAAATTCTGCGACTCAAGGATCACCTAGCATCGACAATTCCTGCATAACCTTTGTACCTGTAACCCAGCCGCTTATCCAAGATTGCGCCAGTGTACGGCGGTTTTCCTTCAGTTGATGCCGAATTCGTCCCACTATCAAGTGCTGACACATGTAGCCACAGAAGGGAAGGATGAAATAGCCCGCAATACTCAAGAATCCAATGCCATCATCATAAGCAAGCTTCGCGGTGAAATTGTTCAATGAGGTGCCTGTACATTCTGCTCTTTCTCTTTCTCGTACTCGCAGTAGGATCGCTCACGGGCAACAATGCAAGTGCAGAGACATCGACAACATACGTTACGACGTATACTCAAACCACGAGTGTGTCATACACAACGACAACCACGACGTACACGATGACGCTTTACACGCTTGAGACTACCTCGACAACGACATCTGTAACCGCTACGTATGTTTCGACCTCTCGGGAAAGCATCACGTTGCTCACCGCTGTCACCGCCCAATCGACATCATGGTTCACTGAGACAACATCTTCTACTGTGACGCTGACTCATACATCCACACTTTTCTCACCGACAATAACTGTTCCCGTGACTAGGGTGACCAATGCAAGTACAACGGTGTACTCGCCAACGGTAACCTTGACCTCAACCGTATCCACAGAAACCACGACTACTACCACATCGACCTTCCTGACCACTACTGCAACCGCCTCCTCGACTATCACCATGACGACAACAACGAGAACTGTGACAACGATTATGGCTCCTGACATGCGGCGTCCCTCCATCATAGTTTCAGCCGCACATGGATCAGAGTTCGCCGAACCGGTCCGATCTCTTAGAGAATTTAGAGATCAAAGGGGTCGGTCCACATTTTCTGGGGTAGAATTCATGAAGGCTTTTGATGCATTTTACTACTCGTTCAACCCGATCGTTGCGCCGGTTGTTGCCTCATCGCAACCAATGGCTATTGCTGTGCGTCTGTTCCTATGTCCACTGTTGGGGATCCTTCAGGCATCGTCAGTCATTTTCAATGCCTTTAGCTTCGCTCCGGAAGTAGGAATAGCTGTGACAGGAGTATTTACTAGCGCTCTGCTTGGATTGACATATGTTGCTCCGACTGCGCTGGGGATTCGATATTTGCTCAGGAAGGGCAGTGTCAGGAGATCGGTTACTTCCTCATTAACCAAACTGAGTGAGGGTAGGCGCAGTCGGCCTCCGGCCGGTGTGTCGCAATGAGAAAATCGTTAGTTGCAGTTGTGCTTATAGTAGTCACTGTCTTGCTGATTGTTGACACCTCTTCCCGTGTCGAGAGCAATCTCATCAGCAATCGCACTGCCTCTATGGTGGGAAAACGAGTTTCCACAGCCGCGGCAATTCCAGCACTAGCGATAAGTCGAACCGATTTCAACTCCTCGGCTGGTTCTCGTGTGATGGGAATCAGCGTGATTGATTATGCTAATGATCCGGCCTCGGTAGTAACCGAAACGTCTACGTTGACCAGCATCTACAGTTATACAGTCACATCCTCGTCAACTAGTTATACGACGACGACCACAACCACAACAGCAACACAAACCGTCGTGACCACTTCCACGCTTCCAACAACAACGACAACCACGACTACCTCCACATTTTGGCTGACTCAGACAAGCACTTCCACAACGTGGAGAACAAGTACCAGTATGATCCTTCTAACATCTTTGACTACTATCACGCTTACCAATACCTCGACTTCATTCTTTCCAACAGTCACGGTCACGTCAATGAACTCATCCTACAAGAGCACAACGGCTTTCTCACCTACTGTTACCATAACCTTTGTTCAAACATCAGTAGTTTCAACAATCTCTACGGTGACCTCGGTGTATGCCGCTACGACCACCATCACAACAACTACCGTGGTGGTCACTCGGCCTTGCGTAATCGCGTCTGCTGCGTATGGTTCTGAGATAGCGCCTCAGGTTCAGTCTCTTAGGGGATTTAGAGATCGAACAGTCATGTCCACCTTCGCTGGCGTTCAATTCATGCGAGTTTTCAACGCCTTCTACTATTCATTCAGTCCTATTGTGGCTGAGGGGGCAGTAGCAAACCCAATAATGAGATCTTTAGTTCGAGCCTTCATCTCTCCTCTAGTCGCAACGCTCTGTATTGCTTCATGGGTGTCTGGCCTGTTGCCCTTGAACTCAGAACTGGCGACTCTCTTTGCAGGTATAGTGGCAAGCGGCTTGATCGGAGTTGTCTACGTGACACCGTTTGCCTTATTCAGAGAGGTAAGGAGGAGAACTAGGAGACAGGGCAAGAATGCGGCTCGATGTGTCGGAAGCTAAGTTTGTGTCAGGAAAGGGAACCTGCTACTTCGTTCTTAGAGGCGATGATATCATACGGATCTAGTCTGGGCGGAAGGAACGATCTAGTTTTGTTTGATGTCGGACATCGTGGTAGGATCTTCGGAGAGATGAATAGACTTCAGGGTTTGAGATTACATGATGCTTAGGCCCAGTTCTTCATGAGCCTATCATAGTCGAGCTCTGATGCCTCGACTTTCGGATTTTTTGGAGTCGAGCGTCCATCATTTGACAAGAACAGGCCTAGCTAGAGTAGACTTCTTGCCGGCAAAGCCGTGGAGAAAAGCTGAGAAACAGCCTTTGCTAGGTGGGAAACTGCGCACAACCTAACAGACGATCACAGCCCCCCACCCGTGTGCCACAAAAGTAGGAGAACCCAGAAGAGGATCCGAAGAGAACACTGAAAATTCTCAACTTGCACTTGCCTAGTACGCTCAGGGATAACATTACTTTGCGCTGCAGCGTACTGCGCCGTACTGACGACCAGTGTACTAGCCATCGCTTTAGTTCTTTGGGCTCTTTGTCCTGTGTTCTTCGGCTCGTGTTTCAATGTACTCTTTGACTTTTTCTTCGCTGTATTTCTGGGCTCCTTCCTGTTTCTGCAAGTGTTCCTTGACTTTGTTTAGCAGCTCGTCCACACTGACTGGCTTGACTACATAGCCGTCGGCCCCTTTGTTGACGGCTTCAATAGCGTTCTGTAGCGATGGATAGCCTGTAACTATTATCTTGACCATCTTCGGCGTAGTCTCTCTCATTCTAAGCAAGAGTTCCGTGCCTTCCATATCTGGCAGGCGTATGTCAATCAAAGCCAGATTGTAGAAACTCGCTTTCGACTTCTCTATGGCTTCTCGGCCAGTCTCCGCCGTGTCAACGCTGTATCCTTTCAACTCGAGGATTCCTCTGAAGCTCTTAAGGACGGCTTTCTCGTCGTCCACGATTAGGATACGCTTCTTCTCCATTGTTCATTCACCTCTCTCCTGAGTGGAAGTTTGATTGTGAAGGTTGAGCCTTCTCCAACTTTACTCTCTACTACAATAGTGCCGTTGTGAGCTTCTACCAGTCGTTTACAGACAGGCAACCCGAACCCTTGGCCCTTGGCCTTGGTGGTGAAGAGGGGCATAAACAGTTTATGCATGTTCTCTTCGGGGATGCCTACTCCTGTGTCGTGGAAGCTGATAGTCGCTGTTTCATTTGTATTGGATGCCGTTATTGTCAGTTTCCCTCCGTCAGGCATGGCTTGAAGAGCGTTTGTAATGAGGTTGATTAACACTCGCCTCACTAGGGCTGAGTCGATCATCAGCTTCGGGAAATCTTTCTCAATCTCAACAGAAACTCTAACTGTCTGTGGAATCGTCACCGCTGAGAGCGTGTCTTTGACTAGCTGGCGTAAGTTGCTCTCAGCAAGTTGAGGCTCCACAGGATTCGAGTAATCCTGTAGGTCCGCGATAATCTTATTCATGTAGCTCACTTGGTCGTCTAGACTGGTGAGTAGCTCTGCCATCTCGCTCTTCTGTGCCAGCTCTTTGTCAGTGGAAGCTAGGTTCTCGTACTTCACTTTGGCCAGGTAGGTGGTGCTGACTATGGCCTGCAATGGATTGCGCAAGTCGTGGCCAACCATCCCAGCAGTTTCACCGATGGCAGCAAGCCGCTCAGCTTTACGTAATTTCTCCTCAACGTTCTTGAGCTCGGTGATGTCTCTGGCTATGCCTTGGATGCCAGTCAAGATACCTCTTTCAACTATGGGCGAGGTATTCATCTCTATTGGAAGTCGCTTTCTGTCTATCCTAATAATCTCGAACCGGTGTGGCGGCAGATGTCTTTCTCCTTGGACACGAGCTTGAAGTCTCTCCTGTATCTCGAAGAAATGTTCTGGCGCTATCAGCTCTTTCATATTCATTGAGAGTAACTGCTGAACAGAGCAGCCAGTCATCTTCTCAGCTGCCTGGCTGCAGAAGGTGAAATTTCCCTTAAGGTCGATACTGAACACCACATCCGTCATGTTGTCAATCAGACGACGATACCTCTCCTCCGACTCTTTCAGTTTTCGTGCCCTCTCTTCAACGGCTCTTTCAAGTGTGTCGACCTGCTTCAAACGTCCAAGAGCAGAGGCGACATGCATCGCCAATGTCTCAAGAAGCGCTTGGTTCTCGTCGGTGAAAGCGTTCAGTCGATTGCTCTCCACATTCAGGACAGCAACGGCCTCGCCGTCTGAGAGCACGGGCACTACTAGTTCAGAAAGCATTGGCTGGAGTTCTTTCGTTCCGGAGAAGCTTCTTCTGTCTACAAAGGAAGGCTCTTCCCTGGTGTCTGGAATCCTGAGCGCTCTCTTGGCCTTTACGCTCTTGACCACCACGCCCGGCCCCTCTAGTGGCCAGTTCGAAGGCGACACCTGTACTCCTCTGGATCCGTAGACGTGAATATGCCCATTCTCGACCGCACAGAAGTCAGCGACATCGAACCCTAATATGAACTCCATTGCGTCAAGAGTATGCTTCGCCACATCCTCAATGGTGTTAGCGACCGCGAGTGTTCTTGCATGTCTGTGAAGCGCCTTTAGCTTCACCTCAGACTGTTCTAGTGCCTCCTCCGTTCGCTTGCGCTCAGTGACATCTCGTGCGATAGATATGAGGTGAGTTATGTTGCCCGAAGCGTCTATCAACGGGGCTTTTCTTGTATGATATATGCGGGGCTCCTTACCGCGAACACTCCTCAATCCGGGAACGTCGACAACGGCATTCTTCTCCAGCACTTCCCTATCCGTTCTCTCGACACTGTCTGCGAAGTCTCTAGGGTATAGATCCTGCGCCGTTCTCCCCAAGATCTCTTCCCTGGGCCTTCCTGCGAACTCGCATGCCGCGTCGCTGACTACGACGTATCTGAGATCCTTATCCTTGATGAATATGGGGTCAGGAGAATTGTTCACAGCTGCGCTTAGGAACTGAGTGAAGGTCCGGATCTCATACTCCATCTTCTTGCGCTCGCTAATGTCACGGGCAATGCCTAAGACCAAAGTTTTGTTTCCGATCTTCACAGGGAACGTTCTTATCTCCACTGTAACTTGGCTGCCGTCTTTTCGATTTAGAGTGAACTCGTCAGGCCCGGTAGGTTGTCCCAGAGCGTTTCTAGCCAAAAGTGCAGCTGCCTTCGGTATCTGCTTTGGAGATAGAAGTTTCAGTTCTAAGAAACTCCTTCCGATCAACTCATCTCTCTTAAAACCTGTGACTTCTTCTGCGACTTTGTTGCCGTCGATGAACTTTCCTTTTAAGTCGTTCAAATAGTAAGCATCTGGGGCAAATTCAAATAGAATCCTTAACCGTTCATCAGAGTTTTCCCGTGCTGTTTTGGTTTTCTTGCGGCCGGTGATATCTGTGGCGGCCCCTTCGTAGTGGAACCGCGTTTCAGGGCCCTTCAATTCCTCATCAGTCCTGCTTTGCTTGGAAACAGTTTCAGATAGAGTCGAGACCCTTCTGTGTGTCATCTTTCAGTGGCCGCCCTTAGCCTTCGCTGCGTAGTTCACATAGTCGACTAGTTTCCAGTCTTGGTGCTCTTCGAAATCTAAGCTGAGCCTACCATAGAGGCTCCTGACGATTAGCCTTTCAACAACCCTTGCACCCTCTCCCAGCAAACGCTCCAAGGCTTCATGAAACGCTTCAAGCTTCTTTGGAATCTCCTCACGCCTGATCCCAAAGCTTCGTTCGACATGATAGTATAAGGCGCCTCTAACGCTTTCACCGAGCACAGCTATGCCGCTATCAACCGCCTCAAGAACCGCAGTCTCGAACTTGTCCTGAATCGCCGACATCTCCACTACATAGACATTTCCATGAACTTGCGTCACTGACCCCCCTTTCAGACCCACTCATACTCGCGTATACGGAACTGTCCGCGCCTTGTAACGAAATTCCTCACCTCGTATTATGGAATTGCGTGTCCCAACAAGGCAAACATTGCATATCTCGCTAGCAGGCGTTTAGAGACATTGTTCCTGCGGTTGGGGGGAAAGCCAAGCCCGCACATCCCGACAACCAATCAGAGCCCTCTGAAGTAAGAATCAAATACAGCAATCCCCAACAACACTGGGGAATGAAGATGCCAGTCCCAGGTTGACCTTCGCCAAAAGGTATGATAGCCTCTGCGACGGTCTGACCCTAAGGATCTGAAAGCCTATGTCAAATGCAATTGACCACTTGCGAGGAAAAGGTTTTAGAGCTGGGTTGTCGCAGAAGAAGCCGCTTTCACCTTGAGGTAGTGATCAAGACTTGTCGATGTTTGCTGTTCCGGGTGCATATGACCGTGCCATTACTGTCTTCTCACCGGACGGGCGTCTATTCCAAGTTGAATACGCGGCCGAGACCGTCAAGAAAGGTGCCACGGTGCTCGGGATGACGTCACCTGAAGGCGTTGTCATGGCCGCAGAGGAAAGGGCGATGTCGAAGCTTCAAGATCTCTCATTCATGCTTAAGATATTCCAAATCGACGACCATGTGGGCGTGGCCGTTGCCGGTCTGAGCTGTGACGCTCACATCTTGGTCGATCAGGCAAGGATTTACGCGCAAAGCAATCGGCTAATGTATGATGAACCGGTGGACATTGAGATCCTGACGCGAAAGATAGGAGAGATCAAGCAGATGTACACTCAACATGCTGGCGTTCGTCCTTTTGGTATCTCTGAGCTTTTCGCAGGAGTGGACAAGAAGGGCTGTAGACTATTCTGGACCGATCCGAGCGGCACCTTCTGGGCTTTCAAGGCTTGGGCTATAGGAGCTGGAGAGGAATCCGCAAGAAAGATCCTTGAGACAGAATATCGTGAAAACCTCTCACTTGAGGAGGCTATCCTTCTAGCTTTGAAGTGTATGGCGGAGATATCTGAGGAGAAAGTTGACGCGCAGAAGATAAGGATGGCAGTCATACCCGCGGAAACAAAGAAGTTCCAAAGGCTCACCACTGAGGAAATAGATAAGTACCTGAAGAAAGTCAACTCGGGGAAGAAGCCAAGCGCAAAGTAGACTCCTGTTATGAGCATTCATTGTCAGTCATTTCTGCTATCTTGGGCCCGATCAAGCTGAGCCGAAAAAGGTTAAGCCCTACTAGTTAGCACTAGAGACGGGGCGAGAAGAGGAGTTCTGGATGGGAGAGAAGTACACAACGACGAGGCTGTCCGTCGGCGGAGACAAGTTCGAGATCTTGGTCAAGCCGGAGGAAGCTCTCGATTTCAAGATGGGGAAGCAGGTGACAGTGTCTCAGCTTCTGGTGATAGAAGAGATATACTCAGATGCAAGCAAAGGAACTCGTGCATCCACAGAAAAGCAACAGAAGGCCTTCGGGACAACTGACACTCTGAAGATTGCCGAAGAGATAATGAAGAAGGGAGAGCTTCAGCTCACGACAGAACAAAGAAGGCAGCTAGTTGAAAACAAGAGAAAGCAAATCATTGCGTTCTTGACGAGGCACTGCATTGACCCTAGAACAGGAACGCCTCATCCACCGTTAAGAATAGAGCAGGCCCTCTCGCAAGTCCGGATTTCAATTGATCCTTTCAAGAGCGCAGAGGAGCAAGCGAAGACCGTTATTGAGGAGCTTAGGCCAATCATACCGTTGAAGATTGAGCAGATGCGCGTCGCCGTCAAGATATTCGCCGAGCACGCAGCCAAGGCATATGGAGCGGTGAAGAATTACGGAACGATAACGAAAGAGGAATGGCAACGGGACGGGTCTTGGATAGGCGTAGTTGAAATGCCTGCCGGCTCGTACGCCCAGTTCATCGACAGATTGGGGAAGCTCACACAGGGTACGATTCAAAGCAAGATCCTGAAGTGAAGGGGAGTTACAGATTGAGTCCAGGTCTGGGCTCTTCGAGGCATAATCGGTGCCAGCAGACTCTGATTCCGCTATGTCGCAGTCGAGCAGATTTCGGAACTACCGGTAAAGTTCAGAGTGCTTCTCCTTCCGGATGAGTCCGGCCTTCTCAGCAGCCTTTTTCCATTCCTCTCTCGCTTTCCTGCTCAGGCTACATCCACTGTAAGCTTGGGCACATAGTTCCAAGTACTCCTTCTCATTCCTCTCAGCTAGGGCTTTCGTGGCTTTCTTACAGGCCATCGCGGGTTTCGCGCAATCTTGGCTGTTTTCACACAACGTAGCAACGTATTGGCACGAGGCCGAGACGAAGTCCATGCTGAGCGCTGCCCTATGCTTTATCATGTAGGTGCAGATAGTTCTTGCTAGTTCGCATCGAAGCTGCTTCTCGAACTCTTTTCTGCTTAGCTCCATCACACGCGATTCTCCGAAACTCTTATGCCTGACCAATATATTTGCCAATCGATACGCGCGGGCAAGTGTGCAGTTGCGTGGTATATCGATGAGCGTTGCACCATATGTGTCCTCTCCTGAAGAGGTCGTTCGAAAGATGCTGGACTTGGCTCGGCTTAGAGAAGGCGAGGTTCTGTACGACCTGGGTTGTGGGGATGGAAGAATCGTGGTAATCGCTGCAAAGGACTACATGGCCAAAGCATTCGGAGTGGAGATTAGAGAAGATTTAGCGGCAACAGCCCGAAAGCAGCTTGAGGAATTCGACCTTGAGGGAAAAGCCCAGATCATTCGGGGAGACTTCTTTGAAGTGGATCTGTCGAAAGCTGATGTTGTCACCCTGTACTTGACGTCGAGCGCAAACGAGAAGCTCAAACCGAAGCTTGGAAAAGAGCTGAAGGTGAACTCAAGAGTCGTTTCGCACGACTTTTCAATCACAGGCTGGAAGCCTTCCGAGGTCTGCGAAGAACCGCACGGTCATACGATCTATCTTTATAGAATTGGCTCATCCTAGTTCGGCTCATCAAGGACAGGCAGAACTTCCGAATTGCAGATCGACGCGACAAGTCGTCAAACCGCAATCTTAAAGTAGAGAGCAGCTTGTTCGTTCTCCATTTCAGTGAGAATCGGTGAATTCAAAGCTTGACCTTGTATGTCGAAAAGAAGCAGCTGGTCGCCCCAGGTGAGATTCTAGCTGAAGGGAAGCATCTGTCAGGAGAGAATACTCACCGAGACGGTGAGAGAATATATTCTTCGAGGGTCGGCGTAGTCGAGATAGTTGGCGATAGGCTTAGCGTGATTCCGCTCAAGGGACGCTACATCCCTCATGTAGGAGATGTTGTCGTAGGAAGAATCGTTGATATTGGCATGTCTGGATGGATTGTTGACATTAATGCCCCTTACCCAGCTCTTCTGCCTGCCTCAGAAACGTTTGGGCACCGAGGTCCCCGGGGCAGGATGGATCTGAGTAGAATGTTCGACGTAGGTGATCTTGTTGTATCCGAGGTCTTGGCATTTGACAGAACCCGAGACCCTCTGATTACTGCCAAGGGACCGGACTTGGGAAAGATAGCGAGTGGGAGGATAATTGAATTGTCTCCTACAAAGGTTCCAAGGCTCATAGGAAGGAAAGGTTCTATGATAAGCCTTCTCAAGAAGGGGACGGGAGCAAACATAATTGTCGGCCAGAACGGAATCATCCTAGTATCAGGCCGTTCTCCAGATTCGGAGAATGCAGCCATGCAGGCGATAAGAATGATCGAACGTGAGGCCCATACTCGGGGATTGACCGACCGCATACAGGTCATGCTTCGAACCAAGATGAAAGGTGAATAGATTGAACATGCAAGAGGAACCTATCGAGCTGATAAACGAGACTGGTTTGAGAATTGATGGAAGAAGACTGGATGAATTCCGCCCGATCAAGATGAAAGTTGGAATTCTCGACAAGGCTGATGGCTCAGCTTACATTGAGCAAGGCAAGAACAGGATTCTGGTGGCTGTTTACGGTCCCAGAGAAGCACATCCAAAGCATATTGCGTTGCCACACCGAGCCGTCTTGAGATGTCGATACCACATGGCGCCCTTTTCCACGCCTGAACGAAAGTCGCCTGCTCCGTCCCGTAGGGAGCAGGAGCTCTCTAAAGTCATAAGAGAAGCCCTTGAGCCTGCAGTCCTCTCGGAGTATTATCCTCGCACAACAATCGACCTGTTCATTGAAGTTCTACAGTCTGATGGGGGAACTAGGTGCGCCGGAATAACAGGCGCCTCCTTGGCGCTAGCTGATGCGGGTATTCCGATGCGAGGACTCGTCGCAGCCACAGCCGTGGGAAAGATAGCTGGCCAGATCGCCCTGGACCTCTCTGATGCCGAGGACAAGCAAGGCGAAGCGGACTTGCCCGTTGCAGTCATGCCCAAATCCAACCTTGTCACTTTGATACAGATGGATGGAACCCTGACTCACGAGGAATTCGAGAAAGGCTTTGACATCGCCGTGAAAACGTGCCACACAATTCACGAACAACAGAAAGCTGTGTTGAAAGAGAGGTACCTTGCCATAAAGGAAGAGGTAGAAGAAAAAAGTGACAAGGCAAAGGGAGAGGAGGAGTAGACAGTGTCTTCGACACCACATTTGCCGCCCGTTGCAGCCATAGCGCAAAAAACCGTTGTGGATATGCTTACCCTTGGAAAGAGGATAGATGACCGAGGGCTTCACGACTTCAGAGAAATGAAGCTTGAGATCGGTCTGATAGAGAGAGCATGTGGGTCAGCTTTGATCAACTTGGGCAAAACGAAGGTCATGGTAGGTGTGAAGGTGGAAGCGGGAGAGCCCTTTCCTGACACCCCTGATGAGGGAGTACTCTCCGTGAATGCAGAGCTTGTTCCTCTCGCATCGCCGTCCTTCGAGCCGGGTCCGCCAAATGAGAACGCCATTGAGCTTGCAAGAGTTGTGGACAGGGGCATCAGAGAATCAAAGGCCATCAATCTGAAGGAGCTGTGTATCCAACCTAGGAAGAAAGTGTTCGTGGTTTTCGTTGACGTATATGTGCTCGATCATGATGGCAACCTGATAGATGCCTCCTCAATCGCCTCACTCGCTGCTCTGCTGAGCGCAAAGATGAACGAATACGAAGTACAGAACGGAGAAGTCGTCTACAGGGCTGAGCTCAAGAATCTCCCAATCCAGAACCACCCGGTTGCAGTTACCTTAGCAAAGATCGGCAAATCTCTTGTTGTTGACCCATCACTCGACGAGGAGCAGGTGATGAGTGCGAGGCTGACCGTTATCTCCGACAAGGACGGTCGAATATGTGCCATGCAGAAAGGAGGAGCTGAGGCACTCACAATCGAAGAGGTCAAGCAGGGTGTGGCGATCGCACTCTCGAAAGGATCAGAAATACGCTCCAGGATCATTGAGGCTGCCCAGACGTGACAAGGACAAAGAAGGTAGGACAGGCAGGCAGTTTCGGGCCAAGGTACGGAACAGTCGCGAGGAAAAGATACGCTGAGATTGTCAGGGCGTTGAGAAGATACAGCGAATGTCCTCAATGTCATGTCATGGCGGTTAGAAGAGAGGCAGTTGGGATATGGTACTGCAAGAAGTGCGGATACAGGTTTGCCGGAGGTGCGTACACAGCGCAGACAAAGCTTGGAGAAGTTGCAAGACGCGCGACGAAAGGCGCGGCGCCCAGTGCCGTCGCGACGGAGCTAGGCCTCGTTGAAGCGCCGAAGGCTGTTGAGGCGGTCACGGAGCCCAAGAAGAGAGCCAGAAGGAGACAGAAGACTCCGGAGACTCCCAAGGAAGAGTCGAAGTGATTGTCATAAGCACTTGCAGAAACCCAACGCAGCGAATAAACAGCTTTGTGAAAGATCTTTCTCATTCTCTTCGGAATTGTGTAATCGTCCGCAGAGGCAAGATGAGCCTGCACGACATGGTAGACTCTGCCATTGAGAAGGAGGCTGACCGGCTCGTGATAGTCAATAGGAGGAAGGGAGAGCCCGGTGAGATTAGATTCCAACGCATCGAAAGGGGAGAGACACGTAACGTGTATCCAGTCATCTTCCTTGACGGAGTGAAGCTTCGACGAGAATATGAAATCAAGGAAAGGGTCGTTGCCGAGGCAATCACGGCTGGCGGGAGAAGAATCGAGATTGATCTCGCCAAATCTCTCGCAAGCTTCCTCGATCTTCCCCTGCGATCAGATAGAGGCCTTTTTTGCTCATTTCATGTTGCAGAGGGTGCTTCAAACAGGCTGGCAGTATGTTTGACATCTCCGGCTGCGACTCGGGAAGTTGGGCCCGGCTTTGTTGTGCACCATCTAGCGTGGCATGAGGGTGGGCCCAAGCTACATGAAAGCTACGAGAGCTGAAATCTCGGTAGAGTTCACTTCAAAGACATATGCGGAGGCGGTCTACAGAGCCTTGAAACCCGAGACGAAGCATTCGATCGGGCCAAGATCCAAGGTCACAATCGTGCTAGAAGGGAAGAGCTTGCAGATAGCCGTCTCTGCGAAGGACATTAGCGCACTACGCGCTGCAATCAACTCATACCTAAGGTGGGTGTCAGGCTCCGCTGAACTCATTCAGGTTGCTAGTTACTTTGAACAACGGAGCGCCGCGAAGCGCGTTGTGTCAGCCAAGACAGCGATGTGAAGAACGATGCTTGAGCTGAGGCAGATTCACTCTTATTGTTGTGAGACCCCCACAAAGTATGTGAGGAGATGACAGTGTTTGGCATCCTAGGCAGCGACGTGATCGTCTTCATAGTTCTCGTACTTGTTGGAATAGCAATCTTGATGCTCATCAGGGCGATCATTCACTATGTGATACCTCTGATTGGAGCGATTATTGTTTGGCTCTACACGGGAAGCCTCACGTATGCAGGAATAGCCTTTGTTGTCATAGCTCTTCTAGAGTTGATGTTCAAGAAGCTATAGCGCAAAGAAGATGAAACTCTCTTCAGCCGGGAAGAAATGATGGCGAAGCGCTTTCGTTATGTTCTTATCCAAGGTGGTCTACAAGCGTAGTCAACGCTGGCCTTTGAGAGTGAGACAATGACTGAAGAAGCACAGTTGCCTCCTCAAGTGCAGGAGGACCTCGTCAGACTTCAACAGCTACAGCAGACATTGCAGATCGTGGTGACACAGAAGCAACAACTGGAGCTGGAGTTGAGTGAAACGGAAAAGTCTCTCTCCGAACTGGAGAAGATCACTGACGATACTCCTGTTTACAAGAGCGTTGGGAGCATTCTGCTCAAGGCAGAGAGACAAGGGCTAATGGGTGAACTGAAGGAGAGAAAGGAGCTACTTAATGCCCGTGTGACTGTTCTAGGCAAGCAAGAGGAAAGAACAAGAGAAAGAATGAAAGAGCTGCAAGACAGGCTTCAGCAACGATTGAAGACACCGAGCACCACACCGACATAACACAGACGATGTGAACCTTAACGTGGGAATTGTGCTCAGACGAAGACCGTCTGCCAAAGAGATTGAAGAACTCTGCTCGACGGCTGAAGAGGCTGTAGAACACGTACTTGAGAGACAGATAGGGCTAAAGCGCATAGACGATCTTCAGATTACTATGCGGGCTGAGGGAACGAGGCCTCTAAGGCTAACGATCGATGTTTCTCTGACGCCAAGCCGCGACTTACCGCAACTAGATTCAGTGCTGAGCGAGGCGACAGACGCAGCGTTCTCAGCGGCTGAAAACAAGGCAATAGATCTCAGACTTTGCAGGAACAGGGGACGTGCTTGACCCGGCCCTGCTATTCGAACATCTCACAGTCAGGAGAATGCCCGCAAGTCTTGCGATGGCTTCTCTTCGTCGAAGAACCCGAGAAATGGAAAGGATACCTTACTGCTATATAGCCGAGAGAAAGCTGTTGGTCCGGATTTGCGCGCCTTTCGACGGATTCTACCATTGGTGAAGGCATCTAGAAGAGCGGTCATACTCTCGCATCAAAACGCCGATCCTGATGCACTCTGTTCAGCGTTTGCGCTTTCATTTCTGCTAAGGAAACTCAACAGGAGAGTCAAGGTTCACCTGGTCGCTCCTGAAGGGGTGAGCAGGGTGACAAGGCAAATCCTTGGCCAAGTTAGGATGAGGCTTCAAGAGCCTCAGGACCTCAAGAGTTATGATGTCGTATTCACTGTTGACACGAATACTCTTTCTCAGCTTGGAAGATACGAAGAGCTTCTAGAACAGTTTGAGGGACCAGTAGTTGTTATAGATCACCACAATCCGGATCCGAGAACTCTGAAGGCTTCAAGCCATGTCATTGCTGATGAGCGGGCCTCTTCGACGGCCGAGATTGTTCACAGGCTCTGCCGAGAGTTGAGATTGCGTCCAAGCAGAGCAGTAGCGCTTGCACTTTTTCTTGGCATGGCCTATGATTCTAGGCACTTTGCTCTTGCGACATCAGAAGTGTTCAAGGTTGCGGGTGAGCTTGTGTCCTCGGGATTGGATACCCGCAAAGCAATGAGGCTCTTGCAGGTTCCGATGACTGAGTCTGAGAAAATCGCGAGGCTGAAGGGGTCACAGCGACTTCTCCTAAGGCGAGTGAAAGGGTGGGATCTGGTGACGTCACATGTGGGCTCTCATCAGGCATCCGTCGCCAGAGGTCTCATAATGCTGGGGGCAGATGTGGCAATGGTCGTGGGAGAGAAGAAGGACAGACTACGGATGAGCCTTCGATCCACGCAAGATTTCTACGAAAAGACTGGAATTCACCTAGGCAGAGATGTGGCCAGGCCCATAGGGGATCTAGTCAACGGAGCAGGAGGCGGACACGCCCTCTCCTCAGCCATATGTGGCCACGGCAAGGCGAAGGTAGCCCTTGAAAGATGTCTCAGCGTGATCACGGAAAAGCTTCAGGAGAGGGAGCGAGCCAGCTCCGTCTGACCCTTCTGTCAACATGAGCTGCACCGATAATTCGACAGCAAAAATACCGATAAATAGCCCTCTTCTTCATATTCCGCGAAAACAAGAATGAGTAGCTACCCAAGAATGGAAGCACAATATCCATCAACTATGTGAGGCTTCGATCGCTTGCCAATCATCGACATCAAGAATCTTTCCTTCTCTTATGCAGGAGCGCCTCGGCCGTCTCTCAATAACATCAACCTCGAGGTGGAGAAGGGGGAGTTCGTCATAGTCACTGGTCCGAGTGGTTGCGGGAAGACTACGCTCTGCAGATGCCTTAACGGGCTCGTTCCTAACTTCTACACCGGAGAGTTGACCGGAGAAGTCTCTGTTTGCGGACTTGACATCCGACGACAGCCAACTAGTGTGCTGTCCCGACATGTTGGATTCGTTTTTCAGAGCCCTGAAAACCAACTATTCTCTTTGACAGCGGAAAGAGATGTGGCTTTCGGCCCAGAGAATCTGGGGCTTGATCGAGAGGAAATCAGGAAGAGAGTCGAATGGGCGCTGAAAGTCACAGGAACCGAAGTGTTGAGAGACAGAGCCCCGTACGAGCTATCGGGTGGACAGCAGCAAAGAGTCGCCATAGCATCGGTCCTCGCTATGGAACCCGAGGTGATGGTGTTAGACGAGCCCACCTCTTTTCTGGATCCCAAATCATCGCGGGAGATCCTCGGCGTAGTTGCGAAGCTGAATAGGGAGCTGGGAATAACCGTGATCCTTGTAGAGCATAGACTCGATCTTGCTACAAGGCACTCCGACAGAATAGTTGTCTTGGACAAGGGCGTCGTCGCACTCGACGGGCCTCCTCGAAATGTGTACGGCAAGGAGGCTCATTTGATCGGGATAGGAGTGCCAAAGGTGGCCTTACTATTTCATCTCCTGAGGCAGGACGGGCTGCAGATCGAAAAGATTCCTGTCACCGTCGAAGAGGCGGAGAAGGAGTTGAGGAGGATTCTCACAGATTGATCGCGGTCGAGAGCCTTCGCTATGTCTACCCGAACGCGAACGAGGTGCTTCGTGGCATTGATCTCACCATAGAAGATGGTGACTTCGTTGCAATAATGGGTGAGAACGGAGCCGGAAAGACAACCTTGGTCAAGACATTCAACGGCCTGCTAAAACCTACGGATGGTAGAGTGCTCATTGACGATGTTGAGACAAAGAAGACGAGCGTTGCCGCTCTCGCCCGATCAGTGGGGCTGGTCTTTCAGAATCCTGACCACCAACTATTCTGCGAGACCGTGAGAGACGAGGTGGCTTACTCTCTAAGGAACTTTGGCTACCCGCTAGACGTAATTGAAAGAAGAGTCAGAGGAATCTTAGAGACACTGGATCTGATGCCGTACATAGATTCGTCACCTTTCATGTTGAGTGGAGGCGAAAGAAAGAGAGTCGCCTTGGCATCTGTTCTGGTTTCGAATCCCAAGCACATAGTGTTAGATGAGCCTACAATCGGCCAGGACTATCAGCAGAAGGATCGATTGAGAAACTTCATAGTTCAATTGAATGCCCAGCGAAAGACAGTTGTCGTTGTGACTCATGATGTTGAGTTCGTTGCTGAATGCAAGCCACGTGTAGTCTTGCTCTCGGGAGGGAGGATCACAGCCGACGGCACCGCGGAAGAAATATTGACTGATGGTGCGCTGGTCGAACGGGCGTCACTTCTTCGCCCGCAAATTTCCCTTCTCTTCTCATCCGTTTCAGGCCTACCGCGAGATGTTATCGACGTCTTCTCTGCGAAGGCCATCATTAGCAATGTTGTTCGGGGGAGAAAGTAGTGTCGATGCGCGTTTTTGAGGGCTTCAAGTTTACTAAGCTTCAGACTCCGATCCATTCAATGGATCCAAGAGCAAAGTTTGTGATGATCATGGTGGTGTTTGCGATTTCGCTTCTCTTCACAAATGTGCTGATTCTCACAGTCATATTGTTGGCTCAAATTCCACTGATCTGGCTAGGAAGGTCAATTAGGCGCTGGGGAGGATCGATGAAGGGGGGAGTCTTCTTAGCTGGCCTGATCTTTTTCATGAATCTGCTAACCGGATCAACTTTCACCTATTCGCTCGCAATGACAATCAGGTTTCTGGCATTGATGTCATCATTCTCGATATTCTTCATGACAACATCACCAGATGACTTGGGACTGGCTCTGGAACAGGCACATGTTCCGTATTCATTGTGCTTCACGTTTACGACTGCCGTGAGGCTTGTCCCAACTATGGCTGTTGATGCCCAAACGGTCGTCGACGCCCAGCGATCTAGGGGCCTTGAACTGGATAAGGGCAACTTTCTCAAGAGGATCAGAAACTACATCCCCATACTGATTCCACTAATCGTCTCCGCTATTCGAAGAAGCGTAGAGCTCGCTGAGGCCCTTGAGTCAAGGGCGTTTGGATTGACTTCTCGGAGACAATCTCTTATCGTCCTGCGAATGAAGACATCTGACTACCTTACTATCCTTATCTCCATTGTATTGCTCCTCTTGGCGGCATGGGCGAGCATTTACGCCCAGCTTCCTTCTATCGAAATTCCTTTTCAGCTTCCCCGGCTTTGG
>Ga0315308_1000105_pt1 | contig 42062 bp, 43 predicted proteins | sample TDP3_MG_FD_203078 | JGI IMG/M metagenome (GOLD analysis project Ga0315308, IMG submission 203078) | Freshwater sediment microbial communities from Lake Towuti, South Sulawesi, Indonesia - TDP3 | ecosystem: Environmental > Aquatic > Freshwater > Lake > Sediment | place: Indonesia: South Sulawesi...
GAACCAGAGACATGACCTTGTCCCCTCGCTCTTTCAGCTCGAAAGTCCCTTTATCCCATATCTCCACGGTTCCGGCACCGTACTCTCCTTTAGGGATCGTTCCTTCAAAGCTGATGTAGTCGACAGGGTGATCTTCCACCGCGACTGCAAGTCGACGGATCTTGGGCTCAGTTGGCGGTCCCTTTGGAACAGCCCAACTCTTCAAAACTCCGTCCAACTCAAGGCGAAGATCGTAGTGAAGATGGGTAGCTTTGTGCTTCTGGACGACGAACCGAAAGTTCTGACTGGGCTTGAGCTCTCCTTGGGGTTCCGGTGTGGTTTTGAAGTTTCTCCTCCTCTTGTACGGATCTAGGGTCAAGTACTTTCTCAGGATACTTGCTCTATGCAGCTAAAGGGTTTTCTTTGCAAAACTGTCGAGAATATGAATGGACAGAGGAAAGGAATCGGTGTTGGGTGAGAGCCGGTGAAGACTGAGAAAGGCACTCCAAGAATCCTGCCAATATTCCTGCTAGGCAGTGCACCGGAGAATCTAAGCAGGAATAGAGGCAAACAGGATGCACAGACAAATGAGATATTGAAGAAATATGACATTGGCACCGGATTGAAGCGTCTAGTAAGAAAAGAGGAAGATATTCTGACCGTAAACAGCCACGACGCAGATGGCTTCGTTGTATTCCCGTACACACTCCAAAGATTTGCTCCTCTAATTTACTTGGCAGAAACCAACAAGCCAGTGACAATTGTAAGCGAAGAAGACACCTTCCACAGCGCCCTCGAAGCCTACGACTACCTTTCAGATCATGAAAACGTCCAGCTGGCTTTTAGCCCAGAGGAGGTCAGAGCGAGAATCCGGGAGATGGCAAGGCCAAAATGGTTTGGCGACATCACGATCTGTCTCTTTGACGCCGGAGAATGGAAGCTCGACGGAATAGCTTGGCAGAGGAACCCCTTGTTCTCAGGAAAGCTGAATGTGAAGAACATCTACATGAAAAGATTCATTCACATGTGCAAGAGCGTGAACAAAGCTAGAGCAGAAAGACTGGCAGAGACATGGATGAGAGAATCCAAGGTCCTAGAACCATCTCTGAAAGACATCACGAAGTGCGCACAAATCTATCTGGCCATGAGAACTGCCATCAGAGGGTTGAATGCCAAGGCGGCGTACGTTCTGTGGTGTGGGCAGTTCACGAAGCCGCTTCAAGCTAAGCTGTGCTTCGCTCTTGCAAAGTTGGCTGATGAGGGCTATCCTGTTGGATGCTGGAGAGGAGGGAACCTTCTCCCGATGCTGATTCTCCACGCTGTCTCAAAGAAGCCTGTATTCACACCGGAAGCTCTGTCACATCGGGGAAGAACTGTAGCTCTCAAGCATTGCTTCGCGCCTGGCAGGATCGGTCCTTGTAGATACAGATTACGAGAATGGAGAACAATGAAAGGAACGGTTACAGGATACTGCCAACTACCTAGGGGCCAAGTCACCCTGATCAACTGTGGGATCGGTGACAGAATGGTGGTGACGAAGGGCAGGGTCGTCGACTGCAAGGACCTTGGTGGCGAAAACTGTAGGATAACGATATGGGTAGAGATCGAAAATGAGGAATCTATTCACAAGTTTGTTGGAAGAGAATTTGCGATGGTCTACGGCGACTACGAGGAAGAGGCGAGAGAGATGGGGGAGAAGCTTGGCGTCAGGGTTCTGTGATAGATCGATGGGTAGATTCCTGACGACATATCCAGAGGCCTAGTGAAGAGAACGCGGTCAGATTTGTGGCGGGCCCGAGGGGACTCGGACTCTTGCTGGGGCACCTGGGACGAATTTCTAGGATTCGGGGAATATGATAGTAGAATCCCAGCGCCATTGCAAAGGCAATAAGCCTAAAGGAGAGGAACTTGCTCACGTTCTCGCTCAACGACGGACAAAATAGTGACAGAGAAAAAAAGTAGAGGGGCCAAGAGACCTAGAGTAGGTTCTAATGTCAGAAGGCGAAATGACCAAATGCCGTGCGAATCACGTAGGCGACTTGCTTTTCGGTGTAATCTTTGGCGCCTTGTTTGCAGCTAAGCTTGAAGCAATAGCTACCCATGTGGTCGATTCCAGAGTTTTCCACTAGGATCTGATGAATGCTTGGCAAGCCTACGGAGACCTAACAGAGCCAAGTGTTGCTCGAGATACTGGGTCTTTCATGATACCCGAGAGATCGGGATTTGCGAAACGGTTCCAAGCCCTCTTCAACAGCGTGAAGGCCTTACAGAGCATACCCGCCAACTAGAGATTGACAAGAGTAGATAGAAGCAGCATCGGACGACATCAAACTCTAGTGTGATACGCTGCGTACAGAGGATCACAACACCAAATTCCGATTTTGTTCAAGATATCCGTTTGAAAAGGAAGAATAGTAGAATAATCAACGGTCACGAATACTGCTCTCCCGCAAACGCCCTCTCTCTCGGCCTCTTTGGCAGAGGCGATATGGTTTGCGTCATCGTTGTGAAGCCCGATCACACTGAGTTTGGCCACATCAACTGGATTGGGCACTATCTTGATAGGCTTGGCCAAGTCATGTCGGATCCTGATTGCAGAATCAAACATCATCTTGAGATCCGAGATCAGCTTCAGAATCAATGCATTAAGTCGGACTATTGCTTGGGGTAGGTCAGGTGGTTGTTTGGAAGATGACTCCACATCAAGAAAATCAACAATAAGTGCCTCAACTGATTTCAGATCAAGAAGCCCCCCCTTCGCAAACCGGCCTCCTATGCTCTTTATAACATAGTGCGGATCCACCTCAAAGAACGCCCTTTCGACAGCCAATACGTCGCGGTAGTCAATAGCTTCATTTGACGAACGCTTGTGAACGCGCCGCTGTCCTGACACCTTTTCCTTGATAATCTCCACTAACAATCGTCCGAGGAAGTCGGTAAGCATATTTATTTTGTCTTCACATTCGCCAACGACAGAGTCTGATACTGCGCAATCTAGGCCGCCCTTGGCTATGTCCTTCTTCAGTTTTTCCAAGACTTTCTGGTGCTGTCCTGTCAGATGAGCAAGCACAACGGATGAGTCTAGAAAGAGATGGGCTTTCTTCGCTGATGACAAATCAAGTCATCAGCTCGTCAAGGCCAAGACTATTTCTCCAAAATGCGACTTGAGATCAGGTTCCGACACAAGAGGATGAAACACGTGGCCAGCTCTATCATGCTCCATCACAATCCTTCGCAAATTCGCAGAGTCTTGCTTGAACTCCCAGTTCAATCGGCTCAGCTCATCCTGATTCATCTTCGACCTCTTGATTGTCGCAGGTTCGAAAGCTGTTTCAACACTCTCAGCATTGCTCAATAGAACATACCATTTCAGAGCTTGTGCTCTAAAAACCGCGTTTTCTGCGGCTTCGACGATTGGCGACAGCTTGAACTTCATTGCGTTGAAAGCACGCTCATATCTTCGGAAATTGGATCTGGCTTCCGGCAGATTCATTCGGACAGTGGCAGCTCGGACCACCGATTGGATTGCCTCCAATGCAGCCAAGTAGGTTACGTGGAAGTCAGTGAACTCAGTGATGAAGCTAAGTGAGAGATCAGAGGCGAGGAAGAGTTCTGCATATGAATTGAAGATTGCGTCCATGCGGTCTCGCTGTCTATTCAGAAAGAAGTCGACTACTCTTTTCAGGCCCCTTGATTTTCCCTTTGCCGACTGGACGCTTTCCAAGAGCTTCTTAAGTTCTGTATCTGCCTCAAAGATCTTTATTCGCTGCTCAGCGATCACTCTAATCAGCGTAGCGCGATCTAGGTGGCTTGGCAGAGAGATGCTCTCTATCACCACTTCTGTATTGAACCGTAAAAAGTCATCAAAGGATTCGGATGGCTTCAGTCCCCAGCGTCGTTCTCTGAATTTTACGCCGAACTTCTTGACTATCTTCTGTTCCTCGAATGGTTCTACATCTATCAAACCATACCGTAGGCCAGACGCGCAATTCTCAAAAGCTCCAACTTGCGCGACAGATGCGTTCAACGATCATTCTCACTCTGTTTTTGTCCAAGACAGGGGTTTATAAGATTACCCCCAGCCTGAAGCATGGAAATATCGTCAATTGGCTACTAAGCTTCTGTTACTGCAAGTAACGACACCTGATTTCGTTGCATGTTTGCCCTGTTATGGCTCAAGTCAAATAACTTCACTCGACCATCTCATATGCGCGGACATCCCGCTTCTTTGACGAAAACAGGCTCAGTTAGGGTAGAGGTCTTACTGGTAGAATCCTCGAAAAACAGTGTCTACGGACATTCGCTAAGACGCTAAGACTTCATGTCTTTCAGGGAAGAGAATTGACTCCTACACCACCTTGAGTCTGGGCGGGTAGCTAGACGGCATCGTCCAACTTGTGCTCCAAGAAGTCAAGTCAACTTGAATGAAAAATCCTCTGAATGTCAGGCTACTCTTCTGGTCTGCGGTGAATGAGAGGGACAGTTCCACGGATTGTCCCTCTGCAAGTGAAATGTGAAAGCTTCTGCTAGTATGATCGATGTCTCCAACTGCCACACGATCTTTCCTCACTCTGATTGTGAGTTCTCCTTCAACTGCTCCTCCTATCGCCTTGATCACGACACGGGCGTAGACCGTATCTCCAACTTTCGCCTGGGTCACTCTGACTCCGCCAATCGTCCAATAGGCGTCTGAGACCTGTGGGGATCCATATCTGATCGATTCAACTCGCAGTCTGGGGGGATAGCTGTTTGGCATCTCCCAGATTTCCACGCCATCTAAGAAGACTCTGATGAAGTAACCTCTGAGATCCGTTCCGCTTGCCTTGTCAGGAACGAAAGAGAGACTTGTCTCTCCGCCTGTTCCCATTGCGAGATCTAGAGAATATGACTGCCCAGTGAAGTCAGTATCAGGTGCGAATGGGGTGTCCTTGCGTATCCTAACCCATAGAGTCCCAGAGACCTTACCGCCTTCTGCCCGAAGCACAACCCGAGCCACAACTGTCTCTCCCACTCTTGCAACATAGGCTTCCCGACCACCTACAAACCATGTGACACTTAGAACACCGAGCCTTCCTCTCGTAGGTTGAGTAACTGCTAGCCTAGGGGGATAACTATTCGACATGGTCCATTGTTCCCCATCGTAGCGCACCTCTACGAAGTAGCCGCGAAGCAGAGCTGGGGATTCAGTCAGAAGTGTAAGAGAGTAGCGCTTGACCTCTCCGGCGCCAAGGCTGATGAAGTCCGATATCCTCTGAACGCTTTGGTCAGGAAGGCCCGCAAGGTCCTTGCGAAGATCAATTACAATGGTTCCACTGTAAGCTATCGTTGAGGCAATCGATATCTGAACAGTTACGATAGCTCCAGATACGACTGTCGTAACGGAGCTTCCTTCATAGAGCCATTCGACAGTCGCTGTTAGGCGCTTTGTAGGCGTAGTGGTCCTAGTCACGGTGCTTGCTATCTGATAGGCAACGGTTTTCACCTCTTGAGTTATGTCAATGGACTCTTCTTCGGAAAATGGAACCTGTAACGGCAGGAACCCACCTACTTCGACAGTTCCTTGCACCTTTACTCTCAGGATGCCGCGACTTCTCACTATGCTTGAAGCAAGCGCACCTGATTCTGGAATCTTTGTAGCTTGTATGAACTCGATTTGGCTTCGTCCTCTTGGTGGAATCGTAACGGATCGATCGCTAGACCCTTTGGCAACAAGCAAATCGTTCATGTACAACTCATATCGAATTGGCCCGAGAGGCAAAGCAAGGAAACCGGGGTTCTCAAGACCCAGAGTGATCTTCAGGTTTACGGATTCAACTACGCCGAGGAGAGAAAGAGCATCTCCTGTCGCGATGAAAGCGATTGCGGCTAGAGGAGCCTTCGCCATATTCAACGTAAGTGGAGGTGAGGCAAAGTCCACACGGTCAAGAGTCACACGAATCGATCTGTAGGACAAGTAGTATGCAGTAGCTATGAAGCTGGCTGCTATTAGGACAATTATGACTGCCCCCGCCAACCGATGTGCCATAGCTACCTTACTTCTAAGCATCTTCATGGCTCCCCCAGAGGAAATCAACCGGCGAGTAGCAGCCAATGCGAATATAATAGTTGCGCAGCATTACGGGCTGATGCGGTCACCCAGGCATATTTCTGCTTTGTCCATCACAGCAGACAAACAATAACTTATCACAAGCTGTGCCAACTGTCACAGCCGCTCTCCGAGGGGTGCGAAGTAGTGCTCTCTGCAGAGAATATTGCTGTTGTCTTAGTCGTAAGTGTCGTTCTGGGAATTGCATTATACTCTCTCCTGGCAGGCAGAATCAGGACAGTTCAGTCTCGTCTGGAGACCGTTGATACCTCGGTTAAACAGTGGACAGACTGGCTTCGCACGAGCGATACGGCAAGTCTACGACGAGAGTTTTCTGAACAATTTCAGAAGTTCGGCGAAGACATAGTCACGAAAATCGACTTACTCAAACGGTTTTCCTCGGAAGAGGTCGACAAGATCAGAGGGGACATAGTTCGGTTGGCTGAACAAAGAAGCGTTGATGCCGCTCTGAGCCACGTCAAGGAGATTGCCGTAACCAGAGACGAGTTTGACACGCTGCGACACATGGTCGTCAAGCTCGGGGGAAGAGAGGAGGAGATTGAGAGAATAGAGCTTCTGGCCCAGGTCCTCGATACAATCGACATCAAAGCGTTGACCTGGCAATGCAAGCTGATTCACCTACTAGAAGGAGGACTCGCACCAGAAACCGAAGAAGACCACATACTGGCTTCTGGGATTCCTCTGGGAGCAGGGAAAAAGTTTCTCAAAACCCTAGAAGAACTGCACATAGCCGTGGCAAACAAAGTTCAAGCCTACTGGCTAGCCGACAACTACTCGTGGCTCTTGGCTTACACAAGTGAGCCGCAGTGGCTCAAAGAGAGATTGGAGAGCCTTGTTGCAAAGGAATCTGAGTATCAGAAATTTGTTCGCGACAACATCGAACGAATCGAGCCAGGGCTAGTTGTGACCCGCGAACAGTATGACTTACCTTCAGGAAAAGTCGACATCCATTGCGTAGACATCAAGGGCCAAGATGTTTGCGTCGAATTGAAGTATCCAGCGGCAGCAAGCAGCGTAGTCGGTCAGCTCCTGAAATACAGAGAAGACATCAAGACTCGTACAAGTGGAAAGGTTCCCCGCTGCATTCTCGTATGCCCAACAATACCAGACAAGCTGAAAGAGAACCTCCAGAGACATTGCATGGAATGGCGCGAATTACCGATGAATGATGAGGCAAAGTTCAGACCAGGTCATGAACCGCATATTGCACCGACCCTCCAACCTTAGTCGTTCCGCAGTCTTCTGGTCTCTCTCACGAAGCGGAAGATCTATGTCTCGTAGACCTGTATCGCCAACGATTAGAGATGTTGTTATCCTGTTTCTGGGGGCGTATCTAGGAGTCGCTTACAGCGAGATATTTGCCTACGCCAAATCCACTAGTTTCCCGACACTTGGATATCTAGGCGCTCACGCTGGATTGATGATTCTTGGCTTCTTTGTCCTCCTAATCATTCTGATAGCGTTTGAACGGCTGGGATGGGTCGTAGTTCCACGAAAGCTAGTGTAGGTGCTCAGCTTGGGCCTTGCAACCCAGATAGTGCGCCCCATTGAATTGAAGCCGTGATAATTAGTCTTATTGCCACCATCACCTAACTACAAATCATGGTTCCACCATTATCTCCTGGTCGGTTGAATCTTCTCGACATCTTGCATAGGTGGCTAGGAGTAATCGCTACTGCAACATATGCGCTCATTAGCATGGTATCCCAGCTCTATCTTCACTTGCAGATCAGCTTCACTATGCAGAGTACATATCGTCACTTCAATAACACACTTTCAGAGGACAAGCTCGTGTTTGTCGCATCTTCAATGGATTGCAGGATGACCTCCGAGACTGCAAACACACTGGGAATCTGCGGTGGAATAGCGGTGGCTGCTGCAGTCTTTTTCGTATCGATGGTCTTCATGAAAGGAGAGAAGCTTCCAGAGAGCAAAGTAGAGTTCGAACGATATGCCCAGAAGACTAGGCTTTTCCATCCGTTTGTCTACCTGGCCTCTGCTGCCTATTTTGTTGTATTCGCAATCATCTTCATCTACCGTGATCCGCACGGTCTCTTTCCGTATCTTGACGCGATATATGCCGTCATAATTGCAGGAATCATCGGCGCAGCACTAGAAGTCACTTGCACATGGAAAAGGACTAACTACCGGTTCAAGAATAAGGATCTCGCACGAGAGTATCTGAAGATGATTCAATACTCTTCGATGCAGTTCTTTCATACAACTGTCTGGGTATTCATGACTATACTGGTTGCCTTCGGAGCTTTTGCATTTATCCAGGGATTCCTGCGAGTTCCTCCGGAGATATCGGCATGGCCTGGATACGTGACAGCAATGAGCAGTTGGGTTCTTCTTACGTTGATCCCGGTTCTTGGGGCCGGATTCGGCATCGTGATGCCTGCTCTAAATCGAGTCAAGCTAGCGGAAGACGGAGTCGCGGCACTAGATTATGGGTAAGAACCACAATCTAGTCTGAGCCCGTGACCATACGGTGCTTCCATTCGAATATAGCAGCGATAGATAGTAGTTCATCGGTTTGACCTGCCCAACTTGGATCCACTCTGTCGAACGTTTGGAAATAGCCGTGGCTTGACTAGGACAGACCGTGGTCACAGTCGGGGTGGCAATAACAGTTGTCGGTGACATGGGTCTCGGAGCAAATTGCTGCCAGCCCACAACACCCAGTAGGGCCGATGCCACGATCACCACAGCGAGAAGTTTCCAACAGGTCTTCGGGGGCATGCGGAACCCATAGAAACTAGGTTCCATCCATAATAATAGGTTGAGGGGCCTCGGGCTGAGCAGGACGTTCGAGACAAGGTTCCATGCGGATGAAGAGAAAGCTGTGGCCATTGCTGGGAGGCTGTATGACGACTTCTACGGTCAGAAAGGGTTCTTTCAGGGCTATCGGATGCCCGAATACATACTTCCCGACAATCTTGTTGAGGGCTCTAGGGAACATGCCCTGTACTTGACGTTCGTGATTTCAGTTGACTACATGACTGATGCTGTGAAGCTATGGAGCAACGCCAGGGGAGCTTACCGCATCTACCCTGAGAAGTTTGACCCTAGAGTTGTTGTGAAGCTTGGAGACAGGACCCTGACGAGCTTCCTTAGGGGATTGGGCGCCAGATATCCGAAGGCAGGCGCTGAGACTTGGAAAAGGATCTCTAGGATCATGACCGAGAAGTATGGTGGCGATCCCAGGAACATTACACTAGAACCAAAGACGATTCAGCAGCTCAAGTCGGAGCTTAGGCAGTTTCCATATCTCAGAGGGAACAAGCTTTCGAACTTCTATCTGAGAGCCATGGGGGAGAAAAGGCTTCTCAAGATCTCAGACTTCTCCGAGCTGGACATACCGGTTGATATTCAGGTTGCGAGGTTCACAGTCTACACAGGTGTGCTGAGGCTTGTTTCCGAGAGCTTCGAAGGATGCGTGCACAAGAATCCTTTGAGGGGCATGATTGAAGAGGTTTGGAGAAAGGCGGCCAAGAAGATCGATACGCATCCTTGGAAGCTGGACGAGCCTATGTGGACGGTGGGATCCAAGCTCTGCGCCAAACGAGTTTGTGGTCGATGCCCTGTTGAGCAACTATGCGACAAGGTAAAGGGCGTCAAGTTCAAGGGTGCAGTGATGATTTGGGAAAGACTCTAAGACTGATCTCCTGCACCAAATCCAATCTTGCAGCCTACTTGCTCTTGGTTTCGAACTTCTCTAGAAGAGTGTCAACGTCTTTAATGGTACCATGGCCGGTTATAGCAGCCGGGTCTGCCTACTGTCTAGCTTTTGGTCAGGACTTTCACGTAACGTCCGTAACCAGAGTCTACCTACCCGAGAGGACCGGACCAAGGGACCCCGCACCAGAATCAGGGTTCTGTGCATAGGTTTAGGTTCTTGCGTGTTTCGACAAGAGACGGGTCAAGTTCCAGAGCCCTCTTGAAGCAAGGACGTGCCTTGTCCCTTTGCTCAAGTCTAAGGTAGCATACACCTTTATTGTTCCAAGCTCTTGCGAGAAGCTTGTCGTCCTTTGCAGCGGATATCAGCGTGTCGAATTGCCGTATCGCCTCTTCGATTTCGCCCAAGTTTAGCAGTACCATGCCAGTGTGGTTGAAGAGAGATGGGTCACTGGGCTGGACTAATTCTCCTTCCTTGATTGGTCCTTTCGCCTTGAGAATCATTACTGTGGTATCTGCTTTGGCATTCAACACTGTCTCATTAATGTTTGCCATTTTGACCTCGACGCCAATGTGATATCCATCGACCTTGTGTTCTGCAAGAGTCACTTTCGAGCCGGGGTCATTTAGATCAGTCAAGGTGCCCTGCAGCAACATCGAGATGAACGAGGTTTCCATAGACTGACTGAGTTTCTTCTGCTGCTCTTCGTTCAATTCTAGCTTCAAGCCATGCAAGTGCGCTGTATTATACCTCTCCGTAGGAGAAAACAACGCAATCTTTAGTGCCAATGGAGAGATGCTGAAGAGTCTAATCAGCGCGTCTCGGTTTTCTTGGGAGAATTCAAAATGATATCGAGCCTGAAGATGATTCATGAGATCCGAGCCTGTTATCGATCGAGCGTATAGACTCTTCAGGAACTCAAATCGTCTTTCACCATCTAGGAAATCTCCTGCGATCGCTTCAAAGGCACTCATCGATAGAACAAGACTATATCGTGGATCGTCGCGTGAGTTGTTGCTTGACACCAATCCCATCTTCTGCAATTCATCGAGGACGCGCATGATTTCATCCTTTTGAAAAGACGTCACATCTGCGAGATCATGCGCCGTCATACTGCCTCTATCAAGCAGTGTATCAATCGCTATCTTTCTAGGAGTCATCCATTTCTCGCCAAAGTACTTTGTGTACAAGTCGTCGTTGCGATCGAAGAAATTCTCAAAGTCCGTCTCTTCATAGGCAACAATGTCATATTTCTTCTCCGACTGCATTTTCTCAAGCCAGTCGCGTGCTTCTGCTCTAAGGGTGTTCGAGATCATGATGAGTAGAAGGTCAGGCTTGTGAGCATCCGCCCATCCCAGCGTATTGCTAAGGTCAGATACTGAAGGGGGATCAGTCAGGTGTCTCTTGCATTGAACAAGACAGCGTCTAACCAATTCCTTGTTCTGGGTTATCCTCTCGATTCTGTCTGCGAGGATATCTCTGCTGCGATCTGCACCTTGCTTCCCAACCCAAGCAACGTTCTTGTAGCCTTCTCTGATCAATACATCACAACAAAGGCTCTCAAAGTCAGTGTGTGTCAGTTTGTTCCACTCTATCCTACAATGGCGCATCAACGATGATCACAAGCCTCGACGTTCTGTGCACTGATCATTCCGGAAGCGGCCCCAACACGCAATCAATCGCGGCAATCTCGGACCACCCTGACAAGCTATTCTTGTTCTCTGAACACCGCGCTAACGTTCCAGTTCAAGCTCATTGCTCTCGTTCCACACTTCTTCAAAGAAGCGTCTGGCTGCTGCAACTATAGCTGGATCAGCACTGTATACACCTGCTTCACGATTTTCTGACAGGCTGTCAGTCTTGAGGTCTGCAGATGACACCACTACATGCTTCTCACCAGCGACTACAACTCTTGCATGAATCATTTTGTTCTGCCTGATCTCCGCCTTCATCCTGAGAAGTTGACCTATTGCGTCCTGGACTCCCTTGCTGGTGTCCCTTGTCACCGGACGCGTAATTATTCTGACACTCGTACCGGTCTGTAGTGATTTGGACAGGTATGGTATCATTGCGCCGTCGATGTAGCCCGTCAGAAGGATGTCTTTGATCCCTTCGACATCTTGCAGGATCCTGGTTAGCTTCTCGTTGATAGTTCTCCTAGTTGGGAGGGTGCAGATGAATTGATTCTCGATCGCAGCCGGAGACTCTCTGAACTCACGAACCATCGATGCTATCAGATCGTCGTAGTCTAGAGCTCTAGTCCTCTGCTTCAACTCATCGAGTTGCCTGACTAGTAGTCCGGAGATGGTTATCATTGTGACATCCTTCCCCCAGTGGGATAGCCATTTGATCCAGTGACTCCTTGGAACATTCACGTCTCTTATGGAGATAGTCTCAGATCCGTGTTTTCTCAGATCTGCATTGTCTTTTGAGCCAAGGTCTTCCCAGTAATCAAGATAGGCTTGGATTTCGAAGCGCACGTCTGAGTCAAGGTCTCTTGTCATCGCTCTATCTATGTAGGCCAGTTTCTCGTATCCTAGTTCGAAATATGAGCGGAATTGGGCAGACCCACTGGCGGAAATGCTTTGCATCTTTTCGCCAGCAGTTCCCCTTCCCAAGTAAAGGTGAACATTGTCATCAGGCCTGAAGCCCAGCTCATATTGGAAAGGTGGAACCTCTATTCTCATGTTCCGACTGTCCACTTTGAGCGAGAACTCCAAGGTGGGCGTGACCGCAGCATAGTTCGGGCTGAGTCTTTCAACTCTGATGCTTATACCATTCGGCACTCCGGTCCCCAAGCAAGATAAGATGACCCAAATGAAAAGGATTGCCTAGACCTTTCAGCCTTTAGCGTATCGAAGGAGTCATCATAAGGTAGGCGGGGAACGTACACTTCGAGACTATAGAACGACAGGCCCCATAGGCTGGATGCGGCGCCGACGCGCGTACAGTCTGAATCTAGGGCGAAGAGGCGGATGTGATGGATCGTCATGGGAAATCTTCGTCGGACGATGACTCTGTCCAACTAACGTGAAAGCCTTACCTTAGCTGAGAAACGGTAGGTAATGGGCGCTGTCTCCGAAACTTGGATCTGAAGATCTTCCAACTTTCCGTATCCGGACACAGTGCTACCCTTGTCTGTCAAGGCTTCACATTCGAGCAGTTCCTCTTGCTTGATCGCGTTCAGTTGATTGACAATACGCTTGCCTTTCTCTTCAGGGGCAACGCCTCTGAACAGAAAGCCTGGGAACCCCATTCCCATCTGGTATACATCGGTGATGTCTGGTTCCCTAATTTCAAGTGTACCTATCTTGACATACACAACAGTCACTATTGGTGGTATCTGACCGTTAGAACATTAAGCTTCCGGCAGAGAAGGGAAAACAGAGCGTTCTTGACCCCTTCTTCCCATAAGTGGTCTGCTTTGCTGCACAGCCTGAGACCGGGGACAGAACGAATAGTCCAAGTTCTGAAGGCATCCTTGATTATGCTCCCGATCTGCTGGTTGTATTTCTCCATTGTCCTTGGTGACTGAGTCAGGACAATCCCAACCTATAATTCGAATCCTACATAGCCTAGTTCGAGCGAGGAGCTACGCTTAAGACGACATAGTTCTCAAGAAATCCGCGGCAAAGGATCATGCCCATCTCAAGGGAAGAAGTTCAGCTACTGAAACAACGGCTCGATGAGATTCGCCTAGAATCGTCAACGAAGTTCGGTGTCGAGATGTCATATGCCGAGTATGACCCGAGACCATCAGACCTATTCGAGTACTTTGTTCTTTACAATGCTGCCCTTTCGAATGATCCATCTGAGATAATCGTCGGAAGGCCATTTACTAGAGGTGATGCAAGATCGGCTGGTTGGATACCGTTTGGGCTAACCAAGCCACATAAAACAGCTATCAAAATGGGACGTACACTTGTCCCTAACGTTGTCTGTTCCCGAAAATCTGTTACAGCAGCATTTTGGTTCGACAAGAGCCTTGCTCCTAGGCTGCGACCTGACATTGTTGTGCGCAAGGGACGTTTCGAGGTGAAGACTAACTATTCTAAGGGCTGTGCCCTGCTGCTACGAGATGACTCTCCGTTTGCAGGCTATTCCCTTGAGCCCCCTGCAGACCTTGGACCGGATAGCTTTGTCGAGGAGACCCCAAGGACACTGAAAATTGGCCAGACTGTCTATTTTGGAGCAAGAAGCGAGTTTCGGCATCCACCTCTGATTATAGAGTGTAAGAGCTACGGGGCCAGATTGGGGAATCCCCAGGTGTACGCTGACTATGCCGCCAGGGTTGTCTTAGTATCTCCTGAGAAGCTCTATGAGCCGAAGAAAGAGAACATTCTGACCGTCAGAGTGAGTTCCGAATTCGATAACAGTGGATTGAGAGCAGACTTGAGACCACATTTGGAATGGGTCGCTAGGGACATTGACCCATGACAGCAGATGTGAGAAAGGCGAGTGTGGGTAATGCTGGGAACTGGAAACAGTCAAGATTGGAGGCTCATATGTCTAGCAACACGCGCCTACCCTGTCTAGGGATGTGAAGTGGATTGACGATAGAAGACCGCTCTCCTGAGGAACTTCTAAGAGAGATTGAAAACGATACCTCTACTCAATGGTATGAGCGTGTAGCGAAGCTTGTACAAGTGCGGAATATCTATGAAAGCAGAAAAGACTCCAACAAGGCCGAGCAGATCCAATGGGAGATAAACGTCTTCTATCAACGGCCAATCCTTTCTTCAGCCCGTCGCAAGGACAATGGATCCAAGGCCGACCGTTTTGTCAATCTGTTCTCTGTACCTGACAAGGGACTGGACTACTTGCAGGAAAGAGTGAGAGAGACCCAGAATCCGATACGTCGGTCTTTGTATTCGGACTTCATTTGGGAAAGAAGGCGGGGTCATCAATACGCTGAGATCGCGATCGACTCCTATCTGGAATGCGGTGAGATCTATATCAAAAACAAATCGTACATTGAACTAGTGGATTCTGTGGATAGAGCAATAGAGCTGGCTTTGAGGTTGAACAATCTTGAGAGAATAGAGAGAGCCCGCAGCAGGGCCATCGAGATTCTTGATGCCTTGAAAGGCAACCAAGAGTTCAGGTGGTGTCTGGAGATCTCAGACTCTCTTCTTGAGATTAGGGACCAAACAGATGTCAGTGTCTATGAGCGGGTAGCGACTATTCTGGATCTGGCTGCAGATCATTATGGAAAAACCAAGCAATACGAGTTGATGAGGGCCTTTCTCAGGGTTCTCGTCAAGTATGCCAGGCTACTGAAGAAAGAGAACCTAGTTCAGAAGTATCTCCACGAAATCGCCAGCTCTCATGAAATCGAGGGAGATGAAAGGATCACAGAAAGTGGATTGATTGCAGGCGTGTCCTATGAAAACGCGATAAAAGAGTATGGGGCTTTGGGTGAAAAGGAGAAAGTCCGTCAGCTACTAGTCAAGCTCAAAGAAGCAAGTCGGAAAGCCACCGCCGAGATGAAGTGCATCGAGGTTCCTGTGAAGATACCTGCTGACACCGAGGAAAGACTGATCGAAACTTTCACGACGTGTAGTCTGGAAGAAGCAGTACACAAGATGGCAACCTCGAACTACTTTCTGCCCAGCATCAGCGGAGCACGCGCCTTGGCAAAGGAGATTAGATCAGAGCAACCTTTGTCGTTCGTCCTTCCGACAACACATATCAGACATGACGATCCTGTAGCGAAATCCTCTGACCCTGATCGCTTGCTTGATGATCATACAATCCAATATTTCTCGATGGACTATCAGCTTAGAATGCTTCAGTTGTCCAAGATATTCGATAGACTAGAGAAGACAGGCGTACCGATCTGGTCAAGAACGAAGAGACTGAACTCTTCGGTATTGATGGACTACCTTTCATCGTCAGAACTCTATCCGAAGCAGAACTTATCAATAATTAAGATAGGCCTTGATCGATTCTTTGACAATGATTACGTTAGTGCTATCCATATACTCACGCCGCAACTGGAAGCTGTTCTCCGCCACTTGTTGGAAAAACTCGGCCAGCCAACGACCATAGCCAAGAAAGATGCAATCATGGAGCGGCATTTGGATGAAATTCTGAGAGACGAAGCAATGAACGCCTTTCTTGGCGAGGACATGATCTTCTACCTGAAGACTTTTCTTGTGGACAAAAGGAGTCAGAACCTTAGGCATGAAGTTGCACATGGACTCATAGAGCTCGATGCTTGCAACAAGAGAAATGCAGTCACACTGATTCATCAACTGCTACGTCTATCCAGGTGCGTGTTGCCTAAGGCAAGACGCAACTGCTAGGCCAGATATTCTTTGTAATCTGACCCAGGCATAGAACGCGACTATTACTGCACCCCAAGCCACTACGCTATGAACTTCCTGATTCTCATGTGTACGTCGCCCGCTAGTCTATGTTCTTCCATATCGTCTTTCTAGCGAGATTGGCTTAGCGTTCAATTCCATGCTCGCTTAGTTTTCGAGTGCTAGTTTGCATCGTAGGAACCTAGGCCTCTGATCGCTTATCCTGTCCATGATCATCGTTTCCTCGGGGTTCTTATTCTTGTTCCTAAGTACGAGGAGGGCGACTTGAGCCTTAACCGATGTATTCTTCGAGGCTCCAGCTTCTCAGGTATGGGACAGTCGAGCCATCTCTTCGGCGTGACTGGAAATGGTTCAAATCCTTTCTCGATGTTCGTTGAGTAGACCAGCCATATCCGATCGCCGTCAAGCCATCCGCCCACCTTCTCTTCCCATGGTAGTTTTCTCAGGATCTCGAACATGAGTCGCTTGTGCTGGCTCTCGTTTCGTTTGTAGGCAAAGTCACAACGACTTAGGAATGTGCAGAGGTAGGTCTCCCGCTCCGGTCCTTCATCGTATTCGATCTCTATGTCTTCGCCGTGAACTTCGGTCTGAACTTCGAACTGAGTTGGAACGTGGGTTAGTAGCAGAGCCCTGTTCTGCGAGGACATGACCCAATCCCGCTCTCTGAAGAGATCTCGGATGGTTCCGTAGAGTTTCTCTTGGCTGACTGGTATTTGCGGTTCAAGTGTGCTGTGGCAATATCTATATGCCAAGATCTTCCAGCCCAAGTAGGTTTTTGGCCCAGGTTCTTGGGAAGATATTTCTGAAACCCTAATCCATCGTGGCCATACTCAGTTATAAGGGAAAGAGATGTCGGAAAGTGCTCGATACTGACCTTCGATAACGCACGGGTTAGAAAGAATCCAAGTCCACTCGTAACCAAGCAAACCTAGCTGTAGAATAGCCACTGCTTAATTTCTGTCGTCTCAACGCCTTGAACGAACACTCTTCGGGCATCTTCAAGCGACATCTTATCATTCATAGTGTAGTACATGTTTCCGAGCCAATGGTGCCTTGGGTCAGGCCATGTCTTCAGATATCCCGGTTGCTTCACTGGCGGCTTAAACACACGAACACTAAAATCGGTAGACCTTGTCGTGGGTGGAAAACGTCTTGGGTTCACTTTCCAGGTCCTTGTATCTGGGTCGAAGTACAAGACACAGGTACGAGTTTCGTTTGAACTTTCATATGTCAGGAAAGTAGTTGAGATTCCCCACGCCTTGCAGAATGAATCCACCAATGTCGCTCTTTGTCCCCAGTCGGTTGGCATGTCATTGTGCACTAGGAATCGTTCGAATAGTGCATTTGCATTGTTCGCCAAGCTTGTTGTTTCTGTGAAATCCTTTCCTGGGCCCAATCGCTCAACGTTATCCACTGTTACATCAACATCCACATCAACCAAATTCCTTGTGATCAGCAGCTCTCTCATTCGTCGCAAAGTCTCCAAACCTACAGTGTTCCACCGATAACCATCAAGATTCAGACGCTTTTCCGTGCACTTTTGCAGAGAGTAGGGGCCGCTCGCAGAACAGAAATTTCCAGTCCAAACAAGGCAGACCTTTGCTTCTAGAGGATACTTCTCAAGGTTAGGGATTCCTCTCCTTGTTTGGACAGAATCGAGTTCTCTGAAGTACTGCAGGATTTCGTTAGTATCGCTTCTGACGGAATCAGCAACGTCACTATCACCTATGGTAAGCCAGAAACCGTTTGACAATGCAACTGACAGAGCTAAGGTATCATCTTTCTTGAAGGATGCCAACAGGAGTCACTATGTTGGACTATTTCGGAACCATATTAGCCTAAAAAGATGATGGCCGGCCGTAGAAGGGATCTTGACCCTCGATAACGCATGGGTTAGAAAGAAATCAGACGTGGTTAGCGCGCGTTCGCGTTTTCTCTCCTAGTGCACAAATCCAGATCTTGAAACTACTCGTTGCTAAATTACCTTGAGAAAGGGTCTCAAGTATTCAAAGAATCTATCAACAAGCAGGTACAAGAGAAACACGATTACCCCTGAAGCGAGCGGTGAACCTATTTTTCGTACGATTCCAGGAGCAATACCTGTTGAGACATCTAATCCACCCTTTCCCAGCCTGTATGCTGCAAGAAGTGCAATTATGAAAATGACCCAGACCACTGCCCAGATCAGCTTTGTCCTCTCAGGATCGCTGAAATACTGAATGAAGAGAAGACTGATATTGACATTCATCATTATGACGGCGATAAGCCCTGACCTAGTCGTAGTCTTACCTTTCTCTCCCAAACAGTAAGCAAGGAACACCCCAAACAGGGTCGTCATCAGATCGATGAGATACTTGTACTCCACAAGAGTATCCAGAATACCCAATTAGTGCTCCCCGTCAGGAGATTCCAAAGATTTTCTTCCTGCGACAATCAAATCGTGACTCCTCTGTCCTTTGCGCTCGCTTTCAGAACATTCATGGCAGACTCAGACGTTCTGGCTTCACTTCTCAATATGTAGAACACAGCTACCGTGCGCGGAATTTCCTTCATCGCTACTCCGAGTTCTTGAAGTCTGGCAACGATTGTCACAGCTATGCCTTTCACCTTGTCTTGGTCTTCTTCTCTTGGAACTATGAAGAAAACCTTCGAAGTGTTTGGCGCTAGACAAGCTTGTATCACATCTGCAATGATAAGGTTCTGATCCTTCAGTTCGCTGTCCAAGATCTCGAAAACATAGCGCCTTCCATGTTTCGTAACGAATTGGGCATCCGGGTAATACAGAACGACAGATCTCTGATATGGATGAAATATGTGGATTGGCACATTGCCTGAATGAATCTTGGCGAATCTCCTATATGATTTCCCGAATCTCACAATCCCTGCCTGAACATTCTTGTGGTAGGTGCTTACCAAGCCAACCACTATTTCTTGGGTCTGCGCTTCTTTCTGGCGTAGAAGGTAACCTTCACTCTCTTCGGAACTCTCACTGTAGCCCAAAAGCTGACCTTGCGCTTACCTGCTTTTCTGACCCTCTTCTTCATGCATACCCCTCTGGAATAGGTAGTTAGAGAGCTGATGCTGATATTGATTTCCTCTTCGATGACAGTGATTCGATTTTGTTCCTTCTAGAGTTCGTTCGACAGTCTGTATTGGATTGTCTGCATGGACTGAGGACGGGGACGTTTCAGAAGTTCCAGCCTATGACACGCTCCATAAGAGGCTTGTGACCGTAGCTTGACCCGCACTGACTTCGCATGGCTGACGGATCATGCTAGCAGGACAACATCGCAGTTATAGATCACCGGGAGTAGGTATCGCATTTCTCCTACTGGGCTTGGTTCTCGAAGTAATGTTCAGGGTATTCTCCTAGCGCGTTGCAAAATGTGAAAGCATCAGCTACGAGGATCATGGTGCGCGCCAAAGCCATGCGAGGCCCTCGTCAATATCACCAATCATTTCGTTGCGGCACAGCAGGCTGACTAAGCTCGCACGCTCAGGGTTCGTCGGATATCAGCTGAACCTTTTCGCTGGATGGGCACTGAGAGTTAGACGCGTTCGACAGTGAGAAGCGTCACACAGCTATGCAACAGGCAACGATGTTTCACAGAGCTTAAGTCCATCGCCAGCTTTTCTTACCCTTGTCATATAGATTAAAGCATCGAGGGTTCTAGGTTTGTCAGGCTCGATTGACGCATTCAGAACCGAAGCGATCAAACATCGATCTTGGTTCGGTATCGACATCAAGTCCGTTTTAGTGAAACGGAGAGACGGATCCTGGCTTTGTGTGCTTCTCCGGGCTGAGCTGGCAGACGCAAAGGCAGAGGCCTTTTTGAAAATAGTCTATGAAGGAGAACTGGTGAGAATTCTCGTTGGACAGATGCCCGTCGAAGAGTTAGCCAAGCTGTTGGAGTGGATCAAGAAGAAGGAATTCGTGTTAAAGGACCCTGAAATATCAGCTTCATTACCGTGTGAGGCCACCAATCTCAGGTTCTATGAAGCTCATATGCCTTACGAAGGGGAGAAAGTGGAATGGCCGCTGTTCGCGCTTTCGTGTTCAGGTAAGAGCTTGATCGACTTGGAAGTCGATGAAGATCGCATATCAAGATCGCTCAAACGCTCCAAATGCTCTAAGCCTTATGATGATCTGGTGGAGCTGTCCAAGGAACTTGTAGGAACCAGAGTTGGAGGGACCTGGTCGTCCAGCATCCAAGTATTGGCGCCACTTTACGCCAAATTCGAAAAGGAAAGATGTAGTTTGAGCAGAGATATGCTCAATATCTGTGTAAGGACTCATAAAGTGATAGATCCAACTAGGCTTTGGACTACTGTGCTCGTATATGACAAGAACGGACAGACCATCTTGAGAGAATCCCTTCTACTTGCTAAGGAAGATATCCCGGGTTCGGCGGATGAGTGCTTCCTCTCAAAGGAGATCAAAATGAAAGAAACGGGCTTCTCAATGAGAGCCTATCTGTTTCTTGAAGGAATCGAGAAGCCACTAGACACGTATTATTGGGTTCTTCAAGGACCAGAAAGGTGGAGCGCGAGGGTTTTTGTGCACAACTATGTCGACCCAGACTTCGAGATACTTAAGAAATGGTTGAGCGGCGAGGGGAAGAGACAACACGACGATTTTGTGAAGGCTGTTTTGATACTACTATACTTAGGGGGCTTCTCATGTGAAGATGTTGGTGGCAGTTTCGAGAATGCGAGTTTACCCAGAAGGAGAAGTGTATTAGGTGTAGATCTAGTTGCGACAGACAATGACAGAGTAATCATTCTCGGACAATGTGTAACCGGCAGCCCAGCGGAAGGGGGTAAGAGCAAAATGGAGGCGTTGGCAATCACCGAAAACATGATTGGAAAAGCTCTGACAGGGAGCAAGAAGTATGCCACGGTTCTACGAGTGATCTTCACAAGCTTGAAGGCGGACTGGGGAGAGTTTTACAAAAAAGAGGGGGCTAGAGTCGTATGCTATGAAGACTTGGTCGAGTCCTTGGAGGATATACGCAGAGGCTTTCCTTCAACACTCCGAGGCAAAATACTCCGAACATAGCATGAGACGTGGGCCGGTTGATTGCAACCCCTTACGTGGAAAGGAGCGTAGAATGTGATCGCCGTCAGTAGATAAACATCTAGGCTACTTCAGAATTATCGTTTCCAACCGACAGCCTTCAGATTTCAGACTACAAAGGACCAGGTTCTACTCAATCTGGTACGCTATCTTCTTTAAGAGAAGCGCGCGCCGATCGCCGCGATGCTGTCTAATTCCCGGGAAGGAGAAGGTTGCCACCACTCGGTAGCTATTCTAGTGGCTATCAGGGACGCTAGACTCTTACACTAGAATAGTCTCTTCTTGAGCGCTAGTGCAATACCAATGAGTATCAAGACGATTCCAGCGAACATAGAGGTCGCTGATCTCTCGGATATCCCTGATACCTCTGCAGGTCCGAACCGCATGATGCTCATCGGTAACATACTCGGGCCGACCAGCAATATTAGGCCGACCACAATGAAAAGAAGACCAATGATTTCCGTCAAGGAAAGACTGGACTTGCTCGGCACTACCGTCTACCCCGTGTCAGAACACGAGAGTTCTTGTCAGCCGTCCTAATTAGGTTTCTGGGGGAACGCTAACCCACTCTCGAGGAATGTCAGATTGCCGCCTTTTGGTTTTAGATCAAAGACCAAGAACACCGAATTATCAGGTCCGACCTTCTTACAGATCTTGGTCGACATGGCGGGAGCTTGACCCTCGATAACGCACAGCTCAAGAATTTCCCGTGGAAGCGGCCTGCATATTTCCCAGTACGATCACGAATCCTGATTGCCCTGAGTATTGTTCCATACAAATAGTGGCCCGTACCATGACTAGAGAAACGTGGGCCGTAAGGAATCTGTTGACTGACAGGCGTGACAATCGAATCACTTGAAGGCCAAACAGGCAAGGCTTATCCGCACATCTGACCAACCTAACGTGGCATAGACAAGTCGGAGCAGAGGGGGGAAAACATGATGTTGAGTACGCAGATGAGAGACTGCAAAGGAGTTGATAAATGCTTTGGTCTCTTTTCCAAGCGAATGGAACCCGTCGTCTTTGAGTTTCCTGCCAATCCACATCTGATGGTAGTAACTGAACAACCGAGCGAAGGTCGAACGCTCATAGAACTAGCTAGAGGAATGGAAGCTGAGAACCTGAAAGGTGTTCCAGCAAGGCTAAACGAGCTGTTCGATGGAAGGTTCTACAGATTCATCAAGAGGGAAGATCTGTATTGGACGCACTTCATCAAGTGCCCAGGCACAATAAGGAGCAGAAAGAAGACTGCAAGGGTTCGACCCAATCCACATATCAAAAGCCGGAGATTCAACAAGACCGCCTGTGCTGACAGACATCTAAGGGCCGAGATAGAGCAGATCAAGCCTCGAGTAATCATTACTGCTGGAAGCAATGCAAGCCAATTCGTACTCGACCTGGGCAAGCCCAGAACGAACTGGATTGATCAGCTCTGGAAGGAGATCGAAGCTGTGGCCACCAACTCTGTTGAGAAATTCGAACCCCCACTGGTTTGTGGCGCCAAGGTCCTTGTGCTAATGCATCCAAGCGGCGCTAACCCGCTCAGGCACTTCTTGGGGAAGCTCAAACCTCTGCTTCAACCCTACCTAAGAGGGGTATAGTTGGATCTGGCCTTCTAGACAGCAGCTCTAGCTTGCTTGTCGTTAGAGAATTGCCGTAACCTTAATGATTGTTAGGAAGCAGAATCGATCATACCGAGGACCTAGGATAATGTCAGTGTCGAAACATTTTAGAATGACTGAAGCGAACGAGAAGACGCTCGAGTTTAACGTCTTGAACGAACTTGCATCATACCTATGGAAATTTGGACTTGCTATAACCGTTATTTCCCCTACACAGGTTGATGAGTCTAGGTGTGGCTGTTTGCCTGTCAGCTTGGGCGCTTTGGAAAGGCCGAAAGAAGAAGGTCGGTTTTCCGCACGAATCAGATATAGTCTATTGAACAAGTAATGCGTTCGTACTGAAGGTAAAGCATGGATGCCCGGCCAGTGCTTAATACCAAGCAGAGGTATGATTGACTCCTCTGTGAGTCAATTCGTCAACTACCAGTTCTCAGACTCAAGTCAGCCAATCGCCTGATCTTCAGGGTTCTGTTGATCGTCTAGGTTGGCCGCAATGAATTCCTTAGGTCTATTAGTACCCTAGCGACCGCCTTTCCCTTCTCGGTGAGCGAGTAGTTCGACTGGATAGGTCTGGAGGCTATTACGTTCCGGCTGAGAAGCCCTTCCTTGAGTAAGTCGTTAAGGTTCGAGGACAGGGTGCCGCGGCTCTGGATCAGGCTCTCAAGCTCGCTGTGCCTGACTTCCCCCTTCGAGTAGACATATAGCAGGATCTTGATGCAGGGGGATTGGAGAAGAGCCCAGATCTTCACGTCTTCACGCACGGAAGGAGGCGGGGCTGGGTCGCTAAAGAAACGGTAGCACGCCTCGGCGAGTCTAGCTCGACTGATCGAGTCCATTAAATACGTAACGAGCATTATGGCCTTGTATGGAATACTGGCTCGTTCAACATGATATCGATGCTTACTGGGATCGCCCGAATGCGATCGGTTCACCGAAGGCCCGAGCGCTTCGAGATCGCAATTTCAGAAGAATGTGCAAGGGCGACAAAGTGGTCTACTATGCCAAGCAGAAGAAAACTCTAGGGATCTTTCAGATATCTTCGGAGCGATGGTTGGAGCTGAAGAGCTGGAGCAGGACCCGGAAGGACACCCATATGAGCTATGAGATCAAACCGATCTATACAGCAATCTCGGACATGGATCCGTCAGATTTTGGAATCAAAACCACCCGTGGAAGGACGGTCATTCCTCTCAACAAGGAGCAGTATCGGACGATGGTTCCGCAGATAGTTGGCATGGAGGACCCGGAAAACCACGAGGGAACCGTTGCTCTCTTCGCCAAGTTGCATAAAGCATGCGGATTTCCTAAGCTTCTGAAGGTAGGAGAGGCTTACCCGGATATCATCGCCGTCAACCAGGGCGCGCGTGAAGCCAGAATCGAAGTTGAGTTCGAGAGCGCCAACTTCGAGAGAGAGCACATGAACGAAGCAGACAAATGCGACACAGTGGTTTGCTGGCGAGACACATGGGGACGAGCAGCGACCAAACCAGTAATCGAGCTAGCAAGCCTACTCTATTAAGAAGCTTGAAACAGGTTCCTGACTCATGTTGAACCTGTAATCGTCCGTTTCAGGTCTCCTAGCAGGATCCCGTCGAGTGCCACTACCCAAAGTCGTAGCAATCAGCCAAGAGTATGGAGATGACCCTATTAGTCGTGCTGCAAAATGAGTTGCAAAATCAACCTATCTCTCGAAGTGGGTTCTTATGTCCGTCGGTGAAGCGTCATGCTACTTGTACTATCAATGAGGACATGGGCAAGCGATTGTTTTGGAGACTTCAAAACCCTATCTTATCGGACTTTCGTCTATGGGTGTCTCAGGATTGTTGCTGTGTTTCAACCACCCGACAAGGTCAATTCAGTAATGCTAGCGCTACCACGATGGCTAAGGCGCCGAAAAGTGTCGTCGCAATGAACCATCCCCGGCCCCATGCGCGAATTTGGCTACCCTTTCCCTCTTCTGGGTGAAGGGAGCCGCAATATGCTTTGACTACGACATATTTCACGAACCAACCCGAAAACCAAAATGAGATTCCTGTGATGAATAGGGCAATTGGAGGGACAAGGCTGGGATCGTAAGGAACGTTGTACTCGTAAACATACCAGAAGAACGCAAAGATCAATAGCTCAGAAAACAACGCAAGAAAAGCGGAGCCCCATGCGAAGATTTTCGAAGGCCAATACTCAGATAGAGATCCGATAGCCCAGATAACGAGTATCCCAGAGACAAATAGAGCAAAGAGTGAGGTTACTGCATAGCGCTTGGCTTCGGGCCATTCTGCGAGCAATTGTAGAACGATGTTTGTCAAGAAGACAACCGCAACTATTACCGATCCGAATATTGAGTCAATCGACCGAGTATCTGCTAGACAGGCTTTTTCATTGAAGGAGCATTGCATTGGTCTCGTTCAAACTCCTGTCATCATCCACTTCACAACGTGCTAGTCCCGCTTCTTTTTCCAACGACGTACGTTTTCGTTAGATCAAAGTTACGTTCACTATTTTCTGAGATATCTCGAATAGGTTCAGGCGGCATTCAGGACCCTGCTTCAAGACAGTCTCATCACTGCTATGGAGGATTGGTTCTCGGGTTACAATCTTTCCGTTTCCAGCAACATATAAGGCCGTGAGCAAGGCGAGGTGAATCACACCGGTCCTCTTCTAGTCATCTGGGAACCATGCTAAATAGCATGAAGACACGAATAGGCATGTAACTTAGGTCCTCTGCCTATTCCCTCCTGGGTTTCTGCAAGAATCTTTCCCTTCCTTCATCACGGTAGTAAGGGGAGAATCTATCGAAGGGAGAAGGATAGGTGATGACGAATCCGCTTGGCTTGGGCGGCGGATGAAGAAACTGCTTCATGCCGCAGAGCATTGAATCCACAGCGTCATCATCGATTTTGCGAGGCTTGCCAGTTTTCTCATCGTAAGAGTAGGCGATCATCTGCTGAATCAACGTGTAGAATTTCCTGCATTCCGCTAAGATATCTTGATCATCAGTCTTGAGATACGGATCTGGAAACTTGATCAGGCTCTTCTCGAGGCGCCAGCGAACATGTCCAACCAAAGCATCCTTGTCCTTGCCGAAGTTGACAGGACGGACCTTAATCCCCATCTTCGAAAGCTGGTCATTCTCATGGACGCCGGAAGCGTCGGCGTAGACGGGGATCTGGGGAAAGTCTTCCTTTATCTCCTGCATGATATCTAGGAGCGCAGTTTCAGGCCTGATGCGGCAGTCGCGAGCGTAAAGCGTTTCGCTCTGCTTCTCCCAGACCGTGATCACGGTAGGATGGATGAAGCCCCAATCTAGGCCTAGCGACCATTCGGTGACATCGGACGTCGAAGGCAAAGGGTAGACTTCGGCTCGGCGGATATCAACGAGGGCTTTTCGGATTAGTTCAGGATCCCAGACCCGACCGATCCGCTCTGCAATCTCGCCCAAGTACTCAATCTTGAAAGTTTGGGAATCCATGATCTTCTCTGCGAGGGCAGCGTCTTCTTTATGGATCCAGTGGCATTCTGCGAGGGGCCATTCGTATCGTTTGAAGCCTAAGTTTTCGGCATCTTGCCATAATCGTAGAAACCATGCTAAGCTGACCTTGGGGCTGGCCGTGGACATGACGATGCGTTTTGGTCGACGCGATGTTCGAACCACCGGCCAAGCAGCATCGATGAGATTCTTGGGAATCAAAACGGCTTCGTCTAGGCAGAGGATGTCCACATGCCCACCACGGCTTCGACGCTCGCTAGCGGTGAGAATCTCCATTGAGCCCCCTTGCTTGAACTGAGTGAGCGATTGCGTAGGTTCCTCGACGATCCAGTCCTGCGGCATGAACTCCGGATCCAGAATCATAGGGCGGTAGTAGTTGTAGAGATATCGGGCTTGGGAGAAGGAGCCCGAATGCACGAATATCTTCCAGGTCGGATCCAGCCGATGCAGCGTTGCAAATGAGATGGCTGCGCATATGGTTTTGCCTGCGCCCCGATGGACCTTGGCAATCAACTGCATGATTGAAGGGTCGCAGATGCCTTCCATGAATCGGATTTGCCCGGGGCTCGGCGTGATCTGTGGCCGAGCGAAAAGGAGAGCTATGCTCGCTGGATCAGGTGTGGAAAGATTACTTAGGGCCTGTCTGATCTCGCTTGTGCTCCATCTCAAGCTGCCTAACGGCTTTGATGAATTCAAATCTCGACTCCTTTGGCATTAGAGTCATAACTCTCATGAGATCTACTGAGACCATGGTTTGGGCCTGAATCACCAACGGCGCCTTCTCGATCCAGCCTTTCAAATCCGCCATAAGCCTGAACGTGCTATTCAAGGCGCCCACAATCCTAGCATCCAAGACATTCTGAATCCATGCTTCCCTCGCCATGTTCTGCAGGAAAGCCCAGAACCCTTCAGGCTGCCCCATCTCCCTACCCAATTCCTCAGGCCAAGGCGTAGGCCTCCTACGCCGAGCATTCTGATTACCCGGCTTACCACCACACCCCGGCCGATAACCACCCCGCTTTGATCGTTTCTGCGGTGCGGGACGGGTGCCAGACAGGACTTTGGGCAAGGTCGAAGGCCTGAACTTGCTCCGATGGGGCATGATTCTGGCCGTTTCAAGCAATTTGAGTTCGCCTATCCAGAGGATCTATCTTTCTGTTGTGTACCTTCAGCCACGGTTACACAATATCCTCGAGACTCAGGCTCGACAATACAGAAGCACTTGTTTGCAGTCATTTTCTTTCGAATCTGCCGCTCTCCTTCGAGCTTTAAAACCCTTTCTAGCGGGCGTTCTGTCAAATCCTCGTCGGTTCGCGTTTTTCAAACGTCCCGTCAAAAATCATCGGGTGACTGAACATGATTAGGTCGTGCTTTCTTGGTTCTGGTAACTATTCAGCACTTCGACGCTTGAAAGCTGTGCCTGTTAACTTTCGGCGCATGCACAAGAACATTTCGCAGTACTAATGCCGGAACTAGGAATACTGCCAAGGGATGCTGCTAGTATGTGCGAACAGATCTGCGTCAGAATCAAAGGATTGTGGTTGTGGTGAAGGCTAATTCTATTCATTTAGATAGATATCTTGCTATCGTTAGAGCCAAGTTCAGTATTGAAATCACAATATTTGCAACACGGTCCGGATTTTCCTTCACCCAATTCACCCAGCCCGGATTCTCTTTTAGGTCGTCTGGTTGGACCTCGATTATTGGTATCTCAGTCCATCTTGGCACAAACAGACCATTAGCACCAATGTGAGCCCTTATGACAGCACTAAGCTCTCGGTCGATTGCACGAAACCTCAGGGTTATTTCGATGTCAATGACCCTGTCAGGAGAGAAGTCAGATAGGCTCCCAACTCTTTCCCGTAGTTCAAATCCCGGAGCTTCCATGAGTACCTTATAGAACCCCAAATCCACGAACTCGACATTCGCCCCACTTGCAACGGATTTGATTTGTTCCAAGAAAATTTCATAGGCGTTATCAGGTTTTGACATAGAAGTACGGTTACAGCGAACTGAAAATAATAAAAAACTTCTGGAAGTTCTTGACTACTTGGCAGTAGTCTTTCTTCTTGGAATCAGAATCTTGTCAGTTCTTCTACAAGACTCGATACGGCTTCGCCAAACTTGTCGGTGAGATGGTAGAACTTTGCCGCCTTGCCTTTGGCCTTGGATTTCGCCACAGGTTGCTCAATGACCTTGTAATCTCCATCAACCAGCCCATACTCGGCCAAAGTAGCTAAGTGGAAGGATACGTTTCTTCTATCCTCCTTGATCTTTTGCGCTATCTCATCTATGTACAGTGACCCAGGCCCAGCTTCCCTTAAGGCTTTGATGATCTTCTGTCGAGTTGGTTGCGCCAATACATGGAACAATTTGACTAGTTCATCTTTGTTGATCCTCTCATGCGTTCCGGCCACTTTATCAACCCCCCATGGAAAGGTGGTAATCCCATTTCCATGTACTAAAGATTTGCTACGAATAGGGTTCAAGATTAACTCCCGCATCAGACTTTTCTTGCTATCCTTAGAATCGCTTGACGATGCCATTTCCCATTCTACCTAGTAGCGGGCCTACTGCATGGAAAACTATTTAAACTGCTCGGTAGTAATCTTTCTTGGTGGAAATGAAGTTGGCACTCGGCCAAGATTCCAGAACTATGCGGGGTCTAACTCTGCTCGGTTTAGGCAACCAAATCAAACGATTGAGTGCCTCAACCTACATGGTCAAGTCCCAGTCCGGCAACGGATGGTAGGTATGATGGAGAAATACCTTAGACAGATCACGCCAAACGTGTCGGACATTTGGCGAGCCGACGAGATGTGGCTCAAAATCAAAGGCAACCCGAAGTATCTCTACGCCCTCATGGATGATGAGACAAGGTTCTGGATTGCAAAAGAAGTCGCGGGCGACAAGTTCAGCAAAGAAGCCGCCGACTACGCAAGCAACCTATTCTCGCAAGGCAAGCGCATAGCAGGAAAGGCTCCTATGACTCTCATAACAGATGGCTTACACGCCTATCATCTTGCGTGGAAGCGAGAGCTACACACGTATCGGAGACCGCAAGCCAAGCACATTGAACATGCCACATGGAGAGGGCAAGCAAATGATAATCGGAAAATGGAACGACTCAACGGCGAAATACGCGACAGAGAGAAAGTTGTGAGAGGACTAAAGAAGGCTGACACACCGATTCTGACAGGCTACCAGATCTTCCACAATTATGTGCGGCCACATGAAGGATTAGACGGTCGAACACCATCACAACTTGCAGGCATCCAAGTTGAAGGCGAGAACAAGTGGCTAACCCTAATCCAAAACGCGGCCACTCACCCGATGAAAGTTGACAACAATAAGAATGGGGGCACCCGATAAAGACTTGACAGAACCCTAGCGGGAGAGCCTTAACTATGAGGCTGCCACAGGTGAGCTTCGCGGAATACTTGCCGAGAAATCCTGTTTTGAAGTCGCAGAGGCCGAACCAGCGGGCGTAGGCGAACATCATGCTGAACATGCAGATGACACGGCCGTCCAGTAGATTGTGCTTCCTTGCAGGCTCTCCAGAAGAGGAGGTCGCTCCAGATTGCTGCGAGCTTTTCAGGCGAGAAGTGACTCTAGTCTTTGTTAGGAACATGCATGGCATCCGCTAGCTCATGCGAGCACCTAGCCCATTTCCTGATTTTCCCTTTCTTGGCTTGCTCAATCTCTAAATCAAAGATACACGTTTCTTCGAATCGTGAAAGTAAGAAGTCTGTCCAATCCTTCTTTTCCGCTTGGTCCTCGTAATCTTCTTCCCATTTTGGGAACCTACAGTCCCCACTGTCCATGCACACATCGATTTCACCGAATATTCGTTGCCCCTTCCAACGGTCCACCTCGCTTGGCGGAATGCCAAGATGGTTCAAATCTCTCAAATATCCGTCACGGCCGGGCGCAATCTCACCCGCGTTAGGATGACGACATTGAGCGATGATCCGTTTACGTCTCGCTAGCGCCAACCTGACCATTACATCCCAAACAGGCGCAGGCAGATTTGGTTCGGCCGACCATTCCTCTACCCAGAGCGCTCTTTTGGCAATAAGCTCCGCGGTTCCAGGCAGGAAACGAATGTGTTTCTTTGGATCTTCGAGTTTAAGCTTCACAGGCCGATCATGATCGATCGCCCGTAGTCTCGCCTCAATCATCGCGATAAGCTCAGCCGGGTCGGTGAAATCATCGGTGTTTATGATTACTTTCCCTGTCCCGTAGACTTGGATCTTGACTCCACTCACGCCTCGGAGGCAAAAATCGAATCCGCCCTTTGAAGTATCAACGACCCCAACCGCATCAGGCCATGAGTTGATGAAGTCGAAGCTCCGACTATAGTCGAATTCTCCCTGAAGCACGATTTGCTCGGCCATATTTCCACTAACCGAAAGAAGGGTACCCTTGCTTGCACATTAGATTTTCCACCGAGTCGCTGTGGAGGTTGCATTGAAATGGTTGAGTTCAAGGTCAGAATACACCCAACGGAGAGGCAGACGTATATTCCAAAACTGATCCTTGAGAGCCTCGGACCGCAAGTCACCATATTGCCGAACATGAACGCCGCGGTCCTCTACACTACGGGCGCGGATCTAGAGTTCGTCGCAAAAAGTGTTGAGATAATCCTCCAAGACCTAAGGCTTCGCACGGCAACTCAGAAGAAAAAGGCTCTGGGCAGAGAAAGAGAGGCGAAAAAATGAGTCAACCAACGCGTGAGTGGAAATACTCGCTCACGCTCCGAAAACACGTCCCTTCTGGTCGTCAATACGTACCTTCCGACGAGATCGTTGCAAGCGTCAAATGGGACGACGGAGAGGGCCTGTCATGGATTGAACGCTTCCAAGGACTCAACGAGGCTACAGCCCAAGCAATAAGCGAATGGCTGAATCCAGGTGTTCAACAAGCCGCGCCTAATTCCAAACAACCTAGCCAAGTTTACACATCAGGTGCTGCTCAGCCACCTGATGGAGCTGCACTGGATCGCTTGCCATGGAAACTCTTCAAAGAAGGTCAGGCTGACGGATGGATCTTCTCAGATTTCGATGATGCCATAGCACAGAAACTCCGCACCTTCCTTGAACAGCAGGACAAACTGCCAGTACCGGTTGGCCGATTCAAGTACCGGTTCGGCGGCCACAAAGACGGCCAGCGCACATTCATCTCAAGGTCTCTTATCAAGGAGCAGGTAAGGCGCTCCTGACATGTGAGAGGATGAGTCCCCTCGTTGCAACAAGCGAAGGCTATTCGGAGCAATTTGGTCAAGCCTCGCAGGCACCTGCCTGAACTAAGCGAGCAGAAGGGGCAGATCTCCGGCATCGCTCCGGCTCGACTCCTCTCGCGGTAAGCAGGGACGGTGGGCGGAAATGAATCGTGAGCAATCAGATCAGATAGCGAGTACTCTGCGAATGTTCACCGCAGGCAGCCTAGAGGACCCGAGGCGAGGCTACGGGCTTTGTTTGAACTGTTCACGCAGAATTGTACACTTTCAGGAGGCCACGGGCCTGTGGGTCGACGATCTAGGGAAACGCCATACCGGTCACGAGATCGAACTGGCCCAAGAGCCTCTAGGCAAACAGCGCGACAAGACAAAGGGTTCGTCTAAGAGCCAGCCAGAGCCAATCATGCCCAGCCAATCATCAGTCCTAGGTCTAAGTCCACTTCTAGCGTATGTGGTGACACGTTATCAACTTACGGGTCTAGTTGGAGAAGAGAAGAATATCGCGCATCTCTTCCTCACATGCACTACGCGCCATCTTAAGCCGAAATATAGAAGACATGTGGTGACCCAAGGCGAGACCGGTGCTGGCAAGACGACCCTGATCAGAAAGGTGCTCCAGCCTTTCTGGAAGGATGTGGAAAGGCACACGCGGGTTACGGGCCCGGGGTTGGATCGCAAAGAGGAATCGCTGGATGGAAAGATTCTCTTCCTTGAGCAGCTTATTGGAAGTGAGCCTACACAACTCAAGTTCCTTATGACCGAAGGAGAGCTCTCGATCCTCGTAGCCGAACGTGACAAAGAAACTGGGCGCGTCGTTTCTCGCATTCATCGTCTCAAGGGTATGCCAGTCGTGATTTCAACTCTTGTTGGTGCGGAGATAGACCCACAATTTCTAAGTCGAGTCTCAACCTTGGAGATCGACGAAAGCGACGATCAGACTAAGGCTATCATCCACAAGAAACTCGAGGAGTGGTCAACGGTCTCTTCGGAAGAAGAGTGGAAGGTCTATGGGCCACTCACTTGGCTGGATGCGAAATGTTGCGAGCTAGGTCCTTACGTCGAGGCTGTCAAGATCCCATTTGCCAAACAGCTCGAGTCGGGGCTCCCGCCAACACTCTCGATGCGCAGAGGTGTCGACAGGATTCTCAACCTAGTCGCTGCAATCGCCTTCGTCAAGGCCGCAATAGGGCTACGCCCGCTTGTCGAGGTGAAGCCCATTGAGAACGTCAAACAAGTCTATGTGGTCGCTCTTCCTGAAGACCTAGATGATGCGCTCTTCTGTGTAGGCGAGAAACTGGTCGAGTCTGTCAGCTACTTCTTCGGCAGAGCAAAAGAAGTCTACGATCATCTCCTAAAGAATTCAGAGGAGAACAAGTCAAGTGATGTTGCCGTTGCTCTGAAAATGAGTCAGAACCGCGCTAGCGAGTACCTTAGGCTGCTTGCGAAACTAGGCCACGTCACGCGCACGCGACAGGGGCGAGAGTGGTGCTACTTTGCCGTGTCTGGATGCCAGCTTGAACTGAAGCTGAACGCCACGCTAACCAACGTAGAGCTGAGCCATTGGTTTTCCGAGAACTTCACCGAGGGCTCTACGGAGTTAGTGCTCCCCAAAGATATGACACTGGGACCTGCAAAGCCACCGTTGCCCGTGCCCGTGGGGTCATCATCTAACCCCAAAGATGACACTCTTACCCAAATCGTGCCTACGGAAGCCACGATCCCGACAATCGTGCCCAAACCGACATCAAAGGACCATGACACCGGCACGAGGCAAGGGCATTCACACGACCTGCTGCACCGTGCGGCAGCAGCCCTGACCAAGGAGAAGGGCCTAGCAACAATAGACGACTTGGAGAAGATGCTGAGTGGCAAGGTATCGTCGAACGAGATCTATCGTTGGATGGATGTCATCGTGGATGAAGGCCTAGCAGAGAGGCTGGACTGGGGGAGATGGCGGACCGTGGGGCCCTGAATGATGACAGCAGACAAGAAGCCTCTCCTTGACGTGGGCTCCTTGGTCTACGTCCGCTACAGGGACCATGTGCTATTCAAGGACTCAGACGCCTCGCTGTACAAGCCTTGGATCCGCGAATGCATAGGTTGGCTTGACTACGAAGACAACGAATATGTTCGCTTGATTTGGGAACGGTTTCTGGAACCCAACCCACCCGAGAACGCTAGGCTTCGATCCACTGGGCTGGCGATATTGAAGAGGACCATAGTTGAGATCAGGCGTGTTGGCTGAAAGCTACTTGCTGCGAGCGATTTGGGCCTCTTGCTTCAGCCATAGTCTCATGGCTTCTGCCATAGCCTTGCTGAGAGCCCCCTTCTCAGCTCCGAACTTGTCTAGGACCTTCATACGGAACTGCTTCTCTAGGTCGTCTGGGATTATGATGTCCAGCCTGCCCACTCTAGGTCCCTTCCGCTTACACGCTCTTGTGTCTACACACTTATATATCACATACTACACTCTTACGTTTGAACGTTAGAACACATAACCCGACGGAGCGGACAAATAGTGACGGAACTCGTCCTGAAGTCTCCGACTCTCAGTCTCAAGGACTTGCCATTCCTGCAGGAGCTTGGCCGCATCGAGAACGGCGTCTTTCTACTGAAGCGTAGTCCGAAAGGCTACAAGATCAAGACCTCTGTCTCGATTCCGTTGGAGAAGATCTTGGCAGTCGGCCAACGAGGGCTAGTTGAATATATTCTGAACTCCTTGATTCGTGAGCGTCCAAGTCTCATCCCTTTCGCCTTAGAGAACGAGAGCCTTATCGGGCTTGCTCGGTATTTCCTTCGATACCGCTCCGGGAGCCTTCAAAGCTTCTACGCCTACACAGACACAGTTAGCCGCTACTCTGCTTGGCTTGGTAATGCACCAGATCTGATCATAGCGGACGCAAAAAGTGAGAACGGCCTGCTGGACCCAATGCAGCTTCAACGGCACACACGCCTCTTAGAGGACTACCTCGCCACGCTTCAAGACCGCGGTTTGACACCGGGAAGGGTTCATGGATGCGCCAAGCACATCAAGACCTTCTACAAGATCAGCGGTATCGATGTCAAGCTGCCACATGCGCTTTCTAGACGGGTGGTTTACAAGGATCGATCTCCCAAACCCGAGGAGCTGCAAAGGCTCCTTGAGATCACAGATTTCAGAGGAAAGGCCATCGTCACCACGCTAGCTCTTGGAGGCTTCAGAGAAGGAACCTTAGTCAGGTTGCGTTACAGGCACGTCCGCGAAGACTTGGAGAAGGGAGTCATTCCGCTACATGTTAACGTTGAATCCGAGATCACCAAGGGGAAGTACCATGACTACGACACATTCTTGGGCGCTGAGGCAGTTGAATCCTTGAAGTCCTACCTTGACGCCCGTAGAAAGGGTCTACTTGACAGAGATATTCCCCGAGAAGTGATAACTGATGACTCACCTCTGATAAGAGACCAACAATTCCGCACAGCTAAACCGGTCGGAGAGAAGCAAATCCGGAAGCTCGTCCACCGCCTATACCTAAAGGCCGGCCTAGTCAAGAACAAAGGCTGCGGAAGATACGAACTATGCGTTCATTCTCTACGGAAGTTCTTCAAGACGCAGCTCATCGCATTGGGCGTTCAACCAGAATACGTGGAATACATGATGGGCCACACCATCAGCACATACCACGACATACAGTCGAAGGGCATCGAATTCCTCAGAGATGTCTACGCGACAGCAGGATTATCGATCGCACCTAAGCGTAAGGGATGGGAGCTCGACGCCTTGAAAGCCTTCGCGCGAGGCCTCGGCCTAGAACCAGAAAGAGTTCTAACCCAAGCCGCCTTCGCTGAACCCCACCGTGCATATGCCACACCTGAAGACCAAGAGCAAGCCCAAGCCAGGACCCTCAGCCTAGCAATCAAGGAACTCATCAAAAATGAGCTACTCGCCACACAGGAATCCCCAAACCCTGAAAATTCGCTTCCCTAAGCACATCAATTTGGCGGGCCCGAGGGGGCTCGGACTCTTGCTGGAGCACCTTGAACGAATTCCCAAGATTCGGGAAATATGATAATAGAATGGTGGGCCCGGCGGGATATTGACCCTCGATAACGCACGGGTTAGAAGGAAAAGCCAAGTCCACTCGCAACCAAACGAAGCTAGCAGTAGAGCAGCCACTGAGCTCTTACCACTAACTCATTCAAAATCGACATGGCCGGTCGTACGTAGGGATCAACGCTGTGCAGAATGGGCTATTAGAATAGGCTCCTACAGCCCGCCGTACGAAAGGGGATCGAGAGACTCTTTCTTCTACGGGCCGCCGCGCGCCACAATAGATGAAAGAGCTGGGTCAACTTTCTTTTCTTATTTCCTTGTGTAGGGGAATGAACATCATGATGGTCATTTCACCTCAATTCCATATCCGTTTGCTGACGAATCGTAATGTGGCCAAAGACGTCGCTGCATTTCTAGATTTGCATTTCTGTGTACCGCTTTGAACGCTGTTACGGGCTTGTTCACTTTCAGGTCAGACACTTTATCTCATACCGTCACATCTAGGCTAGACAGAACATGCTTTGAGTTCCAATGATATCGAGAGAGCCATTCTAGAACTCTTTGAAACTGATCCTACTTTCGTTGCCTACGACAGGGAGATTCGTTACCGACTAGAGGCCAAGTACGCACATGATGAGGTTGGAAAGGCAGTTTCGCGCCTCACAGACAAAGGATTGCTCTTGAGGACGAATCTTCCAGGTCGCAAGGGACGTGGTGAGCATCCGAACATATTCTATCGACGACCTGGCACTGACTATTGCTCACAACTGGATCCAATGCGCAGAAAACTTGAGTTATCCACATTCATAAGTGGAATCGCTCCTGAGATGGGGAGACACGGAGAGTTAGCGTGGTGGCGGGCATTCCGCCGAAGCACTCTCTGGTCAGTTTTTCCCGAATCTGAGGAGCAAGTTGGAGGAGTCCGATCCTATGGTAACGCGACGACGACACTACAGAATGACCTCGATTTCATCGCGGTGAGAAACGACATCACCTATGGCGTAGAAGTCAAAAATGGGCTCTCTTATCCTGACGATCTCTATTTCAAGTTCGTCGTAGCAGTCGAGCTGGACACAATACCACTTGTGGTAGCTCGTTGGTTGAACCCTGCACAGGTCCACCTGATAAAGGAACTAGGCGGAGAATACCTCACATACCGAGACGCTCTGTACTCCACAACGTTCGCAAAACTAATCACTGATGTGCGTGATCTACTAGGTTTCCCCATAGAAGCGAGGGACGACATTGATGACAACTACTTCAACCGTAAGACAAACGAAATACGTCAAAGAGTAGAAGCCAACATCGCCGTAAGTAAAATTCTCCTCAAGGGGTTCCTTCAACGATCCCAGACTAATCGGTCAATTCGACGCACCTTAGGGGACAAAACATAGCTGGTATAGATATAGACGGACCCTCCCAGATTCACCTCCAAACGCCAAACAATCCCCAGAAGGCCCCAATCACCCCAAAAACCGCTCCTCAATCCCAAAAAACCACATCAGCACCCTCCTCTCAGCAGCAGAAAAACGACACAAGCCCCCCTCGCACTAGCGCGGCCTGAACATCTCTTCAATTTCAGACCTTCTTGCTTGTCGATTTGAGGCTCCTCGTCTGACGAAGAATCCTCTGTCTGTGTCTTGATAGGGCTTGTTTGGGCCCCCACGAACATCAAGAACCAAAACTGTTTTTTCATCAAGACAGACTTCATTCATTTCAACTTCGGGTCGAGGATCACACTTCTCAGAAATCCAGTTGCTAATGGTTTCCCTGAGATCCTCAACGCTTCTGCGGATTCCGACGACCTCGCCATTCTCTGCCACTCCGACCAGAATCGTTCCTCCAGCAGTGTTTGAGAACTCAACTACGCTGTCCAGTAGGCGATGTTCGTCAGAAGGAAGTTCTTCCTTGAGTTCTATCCTGAGTCCTTCGCCTTCACGGATCAGTTCTTGTATACGCAACTCCGAAGCCTCTACGACAATGCCGTTGCGAGACCTGTCCCACCACGGGCTAAATTCACGGTGATCGATGTCGTCCCCAGTTCTTGCAGACAATAAATGTGCTATTGTTAGCTTGATGTCGCCTTCGTATGGAAACTCTGCAAAACCGTTCTTGATTGCGATGTCAGTCGAGCTCACCGATTCTTGACCGGTCTCCAAGTAGAACTTCAAACGCAAATTCTCCGCCGACTCTTCCCCTGGCTCCACGCCAACGCGAAGCTTTTCCTGAAGAATCTTCATTTCCCTGATTCTGGCCCTGAAATCAGGAAGAACAAAGAATATTTCGTTCTGAACGGTTCCAGTTCCGATGTCAAGATCGCAGAAATCAGCGACAGCATCGTCGCCTCTGGGATAGATAGGCAGGTTCAACTTGACCATACGGCCCTGAGGAGGATAACCTGTAGCATTGGGGTCCAATCTGAAGCCGTATAGGCTGAAAGGCCATTCTAAGCGGATACCCGCATAGTGTTGCATAGAGCCAACGTAGGGCAAGCCCATCGTGTGATATTGTCCGCTTACAGGAATAGTGATGTCTTTAACTCGCAATTCCTTTCTTTCAATGAGTTCACTTGCCAAATCAGAAGCCTCTTTAACAGAAAGATAAGCTCGGAGAAGCCTCAGATTACCATAGTTGAGATCGACATCATCTGATGTCGGTGTACCCTTTTGCAGGAAGTCAAATCTTCCACAGCAGATCTTAGTGATGTTCTTCGCGAAAGACAATCCGACCCGTATCATCACATGTGAATAGGTTTCTTCCCTCTTTCCAATTAGCCCATGCAGTTCGTTCAATATCTCAGACTGAGACAACTATGATCATAACCTTGTCTCCAAGATCATCTTGACAATTGCCCTAGAAATCTCTATCGAATGACTCGACAGAAGGAAGGCATAACCATCTGCTATCACGCAGAAGATGAGGCCTTGGCTATCTTACATTAGTTCAACAAGGCTTTCCGTGGAAAAAGCCCTCTTACCTCTTCTTTATTGGGATCAGGACTGGCGTTTCACTTTCACGGGCTGCGTAGACAGCTAGTGCTATTGACCAGAACCTGTCGTCGTGTGTCGCTTCATCATGGTAGAACTTGATGTTTCCGTCCTTCGTGAGCTCAAACTTTTCTAGGTTCAATTCAGCGATGACGTCGGGATCGTACGGCAATGCAAAGGTTTTGAGTTGCATCTGCTCTTTCAGGTATTTGGCGATTTCCTGCTTCGACTGCATGCTGAGGGTTACGGGCGAGACCTGAGCGATTCCGGCAGCCTGCATATCTTTGACGACGTAGCTCTCTCGAGTCGCATCAACAAGGATCTTCTCAATCGACTGGAAGCGGTCGCAGAGCGCCTTCGTGTAGCCAATGACTGTGGCGTATGGTGTCCTCAGTGGGAATTGGTGGCAGTGGACCAGTCCAATCTTCCTGTTCCATCTCTCGACAACTGAGAGAACGGAATAGTCGTGGATCTCGCCTAGGTCGATGCCGACGCTGAACAGTCCCTTGGGTGTAGACTCGAACGGGTAGTAGATTTGGCGAGGATTGAGATCGTGCCATGAGTCGGTCCAGATGCAGGATGCGATCAGCTCCCTGGGCAGGTAGGCGTCGACGTCTTCGCTGAACTCTGCCTCGAACTCTCGAATGAAGCGTTCTGGCGGGGTCACGGTGCGCATCTCATCGACAAAGTTCTGCGTCATCAGGCCAGAGGCAACAACATCTCTCCAGGTGACGTGGTGGCGGGACCATACGTTTGCCAGCTTCGGATCCTTGCACATCTGGTAGAAGACGGATTTCGTGGCCCAAGGCGTGGAAGAGGCGATCAGGGTGCCGTTCGTGGTCGCAAGCATCGGGTAGAGCACGTTGTAGAAGATGATCTCATCATCGCGGAAGAACACGGCTTCATCTGCGAGGACTTGGTGAGCCGTGTAGCCTCTCAGCAAGTTCGGTGAACATGGCAACGCAACCATTTGACTGCCGTTGTGGAACCACACTACGGTTCGCTGTATCTTGTTGACGATGGCTCTGCGGTCCTGTGGCTTCATCCCGTACAAGAAGCCTTGAATCCGGTCCATCATGATCATACTTTGCCGTAGCGAGTTGTGATGAGTGAAGCCAGGGGAAGTATAGGATCTGTCTTCTTTCACCGAGAAATGAATTACATGGCCGTCAAACGTCTCTCGACTAGCCTCAAGAACTCTGAACGATCTAGTTCCTTTTCCAAATCCTTCTCCCATATGTGCACTATCCTCCATTCTTTCCCAAGCAAGGCCTTGATCATTTTGTCTCTTTCCACCTCTTTCTTCATGTCTTGATGCCATCGTTCTCCATCGATCTCCAAGACTAGCTTCAAGGATGGTAGAGCGAAATCGCACCAGAATCTTCCGACTCTGTATTGATGACAATAGGGCCAGCAACACTCGTCTAAGACCTCCTTGATCTTTCGTTCCAGGGAAGTGAACCTTTGATGTATAGCTGCCAGATAATTCAAGTGGAGTTCTGGTCTTTCGGCGAGAAGCTTTTTTCTTATTTCTCTCTGTTCGTCAGCAAATTCCTTCCTCTCTTTTTCAGAGAGAGAATTCCACCATTCGAGATGCTTCTCTCTGAGATACTTCCTAGACTCGGGGTGACTGGCATAGTAGTTCCTCACGGCAAGCGCGGTCTTCTGTTTCTCTTCCGGCCGAGAGTATCGCTTGAGAGCGCCTTTTCGCGCATTCTCTCTGAAAGTGGGATTGTTTCTTATCTTATCCATTGCTCCCTTGATGATCCCGGGGTTGTCTCTCTTCGTCTTGCTCTCTGTTTCAGCTATCTTTCTCCTGATCTCTGGGTGCTCTAGGAGTGTCTTACTTCTGCTTCTTGCTCGCCTTGCGATAACGTCAGGCGATGTAAGGGATGTCCGAGCCATCTCGGCGTGTTTTCTCTTTCTCTCGGGGTGCTGCAGCCAATATTCTTTCAGAGTTGCACTGATCTGTCTTCTGCGTTCAATTTCCGTTGAGCTTGGGAAAGACTGTTTTGACATTTTCACCCCTCTTGAGCCTGTCGTACAATTCTCTTGCCGTAATCCAGAGTCTCATGCGCCCCACATCCACGTACAGTCTGTGTTCAGGTGTTACTTTAACTTCTCCTTGGCTCGTTCTGAAAACGTATATGTCGCCATTGTATGGTCTAGTCATTCTTTCCGTTACTGCTCGCCATCTTCCTTTGTGTGTAAGCACCAAATCATGCTCTCGAACACTCTCAGCCTTTACAACTCCTGTTTTTGTTATTACTGGTGTATCCGGAGTGAGGCAAGGGGCTACGATCAGCGAGAGAGTTCGCGGATGCGTGGCTGCGTACCAGATGGCTCGGACCGCGATTGTTGTGGTCTTGCCTGCCTGTCGGCTCATTCGCACCGCGATGCGTTTGCCCATGTCCGCAAGAACTTTCTCTTGGTATGGAAGAGCTGTGAAGCTTAGAAACGTCTTGGCGAAAGCGACAGGATCGCCCTTGACCTTCTCGAGTTCAATCAGCCGCTTCTGGTCTAGTGGTCTGAGTGTCTTCTCCAGTCTCCTCAGCCGATTCTCGATCTTCGCTCTTTGCTTCACCAACGCTAGCCAACTCCTCACATCTCTCTATTCTCCGAAGCAGCTCGTCCGTAGCCACGTTCTCAAGAATGCCGTCGGCAACATCGCATAAGTAAGCCAGCAACTGCACCTGTTTCATCATCCGAGGGTTGGAGGCTTTTCCCTTCTCACACAACGTAGAGATCTCCTTGATCCGCGACATCAAGGTCCTAATGAGGATCTCACGCTCCGATGTCACATTAACCGTCGCGATGCGGTAAGTCAGAGCGTACTGCCGCAGCTGCTTGAAGAGCTCTCCCAACCGCAAAGTCTTTGCGAACAACAGCTCCAATGGCAGCTTCTCCAAATAGGAAACTACGGCTACCCGGATCAGTCGGCTAACTGGAACGCCCAACTCCTCTGCAACCTGCTGGACGACGTAGAGCAGACGGCTACCGATTCGGAACTTGTACGTAGGCAAGCTACCCCACCCCCCTGTGGGTACACCTGTACCCACGCCTTCCCGACGGGCAACCAAAGGGTTCGCAACCGATCATGCCATTCAAGAGAACAACCCGAGCACCGGCACCGGTGTGAAGAAAGCTGCCTAAGGTCGGTTTGGTCTCAATCGTTTGTCTCATTCTCTTGGCGGGCTTCACATCGACTGATTCTCTTTCCAATTCTAGATCACTCCTGACAGTCATGGATGCATCTACTGCCCGCCTCACGCGGCAAAACATCGTCTCGCTCTTCATCAAGGACCTTGAGGCTCTGTAGAGCCACCTTCTCGCCAGGTTTCCTGCTCATAAAAAAGGCTCGTCGTGATCAGTAACTTCTCACGTCAGTGAGAAGTCGGTGCTTCGAGAATTGAGCGCCTACGGTTGAGGTCCAATCCACGAGGGCGGAAGACTACAGGATGGATGCATCCACCTGTCCAAGGAGACACCGTGTACGCAGGTCTACATAAACCATTCGCGTATTG
>Ga0315308_1000107_pt1 | contig 42007 bp, 40 predicted proteins | sample TDP3_MG_FD_203078 | JGI IMG/M metagenome (GOLD analysis project Ga0315308, IMG submission 203078) | Freshwater sediment microbial communities from Lake Towuti, South Sulawesi, Indonesia - TDP3 | ecosystem: Environmental > Aquatic > Freshwater > Lake > Sediment | place: Indonesia: South Sulawesi...
GCTTAAGAGTCCACGGAAGCGGAACGGCGGAGCGTACGGCTGGTGTCCAAGGCGATGGTTGAGGGACGCGTTCGATGTGGGGTTGTGGGCTACGGCCCCGCGTTAGGATGGGGAAAGACCCACGCGGAATGGATCAAGTCCACGGACGGCCTGGAGCTCACGGCCATATGCGACTCAGACCCGAAGCGGGTCGAGCTGGCGCAGCGGGACTTCCCCGGCGTGAAGGTCTTCAACGAGCTGGGCAGGATGCTTCGCGCCGACGTAGTCGACCTCACAACGATCGTGACGCCCCACAACACCCATGCGGCCTTAGCGCTCCAATGCCTAGAGGCCCGGAAGCACGCGATCGTGGAGAAACCCATGTGCCTCACCGCGGCGGAGGCGACGGCGATGATAGTCGCGGCGCGGAGGGCGGGCGTCACCCTCACGGTCTTCCATCAAAGGCGGCATGACGGCGACTTCCTGGCGCTCAAGGAACTTCTCGCGAAGGGCGTGATAGGCGAGGTCTTCCACGTGGAGGCCTTCCTCGGCGGCTACGGGCATCCCGGCTACTGGTGGCGTTCTGACAAGAAGGTCTCCGGCGGAGCCTTCTACGACTGGGGCGCCCACCTGCTCGACTGGCTCCTCCAGCTCGTGCCCGGACGCATCCTCGGCGTGAACGGCTACTTCCATAAACGCGTCTGGAAGGACGTCACGAACGAGGATGAGGTCGAGGCTACGCTCAGGTTTGAGTCCGGCGCCGTGGCGGACGTACAGGTCTCAAGCATCGCCCGGGCTGGGAAGCCCCGTTGGCGCATCCTAGGCACGGAGGGCGCGATCCTGGATGACTGGGGCGGCAAGCTCCAAGTCACCACGGGGCTGAAGGGCTACGAGGCGAAGCTGGAGGTCAGGTATAAGGAATCAGACTGGCCCGCGTACTACAGGAACATCGCCGCCCATCTACTCAGGGGCGCCGAGCTGGAGGTCAAGCCTGAGGAGGCGAGGCGCGTCGTAGCCGTCATGGAGGCCGCGGAGAAGTCCCACCTGAGCGGCAGGACCGAGCCCGTCCCCTATGAGTAATGCCCCCTCATCGCCTCGGCTCAAGCATGGAAGAGGTGCGAAGAGGATGCGTTTCAAGGAAGACTGGGAGGAGGCCAAGGAGCGGCTGAAGGCCTGGTGGAACGATGAGGCGATGGACCGCCCTGTGCTTCAGGTTACGGCGCCCGTCAGGGGCTTGACGAGCCCCGCGGGCTGGGACGGCTGGAGCTTCATGCGTTACCCCGACGATCCCTCCATCGGGATCAGGGGCTTCCTCCGCAGCTGCGAGGAGACCTTCTACGGAGGCGAGGCCTACCCGAACCTGCACGTGAACCTAGGCCCGGGCGTCATGGCCACCTACGTGGGCGCCGAGCCCAAGTTCAACAGCGAAACCGTCTGGTTCGAGACCCCCACGCCCTGGGAGAGGCTTCCACGCCTGGAGTACGACGCGAAGAACCACTGGTGGAACTACACGCGGCAGCTTACGGCGGCGGCCCTCAAGGCGGCTGGCAGCGACGTGATCGTGGGCATGACGGACCTAGGCGGCATACTCGACGTAGCCTCCTCGCTCCGCGGGGCCCAGAACCTCATCCTCGACCTGTTCCGTAACGGCCGCAGGGTCGAGGACCTCTGCTGGCAGATCCTGGAGCTGTGGCATAGGTACTATGACGAGCTTAGCGCCCTCTTCGCAGCGAGGATGGAGGGCTCCTCGGCCTGGATGGGCATCTGGAGCCCCCGGCGCTGGTACCCGATCCAATGCGACTTCTCCGCGATGATCTCGCCCCGCCAGTTCGAGAAGTATGCGGTGCCCTTCCTCCGCGAGCAATGCCGAAGACTGGACCAGACGGTCTATCACTGGGATGGGCCGGGGCAGATAGCGCATCTCGACCATCTCCTAAGCATCGATGAGCTGACGGGCATCCAGTGGACGCCGGGAGCCGGCCAGCCGGGCGTGGAGTCCTCGAAGTGGTTCCCGCTCTACAGGCGGATACACGCGAAGGGCAAACGCCTGGTGCTGCTCGGCGCCGAACGGAAGAGCGTCCCCTTCCTCCTCAAGGAACTCTCGCCCCGAGGGCTACTGATCCGAACAAGCTGCGTCACGGAGGAAGAGGCCAGAATGCTGCTGAAAAACGCCGAGAAGGCCGCTTAACGCCGCTTGAGCATGCCCCTCGTCAAGCACAGAAGGGCGGCTGGGGCCTAGTGCGGACGGCTGCGCTTTCCGCTCATTGGTAGAGTTCGATCCATATGCCGTTGGGGTCTTTGAGGAAGGCCAGGTGGCGTTGAGGCGGCTCGAGCGCCACCTCAACGCCCTTAGCGCGGAGCTCTTCGAACGCCTTCTTCGCGTCGTCCACCTTGAAGGCCAGGTGGTCTAGGCCCTCTCCGGGCGTGTAGGGCGTGGCGTAGGGGCTGTCCGGCTCGTAGTGGTTCAGCTCCAGCATCTGCTCCGAGCCGGGGCTTTGGAGCGCCGCGACCTCGCCCTTCGTCGTCGGAATCCTGCTCCTGGCAACCAGCCTCATGCCCATTACCTCGGTGTAGAACCTGACGGACTCATCCATGTCCTTGACGCGGACCCCCGTGTAACCGAACCTCATCAGCCCCCCTCGTCGGGCTTCCAGCGTTATGCCGGCTAATAGCACTTGCCCCACATGGCGTCCACTGGCTGGAAGCCCTTTAAGCCTCCTCGCAGGGATTCCTGCTGGAAGATGCCTCTAGGCAGGTATGGGATCAGGCCTGGTTCTCGACGGGGCCGTAGGCTCTAGGCTCTCAGCGGGGGGCTTGAATATGCGATGCACGGGTTGCGGCGAGTGCTGTAGGGAGACGGAGATGCTGCTCTCTAACGCCGATGTTGAGAGGCTTAGGAGGCTGGGCTACCCGCGGGAGCGGTTCGCGGTCAGGGGCCCCGACGGCCTGGTGAGGCTGAGGAACCAAGCTGGCTGGTGCGTCTTCTACGACCGCGAGGCCGCGAGATGCCGGGTCTACGAGCATAGGCCCGTGGGCTGCTCCACGTATCCCGTCATCTTCTCGACGGAGGAGGGCATCGTCGTGGACGGGCTCTGCCCGGAACGCGGGAGCGTCTCGCGGGAAGAGCTTGAGGCAAAGGGCAGGATCGTGCTTAGGCATGTGGCGACGATCCTCAGGGAAGCCCGGGGCTGAGCGCCACTCCGACGGGCGAAGGCTCAGCGCGTATGGCGGAAAGGCTCCTCGCGTAGGCTCTGATGGAACGCACGCGGGGAAGGAAACCCATATAGGCGACTAGTTGCTAAGAGGAGCGCGTCTCCTGAGACGTCTTGAGAGACAAGAAGCACTAGGAGTCGGAAAGGGAGGTTAGAAGCACCATGACGGAAAGACCTGCGAACGCGATCTACGTCGGGATGAAACCGGTGATGAACTACGTCGTCGCCTGCATGTCGCTCTTCAACGCCGGCATGCCTGAGATCCAAGTGATGGCGCGAGGCATGGCCATAACGAAGGCCGTGGATACTGTCGAGGTGATCCGCCGCAGCTTCATCAAGGACCTCACCATAAAGGCCATCAACATAGGCACCGAGCAGCTCACCAGCCAAGACGGCCGCACTAACAACGTCTCGACGATGCAGATCGTCCTAAGCAGACCCCAACCTGCGTAGAAACGGACAAGCCCAGAAGCCAGATCCGTCCAGCATTCCTCAAGGCCCAGGGCACAGAAGCCCTCGGCCAGCCTTTCTCTAAGCCCATCTATAGGCAGAGGAAACCCTGTCAAACCGAGCCTCCCGGCGATAGGCTTCTTGGGATCGCGGCCTCTCTGGCGACGTGAAGCCGCCTCAGAACGTGACGAAGGAGGTGCGAAGCCGCCCTCTAGGCCTAATAAGCCTGCGGGGAAGCGTCACTCTAGACCTTGCAGGTCGGCATGGCGACGGGCATGCATGGGGCTGTGGTCTTCGGCAGCCCGTCAGGCTTGTGAGCCCACTAGGTTGAGGCATGCTTGATGGACGGAAGGTTTAAGGGCGGGAGGGCTTCCCTATCAGCCCGGGCAGCACTGGTGGGGATCGTAGAGCGCCTCGCCCCTGGCCTCATCAGGCTCTTCTTCAGGCTGGAGAGGTTCTTTCCACGGTTCATCAGGTTCCTCCTGACGCGGAGGCTCAGGGAGTACAAGGAGAGGGGGGTGATCGTTGACTACAAGGTGAAGGCTGAGAGAATCGACAGGTTTCACTACAGGTTCGAGGTGGAGCTTTTCCTGAAAACCAGCAAAGGGAGGTGAGAGCGTTGGCTGAGGAGAAGAAGGGCCGCGTCCGGATCACCATGGAGATAGAGGTGAACGAGGTCCTGATGGACCTGGCCAGGGAGAGCATGGAGAAGATGCCTGAGATGTGGGCCCGCTTTAGGAAGAAAGAACAAGAGCAGAGATAAGCCACAGAAGCCGCGCGTTGCCCAAGAACCACCCCGATCAGCCGCAGGCAGGCTCAGGCGCTCAGCAGGCCATCTCCCAGCGGGCAGGCGCAGAGCCCTCTACGCCCCCCAATATCCGGGGGTTGCCTGATGAGTTCGAGGAGGCCCATGTAAGGTTCATGCGAAAGACTTATAGATTGCGCTAAATTCATACCAGAGTAGCCCCCGGGTATTCTCGGGGGAGGGAATCAACATGAAAAGAGGAGGAAAAAGGCGGCGATGGCTTCTGGGGGCTAGGAAACTGATGTGGGTAACCTTGGCGGTCCTAGTTCTGATGGTCGCTTCATGGGTCGCTTTTGCCCAACCTGAGTCCGGCTCTCAGCAACCTGAGATTCGTAGTACAGGAAATCTTCTGACGGGTGACGAGATGCGTAACCCCGATATTGCTCTGAAATACGGTATTAACGGGTATCTTGAGGTCGGTCTGGCACCGGGTTCTTCCAAGTCGTTGGCTGTCACGAGAGGAGGGGAGGCGACCATAACGATCTTGCTTCATTTCGTCTCGTACACTGCTAACCTTACTGAGGTACAAGTCAAGGCGGACCCTAAGGGCGGCCTAGGCCTGGGGTCTGGGCGATACTACAGTGTCAAGGATGAGAGAGGGAATATCATTGGAACAGGAATAGTCAACATCAACGACCTTGTAAGCTATAACCCAAGCGGGGTTGTCACAATTAGAGCTGGTCAGAGTCTACCAGTTACCGTGACGGTCCGCATCCCTGCAGATTTTCCAGACCTGGAGATTCCATCGTTCCGATTGGATGCACTAGGAATACTGCCCCGACCAGATGTCGGAGATGTTGCACTGATCGATCAACTCGGGGTGACGGTGTATGTACAGGCATAAGGATGAAGCCCTTCTCATAATAGTCGTGTTCGCCGCAACACTCGTCTTTGCACCGCGAATGGTCATAGCGAACCCATATACGGGTGGCTATCTTCGCAGCAGCCCGCTCACTACAAGTAGAGCATAATGTGCCGTCTATTTTGGCGAGACGACTCCTAGCCAGATTCCAGGCAACAAATGGTTAGCAAGCGTCCTCAGTGTAGCTGGCGGCTACGGAACCTCACCCTCTGGATGGATCTATCAAAACGGTCTTATTCTTTTCAACGATAGCAGCGTCTATTGGGCGCCTCAGGCATGGTACGGCGCCAGCCAGCGATTCGCGGCCTGGGGATTCGCAGGTCTAGGCAGCTACGCCCGTTTCTACGAAAGGATAGAGTGGCAAAACTGGTTGATTGTCTATAAAGTGTGGGTATACGCGACTAGCTCGAGCCTTCAGAACGATAGGCCGGATGCATTTGGGACGTGGAATCATACGGCGAGCGATAACAACTTCATAGTCGGAAGGCAGCAACAGACTGGTGTGTGGGTCAAGCATTTCCAATTCGGGATCGAGAGCAACATAGCGATAACGGAGACTAACTGGAGGGTAAGGAACATTAACCCCTCCTACTATGATGGAGCTAACTGGCGCTATCTTCCCGGGCATGTAACCCTTGGCGGAGAGATTACGTGGATAGGCATTGACGTGTACCGTGTTGGTAATGAGACATATGCTGGCGTGAACACGTATTATACGCAGAATGATCAGGTTGGTTGGCAGTACACCGGCGTAACCATACCGGACGATACACAGCTCTGGAGCGGGAGCGGGATAGTAAGCGACATCGTCCGGCAGCCTTACCAATAGGTCAAAGCCGGGAAATGCGTAGTTACAACTCGGATAGCGAGGCCTCCTTTCTTTTTTCTCCACCACCGTACAGTAGGTTCGATCGCCACAGGGAGGAATCGTTCACCTCCATGAGCAATCCCTAGGTTTCTCTCTGACTAACTTCGGGACGCGAGAAACACCCGCCGGTCACCGCCTGCCAGTCAACACCCCACACCGCCCACATACTCACCAGAACCACCTGGGGTAAGGCTTATATCGTATCGCTGGGGCTTCTCGGGCTCGCGAAGAGGCTTGCGCATGGGTGAATCTGTTCTTCAACCCTAGGCCTTTCCTCGCTTCGAGCAGCCTCAGCTATTCTTCCATGAGCTTCTGGAAACACGCCTTGAGAAGAGCTGTCGCTGCGCAGACGAGCCCCAGAGAACGAGAAACGTTCCGGATAAGCGTTGCAGGAGGTGACAACCGTTGAAGATGCGGCTTAGCCATGAGAGCAACGTGCTGAACATCTCGAAGGAGGGCATGAGTCTGCCCGCTCGGGTGAGGGTCTACGATTGCACGCTGCGTGACGGCGAGCAGACCCCGGGCGTCGCTCTAAGCCTGAAGGAGAAGCTGAACATCGCCGCGCAGCTGAGCAAGCTCGGCGTGGACATCATCGAAGCCGGAACCCCAGTGAACTCCGCGGACGAGATGGAGGCAGTAAAGGCCGTTGCGAAGGCAACCGAGGAGACGAAGGTCTCGGCGCTCGCAAGGGTGCTGAGGAGGGACATAGACGCCTGCATCGACTGCGACGTGGACATGGTTCATACGTTCGTCTCCACCTCGGAGCTTCACCTACGGTACCAGATGGAGAAGACGCAGGACGAGATACTCCGCATGGCCGTGGACGCCGTGGAGTACGTGAAAGCTCACGGCCTGGAATGCCTCTTCTCCACCATGGACGCCACGCGGACCGAGCGCAGCTACCTGATCCGGGTCTTGAAGGCCGCAGAGGAGGCGGGCGCGGATGTCGTGAACGTCCCCGACACCGTGGGCGTGATGATCCCGAGCTCCATGCGGGGCTTGATCCAACGCGTCAGGCCAGAGATCCACGTCGGCCTAGACGTGCACTGCCATAACGACTACGGCCTCGCGGTCGCGAACACGCTGGCAGGCGTCGAAGCCGGGGCGGACGGCGTCCAGGTCACAGTTAACGGCATAGGCGAACGGGCGGGCAACGCCGCCCTAGAGCCTACGGTCGCGGGGCTCCTAACGATCTACGGCGTAGACGTGGGCGTCGAGCCCCGGTACCTGACAGAGACCTCGCTTCTCGTGGAGCGGTACACGGGCGTCTCACCGTCGCCCTGCACGCCCATCATTGGGAGACATGCCTTCGCGCATGAAAGCGGCATCCACGTGCACCCGGTGCTGAGGAACGCGTCCACCTTCGAGCCCCTGATCCCGGAGGACGTAGGCCAGAAGAGGCGTCTCGTGATCGGCAAAAAGACGGGGAAGCACTCCGTTCGGGCAGCGCTAGAGGAGCTAGGCGTCAAAGATGTCGCTGAGGAGGAAGTGATCAAGATCACGGAACGAGTCAAGGGCTTAGCGTCAAGGAACAAGCTCGTCAGCGACGTGGACCTGATCGCGATCGCGGAGGACATAGTGGGCGCCAGGCTCTACGAGCCCCGCGTGAAGCTGGAGGAGCTCGTCGTCACGACGGGAGTGAACGTGACGCCTTCGGCGACGATCAAGCTGAGGATCGACGGCTCCGAACGAATAGGCCAGGGCATAGGCGTGGGCCCCGTGGACGCGGCCGCGAACGCCATCGAGGAGGTCGTAGGGCCGATCGCGAACCTGAAGCTTAGGGAGTTCAACCTCCGGGCGCTCACAGGCGGCACAAACTCACTAGCCTCGGTCACGATGACCGTGGAGGACGCCCAGAGGAACACATTCGAGGCCGGCGCTGTTCACGGGGACATCGTCATAGCGTCCGTGAACGCCCTCATCAACGCCCTGAACAAGGCCATGCATCGCCGGGAAACCGACGAGGCTCAGCGAAGGACCTAGCCTCCACCCCTTCCTCTCCTTCCCCGCAGTTATTGAAGAACCCGGGCTCCTTGAGGCCTAGGAGTATGGCAGCGAGGACACCAATGCGCGTGCGGATTTGCGTTCCCGTGCAAGATGCTCTTCAGGGGCCTCTTAACGCGTAGGCGCCTGCGCGACAAGACGGCTGGTTTCCTTCCGGGACCCCTTAGCGTTCGTTTGAGAGAAGCTCCTCCGGGAGCCTGTCGAGGTACGCGAGGAGGCGGCGGTGCCATTTCTCCAGCATCTCTCGGACGAGCGCCTTAACCGTCTCAGGCGGGACCGCCTGGTAACGGTAGATGTAGCCTCCGCGTCCGATGAGGCTCTCCTGCCTCGTGGCGAGGCCCTTGCTGACAAGGTCCTGCAGCAGCCGTTGGGCGGTTGGCCTGCTCCTGTGGAGGAGCCCGGCCATCTCCTTAGCCGTGACGCTCTGCTGCTTCGCGAGAAGAAGATAGGCCTCCAGCTCAGCGGCCCTAAGCCCCAAGGCGCACCGCATGACATCCGCGGCCGTAAGCTTCGCCTTGGCGAGGAGAGAAGGCATCTCCTTAAGTGACAAGGCGTCCTCACGCTCCGCTTGCTCGAAGCTGTTGAGCAGCTATAAAAGACCTTTTAAACCGCGGCTGGACGCGGATTCCACGCGGACATAGGCACAGAGGAGGCGAAGGATGGATGGCGGATGTCACCGTCACGGTTACGGACGCGACCTTCGACAAGGTGATCCAGAGCTCGGAGGCCGTGGTCGTCGATTGCTGGGCGCCCTGGTGCGCCCCCTGTCGCATGCTCGCGCCCATCGTGGAGGAGCTGGCCCAGGCCTACGCGGGGAAGGTCACTTTTGGAAAGCTGAACACGGACGATAACCCGGCGACGGCGGACCGCTTCGGCATCATGAGCATTCCCACGCTGCTCTTCTTCAAAAAGGAGAAGCTGATCGACACCGCGGTCGGAGTCGTGCCCAAGGCCTACCTCGAGGCCAAGGTCAAGAAGCTCCTATAGGCGAGATCGGCGCAGACCGAGCCCCGATACATGGGATTCCCGCTCGATACCTGGGTGTCAGGCTGTACCTCAGGCTACGACGCGGTCAGCGTCACCTCCGCTCGTAAGGAACCTTGACTGAGCTGTCACCTTCTTGTCAGCTCGCATTTATAAGCTCCTTCCGAGCAAGCGTTAGGCTCCGGAGGAAGAGACAGGGCTGAGGGACAGGTCGCTTGCAGGCTCTTCCCTGGGGCTGAAGGCTTGAAACCGGTTATCCAGCCGCCGCACAGGAGAGCTGCGAGAGCCCTGCGTTTCACGATCCTAGGCCTAGAGCTCGCCCTGGTGCTGCTCTCCATCCTCAGCGCGTACACGCTATACCAGGCCTTCAGCGCCTCGATCCAAAGCGGCGCAGAGGGAATCTTCGGCATGGAGCAGGGCGTCGACCCTGAGACCGGCGACGTGCTGCTGACCTTCAAGGGCCAGCCGAGGAACACGGGGTTCCTTCCCGTCACCTTCGGAGCCCGGGCGAGAGCCCTGACCCTGGCGAATGAGACGGTGGCCGAAGGCGAGGATTCGACGGTCGTGCCCGCGGGCGGAAGCGGCGCGTTCACGATCACGCTTAGGCTTCCAAGAGAGCTGGTGGAGCAGGGCCGTGGGGCTATGGAGATCGAGATCCACATCAGAACCCTGATGGACCTCACGGGGTTCTCGATCAAGCTGCGTATCCAAAGTGGAGGATAGAGGCCATGCATAGAAGGACGAGGGGGATTCTGGCCGCCGCTTTCTTCATCATCTTCTTCGTTGCCCTGCCGAGGGTTGCGCTATCGATGCTGCCCGCTGAGTTCTCCATGATGCTCGGCATGACCGGCTTCGACCTAGAGGGCCTGGTCCTAAGCCTCACCTTTCCCGGCGTGCTGTTAGCGGCTCTGGCCTTGGCAGGAGGCTTCGCCTCAGCCCGATCCCCGGTAAGCCTCGCTGTATCTATCGTATCGCAGCTGGTCTGGTTCTACCTGCTGCTCTTCGTCATAACCCTAGGGCGGCCCATGAGCTTCGGCCAGGCAGAGATCACCGGAGGCGGAGGCCCTGCCGCCATAACTTTCATCCTCGACATGCGTTTCTTCGTAGCCATATCAGCCGTGATCCTCGGCTTGAAGATGGCGAAGACAAGCCTCGACTTCCTCTCGACAAGACGACTGCCGCCGCCTGAGCCAAGCCGTGAGACTCCTCCAGCCCAGGCGCCCGAGACCACGCAGCCCGACGTGCCCCCGTCAACGGCGAAGGCCTAGCCGCAAGCTACGCCCGCGCGGAAACCAAGCCACAGGTCCTGATCGTGGCAGTTCCGTCGTTTAGGAAACGCTTTAGTTCCCTCCGCGTAAGAGGGGCCTTCGTTTCAAGGTGGGAGAATGGGTCGTATCGAGTTCGGTTGGGCTCTGCCTACCTTCGCCGGTTCCCGGGACTCGCATATAGATGACCCCTGCTATGAGGAGTTAGACTGGGACCTGACGCGTGACACCGCCGTGCTCTGCGAGGAGCTGGGCTTCGACTCCGCCTGGGTGGCCGACCACCTGATCCTCGGCAGGGACGGCGAGATCCTCGAAGCCTGGACGGTGATGACCGCCCTAGCCGCGGCGACGCGGAGGCTGAGGATCGGCTCCCTGGTGCTCTGCGAAGCCCATAGGAACCCGGCCTTAGCCGCGAAGATGGCCGCCACACTGGACGTGATCTCGAAGGGACGGCTGGACTACGGCCTAGGCGCCGGATGGCATAAGGCCGAGATGCAGGCCTACGGGCTGCCGTGGAACGAGAAGCCCGCCGTGAGGACCGCACGGATGGTTGAGTGCATCAAGATCGCGAAGCTCCTCTGGACGGAGCCGAAGCCCAGCTTCCAGGGCCGCTACCACGAGGTCAAGGACGCGATCTGCGACCCCAAGCCCGTCCAGAGGCCTCATCCGCCCATCTGGGTCGGAGCCTGGGGCGAAAAGCTGATGCTGAGAGCGGTCGCACGTCACGCGGATGGCTGGAACGCCGGGGGACCCGTAGATGTCTTCCAGCACAAGCTGGAGGTCCTAAAGCAGCACTGCAAGGACGTGGGCCGCGACCCCGGGAGCATCAAGGTCTCATGGGACGGCCACATCCTCGTCGCGCCGACAAAGGACGCCTTGAGAAGACAAATCGAGAGGATCAAGCTCCTAAGCCCCCAATATCCCTTGGAGACGGAGATCGCCGAGCGCCCTATGCCGGAGATGACGGCGAAGCACGACTTCCTGAAGAGCAACCTTGTAGGAACGCCTGACCACGTCATCAGGAGAATCCAGGAGTACGTGGACATCGGCGTAACGCACTTCATGCTGTGGTTCCTAGACTTCCCGTCGAGGAAGGGCATAGAGCTCTTCGCCAAGGAAGTCATGCCCTCCTTCAAATAGGCCGTGAGGGAAACCCGTCGGGAACTATCCTCGCATGTTCATCGCTCTTTTCACGGATTGTAAGGTCGAACTATATGCCAAGGGGATCTAGCCACCGAGATACTCATAGCCTTGACGACCTTGAACACGGTGAGATACAGGTGCCAGTCCTCTTGGCGTTCTCGTGAACCATGAAGATTGCCCAGCCTCAGGTCTCCGAACGCTCTAGACTAGAGCCCCCGTTGCTCTCCGCTCTTCTTCTTGCGAGCGTCATAAGTTTTATATGAGGAATATCGGTATTCGAACATGACCAATATGGTCGCGATAAAGATGAGGTTTGCACTAGATGTAGGAGACGCTTATTCCGTAGAACATATGAGGCTTTCGAAACAACTGGGTTGCGCCGAAGTTATCGGCTACGGGCCCCGCCCAGCCCACGGATCCGAGGTCTGGGACTTCGGCGAACTGGTCAGGATGAAGAGGCGCGTCGAAGACTTCGGCCTTAGGCTGGACGTATTCGAGGATGGCCCCCCGACAGACAAGATGATGTTCGGCTTACCGGGTCGAGATGAGCAGTTGGAGCACTTCTGCAAGTCGCTAGAGAACCTAGGTGCCGCAGGCATACGTGTGATAATGGCACAACACTGGCCACCGTATCATGTAGGTACAACATCCGACTCCATGCCGACGAGGGGCGGCGCCACATCACGGGCGTTCGACTACGAGCTTGTTAAGAACGCGCCGCTAACTGAGTATGGCATGGTTACCGAGGAGCAGAGGTGGGCTAACCTTACCTACTTCCTGAAAGGGGTTCTCCCCGCCGCCGAGCAGACTGGGGTTCGAATAGCCTTCCATCCAGACGACCCGCCTATCTCCCCGATACGAGGGTTTGCCAGGATCCTCAGGAGCGTCGAGGCCTTCGACCGCCTCCTCGATATTGTGCCCAGCGAGAACATTGGGCTGCTCTTCTGCCAGGGATGCTTCGCCGAGATGGGCGCCGACATACCGGCGTCGATACGCCACTTCGGCAGGAGGCGGAAGATCTTCTTCGCGCACTTCAGGGACATCGTAGGTACGGTGCCAAGGTTCCAGGAGGTCTTCCATGACGATGGGAAGACTGACATGTTGGCCGCGATGCAGGCCTACTATGAGGTCGGCTTCGAAGGGCCCATGAGGCCCGACCACGGTATCGCTGTGGAAGGCGATGCCAGCGGGAGACTGAGCAAGATCATGGCGATCGGCTACATGAGGGGCCTCGCGGAATGCGTTGAGAAGCACATGAAGAACGCATAGGACTTCTTCGGCCGTGCTCTTGCGGCGCCGCTCGCGCTTTGAAGGAGCGCACATGTTCCTTTCACCTGCCCGGGCCTCGCTTCCTCCATCATTCGCCCCACCTCCTAACTAGCGCGGTTGAGACTCCAGACCACAGCTATTCCCGAAAAGGGGGTCGTATTCCTCCTAACGCGCAGAGGTTTAGCGCAGTAACCACAGCCAAAGCCGGGGGCTCAGCCGACTCGATGGAGCTTCTCAATGATCCTTGGCTGAAGACGCACGATCATCATAAAGCCTGATGCGGTCTACCCAGACCTCGGCCCCTTCACGGACAGCGAGACGTTATGCATGCTCTCGGAGGCGCTCGATGGTAAAATCGCCGTCACTGAAGCCTACCAACTCCGTCGAGCAAGCGAGGAACGAGCGGACGGCCAAGGGAGCCGTTAAAGACCTCGGCTTGCTAGCCTTTGCGCAACTAGTCTCGGCGGACGCCGTTCTCTGCAGCCTCGTAGGCTCGATCCGGGGAAGACCCCACACATAGATCTCGGCGAGAAGGTCTTTGGAGCCTACGAAAGACGCCATGTCGAAGTGGCAGAAGCCGCGGCAGGGAATTGGTTTTCGTTCCAGGCAGAGGACATGTGCGGCGCTAGACGGTCGTGAAACGAGCCTTGGAGATTCGCAGCGACCCTTTCAGCTCAACGGCCTTGGCTGCATCAGGTAGATCATCACCTGGGCTAGGCCCACGGTGGCCACGGTTATCACGGCGCCTATCTTAAGCCATTCCATGAGGCTGATCGAGTTCTTTCCTCGTTTCTCTAGGAGGCCTAGGGCGACGACGTTGGCCGTGGAGCCTACCATGGTAAGGTTACCGCCGAAGGAGCCGGCGAAGAGTATCGTCCACCAGAGCGGATAGACGTTTACACCCATATCCCGGATCCTGAAGACGATCGGTATCAGGGCCGCGATGAGCGGCACGTTATCGATCGTCCCGGAGAGCAGCATCACAGGCCAGGTCAGGAGCGTAAGGAGCACCATGCTGCTTCCTGCGGAGAACTCGACCACTCTCTCCGCGATCAGCTCGGTGACGCCCGTCTGCTGAAGCGTCGCCGCCTTCGCGAAGAGGAACATGAAGAAGAGCAATGTCCACCAGTCCACGCCGCCCTCGACAAGCTGCCGGGCATTATCCTTCTCAAAGATGAGCGTCAGGGCTGCGCCCAAGAACGGTATGGCCAAGAGCAGCACGTTCTTCGGCAGCTCCAGCGAGAGCTCAAGCCTGTGATGCAAGGCCACAAGCAGTAGCACGCCGATGAAGACGGCGGTTACGTGCTTCAGCTTCCCCCTGTCTTGGCTCGGGAAGCCTCCGTTGACCACGAAGGGATCTCCATCCTTGAGGGCGGACCTCATCTTCGCCTCGTCCTCTCGCAGCTCTCCTCGAAACAGGTAGAAGACTAAGGGCATGGCCGCGGCTAGGGCGAGGGCCGAGACCGGGGTGGCCCATCGGAGGAAGTCCTCGAAGCTGAGGAGGGCTTTGAACGCGATCAGGACGCCTATCGGGTTTCCGAGCACCGTGGCGGCGCTTCCGATGTTGATCGCGAACACGGTAGAGATCAAGTAAGGCTTCGCGTTGATCCGCCAGGTCTCGCAGAGGTCAAGTATCATGACGCCCAGGAGAAGTATGGCGGTCACCTCGTCTATGAGGGCCGCGGCTAAGGCTCCTAGGGCCATGAAGCCGACGACGAGCCTCCTAGGCCGGCAGCCGGTCCGCTTCACCAGTTGGCAGGTCAAGTAGCGGAAGAGCCCCGTATGCTCCACGGATTCGACGATGATCATCATCGAGACGAGGAAGACGACCACGTCGACGCTCATGTAGTCGATCATCAGGTTCAGGCTCAGGATGCCCAGGAGGAGCAGGACGCCGACGCCGCCGATCGCGAAGGCGAGGCGGAAACGCCAGTAGAGCAGGGTGCCCGCCACGGTGGCGGCGAAGACGAGGACCGAGACCATCTGATCGGCCGTGGAGCCCGCGGCTTGGAAGACCGCGCCCACAGCAGCCAGGGCGGCGGCGAAGTAGAGCGCGTTAACATGCTTGATTCTGGTTACGCTCGCGTGGACGTGCTCCAGCTTTGCGCCGACCTTGACCATCGACCTCAGCCCTTTCCATACGTCAAAGCTGCCGCTGACACCCTCCGCATGATGGCGAAGCCCACCGCGAGGGCTGGAACGGGCTTATGGAAGATGAAACTTGGTACCACGCTCGATCATACCTAACGCTATACGCCCAAGGACAGCCTCAGGTGACCTTGATCGCTGAGGCATTCGGACTTGTCAATGGAGCTGAGGCGCTCTCCCGTTTTCTAGGTCAGCTTGCCTATCAGCGGGACCATGCAGAGCATTCCCCCTCAGGCATTCGCGCGGAGCTCGGCGTTCTGAAGGGCGATCCTACAGGGAGAACGCCACGCGTGCACTCTCCACCTTGGTCTGGAGGGTGATAGCAGCCTCGACCGCCATGCTCAGGTTCTGCTCGTCCACGTTGACCTCGGGGCTTGATCCCATGGGGACCTTCAGATGGAGGCGCCCTCAGCGCCTCAGGTCATAGATGTCACGCCGATGCTTTCCTCGCTCGCTGTATGGCTACCGTAAGGCGTTCGTGTTCACCCCGTTAAAGGCCCCTGTTCTCCTTGTCTCAACGGAGTAACCCTCCATCTGACAGCGATGCCCTTTCCTCGATGACCGTGCTCTGCCAGAGCCCGAGAAGCCTTAATAGAGCGGCTTCAAGCGCGTACTCCGCCCATGAGCCTGCTGACTGATGCGCTCATTCTCGGAGCCTCGTTGATAATCCTCGACCAAGCGAGCGACTTTGGATCAGGAACACCGTGAAGGCCGCGGAAGCGATGTCGCTCACGACGGCCACCTCTCCCGCAAGGTGCCGCGAGCCGGGCCTATCCCTAGGAGGCACCGTGGGAGGCAACTACACGAATGTAGCGCTATACTCAGCGTGGCCTTTTCTCTTCTCGCCGCTTCGGATCAACTTGCTCACAGTCACAGAGCTAGCCATCTTCTCCTTGATCAGCAACCTTCTTCTCTGGTACCTTCTCGCTTTCGGCGGGCTTAGCCTTGCGGGATACGGGCGTCTTAGCGCCAAGGCTTAAGAAGCACCGATGTCAGCGACCGTCAGCGTGCGCGGAGGACGAGGACGTGGTTGAGCCTGTCTCCACGATGGAGCCCGTGCTGAGGGCGATCGTGAGCATCAGCATCCTCGTCTTCGCGGCGAAGGTGCTGGGCGAGTTCTGCAACGCCCTCAGGATACCGGCCGTGCTGGGCGAGCTCTTCGCCGGCATCGTCTTCGGCCCCTACGTGCTGGGCACCGCCGTGGTCGTCTTCGGCGAGCCCCTCGTCGTCCTGAACGAGATCGTGAGCGCCTTCGCCCAGGTCGGGGCGATCGTCGTCCTCTTCGCCGCCGGCCTAGAGATGACCTTCACCGAGTTCCGTAAGACCGGCCCACGGGCCTTCCTCGTCGCCTCCGCGGGGGCCTTCTTGCCCTTCGTCCTCGGCTACGAGCTGTACACGCTTCTGGGCTACTCCCCTCAGGCAGCCATGGTCATCGGCGCCGCGTTGACCGCGACGAGCATCGCCATGTCCGCCCGAGCCCTGGAACAGATGGGAAAACTCGACACCGAGGAGGCGAAGATCTTGGTGAACGCCGCCGTGATCGATGACGTGCTCGGCCTCGCGGCCTTAGCCGTGGTCAACTCCATCATCCAAGCAGATAGGCCGCCGTCCGCGCTCGGGGTGCTAGGCCTCCTCCTCGGAGCCCTGCTGATATGGCTTGCGCTCACTGCGTTCGGCGTCTTCGTCATACCGCGCTTCATCAGCCGCGCCACGGCGATGAGGATCGAGGGTGGGGTTGAAGCGGCAGGCATCGCCTCGGCCTTCATCCTCTCGGCTATCTCCGCCGGACTGGGGCTCTCGCCCATCGTCGGCGCCTTCTCCGCCGGCATGGCCATAGCGGGCTCGAAGGCGATCATCCGCGTCAAGGAGTTCACACGGAACCTGAACATGATCTTCAGCCCCATCTTCTTCTCCGTCATAGGAGCCCAGGTGAACCCCGCGGACTTCACCCTGGAAACGGCCGTCGGCCTCGCAGCCTTGACGGCGGTCGCCATCGCCGGCAAGCTCCTGGGAGCCGGCCTCCCATCCTACGGCTTCTTCAAAGACGGCAAGCGAAGCCTCATCGTGGGCTTCGGCATGGTGCCCCGAGGCGAAGTAGGCCTCATCATCGCAGGCCTGGGGATAAGCTCCGGCGTCATCTCCGGCAGCCTCTACCTGGAACTCGTAGGCATGGTCATCCTGACCACCATCCTCGCGCCCATACTCCTCGCCCGCATATACGGCGCAGAGGAGACCCCTGCACAGAGGGCACAGCCTCTGCCCTAGGCCAAAGCCGCTTCAGCAGCCTCGGCCCTGAGCCGTCAGCTGACCCCGCTGCTTCCAAGGACCACAAGCAGATTGCCGATCGGCTTGGCAGCCCGGAGCCATGTCGGCCTTTGAGGCTCGGTCTACTAAGGAGGACCTGTCTCCGCGGGTCCAGTTGAGCGGTCTAGGAAAGAGGAGTTAAATCCGGGCGTCCAGATAGCCTTCCTCCATGGCTCAAGACGAGGGCCCCTCGGGCTTTGACTCCGCGAGGGCAGAGCTCTTCGAGGCCCTGGGGCATCCCACCCGGGTCCGGATCCTAACTGCCCTTGGCGAGCAGCCGCTCGGCTTCTCCGAGCTCAAGCGGCGCGTGGGGATCGAGAGCAGCGGGCACATGAGCTTCCACCTGGGCAGGCTGGACGGTTTGGTGAAGACCGCCTCCAACGGAAGCTACACGTTGACCGACGATGGGAGGGAGGCCCTCAGGCTCATTTCGGCGATGGACCAGATGGGCGATCAACCATGCGCCGACATGGAAGCGAGGAGCCCTAGCAGGAGGAGGCAACGCCTGATCCTCGCCGGACTCCTGATCCTGCTCGCCGTCCTAGGACCCCTCGCAGCCTACGGGGCTTACTTCCTGCTTCAGGCTCCCGTGATCGTCGGCGTCGTAGACCATAAGAGCGTGGGGCATGGGCTTGAGGACGGGCTGCCCATAACCTGGTACACGGTCTCCATCCGGCTGGCCACGGACGATCCGGTGACGGGCCTGAGGGCCGGTGAAACCCTGGCGTACATCGTCGAGAAACAGGTCTACGATAGGCTGAACACCGGAGACCTAGTCAAGGGCATACCTCGAAGAGAGGCAGGCCCGAGACTGGAGCTACTTCAGGTCGTGAGCGGTTACATCCCGCCTAGCTAGAAAGCAAGAAAGCTTCTTCTCACGCGACACTTTCCATCAGGGGCGAGGCGGAGTGGAGCTGATTCTCTCAGCCTACCTCGGCTTTCGATCAAGGGAGGTTCCGAGTCCTCTATCAGGCTGCGGCTCCCAATCCTTCGTCACGCTGAGCTGGCCGCAGCTACTCTTTCATCGTCTCTTGGGCATAACTATCCGGTCGCTCTCGACCCTCGCCCCAGCTGTCTTGAGCCTCTCCCTGAGCTCGGCCAAGGCCCCTTCGATGCCCAGCCCATCTAGCACGACCCTGCCCGTCAGTAGGGCTGAGAGTACTAGCGGTGACCTGTACGCCTCCTCCTCAAGCTCTTCAAGCTTGAGGTTGAATACATTTACTATGATCCCGCCGCCCTTGACTGGCATGTCCCTGTATATGGCTAGGAGGTCGTAGTCGCTCATCAGGCTGTGGTCTCCCCTCGCCCTCGAACCGAAGAGTATCAGGGTGGCACCTACGCTAGAGGCCTCCTTCAGAACCTCCCCGAGTAGGGCCTCGGTCTCAGACCTCAGCCTCCTTAATCGCTCTACCGCACTCACCTAGGACGGCCTCCGCGACCTTGTAGGCCTCCTCAGCCTCCCCTACGCCGTAAGGGCTCATCCTCGCGTTCGGGTACCTAGCTTGCAGGTAATGGTCCTCCAGACGCCTGAGTTCACCCTCTGATGGGAGGTTCAAACTCGTCGAAGCCTTCGCCTCCGAGGCTTAACCTGGCTATTGAGTGGGTCATCAGGTGGACGCCGACCAAACCTATCAAGAGGCCTCTGAGCGAGAACTCAGCGGCCTGTTGAGAGTGGAAACAGCTCAGGGCGTAAAGCCCGTTTCTCAGGGCTAGTAGAGCCAGCTCCAGGTTCTCCGCCGCCTTACTCAGCCACCTTAAACCCTCGGCCCTGCCCATCTACGAGTTGACCGCCTGCAAACTCTCCTATCGGGACTCCCAATCTTTGTTTATAAACGTGACGGGCTGACTTGAAACCGTTACCGTTATAGGGCTAGGCCGTGCACCCTCAGCGACTTGGCATGATCATCGATATTCACACGCATATCTCGGAGTTCCGGAGAACCGCGGACATTAAGGAGGTAACGTACTCGACGAAGTTCAGGCCGCATGACCCGCCCGTGAGGTCTCCGCACAGTTGGGAGGAGCATTACGAGGCGGTGAAGGCCGTGGACAAGGCGGTGGTCTTCGGCATAGCCTTCGGCAAGCAGACGCCTAACGACCTCGTCGCCGAGTACGTGAAGACCGACCCTGGGAAGCTCGTGGGCTTCCTCTCCGTGGACCCCAACGACGCTGGCGCCCTGGAGGAGATGGACCGGGCTGTTACGCAGCTGGGCCTGAAGGGCGTGAAGCTCGGCCCCATGTATCAACGGTTCCATCCCTGCGACTGGAGAGCCCTCAGGGTCTACGCGAAGGCCCAGGACCTAGGCCTGCCCATCCTCTTTCACCAGGCCACGTCTCCCGGCCGCGAGGACCCCTTGGAGTTCGCGCATCCCCGGCTCTTGGAGAGGGTCGCCCTTGCCTTTCCAGACCTGCGGTTCGTGATCGCCCATATGGGTCACCCCTGGGAGCGGGACACGATCGTCCTCATCCGTAAGCAGCCGAACGTCTACGCGGATGTCTCCGCGCTCTTCTACAGGCCCTGGCAGTTCTATAACACGCTCGTCCTCTGCGACGAGTACGGGCAGCTGGAGAAGCTCTTCTTCGGCTCCGACTTCCCCGTGACGACACCCCAAGAGAGCATCGACCGGATCAGGCGGATCAACGCCCAGGTCGAGGATACCAACCTGCCCCGAGTGCCGCAGGAGGCCCTGGAGGCCCTCATAAACCGCGACTCGCTCAGCATCCTAGGCGTAAGGGCCTAGTCCAGGTGCGGCGCTACTCCAGCCCCTGACTAGGCGGCGGGATTCACGTGGGGCGCATACGCCTCCTCTGGAGGACCTTGAACGAGACGAGCTTCCCATCCCTGACGGACACGTCCATCGTGGAGCCACACCGCGGGCAGGCCACGGTACCATCATAGTTCCAGTGCGACGGATCATCCAAGTGGATGACTCTCTTGCACTCGGGGTCTAGGCAGATAACGTGCACCATTCCCTTCACGCCCGGAGGGCCGCCCTCTTCGAGCCAATCTATACGCTCGCATAACATGGCTAGATGAGGCTCGGGCTCTCCCGCGGTTAACGCTCGAACTGTAGGCTTTAACCCTTTCGAACCGGGAGGCTTTCGCCCCTCATGAAGAGGAGCTGCCCCGCACGATCAGGTCTGCTACCTCCGTGAGGTGGTGTTTCTCCAGCTCCATGATATCTAGGACCGTTCTCCTATCGTCGCCCGTGAGCATCTCGGCGAACGCGTAATAGAGCAGCAGGGTGTCCTTCTCCAGCCCCAGCGCGGCTGCGAGGGCGTCGAAGCTGTCTCGCAGGCTCTCAGCCCGCGTCTTCGCCTGCCTCAGCTGGTCTATCATCCTCTCCCCTCCGAGGGCCTGAAGATGCCTCCCAGCCTCGGGGACAGCCTCGCCGGGGAGACTCAGGAGCCTAGAATACATGAGGGCGTGGTCCCTCTCTTCATCGGCCAGCCTTTCAAACGGTACCTTCAGCTCCTTGAACGCCGCCGAGGCCGCGTCGTAGAACCGGCGGCGCCGTTCTCCACCTCGACCGCTAGCTGGAGTAGCTCGCCTCTGGAAAGCCGGGCGCCCATGAATCGTCGAGGCATATCAAGCCGGAGGCCCGTAATAGGATTGTAGTCCCGCGGGTACGCCATCAGGCCTAGGAGCCGAGAAGCCGGGCTGATGCCGGGGGAAGACCGGTATCAGGCTAAGGGCGACGTGTTCTCCTCGCGGTCGCCGCGGCGTAGACGCCTAGGACGATCACGAGCAGGCCGATGAGCGCCAGGAAGACGGGCAGGAAGAGGACGCCGCTTAGCATACCGGTCGTGATAAGGTAGAACAACAGGCCTAGCGCGATGAGAACCGAGCCTCCTATGAGCGGGCCCATCGCGTAGTGGAACCACGGATGGAACCCAGCCTCGTCCTTCCGCGCTCCTTCATACCGCTCCGGTCTCAGCGGAGCGGGAGCAACTGGCGTCGGGCCTCCTGGCGCCTTCAGAGGCTGACCGCAGCGGTTGCAGAAGCTCATCTCCTCACTAACCTCGGTTCCACAGCTTGGGCAGTAGGGCATCGGCCCTCAGCGCTCCATGAAGCCCTTAGGTCCCGGGCTTATTTAAGGGAGGCCTCGTGGCAAAGGCGCTGGTCGCCTACCGTAGCTCGTTCTCTAGGCCGCTGCGCATGGGCTCTTCAAGGGCCTGAGGCCGGGATTCGTTGGAAGAGCCTTCGGTCCTCAGCGATCGGCTCGGTGAACGGGAAGCTAGATATTCGGCTGTAGGCGTGATAGGCTGGGAGCCTTGAGCTAGGCGTGGTGGTCTCCGCGGGCTCTGCGCATGAGGCCTCTTACAGGCGGCTGGTCCTCTTCGTCACGACGCTGGGGGCCTTCATGACGCCTCTTGACGGGAGCATCGTGAGCGTCGCCCTGCCCACTATCGCCGCAGCGCTTCAGATGGGCTACGCCCAGGTGGTCTGGGTGCCCATCGCTTACCTGCTCTGCCTTGGGACCCTGCTCCTGACCTTTGGGAGGCTCTCGGACGTCAGGGGACGTAAGCTCTTCTTTGCCACGGGCTTCTCGATCTTCACCGTGGCCTCAGCCCTCTGCGGCCTCGCTCAGAGCGGGGAGCAACTGATCGTCTTCCGTGGGGCTCAAGGCGTCGGCGCAGCGATGGTCGGGGCCACCTCCGCCGCCATCGTCACGGACACGTTTCCCCCGAAGGAACGTGGAAAAGCGTTAGGCGTGAACACCATGGCCGTTTACACCGGCCTCTCAGTAGGCCCAACGCTCGGGGGCCTCTTGGTCCAAGCCTTAGGCTGGAGGTCCATCTTCTACGTGAACATCCCCATCGGCATCGCCGTCGTCTCCCTCGCGGCTATGAGGCTTCGCGACCCCGCCGTAGATAGGCCCCAGAACAGGGGCTTCGACCTCCCCGGCGCCGCCTCGTTCTCAGGGGGACTTTCGCTCGTTCTCCTAGCCCTGACGCTGGGCGGGGGCATCCGTTGGACAGACCCCCTCATCCTAGCCGCCCTACCGGGCGGCTTGGCGCTCCTGGCGCTTTTCCTCCTCGTCGAGCGGAGAGAGGGCAAGGAGGCCCTTCTGGACCTAGGCCTCTTCAGGGGGAACAGGCTCTTCGCGGCGGCAAACCTTGCGGCTCTCTTGAATTACACCTCGATCTCCGGGGTGACGTTCTTCATCTCCTTCTACCTTCAGCGCGTGATGGGCTACACGCCGGCTCAGGCGGGGCTGATGCTGATCTCGATGCCCGTCCCGATGGCCCTCCTCGCCCCCGTCAGTGGCTGGCTGTCAGACCGCTTTGGTTCACGGGCCTTCGCCTCGGTAGGGATGGCCCTCATCAGCGCAGCCCTCTTCCTTCTAAGCCAACTGGGCTTGGATTCACCGCTTCTGCACGTCGTGGCGGGCCTCTTCACGCTGGGCGTGGGCATGGGCCTCTTCTCCTCGCCTAACACCAGCTCAGTCATGGGCTCGGTGGAGAAGCCACGGCTGGGGGTAGCGTCTGGAACCCTGGCCACCATGAGGTTCATGGGCCAATCGCTCGGCCTAGCCATCATGGGCGCCGTCGCCGCCACCGTGGTTCCGCCCGAGGTGCTCGCAGCCATCTTCGGCGGAGGCGGCAAACCGGTCGCAGCGGAGGCCTTCATACAAGGCCTCAGCAGGGCCTTCCTCGTCGGAGCCGCAATATCCCTCGCCGGCACCCTCACATCCATGGTCAGAGGCAGGGAGAGAAAGCAGGCGTAGAGAGCCGCGGAGACCAACCTAGACTCGATCGTTCCTCCCTATGCTTTGAGGCTCAGCGTCTGCAGTATCAGCCTGTCCAGATCGAATATCCTTACCAGATGGTTGTCTGTGTCCGCGATGAACAGCCGTCCATCTTTATGAAGCTTCACGTCGCTGGGCTCATACAGCCCTAACGTGTCACACTCAGGATCATCGATCCTGCAAAGAGCCTTCGTCTTATCCATGCCAACCAGCGTGCTCACCTGCCTCTTCGAGAGGTCGATAAGGCGGATGGCGTGATTATACGTGTCCGCGACAAAGACGCTATCGCCTTGAGCGAACACGCCCAGAGGATGCTGGAGCCTCGCCTGCTCCAGCGGCCCATCCTCGTCACCGAAGATGAAGAGCCCCGCCCCAACGACCGTCTTCGCCATTCCGCTCCTTAGGTCTATGCGCCGAACCGCCGATGCCTCACTGTCGGCCACGTAGAGGCGATCGTCGTCCACGGATAAGCCACTCGGCTGGGCGAACTCGGCTGTAAGCCGATCGCCGTCAACTATGCCCTCGAACCCGGTTCCTGCGAGTAGGCTTACGGTTCCCGATTGAGTATCGTAGAGCCAGATCTGGTGGGTTCCCGCCATGGCCATGAAGACCGTCCCATCGCTGTACGCGAGGTCCCAGGGAGAACTCAGGGAGACCTCGGTCCCCCTTACGCCTGACCTGAGTGCGTGGCCATGTCGCCCCGTCCCCGCCAGGGTCTTCACCCTCCTAGCCCGGAGGTCGATCTCCCTTAAGGCGTGGTTCTCTGTATCCGCGACGTAGATCCTATCGTCCACCCAGAGCACGCCCTGAGGCCTGAAGAAAAGGGAATCCTCGAAACCACTATCCCGCAGCCCCTCTTCTCCTCCACCGATCTCCTCAGCGATCTTGCCGTCGATGTCGATAAGGAGGACCCTGTTATGGTTCGAGTCGCTTAACGCGAACGTAGCCCAATCGGGCGAGAAGGAGAGCTTCCCCGGGTAAGACAGCATCCACTCCGTCTTGACCTCTGGCCTCTCGATCTCTATCGGCGTTGCGAGCCCTCCCAGCTTGCCATGCCTCTCAAGGAGAGCCCCTATCACGGCGTCTATGGCCTCCCTCTGTCCCTCACCGGATCGATGATAGACGACGTCCCCCGCGGGGTCTATCATCACGACAGTAGGCCATCCGCTAACGCCATAGGCTTCCCACATCCTCCTGTCCCTATCGACAACCACAGCATGCTCTACACCGTATCTCTGGATAGCCTCGTCGATGTTAGCGGGATCATTCTCGTTATGGAACTTGGCCGAGTGGACGCCTATCACCACCACGGGCTTACCAGCGTATTTCCTCTCGATCCACTTCAGCTCCGGGATCATGTGTATGCAGTTAATGCAGCAGTACGTCCAGAAATCCAACACCACCACGTGGCCCTTAAGCATCCCCAGCGACAGAGGCTTAACCGTGTTCAACCAAACAGAATCGGCGGGAAACTCCTCAGGCTTTATCCCCACAACCCTACGCGTAAGGTCTTCAAACATATTCCCACATTCTGTTAGATAACGTAGACGCATGGGAACGTGTAGAGACCCGTTATATAACCCTTCCGTTCAGGTAGGTCACGTACCTTGGGCATTCCCTACTCTGGGCAGGTAGAGCCTCAACCCGCGAGCCGTGAGGGGCTTCACGATGCCCGGCCTGCTCAGGGCGTTCAGGAGCACGTAGCCTATCCCGGCGATGGCTACGAGGCTGCTCAAGGTGATGCTGATGACCATCGCGAGCCACGGTGGCAGGTTTAGGTCGAAGGCCTCTGGCGGAGGGAAGAAGAGCGAGAGGTAGGAGCCGACAATGAGGCCTATGGGCAGGGCGCCTACGAGGCATGCGAGGAACCTACGCCTTCTAAGCGCGAAGATGAGGCTGGCAGAGATGAGGTTAGCTACCGGCCCGAAGAGGATGTCGACCGGCCCAATCCAGTAGATGAGGACGTTAGTGTACGTGTTGCCTATGAGAGCGCCCAGGCTTACGCCCAGGATGACCGGGCCGCCGAAGAGGGCAGCGAGGGCGATCAAGGCATCCGCCACCCTGAGCTGCACCGGGCCGTATGAGATTATGCCGAAGACCATCACCAGCACAGCGTAGAGCGCCGCGAAGACTATCGCCAGGCTTAACTCCCTGGCGTTCATGCGCGTGCCCCCGCTTCTCCACGCGCCTCCCTCGGAGGCCACGCTTAGCTGCACAGGCCTCTCATCAAGCCGTATCTTGCACGGAACCTCCTTCACCTGACGAGCATCAAGCCGACCTGCTGGCTTCAAGCAAAGCGTCCTGTTGAACCTTGCCGTATTCCCACCGCCCGGGGTTTCTATCCAGAGGCGGAACGGGGGTGGCCCCTCACCCGCCGATGCACCAAGACGCAGAGGGCCAAGCGCCATCTAAAAGGCTTGCGGAGACCTGAAGCTAGACGCGAGACTGAGCCTTCCACCGCCCAGGCTTGCGAACGCTCATCCTCCTCGACCGTCGTCCCGATGCCGCTCTTCCAGGCCTATCTCCCCTGCCCCACCGAGCTCTTTCCCCAGCCTCTTAACCAGCTCAAGGTACTTTCTCCGAGTGTTGAAGCCGGCGTGCTCATCGAATTTCCTGAACTCGACGAGCACCCCCTTCAGGTCTGCCTTGCCGAGGAGCAGGCCTCCCCTGGGGAAGATGTAGTTGTCCTCCTTCGCCGTGTGCTGAGGGTAGAGCTCCAGCAATAGGGCAAGAGAGCCCGCGATCTTCTCCGCTGCCTTGCCTCCGCTCCGCTCGTACTCGGGAATGGCGTCGGCCAAGGCCTTGATGATCATTCGCACCTCGGCATGCTCCTGCAGGAGCAGTCCAATGGGCCCGCGGGTCCTCGCCATCCCATGGCTTTCCAAGGCTGGGAAGAGGACGCCCTCCTCCTTTCCATGATGGAGTCGGTCGGCGAAGACCTTGAGGAAGTCTACGGCCTCTAGGAGCTGGTTTGGCGCGACTGCCTCGCCCTTCTTCAGCCAGGCCTGCGCCGTGGTCAAGACCGCGAGCATCCGTTCGATGATCCTGTGCTCCTCAGCTATGGCGTCCAGCGCCGTCATTGTGGCTGTCTTCGCCGGTCCGTCGCCCATGTCCCAGCGGACGAGGCCGTTGATGAACGGTATGAAGTATGCCTTCTTAGCCTTGCAGAAGGGACAGACCCAGCTGGCGGGAAGTGACTCGAACGGGGTTCCGGGCTTCACGCCCTCCTTGGGATCTCCCCGCGCCGAGTCGTATATCCAGCCGCAAACTAGGCATATAAGGAGCATCCTATTCCTTCGAGCGGTCAGGCAAGACCAGCCTTCTCCTCCCTCATAAGGCTACTCTCCCAGCCTGCGATACGCCCTGAGACGCGCATGCGACCCACCGGGAGAGAAGCCTCAAGAGACAGCCTTACCGGAGACGAAAAGGTATTAGGACACGGCCCAGAGGAGATCAAGGTCACGCCTAGGGGTGAGACTGAGCCTATGATCGTGAGAGACCCGGCATGTGGGATGCTGGTAGATTCCGAGAGCGCACGGTTCAAAGTCACCTTCATGGGTAGACTCTACTACTTCGACAGCGACACTTGTATGCGTAGCTTCCTGGAAAGCCCCAGGATCGCCTATTTCTCCATGGAGGTGGGCATCAGGAGCGAGATCCCCACATACAGCGGCGGACTAGGCGTCCTAGCCGGAGATACCATACGGTCCAGCGCCGACCTGAGGGTTCCGCTCGTCGCCGTGACGCTCGTAAGCCGAAAAGGGTACCTGAAGCAGAAGATAACCGCTGATGGGCAGCAACTGGAGTATCCCGACGAGTGGGACCCCGCGCAGCTGCTGGGCCTCCTGCCCAGCAGAACGCAGGTGAGAATCGGCGGCAGAGACGTTCAGGTCCAGGCCTGGCTTTACGAATATGAGAGCTTCACCGGCGGAGTCGTTCCCATACTCTTCCTGGACACGGATCTTGATGGAAACGCCCAAGAGGATAGGGAGATCGCCCATTACCTTTACGGAGGCGACGAGAGATACAGGTTGAGGCAGGAGATCGTTCTTGGCATCGGCGGAACAAGGATGCTTAAGGCGTTGAACTTCAACGTTAGGAAATATCATATGAATGAAGGCCACTCAAGCCTTCTCACCCTTGAGCTGCTTAGGGAGAACAACTGGAACCATGATAAGGTGATCGACCGATGCGTCTTCACGACGCATACGCCCGTGGAGGCCGCGATGGACAAGTTCCCCTACAGCCTCGTTCAAGAGCTGCTGGGCGACGAGTTTCCCTTGGATGTCCTAAAGGACTACGGTGGAGAAGACAGGCTGAACCTGACCATGCTGGCATTGAACCTCAGCAAGTACGTGAACGGAGTCTCCGAGGAGCATGTAGAGTACTCCAAGAAGCTCTTTCCCGGGCATTATGTCCGCGTGGTGACCAACGGCGTCCACTCCCACACGTGGACCTGCCCGTGCTTCAGGGAGCTCTTCGACAAGTACATCCCAGGATGGGCGAACGAGCCCGAGTTGCTCGTACGCGTGGCAGAGATCCCCGGAGAAGAGGTGTGGGACGCGCACCTGAAAGCCAAGAGGATGTTGGTCGAGTTCGCCAAGGAGAGAGAGGGCGTCACGATGGATCCTGACACGTTAACCATAGGATTCGCCAGGAGGGCCACGGCCTACAAGAGGCCGACCTTCATCTTCTCCGACGAGGCGAGGCTAAGGGAGGCGAACAGCCGGGGAAGACTCCAGCTGATCTTTGCCGGGAAAACGCATCCCAGAGACCAGCAGGGCAAGATGATGATCAGGGAGATCCACGGCCACATAGCGCGGCTGAAGGACGAGATGAGGATCGTCTATCTGGAGGACTACGATATGGAGATGGCGGGCAGGCTCACCTCGGGCGTTGACGTCTGGCTGAACACGCCTCTGCCTCCGCTGGAGGCCTCTGGGACGAGCGGGATGAAGGCCGCACATAACGGCGTAGTGAACTTCAGCGTCCTAGACGGCTGGTGGGTGGAAGGCTGGATCGAGGGCGTCACAGGCTGGGCGATAGGCCCGCACCCGGACGCACCCATTCCAGAGCAGGAAGGGAGAAGGCAGGAGATCGAGGACCTGTACAACAAGCTGAAGTACCTGGTAATCCCCACGTTCTACGAGAGAAGAGACGAGTGGATAAAGATGATGAAGAACTCCATCGGGAAGACCGCGTACTACTTCAACAGCCACAGGATGATGATGAGGTACATCACGAGCGCCTACCTAACATAGAGCGTCCACGCGGTGGCAAGCCTTTTTGCCGCGGCCTAGCAGGTAGGCGGCTGTGACCCCTGATGGCGATGCGACCTCTGCCCCCGGCCAGGTTCCGGCTCAGGTTTGACGCTGACACGTGCTGGTGGTGTCGCTGCTGCGAACTGGTCTGTTCGCTTACGCACGAGGGAGCCTGCGGCCCCTCCTTGGCGAGGCTCCGGATAGACCTCGACCAGTTCAAGGCTGAGGTTAAGGCCGACCTCTGCTGGCAGTGCGGCAAGCCCCTCTGCCTCTACGCCTGCCCGGTCCCGGGCGCCATGACCATAGACGAGGCCACGGGCGCCAGGCTGATCGTGGCCGAGAAATGCACGGGCTGCGGCGAATGTGCAAAGGCCTGTCCCTTCAACCGCGAGGGCGGCGTGATCAGGCTTAACGCCGCGAGGGGCATCTACGTGAAGTGCGACCTCTGCGGCGGAAAACCCGCCTGCGCGGAGACCTGCCCGGTTAACGCGATCCAGATCGTCGCCCTGAAGGGTGCCTGACGTGACGCTCTACGGCTGGACGGGAAGGATACTGGAGGCCGACCTGACCGCGGGCCGGCTTACCACGATAAGCACGGAGAACTACGTTCCCGAGTACATCGGCGGCCGCGGCGTAGCCGCCCGCCTCGCCTGGGAGAGGATACCGGCCTCGATCGATGCGTTCGAACCACGGAACGTGTTGATCTTCATGACGGGGCCGCTTACAGGCACCTTGGCTCCGACCTCAGGCGGCAGGATGACGGTCACAGGCGTGGCGCCTCAGGCTTATCCTAGGCCGCATTACACGCGTTCAAGCATCGGCGGCCACTTCGGCGCGGAGCTGAAGTACGCGGGCTACGACGGCATCGTCACAAGCGGCGCAGCCGCCGAGCCCGTCTACCTTTCCGTCGTAGATGGAAGAGCAGAGCTCCTCGATGCCCGTCAGCTCTGGGGCCTAGACACCTTCACGGCGCAGAGAGCACTCCTAGAGAAGTACGGCCGCGGCGTGGAGATCGCCTGCATAGGGCCTGCGGGCGAGAACCTCGTCCGGATCGCGGTCATCCAAAGCGGGTTGGAGAACGCGGCGGCGCAGGGCGGCTTCGGCGCCGTCATGGGCGCGAAGAGGCTGAAGGCCATCGTGGTTCGCGGAAGCGGCGCCGTGAGGATCGCTCATCCCTCGAGGTTCCATGAAACCTGTCGGGAGGTGCAAGGCTTGGCCCGGGCGGCGAGGGAATGGCGTCCCAGGCCTGGGACAAGCCGGAAGGCCTGCACGGCAAGTTGCACGGTGAAGGGCTGCGGGGACGCCTACATCCTCTACAGGAACGTTCTAGGAAGGCTTAGAGCCGACCCCTGGACGGGCGTGGTCCAATGCGCTTCGCCGATGTTCCTTCGGCTGAGGCCCTGGGAGGCGGGCTTCGAGGCGGCGCAGCTCGCGAACGCCTACGGGATAAACCACTGGGAGATCGTGCTAGGGCTTACGGGCGCAGGCCGCTGGCTGGACCAGTGTGTGGAGAAGGGGCTCATCACCGAGGCGGAGATGGGCATGCCCCTGGAGCCGAAGAACGGCGAGTTCTGGAGCCGGCTTCTGAGGAAGATCGCGTACCGTGAGGGCATAGGCGATGTCTTCGCGGAGGGGCTTCCTAGGGCTGCGGACCTCTTGAGCCGCGGGAAGGAGTTTCTGCCGCACGTGGCACATGGCTTCGAGACGCATTGGGACGGCCATTTCTTCGGCGCTCCCTGCTACCCCTACTGGCTCGTCTCCGCCCTGGAGTGGGCTTTGGACTCGCGGGACCCGCTCTGCCACGGCTATGCCCAGGAGATCACCTGGTGGTGGGACAGGTTCCGAGGCCCCCTCTCGATAGAGAATATCAAGAAGGCCGCGGCGAGGGTTTACGGCTCCGAGATGTCCGTGGACCCTGAAAGCGGCTACGCGTACAAGGCTCAGCCCGCCTTCTGGCAGCAGAACCGGCTCGTGGTGAAGGACTCCGTGCCCATCTGCGACCAGGTCTTTCCGCTCATCTTCAGCCACGACGCCGCGGACGGCTACGGAGACACGAGCGCCGAGGCGAAGCTCTTCTCCGCGGCCACGGGCGTAGAGTGGAGCGAGGCTGAGCTAGACAGGGCGGGCGAACGCGTCTTCAACCTAGAGAGGGCCATCATGATACGCGAGGGACGGACTCGGCGAGATGATGAGACGGTGATACCTTACTTCAAGCGGCCCGACTACGAGGGCATCCCCCTAGACGAGGAGAAGTTCAGGGCCTTGCTCGACGAGCTGTATGAGCTTAGAGGATGGGACAAGGCCACAGGCCGGCCGACAAGGGAGAGGCTGGAGGGTCTGGGCTTAAAGGACATCGCAGATGAGCTTGAGGAGATCGGCTGCCTCCCGTAACGTAGGCTGGCAGCAAGCCTTCAAACAATCCTTGTTGATTTCTTTCAGAGCTTCTGTCTACAGTGTCACTCAAGTTGAGTGGCCAATCTACCGGGGTCGAGAAAAAGGGGAGGCGAACCCACTCTTCTTGGGCTCAAAAGATCGTCGGGTGTTGCTAGGCTTCACGTTTGATGGCTACGCCTCGAGGAGCTTGACGGCTTCTTCTCTGGGTAGCGCGACGAGAGTTTCCGTTGAGACCAGGTCGCCCCATCGCAAGAGGGCCTTCATGGCTGTCTTCTCATCCTTGCCTTCCACTATGAGAACCGCGTCGTACCTGCCCAGCGTCCAGTACATGCCCAGGACCTTGCCGCCCTCCTTGACCATCTGCTCGACCAGCTTCCCGGACTGAGCAACGGTCTCCTTTGTTGGCTTCCTCCTCCACTTGGCCAAGGTGATGAAGAGCATTCTATCACCCATGACACCTTCGGCTCAGATCGCACTTAACGCTTACCATTCTTTCATTGTCCAGTGGAAGAGATCCCTACATCTCTTCGTGGGCGTCTGCGCGACGTGCGTTCATCATCTCTCTTGCCATGCCGTAAGGTGGTTTCATGCCACCAAACGAACGCCTAGGAGGCCCTGATTCAACGGAAACCTAGCGCGGAACAGCTCTGATCGAAGCCGGTGTCTCCTGAGATGATGAAGACGCTACGGCCCTATCGCTCCGGTCTAAAGCTGGCTTGTGGAGCAAACTCGCCTGATCAGCAGCATGGCTGTCTATGCATTTGAGGCGCTCAAATGGACCACAAGGCTTTTCAGGTTTGACACTGAATGGGCGTGATAAGGGATTAGCTATGCCGACTTTCATAGCTGTGCACAAGTGGAAGCCTCAGGACGAGATAACCATAACGAAGGAACTCATAGCGGGGTTCACTGCCATCGTCGAGGGAAAGAGCCCTAAAGGCGTCGAGCTCTGCGCCACCTACAGCACAGCCGCCCAAGGAGCCTTCTGCGTCTGGGTCGCCCCCAGCAAACAAGCCCTTGAGAAAACGTTCGACCAGTTCTGCCCTACCTTGAAGAAGTACACGGAGTTTGTGCCCGTCGTACAGAGCTATCCGCCAACCATGGAGTACGTCCTCGGCCTCTGGCAGCTTATGGTCAAAGCGGCTTCCAAGTAGGCTTCAGGCTTCAAGCCTTGAAGCCACCTCTCCTCTTTTTCCAGACCCCTAGAATAGAGCGGGATGCTGAGCCAAGCCTCATTCTTCTCTGAGCTTGCTGAGGAAGAGGATGGAGAGCGCTATCAGCGCCGCGGAGGCGTAGAACGGGGCTCTAGGCCCGTAGGCTTCCCATAGGGCGCCTCCGAGCGCCGGTCCGATCGTGAAGCCCAACCTGACGCCTGTCTGCCTTATGCCCGTGGCTAAGCCCCATCGGGAACGGTCGACGAGGCTCATCAGTATCGCGACCGAGGCCGGCCAGGTCATGCTGTACGCGGCGTAGAGCGCCATGAACGTGACCGTGAACGAGGCGTAGCTCGGCGCGAAGGCAGAGGCGAGGAAGAGCGGCGAGGCGACTGCTAGGCATGCGCCCATGCTCCTGCGGAGCCCGAGCCGCGTACTTGCCCAGCCGCCTAGGAGCTGGCTTCCGAAGAGCGAGATCCCTACGACGGAGAAGAAGAGGCCGACTTGAAGCTTGTCCGCGGCAAAGACCTCGGTCAGGTAGATGGACAGGAGCGAGTAGGTGGTGCCTATGCCCGCCGCGACGAGCAACTGATAGACCGTGAGGACCGCGAGCAGATAGATGGTCTCTCGGGAGAAGCCCGTGGTTCTCGCAGCCGTTTCTCGCACGGCGGGGTTGGTGGGCTTCGAGGCCCTTGTCTCCACGAGGAGAAAAGCCGGAAGGAGGCATAGGAGGGATACGCCCGCGGCGAAGTAGAAGGGGTAATGGAAGCCCCAGGCCAAGGCGAGAACCCCGGCGGCGGCGGGGCCTACGAGGCTGCCTATAGGCCAGGCGAGGTTCATGTAGCCGTACATCCTCACCCTGCTGCCCGAGTCCGTTGAGTCGGCGATGTAGACCATCCGCGCGGGTATGAAGACGGCGAAGCTCGCGGCGTAGACGATCGCCCACGGGATGAGGTGTCGCCAGTCGGTGGCAAGCGTATAGAGCAGGGGCGGGAAGCTGGCCAATGCGACGCTCAGGATCAAGGCGGGCTTGCAGCCGAAGCGGTCTGACATCCACCCGCTGGGGAGCATGACGGCGGTTGCCACCAGCCCCGCGGCTGAGAGCAAGAGCCCCACCTCGAGGACAGAGGCCCCGAGGCTTTGAACATAGAGCGGAAAGAGCGCGTTCACAGACTCCATGGCCAACGCGTTGCCCGTGTTCAGCAGGAAGAGCATCAGGAGGCTCCGGTCGACTGCCGCGAGGAGGCTTCGACGCTGGCCTTGACCACCGTCGCTCTTCCCAGACACGGGGCTTTCCGTCCCTGCGCCCTCTTAGGAGAGTTACAGCCCCGGCCACTTGCTTAAAGGAGTATCCCGGAGCCTGCGAAGGCTCTGCGGCGAGGAGAAAGCCTAGGGTCCGCTTATATCCGCTCGGCCGCTAGACAGCGGCCAGCATAGATCGGAGGAAGCTGAACGTGATCGTTGACTGCCATGTTCACATGACCGGGCGGGAGGAGCCCTCGAGGGTCCTGGAGGCCTTGGACAAGGCTGGCGTTGATAAGGTCTTTCTCTTCGCGCCCTACGGCGGCCTCAGCCTTGAGAAGACGCGGGGCTTCACGGATTTCGCCGCGAGGCTCGTCGTGGAGGACCCTGAGAGGCTCTATGGCTTCACCTGGGTAGAGCCCAGGCTCGGCCCCAAGGCCGTAGCGGAGCTGGAACGCTCCATCCTAGAGAAGAACCTCAGGGGCGTCAAGATGATCCCGCATCACTGGTATCCGTACGATAAGCGGCTTTGGCCGCTGTACCGTAAGGTTCAGGAGCTGGGCGTGCCCATCATCTTCCACTCAGGCATCCTCTGGGGCTTCGAGGACTCCTCGCGGTTCTGCCGCCCCGCGTACTACGAGGCGCTACTGCACTTCCCCAGGATAAGGTTTGCTTTAGCGCATATTAGCTGGCCTTGGACTGACGAGTGCATAGCCGTCGCTGGGAGATTTCGCGCCGCTGTAAGGGAGACAGGAGGCGAGCCGCAGATGAAGGTGGACATAACGCCCGGAACGCCGCCCGAGTGGCGCCTCGACGCCCTGAGGAAGGCCCTCTCCTATCTCGGCGACGAATGGCTCATCTACGGAAGCGACTGCATGGCCGGCGACGCCGAGTGCCAACGGCGCCACTTGGAGTCAGACAGGCGGCTGCTACGCGAGGAGCTTAGGGCCTCGGAGGCCTCGGAGCGAAGGATACTCGGCGAGAATGCCCTGACGCTCTTCCAGCCGCTCAGGCTGGGCAAGTCGTAGAAGCCCTTAAAGCGTCGACCCGCGGATCGCTTCCCAGCCGGGGTAGCGAAGTCAGGACCAACGCGCAGACGAAGAGACCCGATAGCCTCCTCGACGTAGGCCTTGAGAGCCTGTGACTCATCCGAGTCGCGTGGGTTCAAATCCCACCCCCGGCGCAAGACTTAGAGGGTAACCTGCTCTATTCCTTGTGCCATGTATAGTCTTTTCAATGTGGGTTTTTCTACTGGTCTACTTCGGTTTGGTCAAGGAAGTATGTTTTGGTTTTATCTGTGACCATCTACCGCGAAGAAAGCAGGTGCAAGATCGCCCCTCACTTCGCACCTATGCTCTTCTTGCTCGGATACTGCACATTAACTGTACTGTTACGTGTCGGAAAAGGAGAAAAAGAGAGGAGGCTGGTCGGCGCTACTGGCGTCTGCTGGCTAACCCTTGTGGATGACGATACTACCGCCCGCGATGGCCGTCGTCGGATCGGCGGTGTCTGCAGCACCTATCTGGTTGTCGTAGATGATGCTCCCGGATCCCTTGTCCCAGATCTTGATTCGGAACATGTCTGTGCCGCCACCGCCGATGATCTGCCCGTCTATAGCGGTGAGCATGAAGCCGTAGTCTCCAGCACCGTTAATGATACCTGAGCCCTTGTATTGGGCCCTGGCTCCGGCAACGACGAGCCATTCGTAGCTTGTGCTGTGGAAGTTCAGGTCTGCGACGCGGAACTGGAACTCCGTCTGCCCCGTCGGCACACTGGCGCCCTTCTGGTACTTGGAGACGAAGCCGAACATAGCCCTCCCTGTCAAACTGGGGTCAGCGGCATGGGCGCCCGCCGGAGAGTTGATCCAGCCACCACCAGTGACGAAGCCAGCGGTCGGGTCGTAGACTGCCAGCAGAATGCATTCACTCGTAGGCCCGGTGTTTCCAGCCGCATCGGTCGCACGGACAACTATGTTGTACACACCCGTAGCAAGAGGAAAAGATGCCTGAACAACCTCTGTCACCTCATCAAAGGCTCCGTCCTCCGCGCTCATAGGGTTCCAAAAGATGCCACCATCAAGGCTGTACTGGGCCGATGCTATGTTGGAGCCACCTGTTCCTGAATCGCTGGCATCGGCAGTCATAGCCACTGGGGTGTTCACAGCGACTGGGTTAGGAGTTACTATTACGTCAGATATGGTTGGGCCTTGCGTATCACGGCCGAAACAGTACACTTTCCCGTCATTACAGCCGATGAATACCTTACCATCAGCGATGGCCGGGGAAGAGTCAAAATCGCCTTCAGTTGCACGAGTCCATATTATATCGCCAGTCGTCTCGTCGAAGCAGTAAACGCCGTAATCAGAACCCGCGTAAACCTTGCCCTCGGCAACGGCCGGAGACAACGTGTTTCCAATGTCCTGATGCCATCTTAGCTCTCCCGTCTGAGCGTCCAAAGCATATAGTCCTGTACGAGAACCACAAAAGACCATTCCATCAGCTACAGCTGGAGAGCCGCATATCTCGTCTCCGGTGTCGTACGTCCATATCCCGTCTCCTGTTTTGGCGTTGATCGCGTGGATCCTATGGTCGTGTGAGCCAATGTAGACAATACCGTCAACAACCGCGGGTGAAGAGCCCACAACATATCCCGTAGAATACGCCCATATGACATCGCCTGTGGAGGCCTTCAAAGCATATACCTTGTTTTCCCAATAGACCCCGATGTAGACAACACCATCGACCACAGCAGGAGAAGACTGGATATGAGACGAAGAGGTGTCGCGAACCCAAACAGGACTGTGTGTGGAAGCATCTAATGCAATTATCTTCCCTCTCCACATGCCAGTGCCAAAGAAGATCATACCATCAGCTACCGTGATAGCGGTGTTCACGGCACTCTCGCCAGTAGGATAGTCCCACAATGGCGTCCCTGTGACAGCGTCTAGGGCGTAGAGCCGACCACCAGCGGCTTGGCCGGAACCCGTGTAGACTACACCATCGGATACGGCAGGAGAATGGGCGTATATACCTACGAAGAAACTCCATATGTAGGCGCCTGTAGCGGCGTCGAGGGCGTACAGGTTGCCGTCGGTCGACGTCATGTAGACAATACCATTCGATGCTATTGGGGAGGCAATGTCTATTGGCCCTCCGGTAGTGTAGACCCATAATATGTCACTCGTCTCTGGGCCCGTCGAGGACGAGTAGCCCGTGTGACTTAGATCGTGGTGAAACATTGGCCACCAATCTATAGGTACTGTGGGTCCAGTACTCGCACTTGCCTTGGTAAACACCGCGGGAATTATCGCGGCGAGAAGTGTTCCCACAAGGAACGCGGTTAGAACTTGCTTCCTCACTCCTGTTCCTCCTTTTTCCCGCTTTCGCGGTTTTACGGGGTACTTTCTATCATCGCGCCCCTCCTCGGCACTCCGCCGCGAGGGAGAAACCCAAGGCGGAGCTGAAGGAAAGCACGAACAATGCTCTCCGTCCTATCCCGACCCGAGCCCCCCATACCCCAAACTGAGGTACGCAGAGGCCGGATGCGCGTCGGTATGCTCTTATGCTTTGTGTACGAGAACAATACATCGGGCCACGACTTCCCTGCCAACTTGCTAGGTGCGACTCACAGTCAGTCTTGGTGACGAGAACGCTCCAAGTCTCGCCCCTATCCACCTCACCACGCGAGTTCACATATGAGAGCCATAGTCTGTAGCCGGCCAGGGCGGAGAGCGTAGCTGAACCCGCTATGATTCAAGCCTGAAAACAGCGGTAAGCCGAGGGTGTAAACGAGGGTGTAGACCTATCCCCCGGCGCATTAGGGGTCAGAGGCTTCTTGAGATGAGATCGGTCGGTCTTCTCGCGTGGTCTATCTGTCTCTTCACATCAACGCTCAGGGTGAAGACTCCTTTCAGGGAATCTGCCAGGCGTTTGTCTTGAAGTGTAACCGTGAGCTAGGCTTAGAAATGCCCTTCGTCTCTCCGCCCCTTTGACCTCAGTAGCCCGTTTGGCAGAGCTTCCCGAGCATGGGGCCATGGAGAGCAGGGGCTTCGCGTCTGCCTTGGAACGACGGGAGTGGATGCCTAGACTACGAGTGGAGCCCGCCTTAGATCACGCCGGGGCCGATCTCCAGGGCTTTCTTGGCGTATCCTCGGATGTACCCGCGGGTGCGCGCTATCGCTCCTTCCGTGAGCAGTTCCCTGAGCTTCTCTCTTCCCTTCGCGCCCTGCGCTGCCTCAAGGCATCGTCGGAGTAGCTCCTCGTCTATGCTGGCTTCCTTGGTGATGGCGGCGAGGTTCTCTTCAAGCTCTGTTAGGGTGTTGGCTGCGGGCACGACGGTGCTTGCCTCCGGCGACTTGAGTATCCATCTGAGGCTTGTCTGGGCGGGGGTGTAACCCGCCGTCTCCAGGCCGCTGGGAGCGAAGTGGGCGAAGGAGATGCCGTAGTACGGCCAGCAGAGGGGCTTCATGACGACCACGCCTATGTCCAGCGCCTTACAGAGCGAGAAGAGAACCCTCCCGGCCTCTTGATCGTGGTAGTTGTACGGTACCATCACGGAGTCGAAGCAGTCATACTTCCGCATGAGCTCAGCCAGGAACCCTAACTCGTGGGTTGCGGCGCCGATCGCACGTATCCTGCCCTGATCCTTAGCCTCTCTCAGGGCCTCCACTGTGACCTCAAGCCTCTCAGGCGAGTAGCCGTCCTCAGGCATGTGGATGTTGAAGACGTCGATGTAATCCGTCTCAAGCGTCCTCAGCCTGTCCTCCACTCCCTCCGTGATCACGTCACGCCACCTCGGCCTCGGGCTCTCCTTCAACCGCCTGAACGGGAAAATAGCCTCAGCGGCTATGTACACCTCGCTTCTGCGACCAAGGGTCTTCAAAGCCAGGCCTAGGGACTGAGCCTCCTCCACGATGCCCGTGTCGAAGTAGTTCACCCCGGCGTCTATCGCTCTCTTGATCAGCTCAGTCCTCGGGCCCTGAGTCTCCAGAAGCTCCTCAACGCCCACCTTCTCCTCAAGCTTCCTCGCGCCCGGGAAATGGCTAGGGTTCAGGAACCGCGCATACTCGTGCCCTCCAAGCCCCAGCTCCGAAACCCTAAAGCCCGTTCTTCCCAAGACACGGTACTTCATACCCCAAAGACCACCAGCCTGGTCAGGCAAGCTTCCGCTTACGGGCTCTATGCCAAGAAGATAAGCCTTCCTTACCTGTCGGCGGCAACCGCTCCAACACCTGGATGAGGCCTTGCTCACGCCGCTCTGTGGCACGAGGCGCTCATGTTCACGATGGGGGACAGAAAGCCTGTAAACCGGAATCTGTTCTCCCTGATAGCTTTTCTCGGCGTTTTGGATACCTGAAGCCTTGGTCTGACAGGCTGCTCTCGCCTCCTTCCGTTTCGTCCGACTCTCCGCCCGGTCAAGGCGCTTCTCAGGCTTGACTCAGACTCTTTGGCCCTGATGGGAGAAGTGCTATCCTTGAGGGGCGCCCGTAGCCAGGTCCGTGATGAGGTCTAGGGCCAGGGTTGACCATCCGAAATCCGGTGCCCCAAGGGGCGCCCCCGTGGAGCTGTCGTAGTTCTCGTTGCACGTGGGGCCTGAGGCCATCATATCCAGGGCCTTCTCGGCCAAACGCCTAGCGTCCTCCTCGAACCCATACAGCTTCAGGCCCTCATATGCGAGCCACAGCTGATTTATCCATGAGCGCCCCCTCCAGTAGCCTCTAGGATCATAGCCCGAGTGATCCGCGCTCACTGTGGGAAGTGGGAATCGAGTCCAGAACTCCTTAGGGTCTAACAGGTGCCCTAGAAGCTCCTCTGCCTGATTCTCGGTGGCTAATCCAGCGTACAGGGTGGTGAAGGCGGCGGGGCTCTTGACCCTCACAAGCCTGTGGTCCTCTTCCAGAACATCATAGTAGAACCCTGTCTCCGAGTCCCACATACGCCTCCTTATTCCCTCGGCTGTCTCATTGGCAAGCCTACGGTACTCCTCAGCCTCGCCCTGCAAGCCCAGCCGCTCAGCTAGCTCTGAGAGAACGGTTCTCTGGACGTAGATGAAGCAGTTCAGGTCTACGGCCTCCACGGGCGCCATTCTGATCTCACTGTAAAGCTGCCTGTACTTCTCTGGGTTCCTTGTGAATAGCGTTAGAGCTTCATCCCACCGCACCGCGTTGTCCCAGCCGGACTCCAGGAAGTCCACGTAGGCCATAAGCTGATCCCTGTCGGCGTCTCTGTGGCTTCTGAACCATCTATCATAGCGGTCTAGGGCCTCGAAAGCCCTCCTGAGGAAGCCGATGCTTGCGTCCTTCTCCATTATGCGCTTGACCGCTATGCCCAAGACGGGAGGCTGGGTTGTCCAGGGAGAGTAATCGTCCACGTTCCAGAAGAGGCTGCAGAACTCCTTAGACAGGAATACCTCGTGGGGTATGCGTCCGTCAGGCTTCTGGGCCCCGAAAAGGTTCAGAAGCTCCTCCTCAGCCATGCTCACGTTGTACTCGGCCAGCACTATGGCGTGGAAGGCCGAATCCCAAAGCCACTGATGCCTGAAGACGAACTTGCTCGGCATGTTGAATGGACTGGTCAACGCGGGGTGGCCCCATATGGAAACCCTGTTGGAGAGTATGACGTACCACATGTACTTCCAGAGCTGCTCATAGTCTGGTTTCACGCCCCTCAACCCAGGAGCCTTCTCAAGCATGGACTGGACCTCTCCCTTCCTGCTCTCCTCTACCCTAGAGGGCTCAGCCAAAGCCTCTTCGACCCTCCTCTTGGCTTCGTCCTCGGAGCTAGCTCCAGCCACGGCAAGAGTGAAGGTATCCCCGGCGTCCAGCTCCAGTTCCAGGGTGTAACTGGCCTGGTCAGACTTGAGCTCCGCCGTTAGGCCCCTGTTGGAGGCCAGGGACAGCCAGTAGCCTCCGGCATAGACGCCGCTCAAGTATGCGCCAGAGTGCTCGAACCTCACGTCGGCAAGCCGCGCGATCCGCGTCCTGTAACCCGGGTTGAACCAGCTGAAGGCCTGCATCCCGCCGGCAAACCTGAGCCTAACCTTGGAATCCGAGGGGTTAGCCACCGTGTAGACGAGCGTATCGCCGTAGGCCGCCAGTCTTTCCGTCAGGTCTAAGCCATCTGCCGCGATCACTCCATATGAGACTCCGTCAACCCATCTCTGCCGCCGTAGGCGTACCTTCGGATCGATTATCTCGATCAGCGGATTGGCCTCGAAGTACTCCCCGAAGGAGAAGAACCCCACACCAGTCTCGGTCAGCTTGCCTGCCATCAGGTTGCCTACGACCTCCCCTTTACCTTCTAAGACGAGAATGCCCTGCTCTTCCATCCCCACATCCGCCTCTCTAGAGGGCATCATCGTAAAGACGATCACCCCGATCGCCAAGGAGGCTAGGATCAAGGCCGCGGCCAGCATTCGCGTACTGAGGCGCGAAGAGCCTGCGGCCGCCCCCGCCATTCCAACCTTCCTCTTCCAAAGGCAGAACACCGAGGTAGGCTTGCATCATCCTAGGCGTATAGGAAACAGGCGGCTTCATGTCCCTCCTTGACCTCTCTCAAGGGAGGGACGCTCTTCCTGCATGTCGGCATGACGTGAGGGCATCTGTTAACGAATATGCACGCTCCCTCCACTCGGAGCTCCTTGAACGTTGACGCCTCCAGTTTGACGGTGTCCTTCCACCTCTTCCTAGGGTCGGGTACGGGTATAGCGCTGATCAGCGTCTGCGTGTAGGGATGAAGGGGCTCTTCGACTAAGGACTGAACCCTTCCCGTCTCCACTATTCTTCCATAACACAGGACTATCATCTGGTCGGCCACGTAGTTGGCTATGTTCAGGTCGTGGGTTATGTAGAGGCATGACATCTTAATCCTGTTCTTGAGGTCTAGCAGGTTATCTAGGAAGATGGACCTAAGGGAGACATCTATCATCGACACGGGCTCGTCCGCGACCACCAGCCTGGGCTTCATGAGCAGTATCCTGACCAGCATGAGCCTCTGTCTTTCACCGCCGCTGATCTGATGCGGATACCTGCCGAGGAGGTCCTCAGGCCTCAACCCCATAGCTCTCATCGATCCGATGATCATCTCGTGGGCTTCGTTCCGTGAGGATGCTAAACCGAACTTCTTGATCGCCATGTAGAGTATGCGTTCAACCCTGTAGAGGGGATTGTATATGCTGTAGGGGTCCTGGAATATCACCTGAACCTCGCGTCTGTAAGTCATCCTGTCTTTCCCAAGCCAGACCCTCGTGTCCTTTCCTCGGTACAGTACCTCGCCGGAGGTCAGCTTCAAAAGGCCCAGGATAAGCCGGGCCGTCGTGCTCTTCCCGCTTCCGCTTTCGCCGACCAACGCCGTGATGCTCGGGTTTCCTCCAGGGATCGTGAACGAGATCCCGTCTACCGCCCTTATGGTCTTCGCCTCTGTGAGCCCCAGCCCTCCGCCTATCCTGAAATCCTTCGTCACGTTCCTAAGCTCCAGAAGAGGCTGCGTCATGCCTACTGCCTGCAGTGATGACATGCTACGTATCTCCCCTTGCCTACCTCCCTCAGCGGGGGCTGGTCTTGGGAGCACATGGCCTCGGCCTGCGGGCATCTTGGATGGAATCTGCAGCCCGTAGGCCAGTTCAACGGGCTTGGGGCCAACCCGGGTATGCCCTTCACAACCTTCTTCTCCATGGAGGGCACGGCTTCTACGAGAAGCTTGCTGTATGGATGCAGGGAATCTAGGAATATGTCGTAGACCGACCCGATCTCCACGATCGTGCCCGCGTACATTATCGCCAGCCGGTCTACTATCTCCGCGTGGGCTGCTAGGTCGTGGGCTACGAATATGACTGTTATCCCATATCTGTCCCGCAGCTCGGCTATGCTCTGAAGGACGCTCTTCTGAACGACCACGTCCAGGGCGGTTACGG
>Ga0315308_1000108_pt1 | contig 41850 bp, 30 predicted proteins | sample TDP3_MG_FD_203078 | JGI IMG/M metagenome (GOLD analysis project Ga0315308, IMG submission 203078) | Freshwater sediment microbial communities from Lake Towuti, South Sulawesi, Indonesia - TDP3 | ecosystem: Environmental > Aquatic > Freshwater > Lake > Sediment | place: Indonesia: South Sulawesi...
TTTATTTCTGACCCGCTATGCAACAAGATCTTTGACTGCATCAAGAATGCGAGGGCCAGTGCCGGCAGCAAGCGACATGCTGCGCTCGTAGCTGTATAGGGGGTCGTTCCTCTCCTCATCGGTCATCAGGTATGCGATCTCATCATTTGCAAGGGTGAAGAGGAATTTGTATTTTTCTTTCATCATGCCCTTAGCGGCAAAACCCAGGCTTGGAAATAGCTCCCCGGGAATGCAGACGATCCCGGCAGGGCCGAGGCTCACGGCGCACACCTCGGTTTCCAGGATCGGGTTCCACAGGCTCCCGATGTCCCGTCCAAGAATACCGAGTGCCCTCGCCAGCTTGAAACGCCAGTTCCTAACCGGCAGCCGGAGGATATTCTTTTTCACCTGTATTTGAAGAGACTCCACTGTCTCGCCCCCTTTCAATCCCTCCAGGGTCTTCTCTGCAAGAACCTTTCCGATCTTCTCGGTGTATGGAATCCGCTCAATCAATGGAGCCTCGTCAGGAAGGTTTCCCGTGATCATCCCGCCTGCTGCCCCCTCGAAGAATATCGCAACCCCGCCAAGTGCCTTCTCAATCTCTTTATAAAAATGCCCGGGAAAATCAGCGCTGACCTCCCTGTTGTGCTCGTAGAGGGTCTCAGCATGACAGGGCCAGTTCGCAACAACGGCGATGGTCTTCCCATCCATGCCCTCGGCCTTCATTATGGTAATTTCATCATCCTTCTTTCCGGATATGCGGATATTCTCCGAGATGTCCTTTGGCATTTCGTCGCTAGAAAAAACAATCCTGCATTCCCGCGCATTCTTTAAGGCCGTCTCAATACAGGAGGCGATCCGATCTTCTATCTCAGCCATGTATGTCTCGTCCCTGCCTGTTGTGAGTGGAAAACCCACTGGCCAGAACAGGCCCCATCCCCAATATCCAAGGGTGTCAGGGCTTGCATGGTTGTGGGTGGAGCATACGATCACATTGTCCCCGGCAATCTTTTTGACCCTCTCTCTTACCCTCAGAACATCAGGATAAAAATAACCGATTAGATCAAGGCTCACGAGGACAAGCGGGGTCTTCCCGTCGTGGATGTACAGGGCGCGCGCATAAAGAGGATCCCTTATCCCTGTGCTCCTTCTGTTGAAGTCAAATCCTGCGAGGAAGACCGTTCCCTTCGGAGTTATTTCAACTGAACAGGCGCCTGCTTTCATATTTCAATCCTCCTTTTATTTGAGTAAGGCGATCCCGCTGACGATGAGGAGAACAGCGATTGCCTTTTTCGCTGTGAGCGGCTCGCCCAGGAATATAACGGAGAGGATGGCAGCAATGAGGGGATAGGTGCCGGATATTGGGACTACCCTTGATGCCTCGCCGTGCCTGAGTGCCTGAAAGAACAGGGCCTGTCCCAACACCATTGATGTGATCCCGGTGATAACGAACAGGATGATAGACAGGGGCGGGCTTCCAGTCAAGGGCCTCCATCCGTGAGGGGCCATTGTGAAGAATCCCGCGCTCGCAACAAATGCCACAGCGGCCCGGATAAAGACCCCGGCCATTGGATCCCCTCCCTTCATTGCGATCTTCTCAAGGAAGGCGCCGCATCCCCACAGGATGGCTGCCATCAGGGCGAGGCCAAAGGCTCCGCTCAAGAATGTCACGGTTTCTCCCCCATATTATTCACTAAGAAGGGCCCTTATGGCGTCCATTACAATGGGGCCGGTGTTCTCTCCAAGGGACATGCTCTGCTCATATTTATAGGTCTTGTCGGTGAACTGCTCCTTGGTCATGATATAACCGAGCTCATCGTTGGCAAGGGTGAGGATGAACTTGTATTTCTCCTTGATGAGACCCTTGATCTCAAATGCAAGACTGGGGAAAAGCTCTCCGGGCGCAGTGACGAAGCGGGCAGGTCCGATGGTGAAGGCATCAACCTCTGCCTTGAGATTCAAGGTCTCGGGATCAGCCTGCTCGCGAGTAAGGATGCCCTGCTTGAAGGCATATTCAAACCTCCAGTTCTTCAGGGGAAATTCAACAATCTTTTTGCCCAGGGAGATCCTGATGTCCTTGGGTCCCACGAACGACGAGCCCTCAATGGCAGAGGCGGCGCTTTCCGCATATGCCTTGCCCATCCTCTCTGCAAACGCCACCAACCTCTTAACGGGCCCCAGGTTCCCTGTAATGGCCTTCGGCGTTATCATGCCGCCCGCTGCGCCGCTTACGAACATGGCAACACCGCCGTGCTTTTCCTCCCAGGCCTTGTAGAGCTTTCCCGGGAAGTCTGCGCTGATCTTATTATTGTATTCCTCCATGGCCTCTGCATGGCATGCATAATTGATGAGTGTGGCAATTGCCTTCCCATCCGTGCCCTCCACATTCATCACTGACATCTCGTGATCCTGCTGGTCAGGAGGCCCCCACAGCTGGGCGCACAAATCGTTTGGGACAATGACTGAACCGAAGCGCAGCCTTGCCGGACGAGCATTGGATGCAGCTTCAAAGATGACCCTGGCGATCTTTTTCTTCAGGGCCTCATTGTATTTCTTGTCCACACCGGAGCTAAACGGGATGAAAATCCCTGCACCCCAGTATCCCATGACATCAGGCCCCTCGTGGTTGTGGACAGAGATGATGATGATGTTTTCGCCGTATGTCCTTGACACCTTGTCCCGAATATTTACAACCGCATCATAGGAATATCCCACCAAATCCAGTGTCACAAGGACAAGCGGTGTTTTCCCGTCAAACAGGAACAAGGCCCTCGCAGTGATCGGGTCCCTGACCCCTGAGCTCTTGCGGCCCTGCATGAACCCGGCGATGTAGATACTGTCCGTGTAGGCCCTCTTTGGTGTAATGTCCATTACGGCTGCCCCTGCAATAATCCCCTCGCCTTTTGCCGCATACGACTTGACAAAATTATCAAAATTGGGCTTTTGAGCCAGTGCAGGTGATGCAGAGACAAAAAACACAAGTGCGCTGACACTCAAAATTTTTCCATTTATCCTTTTCATTGCGCTACCTCCTTCCTTGTTGCGGAAGAGCACTGATCAGCTCTTTGAGAGCGTCCATAAGGACCGGGCCTGTGTCTTCACCCAGGGAAACTGTCTGCTCATAGCTGTGGATGGGATTGTGAAACTGCTCCTTAGTCATTATATATCCGAGCTCATCGTTTGTCAGGGTCAGGATGAAATTTGGCTTTCCCTTCATTAGGGACCTGATCTCAAAGGCAAGGCTTGGGAAGATCTCCCCTGGCACGCCGACAAACCACGCAGGACCAATGATAAATGCGTTGACCTCTGTCCCGATCGTGTTTGTCGAACGATCAAGGGTAGATCTCTGAAGGATGCCCTGGTTAAATGCATACTCAAATGCCTTGTTGTGAAAGGGGAACGAAACCGGTCTCTTTGCTATTGTGATTGAGACACCCTTTGGCCCTACAGGGGCAGCCCCCTCCAGGGCTTCAGCCGTTGTATCCGATAGGGTGCGGCCGATCTTCTCCGCAAACTTCACCTTCGGGCCAATGGGCCCCCACTTGTAGAAGAATGTCGCAGGGGCGATCTGCCCGCCCTGGGCGCCGCTGATGAACATTGCCACCCCGCCATGCGCCTCCTCCCACATCCTGTAGAAATGCCCGGGGAAGTCAGCGCTCAGCTTGGTGTTGAATTCCTCCTGGGTCTCAACATGGCATCCGTAGTTTGTGAGGGTCGCAATGGGGCGTCCGTCCGTCCCATCCACGGCCATCACAGACATCTCGTGATCCTGCTGATCTGGATGCGCCCAGATATTGACGCAAAGCCCCTTTGGAAAGGTCGTGGAGCCAAACCTGAGTTTTGCGGGACGCGCATTTGAGGCGGCCTCTTTTATAACAGAAGCGATCTTCTTCCTCAGGACAGCCATGTATTTCTTGTCTTTCCCTGAAGAGAAAGGAATGAGGAAACCGGGGCCCCAGAGCCCCATTGTGTCCGGACCGTGATGGTTGTGCACTGAGGTGATTATTAGATTGTCGGCATATTTCCTTGTTACCAGATCCTTGACGGCCTGGACATCATCGTAGAAGTAACCAACCAGGTCGAGGCTCACGATAACCAGCGGGGTCTTTCCATCAAAGAGGAAGAGAGCACGCGCAAATATGGGATCCCGGACACCCGTGCTTTTTCGATCGTTCATATATCCGGCCAAATACACGCGGTCTGTATAAGCCCTTTTCGGAGTGATGTCAATGAACGCGGCACCGGCAATGAGCCCCTCGCCCCTGGGGGCAGCAGCTACAAGCTGGTCAAAGCCAGGGGCTTGTGCTTGCGCCAGGAAGGCAGGGGTTGCAAATACGATCAAGAGCAGTATGGCTGCAATCCTTCTCATCTCATTCATGTAATTTTTCTCATCTCATTCCTTGATGAAGCCGTGATACCTGCCCATCCAGTAGGGAAGAAGCCAGATCGTTCCGGCTTCCTCTGAATATCCACCGCCCCCACAGCTCAGGGGCGGATAGCATGAGTCAAGCTCGTAGGGGTTGGCGTTCCACTTCTCTATCCTCCTCTCATCGTAGGGAAGGACCTCTGTGGATTGGTAAACAGGATTACTCGTGTGATCCCTGGTACCTGTCTGCCCTATGACAACATCGGTCCTCTGGCTGTTGAACATGTACCATTCTATTAGGCTCCAAGGATACTCCTTCAGCGTCCTTACCGCATCCTCCAACCCATAGCCCCTTTCCATACGCGAACCGGCTATGAAGTTCCAGAGCGGGTTTCTCTGAGGGTCCTTCGTCTTCCTGACCCTCTCCACGCTGTCAACAAAGAGCTTTCCCAGAACAGGATCCCTTTCGTATTGCAGGAGTGGATAATAGGCAAGGAAAGCAAGCTCATCGTCCGAGTAATTGTAGAGGACCGGTGCGGCGAGAAATATATTCTGCCAGTTTGCAGCCCTGACATCATAACCATACTTGTCAATCAGAAGCCTGTAATGATCGTAGAACTTTTTTTCTCCTGTAATGTGATAAGCAGCCCTGAGGTAGGAGAGAAGCTCCAGACCGTCCATCCAGTATTGTCCTGCCTTCAGCCATGTGCCCCCATACTTGAACCTTATCTCATCAGCGGTTACATGATCAGGTTCCCAATGCCCGAATAAAGTGGGTTTCCCTTCCATGTTACACAGCCGATAACCGTGATCAATGATGTGGTTCATGAGCCTGGAGACTACGCCCCTGACCTCGTTCTTCTCCTCCTCGGTCTCGGCAACGAGGTCGTAATAGATTGAATAGCCGAACATATGGCCGGTGATCTCATCCGAGCTTGTTGTAGTCTTAAAGCAGAAGTTGCCGGTTATATCTGCAACCCACTCAACTCCCGTCCAGTCCTGGAATTTGCAGAAACAGATCTGGGCAGGCTGCGTAAAGGTGGCGCATGTCGGCTGTTGTGCAATTAACTCATCTATGGTCACGAAACTGCGTGCGTGGAACCCGGTGTTTCCAAGCTCCCTTGGGAACTGCTCAAGGCGCAGCATTGCCTCAAATGACTCCCTTGCGTTATTTTTTGCCTCAGGATCCTTTGTCACTGCATAGCGAAATGATTCGGCAGCAATATACATCTGGGTCCACAGGCCGTCATTATCGTCATCGCGTTTCGTGAAATGCTCAAGATCCCCTGGTGAAAGCAGGGGAGCCCCTGTGAACATTCCCATCCTGTTGTGCCTGGCACGGGTGATCTCATCATAGTGCGCTGCCTTCTCTTCAAGGGCCATCGGGATGCGATCCACTTTGCCTATTCCCTGCTTCGTCCCGAGCCAGATCGTCCCATCAGGCCCCATGCCAACGGCAGTGATCCGATTGTCTGGAACCCAGCGCTTCCCTGCAAAATAATGCCATCTATCCGCTGCCTTGTAGGCAGCACCCCATGTCGTTCCAACAAGAAGCTCATTCTGGGGAGTAAATGATATGCGGGTTATGTCTGTAAATGGAAGACCGGCCGTGCCAGTTACAACCTCGGTCCATGAGTTGCCTTTCGGATCGTAAAACTTCATGCCTGTCCTTGTCCCTGCATAGAGACGATCTGACTTGTCAACACCCAAAGCCATAACAGGCGAGCCTGCCCCGGGAATTACATCGCCCTGAACGCCGTCCTCAACAGGATAGAGTCCGGACAGGGTCCCCCTCAACAGGGCCCCATCCTGTGTCTCGGCAAGAGAAGTGGTTGTGATGTTGTCAGAAATGATGTTCTCAAATGTAGCCCCGTTGAAAAGGGCCACACCCTTGTCTGTGCCTACCCATATCCCACCTGAGGACGAACCGAGAATTGCTGTAAGATTTCCCTCAAGACTTGTCAGGGTGAAGCTGAAAGAAGTCCATGTCTGACCCTCAAGCCTCTTAATCGCACCTGCCACCCCTGCCCACAGATGCCCTTCCCTGTCCTGCGTAAGGGCAATGATGGAATTGTCAGCGCCAGGCGCCATGTCCACATACGGATGCCACCCTCCTCCGTCAAATGTAGAACATACCCCTTCTGCCGTGGCTACAAATACCTCCCCTTCCTCATTTACAAGTATGTCCCTCACATCATTGGACAAAAGTCCGCTTCCCACCATATCCTTGGTCAGGGTCGTCTGGACCTTCTGGAGGAAACTCCCCACCTCCATGCTCTCTTTCGTGTCCACCTTTTCCCTGCATGCCCCAAGAAAGAGAAGCATGAACAGGGCGCCTATAATGCTTTTTCTCATGATGCCTCTAAAATCATCTCACTCTTTTATAAAACCGTGATACCTGCCCATCCAGTAGGGAAGAAGCCAGATCGTTCCTGATTCCTCCGAATGCCCGCCGCTCCCGCAGCTCAGGGGCGGATAGCATGAGTCAAGCTCGTAGGGGTTGGAGTTCCACTTCTCTATCTTCCTTTCATCATAGGGAAGAACCTCTGTGGATTGATAAACAGGGTAAGACCTGTTGTGCCTGTCCCTGGTGCTTGCGATGACAACATCTGTCCTGTGGCTGTTGAACATGCTCCACTCAATCAAACTCCAGGGATACTCCTTAAGGGTCCTGACCGCTCCCTCCACGCCGTAGCCCCTTTCCATGCGCGAGCCAGCTATGAAGTTCCAAAGCGGGCACCTCTGGGGGTCCTTTGTCTTCCTGAACCGCTCCACGCTGTCAACAAAGAGCTTTCCCAGAACATCCCCCCTTTCGTATTGCAGGAGTGGATAATAGGCAAGGGAGGCAAGCTCATCGTCCGAGTAGTTGTAGAGGACCGGTGCGGCTATAAAAATATTCTGCCAGTTTGCAGCCCTGACATCATAACCATACTCGTCAATGAGGATCCTGTAATGATCATAAAACTTCTTCTCTCCAGTGATGTGATACGCACCCCTGAGGTAGGAGATGATCTCAAGGCCGTCCATCCAGTATTGTCCTGCATTAAGCCATGTGCCCTCATAATTGAATCTTATCTCGTCCTTCATTACATGTTCGGGTTCCCAATGTCCGAATGTAGTGGGCATGCCGTTCGTGTCCAAAAGGCGATACCCGTTATCTACAATGTGGTTCATCAGCCTTGAAACAACCTCCCTGACCTGGTTCTTCTCCTCCTCGCTCTCGGCAACGAGGTCATAATACACAGAATACCCGAACATGTGGCCAGTGATCTCATCGCTGCTCGTATCGTTCTTCCAGCAATAAAGCCCGGAGATGTCACGGAACCAGCCCTTCCAGGAGCCCGTGCTCTCCATCCACCACCGCCCCTTGCATGCGCAGATTTCCTCCGGTGTCGTATAAACAGCGCAGGCCGGGTTCCATACCTTGACCTCCTCTATTGAACAGAACGATCGTGCATGGAAACCCGGGTTTCCCATCTCCCTGGGATATTGCTCAAGGCGAAGCATGGCCTTGAAGGACTCCATTGCGTTCTTCTTCGCCTCCGGGTCCTTTGTCACTGCATAACGGAAGGACTCAGCAGCAATATACATCTGTGTCCAGAGGCCGTCATTGTCTGCATCGTGCTGGACAAACTTCGAAAGGCTTCCGGCGTTCGGAAGATAGACGCTCTCGACCATGCCCATCCTGTTGTGCCTGGCACGCGTGATCTCCTCGTAGTGTTTGGCCTTCTCCTCAAGGGTCATTGGGACCCAGAACACCTTTCCTATGCCCTGCCCTGTCCCGAGCCAGAGGGTCCCATCAGGATCCATCACAGCAGCAATAATCTTGTTGTCAGGCACCCAGTGTTTCCCTGCAAAATAAAGCCACCTTTCGGTCGGCACACTGTAGGCAGCACCCCATGTTGTCCCGATAAGAAGCTCTTTTTGCGGGGTAAATGAAATGTCTGTGATGTCCGTAAAAGGAAGCCCGGTCGTTCCTGTGACCATCTCGGCCCATGTGTTGTCTTCCGGATCGAAAACATTTATGCCTGTCCTCGTCCCTGCATAGATGCGATCCGCTTCGTCAACGGCTAAAGCCATAACAGGCGAGCCTGCCTCGGAAATAACATCTCCCTGAACGCCGTCCTCAACCGAATAGAGCCCTGAGAGGGTCCCCCTCAACAGGGTCCCGTCCTTTTTCTCGGCAAGAGAAGTTGTTGAGATGCCGTCAGAAATGATGTCCTCAAAGGCAGCGCCGTTGAAAAGGGCCACACCCTTGTCTGTGCCCACCCATATACCTCCTGATGATGAACCGAGTATTGATGTTAGATTCCCCTCAAGACTTGTCAGGGTGAAGCTGTATGCTGTCCACGCCTCGCCATCAAGCCTCTTGATCGACCCTGCTACTCCGGCCCACAAACGCCCCTCGCTGTCCAGAGTAAGGGCAATGATGGAATTATCCCCTGCCCCATCCACATAGGAATGCCACCATCCACCACCGTCAAAAGTAGAACAAACCCCATTGGCTGTGGCTGCAAATACCTCGCCGTTCTCTTTCGCAAGGATGTCCCTCACATCATTGGACAAGAGGGTATTCGCTCCTATTCCTTTCGTAATGGTTCTCTGGAACTTCTGGGAGAACGGCCCCACCTCCATGCTCTCTATGCCCTGCTCTTCCGACTTTTCCCTGCATGCACAAAGCAAGAGCAGCCCGAACACGATGCCAACAATTATTTTTTTCATGACATCACCTCCATCATTTTATTCCTTGATAAACCCGTGATACCTGCCCATCCAGTAGGGGAGAAGCCAGGGCGTGCCTGCCTCCTCACCATATCCACCCCAGCCGCCGTCCAGCTCGTAGGGGTTGGAGTTCCATTTCTCCACTACCCTCTCATCGTAGGGAAGGACCTCTGTGGATTGCAAAACGGTCCCCTGATTATGCCTGTCCTCGGTGAGTCCGATCGTAATATCAGTCCTCTGGCTATTTAGCATCCTCCACTCAATCAAACTCCATGGATACTCCTTCAGCGTCCTTACTGCGCCCTCCAACCCATAGCCCCTTTCCATTCGCGAACCGGCTATGAAGTTCCAAAGCGGGTTTCTCTGCGGGTCTTTGATCTTTCTCGCCCCCTCTACACTGTCAACAAAGAGCTTTCCCAGGACTGGGCCCCTTTCGTATTGGAGGAGTGGATAATAGGCAAGGAAGGCAAGCTCATCGTCCGAGTAGTTGTAGAATCGAGGGTCAATGAGATAAGGATACTGCCAGTGTGCAGCCTTTGTATCATAACCATATTTTTCAATCAGGAGCCTGTAATGATCATAAAACTTTTTCTCTCCAGTGATGTGATACGCAGCCCTGAGGAACGATAGGATCTCCAGTGCATCCATCCAGTAGGAGCCCGCATCCTGCCATTTTCCGTCAATCTTCACCCTCAGGATCTCTGAGTTGATCTTGTCCGGGTCCCACCTTCCAAATGTCGTGGGCGTCCCGTCCATGTCCCAGAGCTGATACCCATGATCCACGATATGGTTCATCAGCCTGAAAACAACCCCCCTGACCTCGTTCTTCTCCTCCTCGGTCTCGGCAGCGAGATCGTAATAGACGGAATACCCGAACATGTGGCCGTCTATCTCGTCACTGCTTGTGTCGCCCTTAAAACAAAACTTTCCGGTCACATCAGGAAGCCACTTTTTCCACTTCTTGGAGCTTGTCATCCATTCCTGCCATTTGCAGGCGCAGATCTCGGTAGGCTGCGTGAAGGTGCTGCATGTCGGCTGTTGGGCTAATAACTCATCAATAGTAACGATGCTGCGCGCATGGAATCCTGGGTTGCCAAGCTCCCGAGGGAACTGCTCCAGGCGCAGCATGGCCTCAAATGATTCCCTCGCGTTCTTCTTTGCCTCGGGGTCCTTTGTTACCGCATAGCGGAAGGACTCAGCGGCAATATACATCTGGGTCCAGAGACCGTCGTTGTCATCGTCGTTTCTCCTGAAATGGTCAAGATCCCCCGGGGCATTAAGGCTGATTCCTGTGAACATGCCCATCCTGTTGTGCCTGGCGCGCGTGATCTCCTTGTAGTGCGCTGCCTTCTCCTCGAGGGTCATGGGGATGCGCGCCACCCTGCCTATTCCCTGCCCTGTGCCCAACCAGATCGTCCCATCAGGCCCCATTGCAACGCCAGTGATCAAATCGTTTGGAACCCAGCGTTTCCCTGCAAAATAATGCCATCTATCCGCTGCCCTGTGCGCAGCCCCCCATGTGGTCCCAACAAGAAGCTCCCCCTGCGGGGTGAACGAGATGCGGCTGATGTCTGTAAATGGAAGACCGGTCGTGCCGGTAATCTGTGTCCATGTGGAAGACTTCGTGTCAAACACGCTGATGCCCTTGTCTGTCCCTGCCATGACCTTCCCCTCTCTATCCAGAGAAAGGGCCCGGACCTTGCTGCTTATAAGTCCGTTTTGTGCTGTGAATATATCCACAATTGAGCCAGTGCTGTCATACAGGTAGAGTCCCACATCGGAGCCCCTCCAGAGATTCCCTTTCCTGTCTTCAACAAATGATGTTGTTGACATCTCACCCTTCGGTTCAAAGTTCGATCCGTCAAAATAGGCGAACCCCTGGTCTGTTCCCACCCAGATACCGCCTTTCCCAGAGCCCAGGATCGTTGTCAGGCTTCCAAGAAGGCCGGTCTGCGTGAAACTAAATGCTGTCCATGTCTGCCCCTCAAGCCTCTTGATCTCCCCACTTACCCCTGCCCACAAATTCCCCTCTCTGTCCCTCGTTAATGCAATAATTGAATTGTCCCCTCCCTCGTGCAAATAGGGATGCCACCCTCCTCCATCAAATGTTGAACATACCCCTTTGGCTGTAGCTATAAATACCTCCCCTTCCTCATTCACAAGTATGTCCCTCACATCATTGGATAATAGTCCGCTCCCTACCATACCGCTCGTAAGGGTCGTCTGGATTTTCTGGACGAAATGCCCTACCTCCATGCTCTCCCTTGTATCCACCTTTTCCCTGCATGCTCCAAGCAAGAGAAACATGAACAGGAAAAATATAATGCTTTTTTTCATGACGCCCCTCCTATTATTTGAACGGAAATTTCAGGAATAAAAAAAATCCGAGAAATGTCACAAGGCCGGCAACGGGCCCAACAAGCACAATGCCAAGGGAATGCTGGGGTGTATTGCCGTATTTGCTGAAGATCGTGGTCAGGAGGATGGGAGCGAGCGCTGCTGCGAACCGCGTGATTAGCCCCTCCATCCCGTTATACATTGCCTCACGCCTGAATCCAGTAAGCTTCTCGTCGTAGTCAATGACATCTGCAAGGAGGGGCCGGTAAATCACAAGGTAGATGGATACGGGGAATGCAGACAAGCCGAAGAGGATAAACCCCTGGACAAGGGGTGAAAAAATAGGCCAGTGACCAACGGTTGGAAGAAGGCACATGATGATGGCCATGAAGATAAAGCTGATAAGATAAATGAATCTCTTCCCATACTTTTCAGTTAGATAGTTCACGAGCGGGAAGAAAACCACGGCCATGATCACGATGACCCCCTGGGTGGCTCCTGCCATGGCCTCTGTTGACTTCATGATAACGACAACCGCAAAGGGGATGGCTGCCACGACCATATCAAGGCTCAGCCTGTAGCATGAACCTGACAGGACAAAGGGGATGAAGGAGAAGTTTTTCAAGCATTCCCAGCCTGAGCGCAGAAACGAGAATGGAACCTCCTTTTTCCTGGAATGCTTTGTCTCACGGATAGTCGCTACCACGGCATAGAAGCAAAGCAGGGTCAAAATGCCGAACAACAGGGCAACAATCTTGTAGCCGTCGGCGATGTGAATCCTGAGGATTGTTATGCCATCCTTAAAATTATCAATGATGGCCCCTACGAGGGCCATCCCCAACAAGAGGCCAAGCACATCGGAAAGGGCCATCCAGGAGGAGAGGACAACCCTTTCCTGGGAGTACGGGGTGATCTCCGGCAGCAGTGAGAGGTAGGGAGCGACCGTCGCAGCATATGCAAACCAGAAAACGACCAGAAGCGTGCCGAGATAAATGGTGTTGGCAAGGGAGGGGCCATGTGTCAGGGGGAACCACATGAGAACAAAAGAAATGGATAATATGGGCGCTCCAAAGACCATGAATGGAATGCGCCGTCCCCATCTGGAGCGAAGGGTGTCGCTCAGATGCCCTACAAATGGATTGGAGAACCCTTCAGAAAGCCGGCCCAGGGCAAGTAGGATGCCCAGTGCAACAAGGGGGACATACGAGACCTTTCCCTCTTCAACAGGAGGGGAATAGAAATAGAGGAGCCAGCCTACGACCACCTGTGGTGCCATTGACACGCCCAGTTCGCCAATGGCGTAGGTGATCATTTGTAGATTAGTGAGTTTCCTCTTTTTCTTCATTATGGCGGATTATATTCGCCTTAATGTTTCAATGCAACCAATACACATATCAGAATAAGCATCTACGAATAGTATCCCCTCTCCCCTTGCGGGAGAAGGCCAGGATGAGGGGTTCTTGTATCACACCGGGTATATTGTATGGCAGCGATCCCTATGGTTATATTGAGTGGAGGAGATGAAGGTATTTCTAATCGCTCTCATGACTACGATATTTACCATGTCTCGCCTGGAAAAAGCCACCTTTGCCGGCGGCTGCTTCTGGTGCATAGAGGCATCCTTCTTGGATATCGAAGGCGTGACCGATGTCATCTCCGGATACGCAGGCGGCACAAAGAAGGACCCCACCTACGAGGAGGTGGGCACCGGGAAAACGGGCCACCGCGAGGCCGTGCAGGTTACCTTTGACCCGTCCAGGATTTCATATCTGGAACTTCTCAATATGTTCTGGAGGCAGATAGACCCCACGGACGATGGCGGACAGTTTTCGGACAGGGGCAGCCAGTACAGGACTGCGATTTTCTACCATAATGAAGAACAGAGGCGGCTTGCAGAGAAATCCAGGGAAGAGCTTGTCCGATCCAGGGTCTTCGACAGGCCCATTGTCACCGAGATCGTCCCTTATACCAACTTTTACAAGGCAGAGGAATATCATCAGAAATATTGCAAGATCAATACCCTGCGATACAAGCTCTACAAGCTTGGCTCGGGACGGGACGCCTTCCTGAAAAGGGTATGGGGCAAGCCGAAAACATCCAGCGAAGGGCTAAACAAGCTCTCCCCTATACAGTACCATGTGACCCAGGAATGCGGGACAGAACCGCCCTTCCAGAACGAATACTGGAACAACCACAGAGAGGGCATCTATGTGGACATCGTCTCCGGTGAGCCCTTATTCAGCTCCCTTGACAAGTTCGATTCGGGCACGGGTTGGCCGAGCTTCACCAAATCCCTTGAGCCGGGCAATATCGTTGAGAATGAGGACAGGAGCCTTCTCATAGTGAGGACCGAGGTAAAGAGCAAGAACAGCGGCTCCCACCTGGGACATGTGTTCGAGGACGGACCGAAGCCCACGGGCCTTCGCTACTGCATCAACTCCGCCTCCCTCAGGTTCGTCCCCAGGGAAGACCTCGATAAAGAAGGCTACGGCCGATACAATAATCTCTTCGAGAAAAAGTAGTTACCTAACAACACAGGAGGACTTTACATGTTTTGGTAATATTCTTGACAATCAATGGGTAAAAATGTATTTTGCAATAACCGTGTCCCAAAAGGCCTTTGCATTGGCTTCCCTCTTCATTTTGATATTAGGATGCTCGGGAAAACTCTCACAAAGACTTATCCCTGAAAGGAACGACCATGTCCTCTGGGCCGGCGCTTCCTTCACACCGATCACCCCCCAGATTGGAGAAACCTGGACGAGCTGCAACACTAATAATCCGAATCTTGGCGATGGCGGCAAAGCAATGTTCCATGGAAGTTATGATTTTGAAAAAAACGCCTTCAATGTGCCCATGGAAAACCCTGGCTGCACAAAGCTGTGCGATGTTTACGATGGAATCTACTGCGACAATTTCACTGACACTAATGGAAACGGGGTTTTTGACGCCGTATGGATGGCAGGCTTCCAGACCGATCGCCCGGCCAGGGGCATCCACGATGACATTGATGCAAGATGCCTTGTGCTCAGTTATGACAGCGATTATGTGATCATGTGCGCGTTAGATCTTATGGGGCTTCTTGAGAACAGGACAAGGATGGTAAAAGAGAGGCTGGCCCCCCTGGGCGTGGATGGAGAAAGGGTTATTATTGCCAGCACACACAACCATGAAGGGCCGGACGCGCTCGGGATCTATGGAGCCAATGAGAGTATAACTGGCCTCTACCCCGGCTACCTTGACCTTGTTGTTGACAGGATCGTGGAAACAGTAAAAACCGCTGCAGCCAATATGACACAGGTCAGGATGAAACTCGGCCAGAGAAATGTCAGTGAATACTGCCCTCAATACTGCTCAGGGCCTGACTTTACTGGCCTCGTCGCCGACTTCAGGGACCCCCAGGTTATAGACGATCTCGTCCTGGCAATGAAGTTTGAGGATCTTTCAGGAAAAACCGTTGCAACACTGGTCAACTGGTCTAATCACGCCGAGTCCATGGACAGCGGGAACAACCTCATCTCTTCCGACTATCCGGGCTTTCTCAGGAAGAGAATGGAGATGGAATATGGGGGGACCTCCCTTTTCTTCGTAAGCGGGGTCGGCGGCCTCTCCACCCCGCTTAGAGTCCCTGTCCCTCTGCGAAATGAGGATGGGACAACACTCACAGATACATCCTCCATCCCTTCCTCGCTCATCGGCAAGGTCATCACCGACCCAATTGCAGGAAAGGTTGTTACTATAATTTCCACGCTCGATCCAGCCTGGGAGAGGACGCGGAGCCTTGGATATGTTGTTGCGGAAACAGCCATCTCTGCCCTTGAGTCCGCCGATTACAACACCGGCCGCTATAGCGATGTTGAAGGCATCTCGGTCAAGGCATCCCATGTTTACCTTCCCCTCGTCAACGATTTCTTCAATGTTGCCATTTCCGGCGGGATGTTTGAAGTGAAACCAACTTATCTCGTCAAGGACCCCAAGCTCTGCCCTGACCTCAAAGAACCCCGGCTCCGCTACAGGCCCTTATACGGCTGCCTTGATGACAGGATATTTGTTGTCACCCTGGGAGAGGCCCAGATTGTCACAATCCCGGGAGAAATCTTTATGGAACTTGTCCGGGGTCTTCCCGATGACTTCGTTTTCTATGAACCAATAGGAACAAGGCCAAACAAGTATTTCCCGAGCCATGACCCTGATGAAATAATGTCACAGCACGCTGATCCCTACACCATACCCCCTCCTATCAGATCATCAATGAGGGCCCCGTTCAAATTTGTGTTCGGTCTTGCCAATGATGAGGTTGGATATATCGTCCCGGAGAGCGATTATATCTTTACTGTCACCGAAGACACGATGGATCACTACGAGGAAACCAGATCTTTGGGCCCAAAGACAGCTACCATTGTCCTGGACAAGGTCCAGGAGTTGCTAAACAGCCAATGAAATCCCTTGTCTGCCTGGCAATTCTGCTTGCTGTCTCCGCCCCTGTTCTTGCACATTCGGCCGGGGAGAAGCGCTCTCTAACAGGGATGATTTCCTCATCAGACCTGATCGTCTTTGCACAGGCAGAGGAGGCCACAGCGCTTAAACGGATCAAGAACCTGGGCCCGACCTATGTAACCAGGATCAAGGTCTTTCAGAATATTAAAAACAAGGCTCCCTCAAGGTATCTCATTTTCACCAGTCAGGAAAACCCGCCGTCACGGTATGGCAAGGAGGCAGGGGCCATCTTCTTCCTAAAAAAGCTTCCTCCGGACTCCCCGCTCCAGAGCGTCAGCCTGTATGTTGACCTCCGGTCTGACGAGGAAAAGATCATCCTGAGGGGCGAGAACGACCTTGCAATCATAGATGCAATAAAGAAGCTCAGGATCGCCCTTGAGATCTCAGATCCGCTAATAAAGACAACAAACCTGAAAGAACTTCTCCTTGACCTTCTCACCCACCCTGAGGAACAGATACGACAGGAGGCGATCGGCGACCTGAAAAGGCTTGTCTTCGACTCTGACGCCCCCCCCCAACCCATCCTTACACGCAATGACATGGAGAGGCTGGTTGGGACGGCCCTCCTTCAGAATATTGACCTCTATACGCGGCTCAGGATTGTCATTCTCCTTGGTGCGCTAAAGGAGATAGATTCTCTCCTCTCCCTCCTCTCTATTGAGCCTGAGTCCCTGAGGACAACGGCGGTTTCCATGCTGGGGAGCTGTAAAAATGAAAAAGCAGTGGAGCCCCTCATTGAATTGGCCAGACATGAGAATGGTGAGGTGAAAAAAACAGCCATCTTTGCCCTCGGAAGAATCGGGGGTCAGAATGCCAAAAAGTTTCTAAAGGAAGTTACTAAAAAAGACAAAGGGGAGGCCAGACAGTGGGCAAAAGAGGCCCTTCGCAATCCGGAGGGTGCCCATTGACACGGGTCCGCTTGACTTTTAATGCATGCCCGTGATAGGAGGGAAAAGATGATGAATAATGAAAACACTCTGAGATCGTGCTTTTATTCTGTCCTGCTAATATGTCTTGTTGCGGGATTTATCGGGTGTTCAAAAGAGGGCTCTTTGTCACCTGGGCTTCCCTCCGGGAACCCCTGCAGTAACATTGCAGACACAGAGCTGGCGATAATATTCGGGTGCCCCTCTGCAATAACAAGCAAGACATGTGGAATTTCTCTAACCATAGCATGCTCATCTTACGGGGCACAATGGGCCGGAGATACCGTGAAGGACGGATGCACCTATGCAGGGCTCACCATGACAGTGGAAGGCTATGTCCGGGACTTCCTTACGGATTCATGCATCCCCGGCTCAGAGGTCACAATTATGGACAATGAAACCGGGCAGCCCCTTCCGCTCTGCACGACGAGCAATGAATTAGGATATGTCAAAATTGAGGGGATCCCCTTCACAACAATTGGGTACCGAGTAAGGTTAAACCCGGCGGATTACAAGGATACCTACAAATTCAACATAACCCCTGATGAGGCGCTGAACAACCAGATCATTGATGTTGAAAGCTGCGCCGGAACCTATGCTGCAACAGGATTGACATTCCAGACTGTGAATGCTCCCACATCGAAAACGATTGCCCTCATGATTCCCATTGTGCTTGACAAATCACTGGCCGTGATAGCTGGCACTATAAAAAAAGGCAGCTGGGCAGGCGAGGGATTGGAGGGTTTCAAGGCCACTACCGACCCTCCTGCAGAGAGCGTCAACTACATGGGAACTGACGGGAATCCCAAATGCAACCCTGATCCTGCCTATCAGGGAAAATGTAAGGAGCCTGACCCAGATAAGCCAATGGTTGATTGTTTGCCTACAGGGGGCTGCATAGAGACGAGCCTCGGAGACCCGGTCCGCAACCATAAAGGCGCAGGGGTTTTTGTGGCCTTCAATGTCGCTGTCGGACAAAAGGTATCAATGACGGCATGGTGGGGGACAACCCCGAGCGCAACAACTGATGTGTTCCCTTATCCGGACAGCGTTTGCATTTCAAACATGGTAGTCCCCTGAAAGAGGAGAGAGAATGGATAAATGGGTTTCTTTGATTTCTGCCGGGTGCGCCCTGTTTATCCTCGCAGCTGGATGCAATAAGGGAGGCGGCACTGCAGCGGGTCCCTGCGGTTTCACAGGCTCCTGTCCCTCCGGCTGGACCAAGTCCGGAAGCGGGTGCACTTATGATGGCCCTACAGCCACAATCTCAGGCGTTGTGGTTGACTTCCTGAAAGATTCAAGTGATATGCCGGACAAGGAAGTAAACAGTGCGCTTATTACAATAATGGATAATTCCACGGGCAAGATACTCCCCATTTGCAGTAAGAGCGATGCCAATGGTTTTGTCTCAATCTCCGGCGTTCCTCAGGATGTCCTCTTTGGATACAAGTCTCATGCGAGACTGGCCGAGGGGTCAAACGACGAGTATCTTGACACCTACAGGTTCAATCTTTCAGCAGACCTTTCTACCCAGACAGGGCTGGAATTTTCCGAGGGCGTCTATAAATTATTTATCTTCAGCGAGCTGACCAAAAACCTGGTCTCCCTGGAGATCTTTGAACCCGATCCACTGAAAGGGGTTGTTGCCGGAACGGTTGAGGACCAGAAGAGGGTAAGGGTCTATGGGGTTACAGCCACATCCGATCCGCCGGGGAGAAGCTCAAACTATTTTCATCCAGACCTCTTCGTCCCCGCGTGCAACCCTGAAATGCCGTCAAACAACTGCGCAGGAAAGAAATACACGGCCACTTCAACAACGGACGGAGTCTTTGTAATCTTTGATTTTCCGGAGAATGCCACAACCCAAGCTCCATGGAAAGTAACCACAAGCGTGACTGCCACGGACAAAAGATCAATGGGAAGCATGGATTTCTTTGGGTATCCGAACAGCGTCTCTTTATCTGATCTCAAAGTGACAAGGTATATTCACATGACAACTTCAACCGTGACAGCGTCTCCTGAAGCTCCCGTATTCGGCTTATATCCTACTGATATTGCTGCAGGCAAGCTAACCGGCTCCACGATAACCGTCTCCCTGAAGGATGATTTTGCAAACCCGATAGCCGGGTATCAGGTCACAGCTGCAGCGTCCACGGCCGCAGCAGCCATCTCAGCGGTAACAGATAAAGAAAACGGAACATACTCGACATTCCTAACCTGCTCAACCTCAGAAAAGGTAACTGTAACTTCATATGCTGAAGGAATAACAATTCCCCAGACAGCATCCGTGGATTTTGTAGGAATTCAGGTTACACTTCCAACTGGTGACCAACCAAAGACAGGAACCTCCTTTACAGCCACAATACTTATGGCAGGAACCCCTAATACAAGCAGAACGCTTTCAGTAACTCCAGGCATATCGCCTACCACAGCAACCGTAGGTCCTATAGTTCCAGATGCAGGAGGTCATTTCACGGTCACAGTATCAGATTCCGTGGCGGAAACAGCAACTTTCCGTGTTGACGACCAGGCAACTGGAGCAAGAAATACAATTTTCATTCAATTCCAATAAGAAGTAATAACCGATATCGTGTCATTGCGAGTCCGCCAGAGGCGGGCGTGGCAATCTCGTTTTTAGAGATTGCTTCGTCGTTTCACTCCTCGCAATGACAATGTTTTTTTGCTCGTCAATAATGACAAAAGTTGAAAAAATCACGGGTGCGCGATACAATATAAAAACTGAGGAGAAAATATGCCCGAGGAGAAAAAACAGGTTAACTTTCAAATCCAACTTGACGAACAGATCGCCCAGGGAGCTTATGTGAACCTGGCCATGATCAATCATTCAGAGACCGAGTTCGTCATAGATTTCATTTACCTCCAGCCACAGGCTCCGCAGGGGAAGGTGAGGGCGCGGATCATCACGAGCCCTAACCACTGCAAGAGGCTCATTGCGGCCCTCCAGGATAACATGAAGAAATACGAGGAGCGATTTGGAGAGGTAAAGGTCGCCCCTATGCCCCCTGAGGGAATCGGGATCTACCATTGAAACACACTCCTCCCCGCGCCTTCCAATATATAGAGAGGGAGCTCAAGGCTGTTGAAGAAACCCTCAGAAACAATGTGAGATCGTCCATCCCTCTTGTCCCCAGGGTGGGCCGCTACCTCTTTGACAGCGGCGGTAAGCGGATCCGTCCTTCCCTTCTCCTGCTTTCTGCCAGATTGTGCGGTTACAGATGGAGGGGAGATGGAAGACCGAACCGCTCCGTGAATATCGCCAGCATGATAGAGCTCCTTCATACAGCCACCCTTCTTCACGACGATGTTATTGATGATGCCAAGGTGCGCAGGGGCATTGCCTCTGTCAACAGCGTATGGGGGAACAGGGTGAGCATTTTAATGGGGGACTACCTTTTTTCCAGGGCCTCCTCTATATTTTCCGAGGATAACGATTCCAGGATAATGCGAAGCCTCTTTGGGACAATCATTGCCATGATTGAGGGAGAGCTCATCCAGCTCAATTCCAGCATGGAAAGAAAGGTATCGGAACGGCATTACCTTTCTGTCATAAGGAAAAAAACAGCGATGCTCTTCGCCTCCTGCTGTGAATGCGGCGCAATTATCGGTGGAGGAACCCGGACTGAGAGAGATTCCCTCAAGAACTTCGGCCTGTCCCTCGGCATTGCCTTTCAGGTTGTGGACGACAACCTGGATTACAGCCATCCTGAGAGCTTCGGGAAGGCTTTGGGAACCGATCTAAAAAACGGAAAATTGACCCTTCCGCTCATCTATGCCTTCAAGGACTGCACACCGAAGGAGAAGAAGGAGATCATGTCAATCCTTTCATCTGCTAAGCCTTCAGAAAACGGTTTTCGCCGCGCACTTGAGCTCATCTATAAATACAGGGGACTGGAGAGGTCAGAAAGAAAGGCACGTTCTTATGTGGAGGCAGCAAAGGATTGCCTCGGGATGTTCCCCTCTTCGCCCGACAAAGACGCCCTCCTCTGGATGGCGGACTATGTTGTAGAGAGAAAACAGTAGCACGATGACAACATCTATCGCGCTTGAAAAAATCCCTGTCAGCATAGAAGACGAGATGAGGCGCAGTTATCTTGATTACGCCATGAGCGTGATCATAGGCCGGGCGCTTCCGGATATCAGGGACGGACTGAAACCTGTCCACAGGCGTATCCTCTATGCCATGTTTCGCGAAGGCATGCTGCCGGACAAGAAGTATTCCAAGTGCGCAGGCGTGGTGGGCGAGGTCCTCAAAAAATACCATCCACACGGAGACGCCGCAGTGTATGAGTCCCTTGTCAGGATGGCGCAGGATTTCAATATCCGGTATCCCCTCATTGATGGCCAGGGAAATTTCGGCTGCTTTACCGGAGAAACACGCGTTCGCCTCGCTGATGGTTCTACAATATCATTCAAGGAACTCGTTGATGATTATACTCAGGGAAAGAAATATTTCGTCTACTCTATCAATAATGGAAGAGTCGAAATGGCTCTGTTAAGGGCGCCGCGCCTGACAAAGAAAAATGTTCCTGTTGTTCGTGTCACTGTGGACAACGGCGAGAAAATTGTGTGCACACCTGACCATCGTTTCATGCTAAGGGATGGATCCTATCGAGAGGCGCAATATCTTCGGCCCAAGGATTCTTTAATGCCCTTCTACTCGCATATGTACGAAGGCAGTGATCTCAACCTGTTCGGCTATGAACAAATTTATCAGCCAGCATCTAATACCTGGGAGTTTTCCCATCACCTTGCGGATGAATACAACATCAAACACAAGATCTATCCGCGAAGCGCGGGCCGCGTCCGACATCATCAAGACCTCAACAAACTCAGTATAGAAGCCGCCAGAGAAGCTGCTTTAACCCATACAGATACCCTGAATCACCGTGTTGTCTCGGTAGAGCCCGCTGGGCATGCGGATGTGTATGATCTTACGGTGAATGGATTACATAATTTTGCGTTAGCGGCCGGTGTGTTTGTTCACAACTCAATAGACGGGGATCCTCCGGCTGCATACCGCTACACAGAGGCGCGTCTCACAAAGATCGCCGAAGAGATGCTTGCTGACATAGACAAGAATACCGTGGCATTTGTCCCAAACTTTGACGGCTCCACCGAAGAACCCACACTGCTTCCCACCCCTGTTCCGAACCTTCTTATTAATGGCTCATCGGGAATCGCGGTCGGAATGGCCACGAACATTCCTCCGCACAATCTGAGAGAAGTCGCCGACGCCCTTCTCCTCCTCGTCCGCAATCCCGAGGCGCGTCTTGAAGATATCATGAAGGTTCTCCCCGGCCCTGATTTCCCCACAGCAGGATTCATCTGTGGAAAGGATGCCATTCGCGAGGCATACAAGGATGGCAAAGGGATCCTTCAGCTCAGGGCCCGGGCCAATGTCGAGACTCTCAAGGGAGGCAAAGAGTCCATCGTGATCACAGAGATTCCCTACCAGGTCAATAAGGCAAGACTCATAGAAAAAATCTCCGAGCTCGTCCAGGAGAAAAAGATTGAGGGGATCTCTGATATCAGGGATGAGTCAGACAGGGAGGGGATGAGGATCGCGGTGGAGCTAAAGAGGGATGAGAACGCCAGCATCATCCTAAATCAGCTCTACAAGCACACTCCTCTTCAGGAGTCCTTCGGCGCAATCATGCTGTGTCTTTTAAACAACCAGCCCAGGCTCCTCGGCCTCAAGGAAATCCTGACAAACTTCCTGAACTTCCGCCGTGAGGTCGTTGTCCGACGGACCGCTTTTGATCTGAAGAAAGCAGAGGAAAAGGCCCATATACTGGAGGGCCTTACGATTGCATTGGAGCACCTGGATCGGGTCATTGCATTGATAAGGAGATCCAGAAGCCCGGAGGACGCCAAGAAGGGGCTGATCTCCCGGTACAAGCTCTCAGAAATCCAGGCCCAGGCTATCCTGGACACGAAACTTCAGAGGCTCACCTCACTTGAGAGGGAAAAGATCATTGAGGAGCACAAAGAAACCCTTTCCCTGATAAAACGGCTTAAAGTGATTCTGGCAAGCGACGAAGAAGTGATGAAGATTGTCGCCTCTGAGATCTCGCAGATAAAGGAAAAATACGGGGACAAAAGGAGGACGGAGATCATCGGGCCTGTCCAGGAGATCCAGGTTGAGGACCTCATTGCGGAAGAAGACATGGTCGTTACAATAAGTCACGAGGGCTACATCAAGAGAAACCCTGTGAGCCTGTATCGAGCCCAGAAAAGAGGGGGGCGTGGCAAGATGGGGTTGGGTACTCGGGAGGAGGACTTCGCAGAAAGCCTCTTCATCGCTTCCACCCTGAGCTACCTGCTGTTCTTCACGGACCTGGGCAGGGTTTACTGGCTCAAGGTCCATGAGATCCCCCAGGCAGGAAGGGCAGCAAAGGGAAAGCCCATTGTGAACCTTCTGAAGTTCGAGGAGGGCGAAAAGATCACTGCCCATCTTCCCGTCAAAGAATTCTCAAAGGGATATTTTGTCGTGATGGCCACAAAGAACGGTGTTATCAAAAAAACAGACCTTATGGCATATTCCAACCCCCGCGTCAGCGGAATCATTGCGCTTACCCTTGATAAAGGAGACAGGCTGGTTTCCTCCCGCCTGACAGACGGAAAGAATGACATCTTCCTGACCACAAGGAGCGGCCTGTGCATCCGTTTCAATGAAAAGAAGGCTAGGCCCATGGGGCGGGCAGCCAGAGGCGTCAAGGCGATCTCCCTGAAAAAGGGGGACGAGGTCATCAGCATGGATTCCGTCATAAAGGGAACGAGCATCCTCACCGTCACAGAAAACGGGTTTGGCAAAAGGACAAACATAGATGACTACCGCATCACCAACAGGGGAGGCAAGGGGATCATAACCATAAAAATTACGGAGAAGAACGGCCCTGTGATCGGATCCCTCCAGGTCAGTGAGGACGATGAAATCATGCTCATCACCAACAAGGGGAAGATCGTGAGGATGAAGTCCAAGGGAATCTCCCGGATGAGCAGGAACACACAGGGTGTGCGCCTCCTCCGCCTTGAGGAAGAGGAAAAGGCTGTCGCCGTCACAAGGCTTGCAGAAACAGAAGACGAGGAATGACCCCTCGTCCGTTTTTCTGTGCCCTTCTAATCACCTTTATTTCGTGCAGTCAGGATCCATCGCAAAAAATCTTTCAAAAAGCCGAAGCAGCGTGGGATGAAAAGAGATATGCGGAGGCCGTAGAAAACTACAGAAAAGTAGCGGTTGAATATAAGGAAAGCACCCTTGCCCCCTGCGCCCTTTACCGCCTGGGGACAATCTACTTTCATGTGCTTCGCGATTACCAGAAGGCAATAGGGGCTTTCGTGGAGCTTGGCCATTCCTTTCCGGACAGCATCTACGCATTTGATGCAGGCAAGTCTCTCGCAGACATATACTTTGAAAAACTGGAAGATTTTAACGCTGCAGTCGTTGAATACGAAAAGCTCATCAGGATGTTCCCATCCCATCCCGGATTGGACGCTGTCCGGTATCGCGTCGCCCAATGCTACGGCAAGATGGGCGATCTTTATCAGGCAGAGATTGAATATCGCTCCATCCTAAAGAATTATCCGGACTCTTCCCTTGTGCCCGAGGTCCATTACCAGATCGCCTCTACACTTTATCTCAAGGGAAAAACAGAAGAGGCGCGGACGGCCTATGAGGATACAATTGAGAAATTTCCCGACAGCCCCTTTTCAATTGACGCTGAGATGGGGGTTGTGAACTGCCTGGAGGAAGAGGGAGAGCTTCGCGAGGCCCTGTCCCGCCTGGAGGGGCTAAAGAGGCGCTACCCTCATCCAGACATCGTCCGGCTCAAGATAGATCGAATCACGGCACGAATAAAAAAGCGGGGCCTTTGATATTAATTGTGCCCGGAGGGGAAAGTAGTCCTGCTTTCCTCACATGTAGGGCAATCCATTTGCAGGGTGGTGTGGCTGATGTTAAAGGCACTCCTGAGCTTTTCCTCTACTCTATCCTGAATATCCCTGATCTGCTCCCGCTGATCTTCTTCAATGGTGATGTGGGCGCTCAGCGAATTAATGTTAGAGCACAGGGCCCAGATGTGCAGGTCGTGCACGCCCTTCACCCCATCAAGGGCAAGTAGGGCCTTTCTGACATCCTCAAGATCGATTCCCCTCGGAACACCCTCCAGAAGAATGTGAGAGGATTCCCGAAGAAGGCGCGAGGCCGCGAGGAGAACCGCCCCCGTAATCCCGATGCTCACGATGGGATCCAGGAGGACCCATCCGGTTGCCATGATCCCGATCCCGCCAAGGATGACGCCGACTGAAGAAAGGGTGTCGCCCAGGGCATGGAGATATACCCCCTTGATGTTGAGATCTCTTTTTGCATCTGAACTCATCAGGATTACCACAACGATATTGGCAAGAAGCCCAACCAAGCCGACAAGTGTCATCCCAATTGTTTTTACATCCTGAGGATGAATGAACCTTTTTATTGCGCCGAATAGGATCAGGAGGCCGAGAACGCCCAGTGCCAGTCCATTAACGAAGCTGGCGAGGACCTCGGCCCTGTGCCATCCAAATGTCCTTGTATCGGTTGCGGGTTTGGAAGCAAGATACAGGGCTGACCAGCCCAGCAGCAAGGAGGAAAGATCGTCAAGTACATGCAGCGAGTCGCTGAGCAAGGCAAGGCTGTTCGTCAGGATGCCGCCGGCAACCTCTGCACCGAGTGTTCCGCCGAGAAGGAAGGCTGCGATTCGGAATCTACCCTTAATCCTTTCATCAAAACCCAGCATGTGTTCCATGAGATCAACGATACCAGCAAGCGGCAGGCCCGATCAAGAAGGGTTGGACTGGGAGAAAAACCTAAACTATGATGAAGAACATGGAGGAGCTTAAAGCCCGGATCAAAAATATCCTTTCCGCCCGGAAAAAGAAAACCCTTCCTTCCAAAGGGATGAAAAAGGCAGCGGTTCTCCTCCTGATCCTGGAAAAAGACGGGGCTCCTTGCATACTCTTTACAAAGAGGACCGAAACCGTTGCCCACCACAAGGGAGAGATCTCCTTCCCGGGCGGCGTTCAGGACAAGAGGGACAAAAGCCTTCTTGAAACAGCACTGAGGGAGACCAGGGAGGAGATCGGAATACCAGCGGAGAAAATCGAGATCCTCGGCGAGCTGGACGATAATGTAACAAAGGTGACAAACTTCCATCTTACCTCTTATGTGGGCATGCTCCTGCCCCCTGTGACCTACAAGACAAGCAATATCGAGATTGAAAGGATGATTGAAGTCCCCCTGGCTGTCCTTCAAGATCCATCAAACTTCAGGGAAGAGATTTGGGAGTACGGCAGCGAACACCACCCGATATATTTCTATACCTATGGGAAGGATGTAATCTGGGGTGCCACGGCCAGGATCCTAAAACACTTCCTCGACATCACAGCGGGGTCAGGTCTTTACTTTTAGCATTTTCTAAGGGTGGCGGAAGTGGATGGGAATCGAACCCACCTTCCCCCTCTTAAGAGGAACGCCGGGTTTGAAGCCCGGGAGCGTCACCAGAGCGCCGTCCACTTCCTTCGGAAGAACAGCGTAGCACATTGTCAAGGGGATTGCCCAGCCCTGCTGCAGCGTTCCGGCGAGAAGCGGAAACTATTGGTTACTTCAGCCGCCTGGTTTGAGAATAAAAACATCGCAGGGATCGAACGAGCACCGGCTACATTCACTCTACGAGATTGTCAATTGAAACTTATTGGTTCAGCAGGCAGGCAAGTGCATCTACCGGGCGGACAAAGTTAATTCCAATTTCACGCAGCGGAGCGAGAGCCTTCCCGAGATCAGAGGCCTGGTTGCTCCAGGCAGAGGCGCTGATAAAAACCACAGGGGTTCCGGAGATCGGCTCTCCGGCAATCCTGGTAAGCTTTTCGACGATTGTTGCCGTCGTATCTTCATAAACACTCGTCGGAGTTATCACGGGGAAATTGCCGTTCACCTTGAAGTGCCTGCCGCCAGCAAAATCAAAATAACCAAGAAGCGCTCCAAGCGGCCGTCCGTCGCGCCGCGCCTCCACCACCCGCTGCCAGGCAGGGGCGTAATCAACCGATAGGCCGATCATATCGAGCGTCCAGAACACTGCTGCTTTTTCCTCGGCCATTCGTGCGAAACTGCGATTGAGCAGGAAATCCATATCTTTGTAATAGGAAAGATGCGTATAACCGACACCGAACATGGTGATTCGCTCGTCCGCATCTGTTGCCGTAGCACGATAGTAATCTGATACTGCGGGAGCCAGGGCAGAAAGCCCCTGCGAAAAACTCCAGCCAAGCGGAATGCGTCCATCGCGGGACCCAGGCCATGCATCCGGCCAAATATAGCGGTTGAGCGGCATAGCAAGGTTGTCGCCGTCGCTGATGGCAATGGCGATATTTACTTTCCCCTCGACGCAGGGACTAATATTCATGGCATAATCTGTCCAGGGTGCAGGATTAGATGGCGTTACTGATACATGAAAGGACAGATTCGGCGTGGTGTCGGAAGGTATCAGGTAATTGCCAAGTTCCGAGAGCTTATAAACCCCTATGACCTCTTCGCCAGGGGTGAGCGCAATATAGCCGAAGACCGGGATGTTATCGGGCAATCCGGCCAGAAATTTAACCATAAAATCCCAATCGTCCAGCGACGGCCTGGAGTATACAGCCATTATTTCCTGCTCGATCAAGAAATCACGAAGGCGATAATCTCCGGGCGAAATGAGTGCGACCCCCTTTCCAGTGAGACGCGGGTAATACTCGGTGAAAACCTCCTGATATGCCGTGCGAGCGTCCGGCCAACGGCCGCGAAGATCGGCGATCAACTGATATCCACTGCTTTCGAGCATCGGCATATCATCCGGGGCGGCGATAAGCGCTTGCTCGACAGCGGCTATCGTAGTAGCAGCGTTAATCGTCCACGGTTCTGTCTCATCGAACAGAACATATCCCCTTGCCGCATTGGGGAAGCGATCGAGCGCATCTTCGAGCTTTCCCGAGCCGGCAAGCTCCAGCCCATAGCGTGTTTGATAAACATTCAGCCAAAACTGCGCCGCGTCACGCTCTTTGTCACACTCCCAATAGCGATTGGATTTGAGATCCGGGTATATGCTGTCTCCGAGAATAAACAACCGCGCCCTTTCCCGATTAACTACTCCCTGCAGAGACACCGCAAGAAGTTTGCGGCTGTAAGATTCTCCATCGAGATCGAGAACAAAGGCTTTATCCAGAGGCGGCCGGCGGGTAATATATAAAAGATCATAGGGAGTGAGACCGAACTTTCCTGATGAGCGGCATCCGCCGAGGAAAAGAAATGTTTGTGCCAGGAAAAAGAAAATAATCAGGCCTTTTATTGAATTGGCGATTTCACTTCCCGGCGTTCTGTTGGTCTTCTTTTCTGTAACTTTATTGAACCTCATGCGATATTTTTTTCGCTTTTGATTATTTATCATTTTTGAGATTATTACAAAACTATTTAAAGTGATACAAATAACGGCGGCTGGTCGCAACCTTCAGGCCCGGCTGTATTCTTTATATAGGTCAGGAAGGATTTCAGCGAGATTGTTATATTCTTGAGCGCAGTGCAGTGCCATGGAATACCCAGTCCCTTTTGGGATAACCAATCTGCGCATCAATTGTGTATTTAACATGCGATTTATAAATGATGTTTCCGAAGCGAACTTAACCTTCAGGGTGTGCCCTATCCAGAAACGGCTACGCATTTCGATGCCGCCCTCGATGTTCCGAACAAAATGACACATATATGTATGCTGTGTATTTTTTGTCTCTGACCCAACGATTGCGCAGATGATTGTGGCAACATTTGACTCCTTAAATCGTGATGTATCGAAGCCAAAGTCCTTTGGGGGAATAAAGTTGATGGACAATGTGTCCACTCCGATCCCAACATCTTCAACAGGATACTGGGGATTGTTCCAGTATCTTTCACGATATGACAATTTTGTATTTGTTATCTTCCCTCTGTCTTTGACCGATATCCCCAGGTGCGAACCCGGATACCATATTTTATATCGAAGATCTTCAAGGGCCTGCCATGTAAACCACCAATCGAGCATGTCCCCTGTTACATTGGGCATTTTTGTCAAGACAGCAACATAGTAACTATTGTCAGGCATGGTGCAGTAACCGGTCTCTACGGCATGATAGCCAGGGTTGAGAAGGTCGTTTTTATTCTCAAAAAGCAGGGCAAGCTTGGGGCTGATGGGTCCGGATCTTATAGCTTTCATAACATCCTCAGGTATGGGGGCTAATCTCTTGTAATAATATTTGGCGTACGGTTTGGTTTTTTCTTCATCTGTCAATTCCATGAGTTTATGTCTCCGCATGTTCATTGTGCGTCCATCTTCCATGTCTGCTGGTTTTGAGGACTGTGCTTCGAATGCATGAGAACAACCAATTCCTATTCCAACAGCCCCTGCCCCGGCAAGGATCAGGAAATCCCTCCGTGGAATTTTCTCGTGACCATCTTTCTGCGTCATATCCTCTGGGCTGCTCACAGGTTGATTCTCCCCGCATCGTGTGAAACTGACACCCTTACTATAGATGGCTCATAGGAGTCAGGTCAACTCCATAACTTTTTTTTGCATTCTCTTGAAATATTATTTTAAACACTGATTAATATGCCGCCTCAAAAGGTTAAAAGAATTTGAACGAGAATACTGAGGAGCTTCTAAGTCAAACAAGGGATTTGACTTGACGTTATCGCAAATAATAAGTAAACAGAAAAGGGCGTCACCAATTCGCCCTCCACCTCCCCTTCATATATCAATAACCTATACAATCATGCTGAATTCGTCCAGGCCAGGGTTTCCATAGGTAATGCTAATTGCCTCAGTGCGGAAAGATATTTTTAGTTGGGATCAGAAGGGCAACCGTGACTACCAAGGGCTTCCAAAACAAGAGCAGGGTTTTACACTTCAGAATATATTAGCCCCAGAAAATCCCCGTGGGATCCTTGTCAATCTCTTCGAGAAGCTTCTCTATGTCTCGCATAGGTGGGAGGGATTTATACTTCCACCACTTCTTGTTCCTGTCCTGGTAATACAGCGTCCAGAGATCATTCTTATCATCATATCGAAGCTGTGCAACGGCTGAATGGGTCCATTCTATCATCCCTTCACGCCACGGCGCCCTATTTTCAAAGACAGTAATGCTGGTTCCTCTGATTTCAAAGGATAGAGTGATCTTCGAACGGACATGCGGGGGAATCTTTTTTTCGCAGAATTCTCCAACCTTCCTTTCCGCAAGGGCTTTTAAGAAGTCAGAAATAGGCATAGCGATCTTTGAATGCAACTCTTGGCTGCTTATCCGAAGTGGTTAGCGAGGATATCCCTGGTTTCATCTATTCCCGATGTCCTGCTTGAGCTATATTATTTCCTTTTCGGAAGATGGAGGATCTCCCTTGCTTCATCAGGAGTGGCTGGCTCCCTATCTGCCATTTTGACGATCTGCACGGCCTTTTCTACAAGCTCATAGTTCCCTTTTGCAAGGGTTTTCCCGGAAATATAGAGATTGTCTTCAAGCCCCACCCTCACATTCCCGCCCATTGCTGCGCACATAAACGCAGCCTTGAATGAGAACGGCCCTACACCGCAGGCGCTCCATGGAGAGCCCGGCGGGATCTTGTTGACAAAATGGGCAAAGCTCATCGGCGTGAGGGTGATCCCGCCCGCGACGCCGAACACAAACTGGAAATACAGCGGCTCATCGAATATTTTTGCCTTCTGGAGCAGCAGGACATTGTCCACCTGGCCGATATCATAAACCTCCAGCTCGGGCTTGGTGCCTGCCTTCTTCATCTCTTCGTTGAACATTTTGATGGTGCTGAAGGTGTTTTCAAATATGAACTCGATCCGCACCTCCCCGCTTGCCCAGTCTGCAATCCCGAAGTTCATTGTGCCGGAGTTGAGAGATGCCAGGTCGGGCTTGCCATTCTGAACGACAGAGATTCTCTGTTCCGGGTCGAGCCCGACAAATATGGCTGTGCTGAGGTTTATGAGGATAGGGCATTTGGCCCTTATCCCCTGAACCACATCTACGATTGTTTTTGGATCATATGTTGGAAACCCGTCATCATTTCTCACATGAAGGTGGACGACGGCGGCGCCGGAATTGTAGCATTTGACCGCCTCCTCTATCGTCTCTTTGATCCCGTAAGGAACCGCCGGATTTTGTTCTTTCCGGGTCGCTCCCCCTGCCATTGCGCATGTGACGATGCATTTATTTTCCAGTCCCATGGTTTATACCTCCTTTAGAAATCCTGACCAACCCCCATTTTTTATAACACTTCATAACTAAGTGTCAAGCCTAGTTACGCCTGATCAATTTTTAGGGGGTTGCTTCGTTTTTCCCTTATCCACTATTTTGATATGGATTTGGTATGGGAGGCCTGCTGCTGCATTGGGGAAAATAAATAGGCGCTGTCCCTATTTTGTGATATTATGCTGGCGTGGTTGGCTTAATTAGATATCTTCTGTTCTGCGCTGCCTTTGTGTCCCTGGTTGCCCTGGAGGCATGGGCAGAAGAGATGGGCATTGAAGAATACGAACGGGCAGAGATGTTTCTCCTCGGGGAGGAGCCAATGGTAATCTCTGCAGCAAAGCATCCCCAGTCCATTGAACAGGCGCCGTCCAGCATAGAGGTAATTACCCGGGAAGAGATTGATGCCTCAGGATACAACACCCTGGGCGACTTCCTCCGCCTCGCTCCTGGGATCATTGTTCGCGCTTTAATTCCGGGAATCTATTATGTCAATAATAGGGGATACAGCGGCCCCGGCACCTCCCTGTGCCTTTCACTCCTCATGGTTGACGGCAGGCCTTCCAATGACATGATCTTGCTCCTTCCCCTGACTGAGGACCTTCCTCTGAGTTTAGAAGACATTGAGAGGATAGAGGTCATAAGGGGGCCGTCATCTGTTCTCTACGGCTCCGGCGCCATGACCGGGCTCTTCAATGTCATCACACGCCAGCCCCCTGAAAAGGACGGAGAGCACACTGTGACAGGGAAAATTGTCGGAGGAGGAGTCCTTGGTCAGGAGAAAGATGTCTGGGGGCCTGCCTTGTCTGCCCAGGCCAGGGGGAGCGGAAGAATGGGAGCCACAGGATACTCTGTATCCGGGGAGTATAGGGAGGAAGCAGACTGGTTCACAGGGGACAGCGGTGCCCACAAGGTGGGAAAGACGAGGGGAAAATTCTCACATTCCTTTGATAAATTCGGGACAGGTTCCCTTGAAGGAGGGATTAGTGTGTCTGAGGGTAGGCTCTTCTTCGGGTATTTCCAAATTCCCTACGAGAGGATAGACCATTACCTCAAAGGGGATTATTCTTTCAAAGGGGCTTCTTTCCAAATCTCCTGGGAGAGGGAATACTTTGAGTCTCTGGACATTATCATCCCTCTCTACTCCAACCTTGTCCTCAAATCCGGGGAAATACCTTTTGAAGCGAATAATATTTCATCCTCTCTTGATTACAGCGCAGAATTCCCTGCTTACAACAGGATAACTGTTGGCATGACAGGGGACATTTCCAATTTTTCCTCTCAGATGATCCATAAGGAATGGGAAGGAAGGAGGCTCAACAGGGAGCTCCACTGGAGTGGGTTTCTTCAGGATGAATACTCACCCATAGACAAGCTCGTATTCACCGGCGGGATCAGGAATGACCAATATACCATTACGCGGCAGGCTTGGAGCTGGCGAGGGGCCGTGGTCTATCTCCCCTGGAAGAATCATTCTTTCAGGGGCACAGTAGGACGTGGGTTCAGGAAACCCTCTTTCTTTGAGGGCCAGCTACTTGTGAACTATTCAGGTATTAAAGACAAAACCACACAGGCTCTTCTTGAGTTGCTCTTTGAAGAGGGGAAATTATTCGGCAATCCTGACCTCCTGAACGATGAAATCATCTCTTATGAGATCGGATACCTTGGGCGATACCGGGATGTCCTCCGCTATTCTCTTACCCTCTTTCACGACGAGTTGGAAAACAGTATTGAATTTATATTTGAAGCCAATGCACCGCCAAAAAAATCAAAGGCTACTTACTTCAATATCCCCCGAGACACCCGGGTATTTGCAAACGGCGGAGAGCTGGCGCTTGATCTCTATCCCTCAAGATACCTTCATGGAATCCTGTCCTATACTTATGTCCACAACTTTGCACCCGAAAAATACCCTTACTGGAATACCGAACGCCACATTGTCACATTGGGGGCCATTGCCCAATTCGCCGGAATAGGGGTTTTAAATAATGATGACCTCTCTATCGGGACATTCGGTCACTACTTAATCCATGAAAGGCCCTCGGTCATGAATCCAACGGTCCCTGTAGGCGAAAATAATTGGAAGTATGTGGATGTCACAGGCCACCTTCTTCTGAGCATCAAGGCAGGATATACATTCTGGAAAAATATTGAGGCAGGAATCTCTGCCTACAATATCGTAGGGGACAAGGAGTTCAGGGAATACGGAGGATTCACCCAGGGAGATAAAAACTACGCTGCCGAGGTCCTGCCTGTCAAGATAATGGCCTTCCTCTCCGCAAAATTCTGACAAAATACAAATTTGTCGCTGATCCTGTTTTTTTGCCCTCTTTTTTCAAGGACAAATTAAATGGGCGCTGTCCCTATTTTTATTTTATGGTGCGGGTGCGAGCCCTGATCATCCTTGCAACCTCTGATGGGGACGGCCCGCCTGCGCTGACCCTTGACCTCAAGCTTTGTATAGGGTCTAAAATGCGATTGATCGTCCCCTGAGGGACGGCCACCTTCTTCCCAAGCTTCTTTTTTGCAAGGGATGTGAGCTGGTCCGAGGTGATTGCTGAAAGCCCTTTTCCACGATTCATTGTCTCCCTGACAAGTAAGCCCACAAGGAAATGCGCCTCCCTGAACGAAAGTGATGTGTTCATGGCAAGGTATTCAGCAAGGTCCATGGCCGTCACATTATTCTTGAGGACAAGCTCCAGCATCCTTTGCTTCTTGACGATTAGGGTCTTCAGGGCCTTGGTCATCACAGCAACGGAAAACCGGGCATCGTCCATGCTTTTCCAGAGCGGCCTCTTCATCTCCTGAAAGTCCTTGTGATAGCCGATCACAAGGCCCCGTACAAGGCTGAGGACATTGGCGCAGGAGCTTATGGCCTCGTTCGCCTTGCCCCTGATCGCCTCCATTGGGTCCGGGTTCTTTTTCTGGGGCATGGCGCTGCTCGTGTCTGACATCTCGTCTGAAAGCTCAACCATGCCGAACTCAAAGGTTGACCACAATATAATGTCCGAGGCAATCCTGCTGAGGCCGCTCATAAGAAGTGCAATGACGCAGGCTGCCTCCTGGAGAACATCACGGCTTGAGACGGCAGTGGTTGCATTCTCCACAATCCCGTCAAAACCAAGGAGTTTGGCCGTGTAATGCCTGTCTATGGGCACACTCGTCCCTGCAAATGCGCAGGCCCCCAACGGGCTGAGGTTCATGCGGGAATAACAGCCCTTGATACGCGCCACATCGTTCAGGAGGACATCCACATGGGACAGCAGGTAATGGGCAAAGGAAGTCACCTGCGCGTGCTGGGTATGTGTATATCCGGGCATGACCGTCTCACGGTGTTTCCCGGCGAGGGAAAGCATCGTTGAGATCAGCGAGAGCAATTGTTCATTCAGCTTGAGGAACTCGTCCCGCATATAAAGCCGGATATCTGCCATGACCTGGTCGTTTCTGCTCTTGGCAATATGGATCTTACCTCCCACATCCACACCAAGGTCGTCAATGACGAACTGCTCAATAATCGGATGGACATCCACGAACCTGGGATATTTGGGGAGAAGCAATCCCCGCTTGTGCTCGGCCCTTGCCCTTTCAAGGCTCTTTACGATCCTGTCGGCGGACTTTTTGTCTACGATTCCCTTCTTTTTCAGCATCAGAACATGGGCTTGGTTGACCCTTATGTCGTATTCAACAAGCCTCCTGTCTTCTTCCATGCCGCTTATGAATGTTAGGGCAGTCTCGTCAAGCCCGGTGCCCAGGCGCCCCCTCCATATGTCCCGCGATTTCTTTGATGATCCTTTTTGTTTCATATAAAAGCCTCCCTTGTGTTGCGTATGGTCCCCTCTACAATGGGAATCCCTTCTCGAGCCAGCACCCCTGCTGCTTCGCAAAGCTCTTTCTCTGAAATGGGTTTAAAATCTGCATAAGGATATGTGCGGCCAAACAGGCCCTGTTTTGATATAGCAAGACGGTGGAAAGGAAGCAACCTTACAGGGGGCAGGCGATCACCTGTCTTCAGCCACGAGGAAATGGAAACGAGATCATGGTCAGAGCTGTTGAATCCCGGGATCAGCGCAATCCGCACCTCTACTGGAATGTCTTTTGACAGAAGCTCTTTGAGGTTGTTCAGGATTATTGTGTTGTCTTTACCGATAGCATTCTTGAATTTTTCTGGATCGCTGTGCTTGAGGTCAAAAAGGACAAGGTCAATTCTATTAATAAGATCCTCAATAAGCTCAGAGGGCCACAGGCCCGCCGTCTCCACTGCCACATGAATGTCCCTTGCCCCAAGGGCATCAGCGCATGCGAAGAGGAACTCGGGCTGGGCCAATGGCTCACCGCCGGAGAAGGTCACTCCCCCGCCCGTGCCTGCGAAGAAATCATTCTCGTCAGCCACCTCTGAGACAAGCTCGTCAACCCCATAGCTGCGGCCTACAAGCCTGCGTGCCTTAGACGGGCATACCGCTGTGCATCGCGCCTGGACCTTGCAGCCGGTGCGCCACGCATTGGGGACATCAAACGGCCAGTCCCTGGGGCAGGCCTCAAGACACCTCTTGCAGCCAATGCACCGGCTGATGTCGTATGAGATCTCCGGCTCGAACGATATTCCCTCTATATTGTGGCACCAGGGACACAACAGGCGGCATCCCTTAAGGAAAACAACCGTCCTCAGGCCGGGGCCGTCATCAACGCAACCCCGGGAGATATCAAAAATCCGGCCGGTGATGCCTTTCACCAAATCACCTTCCGAACTCTGTACGGGCTATGATGTCTTCCTGGATGGACCTGCCGAGGTCAGTGAAAAATGCCGAATACCCCGAGACCTTGACGATCAGATCGCGATATTGCTCCGGGTGCAGCTGTGCGTCGCGAAGCGTCTCGTTAGAGACGACATTGGGCTGGATATGCATTCCGCCCTTCCTGAAATATGTCCGTATCATTGAGGTAAAAGTGTCAAGGCCCTGCTCGGTCTTGATGAAGTTGGGGTAAAACCGCATGTTCAACGCTATGCCCGATGAGATCTGAGGCGGAGGGAATTTGGCCACGCTCCGCATTGGCCCCGTGACCCCGCCGATGGGCTCAACAAGATTTGAAGGGGAAACACCATTGGATATCGGCTCCCCCCTGAGGCGGCCGTCGGGCGTCGCCCCCAGCGTGAAGCCGTCAATGACATGGTTGCCGTAGGAATAATAACACATCCTGAAACGGCCCTTGCGGAAATTGCGGTATTTGGAGGATTCCTCGGAGAACCACTGAAGATTCTGGAGGGCCATGGCATCGGCTTCATCGTTTCCGACGCCGAACTTTGGGGCCTCATGGATGAGACGCTGGCGAAGGACCTCGTGGCCCTTGAAGTTTTTATCGCAGATACTGATGAGCTCCTTCAGAGTCAGCTCCTTCTTCTCATAAACAAATATCTTAATGGCCAGAAGGCAATCAATCAGTGTCGCCATGCCCCTGACATCTATGGATGTGAAATCGTATCTTGCCCCGCCTGCCGTAATGTCAGTAGCCCTTTCAATGCAGTCATCCATAAATGCCGAGACATAGGGCGCCGGAAGAATATCCCTGTATGTTTTGTCTTTCCCAGCTACGGCACCCACAAGGGTCTTCACCTGATAGGACAACTGCCGCTTGAAGGCAGCCATGAAATCCTCAAATGTGGCGAGTTTTGCAGGATCTCCGCTGTCATATCCCTTCTGCTGTCCTATAAAGGGCGGAGGATATTCCCCCCGGCTGAGGGTCAAAAGGAGGACTGCTGGGAGGACGAATTCATGTCCCCCGACACAGCCATGGGTATCCGCCTGACCTGATGTCTCAATGCATCCGACAATGACATAATCCCTGGCGTCTTCAGGGATGAGTCCGTCGGCAAGCATGCCTGCAATTGTCGCCTCATCGTTATGTAGCGCTATGCCGTTCGTCTTTCTGAACACCTCCATGGTGCGGCGGACAAAGGCGTCAGGGGAACCGTTGTGGATCCTTACAGAGAGCTGGTTGATCGCCCCGTTCATCTCCTCAAATGCATCGAGGATCAGCATGGAAAGATCGTTTGTGCCGTCCTTGCCATCAGGGGTCAGCCCGCCTATGGTCACAACATGCTGGCTGTTTCCAAGGGGCGCATTAGTTTCCATCCCGACCTCTGGGATCGGCTCCACATTGGCCTCCAGTTTCAAGAATAGTTCCTGGATAAGCGCCTTAGCCTCATCCCGTGTGATGCGGCCGCTTTCAATGTCCTGTTTATAAAAAGGATAGAGATACTGGTCTGTCCGTCCTACAGCAAAGACCTCATGGGTCCCATACTGGATCGCGCCGACCAGCAGTGTCATGTATAGCGACTGGATTGCTTCGTGGAAGCTCGTTGGCCTGTTCCGGGGAACACGGCGGCAGTTCCTGGCGATTGTCTCAAGGCGGCGTTTTTCCCCGGCGTCCCTGGCATTTGCTGCCATGGCCTCTGCAAGGTCTGCAAAACGCTCAGCATAATGGATGGCTGCCTCAAGGCTCATGATGACTGCCTCAAGGAAATGCTGCCCACGGAGATTGTCCGGCTCGCTCCTCTCAAGGCTTTTCATCTGCGCCTTTGCCTCGGCTATTATCCCGCCCATACCCTTGGCGATGGCCTTGTCAACCCCAAGGCTTAGATGCCCCTGGACATCAAAGCAGAAAACAGCCGGGTTGGGGTTGTTATTGGCAAGCTCATAGCGAACGGAACGAAGGGTGCGAAACCTCTTGAGCGTCTTGGGGGCCTGGCGGTTTGCGCCCATGATCTTGCGCAAACTCTTTCTGCCCACATACCGGAGGAATCTAACCCTGTTGCGCAAGCCCCGAAGCCAGGTACGGATATTATCCTCTTTCTCGATGATGCCGTTCTTCTCCCATTCGCGCGCCTTGTAATCCCTGACGGTCTTGCCGTCCCAGTATGGAACGATCTCGTTCCAGAACAGCTCCTTTTCCTCCTCTGTAATAAGAAATGGGCGGTGTTTCAAATGGAGGATGTCCATCTCCATTTGAAGGATTCTCAGGAAGTCTCCTCGCTCAATTGAAAGAGGCCCTGCAAGGAACTTCTCCGTCATAGTTCCGGCAATGTATTCGTCTGGATAAATGAAGATCTTCTGTTTTTCCAGGGTGCGCTTGAGCGCAAGGGCATTGCGAAGATGCGGGTCCATTCCCTCAGTCTCTTTATAGGAACGGGTGAAGTGGAGCGCCCGCGCCATGCAAACCTCATAGGGCGCTGTGAGGAGACGCTCCTTCATGCGGGCAATCCGCGAATCAAGTCCGTTCCTCTTTTGCGGTTTCATTTCTAACATTTCATTTATCATAAAAAATAGCTCTATCCCATGTCAACCAACCCCTTTTTAAATTCCAAGTCCAATCACTGCTTGACATAATGGATTAATATTATAAGAAACCAACCAACAGGTGAGGGAGAAACTAAGGATGTTATCGTTATGAAGATTCCCAGGTGGGTTATTTGTCTCGGCGCAATCATCACAACAATCCTAATAGGAAGTTTTACCCATGCCCAGAACAAGCCTGTTGTCATGGTGGCAGACTTTGAACTTGTGGATGTTCCTCAACAACTGAAGGCCTCACTCTCGGGACAGCTCCAGGCCGCGGTGGCAGCCACAGGAAAATATCGGACGACCGACCCCACAGTAACAAGAAAGGCATTGTCGGAACAGTCCCGGCAGCAGAAGATGGCGGACTGCTATGCCGAGGAATGTCTGGCAAAAGTAGGAAAAGCCCTCGGCGCCTCGGAGATGATCGTGGGCACGATCACAAAGGTAAAGGAGAATTTTTATACTGTTAATCTGAAGCTCGTGGACATCTCCCTGCTCACGAGCGTGAATACAGTGAGCGAGCCCTGCCATGGCGATATAGAGGCGACTTACGGGGCAATAGATCGCGCAGTGGCCCGGCTCCTGGGCGTAGATGTGACCGCCCCACCTTCGCCTCCCCGCCAAGAATTTGGCGCCCTTTCTGTAAACACGGGGGTTGGCGGCACTCAGGTCTATCTGGATGGACAACTTCAGGGAACCATCTCACAGGATGGACAGCCCTTGCAGATTCAAAATGTCATCACTGGCAAGCACACTGTGGGGGTAGAGCACCCTGATTATCAGGCAAAGGAACAGGAGGCCTGGGTGAGGCCCAATGTTACAGAGGAGATTCGCATTGACCTTGAAGGGAAGCCTGGAAAAATAATCATCGCCTCCACACCTCCCAAGGCCAGGGTGTCTATTGGGGGAGAGGAGAAGGGGGAGACGCCCTATACGGCCCTCCTCTCTCCTGGAGAATATAGGGTACAGGTGGCTCTCAGCGGCTTCAGCCCCCAAGAGAAGGACATAGAGATAAAACCCAATAGGGTCTTGAGGCTCAATGTTCCCCTTGAAGCCCTTCCCGGGATGGAGGAACAACCGCCGGAAGTGAGAAGAGGGATTGAACGGGAGATCAAAGAAAAGCCCAGGGCTGAGATAAAGAAGGCCATCGGGATCTATATTTATCCCCTGGTGAGTTTATATCTGTCCGATATTAAAGGAACGAATTATGGAGGAGGCATCGGCTACAGGATCATCAAATATATTGGGGTGGGGACACAGTATGCCGGTGGAGAACTGGAAAAAGATACTGTGAAGGGGTCAGCCTCCTTCTTGGAAGTGTATTCTACCCTTCATCTTGCCATCGTGAAGGATTTTGGTGTGTATCTGAAACCCAGTGTGAATTATCAGAGGGTCAGTGGGAACGGGATAGAGAAGTCCGGATTCGGGGCCAGAGGCGAAGGGGGTGTCTATGTGTTTTTCAAGCCCATCGGCCTCCTCACAGGGTACTTCATGAGCAGAGATGCCTCTGGCCTCTCCCTCTCTATAGGTGGGTACTTCTGACATGAATACAAAAATATTCCTTCTGTTTATTCTAATTATTCCAGTCCTTGGCTGCGACCCTGCCCTGAAGGATTATTTCACATGGATTAATAAAAGCCAGTCCAACGCTCCCTCAAATTTAGTTGCCACTCCAGGATCAGATTCACGGATAGATATAACTTGGAAAGACAATTCAGATAACGAAGAGGGGTTTGGAATAGAGCGAAAAACAGACACAGGTGAATATATCTTAATAGGAACGGTTGGAGCGAATATCACCTCCTATTCGGATACCAATGTAATTCCCTGTTCCCCCTATACCTATCGTGTCTATGCTTTTTCTGCTACAACAAGGACTGATTACTCCAATGAAGGCATCGGTAAAATAGACATTCAATTCGCTTATTCAAGAGAGGTAACAATCCAGGAATTGTCTGGTGCTGACCTTCAGGATTTTCAGGTAAAAGTCAATCTTGATACACAATCACTCATCGCAAATGGAAAGATGAAAGGAGATGGCTCTGATATAAGATTTTTTGAGTCTGCTAACGATGATAAATGCACCAATGGTCTCCCATACTGGATTGAAGAAGGCGGCATCAATACGACCAATACAACTATATGGGTTAAACTCCCTTTACTATCTGCTAACCAGACAAAGAAGATATCTCTTTTTTACGGTAATCCTATAGCCCTACCTAAGAATAACGGAGATGCCACCTTTGTCTTTTTTGATGATTTTAATTCTGGAGTCCTTAATCTATCTAAATGGCAAATATACCAAGGAACCGTTTTTGTCCAGAGTGGACAGCTTGTAGTTGGGGATGGTATGGCTGGAGCTGATGTGGTTTGGGGGATAGGGGAAGGATTTACAGGACAAACATTGGAATTTATTGCTATGCTTCCTTACGATAATCTTAGTTATCCTGGAGCAGGATTTGGTAATGGTTTAACTGCGGAATTAGGGTTCGTTCAGCCATATTCAGATACGATCTACTGCCACAACACTAGGTGTGGATCGGATATAACTATCGGTACCTGTAGGGATACCTTTCACCGCTATCGAATCGATCTGTATCCCTCAGGAGCAGATCAAGGAGTAAGATTCTGGATGGATGGTGCTGTTGTTCGTGATTCTGTTGTACCCTTCGATTGCCCGCCAAATGCCATTTTTAGGGCAAATTCTTATGGACCTAATGTCTATGTCAATTGGGTCTTTGTCAGAAAATGGGCATCGGTAGAACCGTCAGTTGTCGTCAGCCCCTGATTCATGAAGAAAAGGGGACAGGCTACTTTTTCTAATGGCCCGCTCATACAAAACAAAAACAACGCCCTGAGGGTTAGGTCTTTCATCTTGACAGCCGGTTTTCAATTTGCTAAGATTCTTGGTAACAAGGAAAGCTGACTATGGCAATCACTCGTATCAGTCCAAAGCGTCAAATAACGATTCCAATGAAGATTTTCAAGGAGCTTCAATTGGAAACCGGCGATTACCTCGAAGCCAAGGTCGAGGGAGGAGAGGTCGTCCTGACCCCTAAAAAGCTTATTCCGAAGGATCAGGCCTGGTTTTGGACAAAAGAGTGGCAGGAAAAAGAACGAGAAGCAGAGGAAGATATTAAAGCAGGGAGGGTCTCTGGCCCCTTTACCTCAGGAAAAGAACTCATCAGGTCTCTGAAATTTAAGCGATGAAGGTCTTTTATACGAAGGCCTTCAAGAAGGATTTCAAGAACATTCCTCAGGAATTTCAAAAAATAGCGGAAAATAAATTGGCGCTGTTTGTGGATAATCCTTCCCATCCTTCCCTGGGGGTGAAGAAAATGAAGGGATTAAAAAGTATTTGGGAGGGAAGAATCACTATCAACTA
>Ga0315308_1000109_pt1 | contig 41693 bp, 37 predicted proteins | sample TDP3_MG_FD_203078 | JGI IMG/M metagenome (GOLD analysis project Ga0315308, IMG submission 203078) | Freshwater sediment microbial communities from Lake Towuti, South Sulawesi, Indonesia - TDP3 | ecosystem: Environmental > Aquatic > Freshwater > Lake > Sediment | place: Indonesia: South Sulawesi...
GCGCGTGGACCTTCACAGTCTTCTCGGCCGCCCTCAAAAAGTAGTCAAGCGCCTTGGCTCTATCGCCTCCCTCAAGAAAGTGATAGGCAAGCTCCGCCAAATGCTCATCAATCTTGCTAGCGTAAACCTTCTCCAGCGCGTTTCCCACAACGTTGTGGAGACGCCTGTGCATCAAGGAGCTGACTTCCTCATGCACAACATCCCTCACGATGGGATCAGCAAAAGAACACGCGTCTTCTCCACGAACCACTCTCGCCTTGATCTGCCCCGTCTTGATCATCCTTTCCAGTAACTCGACTAGCTTGTTCTCTTCAAAGCCAGTAACTCCACGCAACGCCTCAAAAGTGAAGTCATATCCAACAAAAGAAGCCATACTCAGCAGGTTACGGCACTCATCATCCAGCCGACCTATCCGGGCCTTCACAACACCCCTAACGGTCTCTGGAAACTCGATCCTCGAGACTTCTTTGATCTTCCATCGGTTTCCTTCGCGGAAGATGAGCTCTTGTTCCATGAGAGACTTTATTACTTCCTCAACGAAGAACGGGTTGCCTTCAGTCTTCTGGTAGACTGGCTGGCAGAACTCCTTTGGAACGTCGTCTTGTTCCAGAATCTGTTTAATCATCTCTGAAATGTCGTTGAGCGACATGCGTTTCAATGGAACGGCTTGAAGAAGGCGCTCCCTGTTCAATTCAGTTAGGACTGGGGACAGAGGATGTTTCTCGTCAACCTCGTTATCTCGATAGGCGCCAACGAGTAGCAGCCGCTCCCTTGAGAGGCCGCGAGCCAGATAATGCATTAGCAGAGGCGAACTCTGATCAGTCCACTGCAAATCGTCAAGAACCACCAGCAGCGGCGCTTCCTTGGAGACGTTAGTGATGAATTGTGAGACCGCTTCGAAGAGCCTGTCACGTTCGTGCTCCGGATCAATCTGTATAGACTGGGGGATTGCTCCAAGCCTCTGTCTAAGATCAGGAACGAGTTTAAAGACCTCGGCCGGGTGGAAACCAATCACTCGGTACAATTGCTCAGCCGTGGAAGCCTGCAAGTAGTCCCTAATCACTTCGCTCCATAGAACGTAAGGAGGTATGCCTGTCATGGTCAGCAGGGCTGGGCATCTCCCGTAGAGCACATTCATTCCTCGCAGACGTGCATAGGCTCCCAGCTCTCTAGTCAACCGTGTCTTGCCTATTCCGGCCTCTCCGCGCAGGAAGAGAAGGCCCCCTTCGCCTCGAACCGCTCTGTCAACGGCTTCCTTGAGCTGGTTCATCTCCTCAACTCTGTCTACGAGTTGGATCTCCTTTCTGCCAGCAGGCTGTGGACTCGGAACAATCAGGATGGGCTTTTGAGTTAGCGGAACAGCTTCCTTCAAAGACTCTTCAGCAACATCTCTCAACACTTTGAGCAGATCAGCAGCAGACTGGTACCTCCTCGCCGGGTCTTTCTCGAGAAGCTTCATGATGCATTCGGCTAGGGCGTGTGGAAGTTTGGGATTCAACCTGCCCGGGGAGACTGGGTAGTCGTGAATGTGGCTGAAGATAATCTTCACAGCGTCCTCGCCGGGGAAAGGCTGCTTGCCTGTGACGGCTTCGTAGAGGACTGCGCCTAGGGAGTATAGGTCAGATCGGGCGTCAGCACCTTTTCCCAGCGCTATCTCGGGAGCCACATAGGCAACTGTGCCTACTATGACTCCTTCTTGTGTCTGGCGTGGTTGGCCAAGCATCTTGGCAAGGCCGAAATCCATCAGCTTCGCCACACCGTCCTCAGTAATCATTATGTTTTCTGGTTTGACGTCTCGATGCAGGATGCCCTGAGAATGCGCATATTGAAGCGCGTTGCAGACATCTATGCCGATTCTTAGAACGGTTGATATGTCGCATTTGCCTTCCGGAGATGTTTCAGTCAGGTCGAGTAAGCTATGTCCTTCCACGAACTCAAGCACAAAGAACGGTTTCTCGTCTTCCTTTCCAATATCATATATGGAAACGATGTTTGGATGGTTGAGTTTCGCTACTGACTGAGCCTCAGTTGTGAAGCGTGAGTATGCTTCTCCGGTCGTGACGGGGTTCTTCAGCATCTTGATGGCGACGACTCGGTTCAGAGCGGTGTCTCTGGCCTTAAGTACGATCCCCCTTCCACCTTCACCCAGCTTCTTCAGAACGGCGTACCTGCCGTTCTGTAGGTGTTCAAGGGACGACAATTAGATCAGCCAGTTCAGCCCGCTATTTGTCTTCTATCTCTTCTCTGGTTCTTAAAGAGTATTCACCTAGAACCTGCCTTAGTATGTCTTCCTTTACCCACACGTCACTAATCGGTTGGGCGAAGCGGGAGTCAGGCCGAAGATAGCCTACGAACCAGAAAGCATTACCCAAAGAACTACTTTGGTCTGGGGAGCCAGTGGAATATTGCAACATTTGCTTATCGCTTTTTATTGCTCTAAAAGGGGGTTTGTGAGTGTGGGAACCTTGCACCAGTTTACGAGTAGACCCTCTCATAAAAAGGGCGATTTTGAGGCATTTGATTGGTGGGCTTGCAGAGACTCGAAGCTAACAAGGTGCGAAGCGCGCTAGGAAGTGCGCGCTATTCTTTGAGTTCAGTTAGCGTCCTTCGTCGTATGGCATGGATAAAGAAGGAGCAGGATTAGGTCTTGAGTTCTGGGTGTTCCTCCATGAACTGCAGTAAGTCATCGGCCACATCATGCAACTGTAGTTCTCTCAACTTTCCCTGAGTAGGGACCCCTGTCTTCGGATCCCATTTTCTCAGTTCATAGTATCTATGTAGGAGTTGATCCGCTCTCTCTTTGGATAGTATGTGTGTCTCATCTCCTCGTTTCAATGGTTGATCGTAGTATCTTTGAGGCCAGTCATCGTGTTCCCTCCGCATGCCTTCTCGGATGTTGTATGCCCTCATGACATTGAAGATACGTTCCCCTGCTACCATTAATTCGATTGGGGTAATCGGATGACCTGTATAGGCTGAGTATAGTTCGGCATAGAGCGTTGGCCCCATTGCCTCCCATGAGTCGCTGAACATGCAGAAACCCAACGAATTGAATACGCAAGTAAGATCGTTGTACCATTTTACCAGCATAGCCGTATCCAAATCGTAGAGCTTCGGCGGGGAACCAAACACTGTCTTCTTGACATCATCAAACATGTCATGGCTCTTGAGAACCCAATCAAGGTACACGTCTTCGCTCCAGCTCAGCCTGCGTGCCCATAACGGTATGCCTGGAAAGGCGATCACCCCGTGTGTCCCCTTCAGGTCATCTCCTCCCCTCGGGTTGACCTGGATGCTAAGGCGTTTGTTCGGAGAATCTATCCGAGGGTCTTCGCCAAATTCCATTCCTTTCATGGTTTTCACATATTTATCAGAGCCTCTTCCTATCATTCCTGAAGCTCTTATGCTGCCTTCTGCAAGTATGGCGCCAAACCCTTCCCTATTGGCAATCTTGCCTAACAGTTCAGTCATCGCAGGTTCGTTACCTTTTGTTAACTCAAGGCCCCCAGTATCGGCCTTCGTGATTATTCCATGTTCATACAGATCAATGGCAAATGTCAGCGGTCCCGGAAAATAGTCGATACCGTAGCGGTTGTGCAGCTCCCTGAGCTTGAATGCCGCTGGAAGCGAAATTCCCAGTGTCTTGGCCATGGAGCTGCATAGAGTAATGCCGACACTAACCTTCGTTCCTGCGTACTTTCCTTCCTTGATGTCTGTTATCATGTTGCAGCCAAAATACGGGCCCATGATGCATGGGCAGAAGAAACCATCCCCTCCATCGATCAGGATTTCTTCAGCAGCTTTCGTATAATCTGGCGTGACTAGATCGATTACCCCGATTCTTCCTGTAGCTCTCCATCCCGGAAAATCGTCTATCCTCTCGACTGCCCTCCTTACAGCTACTTGAAATTCTTCTGGTGATACGACAGCAGGTCTTCCAGTTCCCCTGGCCGCTATCGCCTTGAACTTCTTTGCTCCGAGAATGGCTCCAGCATGACATCGGCCCGGTGCATGTTCTCTGTCAGCTATTACTGTGGCACACCTAACCAAGTTCTCCCCCGCCTGCCCGATCGCCACTACGCTAAAGTCTTCTCCCAGTTCCTCCTTCAGGATATCCGACGTGTCCCAAGCATCCTTTCCCCACAGGTGAGACGCTTCTCTGATCTCCACGCGATCGTCGTCCACGAGGAGATACACTGGCTTCGGAGACCTTTTCTTGATCACGACTGTATCATAGCCAGCGTTCTTCAACGCTTGGCCCCAGTATCCTCCGAAGTTACCTGTACCGAGGATACCCGTCAACGGCGATTTCGTTGTGACCTCCGTTCTGCACGCAGTCGGTGCACCTGTCCCATTCAAGGCACCAGGGGAGATCACAACAACATTATCAGGGCTGAAGGGGTCAACTTTGGGTCCCACTTCGTCGTATAGTATCTTTGCATTGAAGCCTAGTCCTCCCAGGAACATCTCCGGTAGCTGAGGATCTAACTGCTCTTTGACTATTTTCTGAGGTAGATTGATCTGTAGCTTCATGCCGTCTGTTCTATTGTACAAACCCTGTATCTGTATTCCGATTTTCGGTCGTTGATCTTTAAGCTCTTCGGTCACGATCCAAATCTCATAATTGGTGCGGAGCTGGGATTCGCGCACCACTTTACCAGTAAAATTCCGCCTTAAGTTATGGAACAAGGCTCAAAGGAAAAAGAGGATATGGTTCTTGATGGCGCTGCGACTCATTTTTCAGATCGATTTCTGTGTGTTTCAATGGTTCTAGGATGACACATGGCAGAACCTTAAGAAAAGGGATCGCATTGGCTTTTCTCGAGATCTCGAATCTGGACGTGCAAAGTGCCCGCAAGATATTGAAAAAAAGAGAGTATCCTGTCTTACTTGGATGCCATGTCGACAATCATCTGCAGTAAGCTCAGTTCGTACTCTATGGAACCGGGATAAACCTGCAGCACAGGGTAGAACTTCGTCGTCTTCAGCATCGTGGGCCCAAATTTCCTGAAAAATCTTTCAAGAGCCTCCACGCTGGGCACGTTCCACAGGCAGAAGGCCCCGATGTCGGTTCTTGCCCAGGTGTAACAGAGCTCTATCCCCTCTGGAGCGGTTCCTTTAATTAGTTCGTTGAAGCCCGCTATCATCTCTTTTGTGATAGTGATTTGATCCTCTCGCGGCCACTCGTGTACGGCAATTACATGTGGGATGCTTCCTCACCTCCTTCTCGATACTTCTATTGCTCCCCATCTCGGAGCTTAGCTTCCACTCAGAGAAAAAACATGAGCGGCATGCCGAGCCGTTGAGTATGTTTTACATGACTAATTATGACTTTCCTTGCTTCAGAAAGAATGGCAGAATCCCCAGCGGAAGGACCTCGGAGGCTGATCCGAAAATGAGAAGCTCGCGCTTTACCAGCAAAACTTGACAGAGCAGCTGTGGTGGACCGGGGGTTCAACCAACAACTAGAAGTATTTCTTACAGAGTATCATCTAGGGTTACAAGATGGCAAAAAAGAGGCTATTTATATCTACCAATAAACTGGTGCGGGGGGTTAGCTAACCATTCACGCTTTGAACCGCTAACCATTCACGGTTTGAACCAACGAAATTTCGGGTGGAGGATTTCTACGCAATAGATCCGTAAGATTTCCGCCTGCGGTACCCATCCCGACGAGGCTCATTCCAGCATCATGATGAACATGAGAGCGGACTAGCCGTATGTCTATCTCTTTCTAGGCAACCTAGGCAGCGTCTGTATGAAACACAGGTGTGCTATTCGGTTTTCGCCAGTAGTTTCGGGAACCTATCCGGATCAACAGAGAAACGTTACACAACAAGACTCAAATCAATTTTTCAACGAATTCGAAGAGGACTGCCATCACATTAAGCTCCTTGACAAGAACTTCCTGACAATATGGAGCGAATTCTCGTTTCCTCTCGTAAGTAAATGGTTTGCTTCGGGGATCGTCTGGAAGCATATAGAGATTGATCCCGGTGGTTTTGTTATTTGCCGTGTACTTCAATTGTCCTATGGGTTGAATTGCGGCGTAGTGGGTGAAGAATATCCTGTATTGCCGGAATTCGTGTATCCATCCTGAGTCGCTTTCTGTTTTCAACTCGTTAAGCAGAGGGCCTGCGTATTGACTCTTCGCGTCAGCAAGAAGATGCATTATGTTGGTGAAATACACGTTGCCCTTCTTGATTCCAGTTTCAACCAGCATGCCTATTATCCCGGCAGCAATGTCCAGAGCGCTATAAGCAAAGGAAAAGAAAACATCTGCATTGAAGACGAAAGTGTCGGGGATCGGTTCGGCTATGCTGCGCCACGTGTCATCGAATGATTTGGTGCGCCTTTCATAGAAATCTATTAGATACTCAAGACTTTTGGTCGCCCAGCGCAATTTGTACAGAACCGACCTCATTTTGATATCAAAATCATTCAGATTGACAACTATTCCAGATCTCGTCTTGAAACCTGCTGTAAGTTGATAATGGTTGAATGATATCTGATTGACCTTGGCAACTACGCTGTTATATCTTGCAACCATCTCATCCCATTTCGAATGGACTATCTCTGGAACCTTGAGCTTGTCTTGGCTCATCTTCCCCCACGATTGCCCCAGATAACCACAGGAAGCCAGCTACATAAGGAAGCGATTAGACGCCCTGCCATTGAGGTTCGAAGACCGAGCCAATTTCTGCTTCAGTTTGTCAGTGCTGATTCCCAGCAACTTGCAGACATGTGGTGCGGGGGGTGGGATTCGCGCACCAGTTTACCAGTAAAAACCTATTCATGAAGTATCCTTTGAGGTATCTTATTGGCGGGCCCGCGGGGACTCGAACCTACCTAGTTGAATTTCTCGGATTCGGGGATTCGAACCCTCGGAGATCTAGATTGATGGCGATCACCATTACTGGACCAAGCTCGCTCTCCGTACAGAGAGGATGCTGGTGATCCGTGTTGAGGCAGGACCTGGAGGAGGCCGTAGGTTTGGTCTTAGCGTAATCAACCCACGAGAAGACCTCCACAACTCACTTTGTTCTCGCCAACTATGAGTCCGAACGGGGCCGTTTATGTGAAGAGATATCTCTTGAGTGAGATCCATCGCCACAAGAATGCGTAGACTAATCTTGACAGGAGATCTTCTGGCGGAGGATAATACATCACGTGTGGCTCATCGAATGGCTTGGAGATGTCATGTCCGAACCTGTTCTTGGCATGGCGATAATACCAAATCTCTAGAAGTTCGCGATCAAGCCTTTCCAACCTAGGATGCAACTCATTTCTCTTCTCAAGGAAACGCTTCGGCTTCAAACCAACGAAGGCATGGTAACAATTGAGCACTTCTACGACCGGTCTTCCGTTCTCAAATCGCAGGTCTCCAATAGGTATCTCCCTTATTTCAGTGGATGTATTCTGCCCGTGATCTCCACCCCAAGGAAACGATGTCCTCGGCGCCGTGGTATACAAGACATCTCTGCATTCAGCCCTGGCGGTCTCTCTGTAGACCTCGACACCATGACCTGCATGTTCAGGTCCACCCACGGAAGATACTATGACCTTCTCCGTCTTCCCAGTTTCCATGTCGAGGTGAATTTGAATCTGCTCATAATCATGGTCATGATCTTTGTTCAGCTCCATCCAAGTACATTCCTGCCTTCTCCAGTACACTTCGTAGAGGATGCACAACCTCTGCCTCCCCGAGTCGATGACAATTCGGTAGGCCATGAACTCTGGCGGGTAAGGTTTGCTTCCCCAGCCCCATGAATCTAGTAGGACGGGCGCCAAATCCTCCGCTAGCTGCGAACAATACGCGACTGTGAGATCAGGGGGAACAAAGGGATCCCGGGTATCATACTCAAGCTCATATTCTTTGCAGCCAATCTGCAGTCTCGGCAAATTGGAACGATCCTTGCAGGGATATGAGTATGGTCCTCAGATTCATAAGGGTGGCTCCGGCTCCTAGAGTAGCTTTTGAGAACATCTCTTTCTCTCTGCGAGCTAAGCGCTGTTCCAATCTCAACGACGATCAACAGCTGGCCGTTTGCGGAGAGGCACTCCTGAGCCAGGTGACCGTAATGAAGCTGAAAGCCCTACTCTCGCAGTGACGGTTCTACTAAGGCTACGGCTACGGCCCCAATGAATAATAAATGTGGCTTTCCTGCAGTTACTACTTGGGCGAAGAGGGCGGACATTAGTGATTGCTGAAATGCAAATCCCCTTGTTCCTCGTGGGCCTAGGCCTGTTGTTGGGTTCGAGAGCTATAGGACACTTGCTGACAGTTTGCCGCGGCGTGCCACGTGCGACTGGACCTGGCATTAGGGGGCTGGCGCTGCCCAAGATAAACATCACCTGGGTCGGCATCATCTATGGAGTGATGATGCTCGTTGGAATATCGGCCAAGGAAATATGGGACAATATGAACGAGAGCGGCATGTTATATGTAAGATGGCCACGCATCATCGGTGCACTGATCGTCTCCCCGATTGTCTACTCAGCCGTGTACTCCCAATTCGTCAAGAACGAGGTTTCGCCTCTTGGGTTGGCCGTAGCATTTCAGAATGGTTTCTTTTGGCAGGCCGTCTTCCGTACTCAAGCAGGCGCATAGGTATACCCGAGCGCACAGCAGGTGGGCATATCGCAAGAGGGCAGAGACCCCGACTCCTAGGAGACAGAAATCTAGGGAGATAGGTGGTATCAGGCGGAAGACTCTAACATTGACGACAGAGCAGGCCTGTAGAGAAGCGCCGTTGAAGCATCATCCACATACGATTGGACTGCTATTTTCGTAATGCGGGAACAGCGCTTCATCAGATATGCCTGTCTGCCTTCCAAGACAGCCCAGGTACTAATGGCAATCCTCTAGGCTGCAAGAGTATGAATCACGAGAGATGGCGGACACGGCGCGATTTGAACACACAATAACGCACGGGGTAGAAAGATACCGAAAGATACTGATACTTTCGGATACTGAAAGATACTGAACCGAATTTTGGAAAACTATAAGAACCAACGCGCTTACGTATGGTTGTCCAGCATTGTAAGCACTGCATTTTTTAGAAGCCAGTTGAACAATAAGATCAAGCCGAACACTACAGATAGCCCGAAACCATGCTCAATTAGATCTGTGAAATTGAAGGCCCCCTTGTAGAAAGTAACTTTCCAAGATAGGCCGTGGATCAATTCATCGAACGTCTGAGGTATGACAAGTCTCGGATGCGTCGTGAAGCCGCCTGTTCGTATACAATCGTTCGTGCTCCGGATCCACGAGGCGATGTAAGACCATTGGCCAAGAAGCCCCGTCATGATCGTCAATGCTATGCTGGCAAGAATACGGCAGGCTCTATTGCTAAGTATCATATGTTTTTGCTTTGCGTTAGTCTTTTTAGAGATTTGCTCACAACAGAGATCTGTGCTAGCAGGTTGCCAATAGCAGAGAAGCTGCTCTTGTCGCTCTGGAGGTGCTCTTTGGATATTCTCTGTTCTTCTTTCCACAGCTACACGTCCATAGTGCAGTGGTATCAAGAAAGAAGAAGATGCTTGTAGAATAGAATAGGTGTCGGGTCAGATACGACCAGAAGGTCATCTCGATGTCGAGTACCGTGAAAACGTCCAGAATCCATTGCATCCATATTGCACTCTCCAATCGTGTTCGTGTGAATCGCAATGTGAAAGACCCTATCATGGAGGCCAACCGACATTGACCATACCATTCTGCGCCAAAGTAAGCAATTGTCTCAGTGAACGCTTTGCCAAATCTTGCCACTCATGCTTCCGATGAAAGGTAGAAGGGATAGTGTAGGAATATGATGGCAAAGAAATACAAAAGAAGGAGTCCAAGGGCTCTCATCTTCACTGTCTCGGTTGCCTTGGACAGAATCAAAAGTGCCATTAGACAACCGAAGACCAATGGCCAAAAGAGGACACTTGACGTGATCTACCGTTCCAATATGTGGTATATACTAATCACCATACCTGTTCCCTTAGTCTTCTTTGGAATGGTAGTCGGGCGGTTCGTGAGTCTTGTTATCGGTTTATGCATCATGCTTCTCGCTGGAATCCTAGAAATCTTGTCTCTCTACCTTTCGATCACTTCTCGATGTTTTGCTTCGAGAGATACTCGCTCAGAATAACCCTGATCGTTTCAGGAATCGAATCGAGTAGTCTTCTCTTTCGTTCCTGTTCTAGAGTCTGCTTCATCTCCTTGGTCATCGAGATCATGACTTTCTCCATCGGCATGCTTTATCACTACCATTGGATACCGATAGATGACTCTGAAGTTATTGGTATCACCGAGGCTGAAACCTTCCTTGGGCAAACCTTCCACTTCCAAGAACGTCCAAGCCTCTTCAAGCGATTAACTCTTACTCACAAACTCCAATCGAAAAATAGAGCAGAATCAACCGATTTTTGACAGCCCTACCCATCAACCGCAGACTTGACAGAACTACCAGTCGTAACAACTATAACCCAGAGCGGAGACTAGATCCCAACGCTTTGAGCTGACAGACAAAGGGGAATGGCTTGAAGAAAACCATTGATGATGAATTCGAATATGAGCATTGTGAGCTAGGCACAGGCGCACACGTTTTCAGCTTCGTCATAATCGCTGATCCCCACGTGGGCCTAGAATCAGATGATTATGGCAGCCAGGGCTGGGACGATCATTTCACAGATGAGCAGCAAGAGGGAGACGATGCGAAAAGGTTGAAACAGGTAGTTAGCTGGGTGAGAAATAACAAGGTGCCTTTCAAAATAGAGTTCGTGATAGTCTTGGGAGATATTACCCACAGAGCCGAAAGATCTCAATTCGAGAGGGTCCACGCTATTCTCAGTGAACTGACGGAGAATGCAATCCCATGTGTCGCCGTCCTGGGAAATCATGATGTCTGGCCTTATACAAAAGACACTGAAGCTAATCGTCCGTCAGGGCTCGATTTCTATAGAGAGATTTTCTGCGATATCAACGATAAGAACGAGGAGCTCTTGCCTAACTGGGAGGAGACAGAAGAGCGCCATTTCTGCTTTGACTGCGGGGATTTCCATTTTGTGTGTGCTGATCTTACCAGCCGGTCTCATGCTGGGGCCTTTCCCCCTCTCGTCAGTAACCCAAAGGGCTCTACGCCGCATGCGACTCTAGAATGCAACGAGTGGTTCTTAGGTCACCTTAGGAGCTATGTGGAGAGTCACCCGAGTCTAGGGAGGAATATAGTGATTCTCACCCATCACTGCCTTTGGCCATGCAAGTGGGGTGCGCTGAGTATAGAGCATCCAGGCATACCTTTCTGCCTCACAGAGAGATCTTTTGACAGAGTAACAAGCGAGATTGCCTCTCCAGGCCCAGCTGATAGAATCTTAGCGTCCTTTAGCGGCCACCATCATAGGAAACTCAGAATAACTCAAAACAAGTTTACAAGAATAGTGGTTCCTGGATTGTTGACCCCGGGATTTTGGGAGCAATTGGGTGGCTGGCTTGAGGGTCCATTCATACCCGACATAGGTGGAAAGCGCTTCACGCTCGTTAAGGTTAAAGAGTAATAGATGTGCATGTTCGCTACGTGCCTGGTGTCCATAGACTGAGCAACAAGTAGCTCGGGCTCTACCCTCCCCTCATCAGAATTGGACTCCAGATCGTCGTCCAACGAGAATCTACAGGGCGACGATTCTGACAGAGACTTGACAGAATCGTATCTTCCCAATGTATTTGTTGAGAAATCTATGTGAGGAAATGGTTCACAGTTTGTTGTAACCAGAAATTCTTATTAACTTGAGTCAGGCCGTTGCAACTAGGTGGTTGGCATGAGTTCTAAAGTCGAGGAGTTTTGGCCTAAACTTGCCTCTTTCCTAGAGCTCGCTGCTCAGAAAATAGGGGATGTCGTTCCAGCGGAGGCCGAATTTGGGAAGATTGTATCGGAGTCTCTGTCGAGGCTAAGACCACTCATCAATTACGCAAGAGATGAGACAAAGAGAATGAAGAAAGAGGATATGCAAAAAACAGAGCAGATGTTATTATCTCTCGGCGTTGTTGAGACGCTAGAGGCCTCCACGCAACTTCTGAAAAAAACGATTGCATCTGAAAAAGCAGAAGACCCTCCATCGATTCTTCCCCCTGTCCTGATAGCGTCTGGAGACCAAATGAGTACGTTTGGGTACACACTTGTTGCCCTTGGCATTGGTTGGCTGGGCTGGGCTTTTGTAGCAACTGGCGTTTTTTTGACAAGCTCTGGAGAAAGCCTGGCATGGCTTCTTACTGAGGGTGAACACAGCTTCATGATGAATAGGCTCGCCGAGGTCGAAGACAAGCTAGATTGCATTGAGAAGAAGCTAGACCACGCTGAGGAGAAGCTTGATATCACCAAGAAGATTGACAAGATAGAGGGCAAATTCACTCCCAACTTCGATACACAATGCACCAGAATACCGATTCTGACAGAGGGACTAAAACCAGAGATTGTGAGCGGGGAGATCGACTTGAATGAGATGCGAGAGAACGATGTAGTTACTGTTGTTACAAAGAAGCTAATTGAGGCCAGATCAGGTGCTACTCCTGGGGCATTCGAATTCAAATGGAAAATACTCAAAACCAAAATCTATCAGGGAAAGCAAGCTGACGGGATAAAACACTTTGAGGACTTCGCTGGGGTATCGGAGTTGCCCTGTGACGGATTTTTGGTAGAGATAGCTCAATCTGCGTCTCATGATAACTGGGCGACCCCCATAACCATTCCTTGGGAGTTCATAGTCGAGTCCCAAACCAAAATCAGATCCCCAAGGTCTCTCTGAAGGAGATGGGGTACTGAATGTCACAGACTAGAGGAATCGAGATTCAATGCCGATCGGGTGAACTACTTTTGACCTGTTCATTCAAGGACTCAATAGTTATCGAAGGACCGCGGCGACTGCGGTTCGGAGCTTCTATAAGCGGAATGATTCGCAGCTCTTCGGAGACTTCGAGGTTCCATTCAACGCCTATGAGGAGAAGCTGACTCGGCAGATCAACGTAGAAGAGGCAAAGCGCTATATCTCGATTCTACCATTGAGAAGCAGGGTCGTCCCAAAATGGGTGTTCCGCATTCTGGGCACCTGTAGGTCCTGTACCCGTGATCTGGGTCGCGGCAGTGGAACATCTTCTCCACCTCCGCGACAATGTCTGCGGAGAGCTGTGGGTTCTCAGCCTTGTACCGCTGCCAGCTCTCGTCAATCGGGAAGATGCTTCTGACCGTGATCTTACTGGCCGTGAGCCCTTCTATGCCCTAACGAAGCCACTCCATATAAATTCCTAAGCGACAAGAAAGCTGAACTGGGATTATGAACGACAACAAGATTTCTCATGAAGAATATTGAGTAGTGGATCAGGCTAAGCCATTTCAGTGCAGCGTCAGCGCGTACTATCTTTTGATCAGAGTAGGGTCTTCAAAGACTAGTCTACCTCAAATAAGCCTCCGGCGCAGATCTTCCTTGAAAGGGAGAGCTGGTTGTGGAGAAGAAGGAACTGCTGGAAATCGAGGCTAGGGAGCGAGAGCAAGCAGAAAAGTGGCAAGCAGTCTGCTTGGCGTACGCCGGTGAATGAATATGTCTGAAAAGAAAAAAGCAATGGAAGGTCACATAAGAGAGCAGCTTCTTGCAACGGGCTTTCCTCTTGAGATTGAAGTCTCGGATATGATGGAAAAGGCAGATTGGATTGTCCTCAACAACCAGCCGTATCTGGACGAAGATGAGGACAAAACTAGAGAAATCGACATCTTTGCAATACACATGACGGAGGCTGACCAGTTCATGACCGAACCTAGAAGCCCATTCTTCATTGCTACTGACATGATTGCCGAATGCAAGAAGAGTAGCACTAGTGTATGGGCACTCTTCACGCGATTCGAGCCTCCGCCAATTGGATTTGGTGAAGATCAGATTCTTGATTTCCTCGACGTTCATTCCAAAGGAAAGACGAGCCTTTTTGACATCGTGGACTTGCCGAATCTTCACTACAACAAGTTCACCAGAATCGCGCGTACATATACTGAGGTACCCCTTTCAAAAAAATCGTCCCAGCCTGCGCGTGACAAGAGAGGGTCTTCTGGAAAGCAGCTCATATTTGATGCGTCAAATCAGTTGATGAAATACGCGGCTATGGAGGTGCAGAACTGGCATGATACAAAAGCAAGGGATCTATCCAGACGAGATATTGTGTTTTTCTTCCTTGCGATAGTATTTGATGGCAGACTCTATGAGGCAACCCTCAGAAGGGGAAGTATGAAGCTGAAGAGAAGGTCGCATCTGCTACTTCATACTGCAAGGTATTCAAAGCTGCAAAAGGAGCCATGCTACTATCTCATTGACGTAGTTACCCGATCTCACTTGCCTGAGTATCTCAGACTGATCGACAGTGACATTCAGGTTCTTCGATCATTCTTCAAATCGAAAGAGGATCAGTTATTGGATAAGGCGGATGCGGAAATGAAAGTCTTGGAGCCTGGGGTCTTTGTTTCACCAAAGCGATCATTGCAGCGCGTGCATATGTAGGGGGGACTTCCAAAGGTTCTAGGCACCATGACTGCCCCGGTATCAAATGCTCCTTATGTTAGTCTGCTCACGTTCACTTAGTAGGCTCATGAACTCGATTATAGTTCGGTACAGTAGGTGATACAGTCCTTGGGCGATAACGGAGTTCACAAGACCGAGCGCAGCGCCGCCTTCTCGACACACGTGGTGCGGGGGGGGATTCGCGCACCAGTTTACCAGTAAAAAATGGGTTGGAAAGCGTTCTTAAGGCATTTGATTGGCTGGCCGGCGGGAGTTGAACTTCCTGGGTTATCTCTACTCAACATGGATGGTTCGTACTAAGTCTGAGATCCGACTTAGATGGAAGGGGCGGGGCTCGCTGGATTTAGCAGAGGTGAAGGAGACTGCTCCCTGATCTCTAGTTGGTTGCTCATATGCCAAGATAGGCAATTTAAGAATAGCTTAGATCGATTGCACATAAGCCCTGGTTTGTCCCACTGAAGATGTTCCCCTCGCCTCGAAACAGGTTTTCGCGGCGCGTACTTGACTCTCGAAAGGCCGACGCACATCAAGTTGAGATTTTCGTTCTGACCTGCGGAATCCGCGTTGGCAAGAAAGAGTACGTCCGGGACACAAGAAACGCTTGGTACAACATCAAGCGCTCCCTCCGCTAGAAACTCTTGCAGAGTGCCCACACCAGTTGTTACTCCGATACTCGGGGAGCCGGACATGGTAGCTGCTCTAGTGTCGTACTTGCTGTCGCCCACTACAAGCTGTTCATGAGGTGTCAGTCCGAGATTTCTAGCCGACCCTATTATCATCTCTGGATCAGGCTTCAGTCTTCGGACATCATCCTTTGTTACGATAGCCGAGAAGTACTTCTCTAAACCGAAGTGTTTGACCACGGCCATCACGTTGGACCTGTCATTATTGCTCACAATGGCTAGCTTGTACCCGCTTGCTACAAGTCGTGAAAGAGAGGCGGCAGTTCCAGCTACGAGGCGAGCGAATCTTGTAACGTATGTTTCATATCTCTCATGAATCCACTCTACGAACGCGCTTACCCTTTGGGAGGACGACTCGCTAGCGCACCCTAGAACATGTGACCCGATCTGTTCAAGACTCAAAACTTGTATGAGACACCTTATTTCAGGAATTGAAGGGATTTGAACTGAGAAGGCCCTGCAGGCATCTTGCACAACTTGATAGGACCCGTTGAGGTCTATCAGAGTTCCGTCAAGATCAAAGGCGACGGCCTTTACGGCCCTCAAGACGGACCCTTGGAGAACCAGAATGGCCGACATGAGTTAGATACAGCACTATGAGGCATACAAATATTGCTAAGATGACTTCGAAGTCCAAAGATTCTTAAGAGGAAAGGTAATATTCTTAAGAATAGAAGGTTGCCCATACCGTTAGCTGTGACGTGTCACCGGAGGTGCGATCTTGGGAAAAATCTGTCTGTCACTTAGCGATGAAATAGACAAGAAGTTAAGGGACTTGGCGTCTGCCAACTTTGGGCAGAAGAGAGGCGCTCTTAGCATATTGGTCGAAACCATCATAAAGAATTGGATTGAAGGGAACGAACGGGTATCATCGCTATTTGAAAGGGCTCGCTAGATAGATGGCAGTAGCAAACATAGATGCAGGAACTCGACGAAGAGCGGACTAAACCATTCGAAAAACTGCAAGTTGACGTTGTTGGCGGCAGCGTGGTTTGTCGACAAGATACCAGTCCCCGCAAGACGAAAGTCAGTTATTGCAGTTAAGGAATGATCGGTGGAAAGAGCATGGCCACGAGTGAAAGAGAAGCCTCGAAACAGGCCTTGCTCGAAACCATAGAGATGTACAATCGTGTCTACGGATTTCTTAGGCAAGATTATGTCGATGTACAATCTGTGATCGAAGTCCTAAAGATACTGCAGCTCATGCGACAGCATCGGAACAACATTGTCCTTGCGATGAAGAAGTTCATCTTGGAGGAGCCGGACGCGTTTGAGTTCCTTGACAGGGCTCGTATCGGACTCCAAGATTTGGAGAGAGATCTCTGGCACAAGGCGGGCCAGCAGGCGCTTGCAGAAGCGAAGAGACCTTTGGACGGTCTTGTTGAGAGCTACGTTGATCATAGTGTCCTAGACGAGATGAAACGTCTGGCGGAGGAGTTAGATAGGGCGAAAGTCGAAGGATCTGTGGAAGCTGTCAAGGGAATTCTTGGAGGTTTGAGCAGGCTCCAAACGACTATTGTCCAAGCGTCGAAGAGAGCGTCGGTGGATTTCTTCGCTAGGATTGGGATGGGTATTCTAGCAATATTCACGGCTGTCGGTGTCGGCATTGTCTTTCAGATCACAAGATCAATGCTAATGTTCGCTCTTACCGTACTGACTGGCGGACTTGCGACAGTCACTCTGTATTCTTTCGTCAAGAGAGAGAGATATGATACGATCAGGAATTTGGCTCTTTTGATCTTTGTAATCACAGAGGCAAGCCTTCTCGCTATGGGAAGACCAGTTTTGGATATTGTGATTCTTGCGATATTCGCCTTGCTTCTGCTACTCCTGACTAGACGTCTTGGCAAGCACCTCCGGGAAGCGTACCCGCTATTGGAAATAATGCATGATATGTACTCGGAAGAAAGAGATAGTGTTGTAGTCAAGAGTTTGCGGGATTTGATCCCCGAAGAGCTGTGAGGGCATACCAGAAGCCGATGCTGAATAACAATCGACAGTGCTTTTGAAGCTTTGCTTACGGATTCTTCATGGAAGCTCTTCTTGGCAAGGGCTGTTTCGGGAGTTCACAAGCGCCAAATAGAAATCGTGTAGTGCCCACGTGGACTGTATCAACGCTATGCAACTATTTCATATCTTTTCCATCTTCCCAATAGCCGAAGCAGATACATAAAGCGCTTCAGTTCGAAGTCCAAAGTCACCTTGATAGCACCCTTCGCACGCCGTTCGCAATTTAGGCTAACGAACCTCTTTGATCTTTTCCTAGGTTTGCTTTTCGCTTTGAGAATGGAATTCCAATAATACCTGGGAGGCTGAACCGCGGCCGAGAGAAAATAGAGATCCGCGTATAGATCGAATTCTACGGTTTCACAGACTTGAGAATACGAGTCACCATGGTGGTTAGCACAACTATCGACATGCCCTGGGTGACTGAGGAAGGAATTAGGGCAAGTGCTACCGCGACCGCTGCTTGGAAGAAAGCATCACCAACTCTCTGACCGACTCTTTTTTCCGCTTCCGACCAAATATGCTCTATATGTCGAAGAATTATCTGACGGATTCGGCAGTATGCAGTCTTCTCGGTTTTCGGGCGGCCAAACTTTCGCTTCTTCATGAGACTGCAGCCAGCGTATTTGGCTCTGTAGTAAATTCTCTCAACTGATGTTTCCGATCCAAGTCCTAAGCGAGACACCTCCTCGTCACCTGAAAAAGCTCCACAAGCTGCCTCAACAGTTCTCTATTCTCCTGATTCCTTTTGCGATGGTTGAGCTGAAGCACTAGAGCTGAGCTTTATCAGAGTTCAACCTTGTCTGTAGCAGACGCACTCTCCGAACTCTAAGCCAAATTAGAGTATCATTGATCAGCCAATAGAGTCCTCTTATAAACACCATCAACCTGAGAATCTTGAGCACGGTGAGGAGCGCTCGAAAGATTCTACCTCGCAGTCTTGGCCTGACGGTAACAACAGCTGCTTCGCTTTCCGATGGCACGTACATCTGCATGGGTGTTTGATGATGATGGCGCGTAATAAATGTTAGTTTTCAAAGTCATGTGTCGCTTACTGCTGAAATCATAGCATTCTTTGCCTAGCTTGGTCCTTGAGGAACCGACAGGGTGTTTCTGTAGGCCAACACTTTCGTATCAAAGGCTAACTTCTGGATTCCAGCTCTGACATGTGTTGTTCGTCTTCTCTCGTCTCGTCAAGCGTTTGCATGTGTTTCTCGGTCCATATATCGGTAACCGCAAGAACCTTATTCTCGCAGAGAAATGATTCTTGTGATCCAGAGCCAGCTTTTCACAGGCCTTAACCTTGGCCACGTTCATAATGGTGTACAGCTCTGCTTGTCTGGTTATCACTTTGGGTGCTCGAACTGCTACTCGTGTCGTTGTTTCCTTATGGCTCTGTTCTTTACCTAGCCGCATAAGTCACTAACGTTTGTGACACACGTGGGTTCACTGGAAAGTGGAGAACGGGATTCGCGCACCAACTTAGTAGCCCGGGGTAAGATTCGAACTCGAATCCGATTTGTGCCTCAACTTCTGTTTCAAGGCTTTGAGTAGTGTGTCTACTTGGCTGTTTTCTCTGCCCGCTTCTATCACGGTTCTGTGAGGCTTGTCATCGAGCGCAAGGATTTCTGAGAAACACCATCCTGAATGGGCCAAGCCAGTCTTAAATAGTATTGAGAATATTCGTTTAGGCGACAATCTAAGTATCAAGAAGGACTGGTTTTGAACGATTCCACAATATATCCAGCTATAGCTACCATCATCGCAGCATTAATCGCCCTATATGGGATTTGGTACGGTAAAAAGAAAGAAAAAGATCTTGAAGAGACCCGTATGAGGCAAGTTTCGGATCCAGCTAAACAATTTCTCTCAATAGGTGAAACTCTTACCACATACGACGCTGATAGTACAGATTTCAGAAATAGATTATCCTCTGTTCATAATAATGTAAAAATGATAACTCTGACAGGAGCTGCTTGGATGTTGAATCCCAAGGTTAAGGATTCAATTAAGAAAGCGATGGAGAGAGGCGTTGATGTCTCTCTTCTACTTCAAGATCCTTATTGTGAAGAAGCGAAAGAGGAAAGAAATCTAGAATTTTCGATTTCAGCTGTCCCAGATATTGGCGCTCCCAAAAGGCCTTCCGAATATCTTGCTGAAAATGTCAAGAGAACGATTACGGAATATCTTCCAATTCTTGGTAAAGATAGAATCAGAATTCTTGATGATATAATCGTTATGAAAGGGACGATTTTTGACTCTAAGATTGCTCAGATCATATCTTACGCTATACCGAAGAGAGGTGCACCTATGAGAATAATTGTGAACCCTAGTACTGTTTCGTATATTGAAAAGCACTACTTTGATCGTAAATTTAGTCAGGCAATACCTGTTGATCAAAAGCTTAGAGAATGGAGAAAAATCAGTAATGAGGATTGGAAGGATTTGAAGATTCCTTAGCAGATTATTTACGATAACATTTGACCGATAGCATTTGGGGATAATTGAATGTCTTTCTGGCCGACCTTGGGGACAGACAACAATATTCCATGCCATTCTTGCGGCCGTGAGTTTTTCGCGCCCGTTGGTGCGGGGGATGGGATTCGCGCACCAGTTTACCAGTAAAACCCGCCTAAGAAGCGTTTTTCGAGGTGTCTGACTAGGCCGGCCCGAGGGTATTTGAGCCTAGATACGGGCGCCAACCACAAAAGAGTACGACTAAGCAACTCTCATCTATTCTAGTGCTAGACTACCAAGATGCAATCCAAGCGACTATATTTCTCAACAGCTGTTCGCACGGTCGACTGCACATCTGCCTGAAACGATTGCTTGTGCACATCTATTCCCACATAATTCATTGTTTGGTTCATCTCCTGCCTTGTCCGGGTTGGCCTTGAACCTGCGGCAGACTTGTATCCGCTCGCCTAAGGGAACATTCGACGAGCCATATTGCCGTTCGGGTTCATTCTAGCGCGCTGCCGCTTGCACCTATTCAGCCACTCTGCCGGTTGCGAAACGCCGACCCACGGTGTCGATCTTTACCTTCACCCTATCGCCAAGCTTAGTGCGTCCTTTGAGCCATGTAGCCGCGTTCGACGATTCGGATCAGGTCACGGCCTTCGAAGACGGTCTGTCCTATCCCCAGTCCGCTATTCTAGGACTCTTGTTTATGCTACGTTTGCTTCTTGTCGTGTCTTCTACTCGCTGTGGCTTTGGAAACAAGCGTTTTCACCAGATCCGGCAAGACATAGATCGAAAACATCGTCAAGATGTATGCAATCCAAAGGAAGATCGTCATCAACGAATACGCCAAGTTCGAGAAATACGCACTCGTCCCCAAAAAACCTATGATGGATAAAGCCATTCCCCACACTTTTTGAACCATATCCCACGCTTTTGGGACTCCTAGTTTCTTTGGAATGAGGCTGAGAATAGCAAACGTGAAGCCGATAACAGTAAAGAGAGCATAGTAGGAAGTTGGATGTGCTATGCGGAGACGAAGTCTAGCTTCCTTGGGTATCTTACCATCGCTACCAGTCGCCAATATCGTCAGATTCCAGTCGCCTTGCTCTGCAAAAGAGCCAACAATGATATTCAGATCCGAGGAAAAGGTAGGCTGGCCGTTGTCTCTGGAAAGGCTCGTTTTTAGGAAGCCGGGATTTGAGACCTTCAATGTCACGGTCGAGTTATAACCGCCCCAAGAACTTACCTGTATCCTGACCGAGATTGATTCCCCGACCTGAACCCATCTCTCCTCTCCCTCTGGGAGACTGACTGAGAAGTCTGGATCGGAGGTTGCTCGTGCATCAAAGCAAATTGGCGAACCAAGCAATTCCCGTCCTTGAGTCGTGTTTGCTGATGCAATAAAACTGTAGTCGCCTGGAACATTTCCCAGCACCACAGCAAGATAGGATAGCCCCCGCCCATCTGTCTCAACGGTGCGAGGCAGGCCACTCAAAGGACCTTTTTCTGGGCTAGCTCGCTGGCACCACAGAACAGGGTGACCCTGAACTGGGTTCCCATAAAGGTCCGTTATCTTGACAATGAATTGGATTGGCCGGCCAACTCGTTCAGGTTGAGGGATGCGTACACACTCCATGTTAGCCGCCAACCCAGGTAGTACATCGATTGCTTCTGTCGATCCGGTCACTCCAGGGTTGGCCACATCGCTCACGTTCAAGAACACGTTTCTCTGAGCAGCAAAGAAGATGACCCTGCCCTTCCACAACTTTCGCCCTTCATCAGACAGTAAGAACTTATAGTCGCTTGGCAACATTGGCATCGCTCCCGTAGGGCTTGATCTGCTATTCGACGCAAAATGTATTCGCCCAACGTAATCATTGATAATGTTATCGAAAGTGTCTTGAGCCGTGACGGCTATATCCAGAGCTTCACCTGCTTGCACCGTGGTCTTGGATACGACCACATCGAAGTGATCGAGAACATCTCTCTTGATATAGAGCTTCTTGTTGTCTTCCATGAAGCCCCTAGCAGAGACAGTGATCGTACACACTTGCCCAAGTGTGTCATAGTAAAAGAACTCAACGCCATCACTACCGTCGGGAATGACGATCGAGGACACGCTGTATCCCCCCGGGACTTCGGAGAACCTCTTTGTCCGACTAGTTGAGGTCGAGTTTAAGTCCACGGACAGGCTGCCGTTCGTTACCTTGGTCCCTAGAGGATCAAATCGCTGAACGGTAAACCTTGCCCATTTGCCGACTACGACATCATAATCTCCGGTCAAGCGAAGTCTTGCGGAAGTCGCATTGGCGCTTCCAAGGTTCACTGCTGGGATAAGTAGTAGCATCAAGGATGGCAGGAGAAACCGACGCAATACACTTCCCAAATGACTTTGACAAGTCCCAGAAATAAGTATTCTGCACCGAAACACCAGAAGCTCCAATCATTGATTTCCTACCTATGCGCTATTCCGGGTCGAGATCAGCGATACAATCGAATGTCGAAACTGGCAAGATCTTGTGAAGCATACCAGCGCACTCAGTTCTCTGCTTGATAATGCGCACTTGCTTCCTCGGTTGGATCGACCTAGCTCTTCGCATTAGTATGCGCGCCAGTCTCCTGAGTGACTCCAGCGCTATTGCTCTAGCGACGGCACTCAAGGCCAGTCCCAAGGGCGTAACTCCCAGATGGCAGAAGAGAACAATTCTTCCCACGCCACGCCTTCCCAGCTCGTTCTAACAGTTAACGAGATTCTTCGCTCTCAGCAGTCTGGTTTCGTCAAGCACTACCAGAAGCTTCAGGCTTATGGTCTCTTCCCAATTGCTTGCAGTCTCCTAGATTCCTCTCGGTCACGATCCAAATCTCAGAATCCATGCAGGGGGTGGGAACCCCGCACCAATTTACCAGTAAAAAGCCAGGAATTCCTATGTGTAAGGCGGGGGGCCACTCCAAAACAGATCCAGCAACTTCCGAAGATCAAGCTCAGACCAGAATCCTCAACATCGTAATCAAGGAGCTGATCAACAAGGATCTAGTGGCCTAAGAGAAATAGTCGAGCTCAGAGAATTGGCTAAGCTAGGCTCAAAAGACCGCTGGAACGGGGATTCGCATCTGTCTCTACTTGAGCCGCAATGTAGCTCCGTCCCAAGAATGTCCGTCTGGCAGTGAAACCTATTTCCGACAGAGTCTTTCATTAGTGAATGACGAGATGGTAGTTATTGCGAACGGCCGCAGGCATGAGGAATGATAGAAAGCTTTCGAGTTGAACGTGAAAGAGTGATTAAGTTAGCTGAATGCCCTAAGGTTCCGAGAGTAATGATTGTGGCAGGGCCTAATGGCATAGGCAAATCCACGCTTCTTTACGCCCTGAAACAGAAGAAAGGAGTCAAGGGAGGAGGAAGGTTCCTCTACATCGCTCCTCATAGAGCTTGGCTCAGACAGAGAGTCAAAACGATGTATCTATTGTCAAGGAGGCTAGAGTGGGCTGACTTTCTTGCAGCTGATGCAATGCCTGGGGTTGACGGTTTGAACCTTTATCGCCTTCCTCGCAGATTCGATTCCTTGGATGAGGCCCCTAGCACCATCAAACATATCCTTGGCCAACTTGAAATGCGTAGAAGAGATTTGATTGCCCGAGTCTTTGACCGAGTCGGTTCTGTGAACAAAGAGAGCATACCTGATATCTATAAGCCTTTGAAGGAACTCGTGAGCTTCTTCTTACCTCATCTCCAGTTCTCGCATGTAGACTTGACCTCTTCTGAAGATGCAAGGTGTCTGTTCAAGCATCTGAGCCAAGAGACTCCCCAGGGCTGCTTGGAAATAGACATAGATGATCTCAGTTCTGGCGAAAGGGAAGTGATAACACTGTTTCTCAACTTTATTGAAAGAACAGTTAATGAAGAGCTTTCGAAATTCGAAGGAGCAAGCCCCAAACCCCCTGAAGATCTGATAATGCTTATTGACTCGCCTGAGCTCCATTTACACCCGGCTCTGCAACTGCGGCTTCTTGACTACATCCGAGAGATAGTAAAAAGAACCGGCGTTCAGTTCATAATGACTACTCATTCGCCAGTTCTCGTCAATAACGCGAGGTTTGATGAATTGTACATTCTTGTTCCTCCAGGAAAAACTCAAGACTACAACCAACTTGTGAAAGTCTCGACTGAGGCTGATAGGTTAGAGGCCGTTAGGAGCATAACTGGGGAGACGTTCTCGCTGACTCTTGGAAGACCTTTAGTCTTTATCGAGGGAAGACCTCCTGCCGAAGCTGTAAAGGAGCCATCTGATAAGAGGTTACTTGAACTGATGTGTCCAGATTTTTCAATGTATACGCTGATACCTTTTCACGACAGACAACAGATCTGTTCACTACTCAAGGAGATCTCGGTTTCAGCTGAGCTGACGCCACTCGGATTGCTCCTATTTGCCATACTGGATAGCGATAGAAGTGTACAGCCTTCAGAGAGAGACGTAGACCGCATATTCTTCTGGCCTGCATGTTCAATAGAGAATCTCTTGATAGACGCTGAAGCTATATGGGAAGTGATTCACGCTCATCGTGAAAAACTTGGTTGGACAGACCCGAGTAGTATAGCCCAAGCCTTGACACAGATAGCGGCTGAACTGAGAGATGGAGAAATAAGGCTGAGGACTGAGAAACGCCTAGGATACTTCAGGTGGCATCTAAGAGGAGGCTCCGAAGCAGACATTGAACGGAGTTTTGAAGAAGGCGAGCGAAAATACAGGAAGCTATTCGGTGATTCAGAAAGGAGAAGAAAAGCCTTCGAGGAAGCAAGGGTAGAGGTAGACAGAATTGTAGCAGAACAAAAAACGCTTCAGTTTTTTAGAGGAAAGGAGATTCTTAAACAGTTTCATGCTAGGTTCATTGCCGATTTGGGAATGAGCTATCAGGTCTTTGCGTATCAAATAGCAGAAAGGATCGGCAGAAGGCCTCCCTTGCCCGAAATGCTTAGGTTGAAGGCACACCTAGATGGGTTTGTACCTTGGCATCTTCCTGTGGTGCTTAAGGAACTACTTGGCGATCTGCAAAGCAATAGGGAGACTCTTCAGTTGCCTAGAAATATCCTTTCCGCCATCATACAATTGGAATCTGATGCGCAAGAAGCAGTCAACGAAGCAAAAACCTGGGTCGACCCCAAGATAGACCGCAGGGCACTAAAAGAGAAATGTTGGGCAGCTCTCATCACTCTGCGTCAGCACATAGAAGGTCAATCCAAATCTGTGTTGACGGATCATCTAATTGGCAAGGTGAATTTGGCCATTACAAGAACTGCGGCGATAATCCCAATGAGGTCTTAGCTAGGCACGCATACCGCATAACTCTCCTCCATAGAATCGATTTCGAGGCGCTCTGGAGCAACTGGCGCAGGCGCAAACAGAATATGTGTCACTGTGAAAAACAAACCAAGACCTAAATGAAATTCTCTTCCTCCTCGGACGCTCGCCACTTCCGAATCCGTTCCTCTATTGTATCGGCTACTTTCTGCGCCCATCCGCGCACCTTTACACTCGAATCATTTGTCCAAACATTGACCGTATCAAGCTTGCTTTGTAGCCAATCAGCCATACTTCCAGTGAAGGCGCCACTTAGAAGGTTTCCCGCAAGCTGTTCTTCAACGCGTTCGTCAGTCCCATATCGTATCAAAAGCTGTCTAGCGAGTGTAGACATCGGTGTCCCAGAAGGTGATGTGATTGCGGCTAAAATCCTTGGGCCTTCTGGCACATGTTCGCTCGCCCAAGCCAACAAATGCTCAACGGGAACTAGATCAACATACCAGGTTCCTAGGCTGACCTGGAGTCGATAGCTGCCCTCGTTTTTGCGCAGAAGCGCAGCTGAGATGAGACTCCACACTTCTTTCGGTCGTAGCCGCGTTGCCTCTGCCAGTGCCTTCATCGGGGGGTCATCATGAAGCAGGATGTGGCGCTTCTGCGATATGCTGATAACCGTCTCAGCGATCCTAACAGGATTGTTTTTGACAAGATGACTGCTCAGTTCACCCCAATGGTATCGAAGCATGGTTCCCTCGACAGCTGAGTCTTGTTCTAGTAGTTGCCATGCGAAGGGTGCGAGTCTCTCTGTTTCATCAGGGAAATGGGCAAGTCGCCGGTCTAGTAGGTGCATCATGGACTGAACTGTTTCTGAATCTTGGTCGAGTGACATGCAATTGAGGAATTCTTCAAAAGAATCAATTGGAAGTCTCTCTGCCCATCGACTCCATACTGACATATTCAGTTCTTTTCGCTGCAACCAACGCTTGCCAACTAGCTGAAGAAGACGAGTGAGATTATGTGTCGATGGTTCGAGATTAATGGTAGTCAACAAGACAGCAGTTGCGAGGCGTTCATCGTCATTCGCCCATTGATCCAACAGGCTGCAAACTCCTTCTTGGTCGCTGGCCTCACTGCGACCCCAGAGATAGCTTGCCAGTAGGATTGGCCTTCCTCCATCCCTTACCCTAGTGACTATTTCGCCCAACCAACAATAGTCTCTGTCCAACTGTCCGAAGCGTTTTCCGAAGTAACCTACATTCATTGCTTCATTTGAAACAAGCCAGTCCAACTCACTGCGGAACAAATCGGGATGATCTATTGCTTCCTCTGCCAGCGCAGCTGCTCGATCTTGAGGCGGCAGGCCTCCCTCCCTCTGTCGGATATCCCAATCTCCAAAAGACCACTGACCGACCCATCGCCGAAGGCGGTCATGAAAGTCTGTGCCAGCGAGCTTGTTCTCAAGAGCAACCAGACAACTGGCTTGGTCGTCTTTGAGTCTCTCTCCTTCATATTGTAGGATTGTCCTCACTGTATCACGAGCGCTACGTCGCTCATCGTCGTCTTGGGGGGTAAATGCTTCAAGACGACCTACAATCTCTTGTGCAAGTCCAACGATGACAGTTGCTCTTGCTGACCGCATCAACACGCCACTAGCCTCTCTGCCAACCATTGGATCACTGTCTTGCATCGCCCGATCAAGAAGCTGTAGCGCAACCCGATACGTTTTCCAAATCTCGCCAAATGTCTTAGGATGCCACTCAGGTGGTACCGGTTGTGTTCCCTCCTTCTCTGCACCAGAAGTACGGATCTCATGAACCGACATTAACGTAGCTATGGCTTTTAATGCAAGGTGTCTTCTGATCGGAGAGTCGCTGGAGATAGCTTCATCAAGTAGAGGCATACGATCCAGAGCAGGAACTTCCGTACCTCCTAGACGTAACTGAAACAGACTGGTCCAAACCCCAGTCGCATTGTTGGCATATTCTTCGTTCTCTGCTTCAGCAAGAGTCAGGAGGAGACGTGCCGCACCAAAGAATGTGCTCTTGAACCACTTCAGATATTCCAAGGCGCGTACTATGTTGCGTCGCCCACGAACAAAAGAGCGTAGTCTCTCTATTGAAGCGGTGCCCAGTGTACGTTCAAGTGTTCGAAGAGCCGTTTGTGGATTCGCAAATGCCAAAGTGCATAGAATCCTTGAGCTTTCCTCTGAATCTAGCTGCTCTATCGTAAGGTAACTCTGTTCTGAGAGGAGTTCTTGAATCACTGATTGTGCTTTTTCACTAGTTCCAATATCTCTTAGACGAGAGAAAAACGCATCACGACTCTCTGCCGTTTGCAATTGAGTCAGCAATTCACGAACTTCGTCGGCTCGGACACTTAGCAAGGCAGCGGCCAGCCAGGAAGCAAGCAAGTCTGGAGTCACGTACAAATACCGCCCTTTCTTTCCAACAACCCCTTCGCGACGCATTTGTTCCACAATATCGCAAAATTCAGCCCAAGGAACTTCTACAAAGCTGGCCAGAGTCTTTGCTTCTTTGGCTACGTCGCCTTCAAACCCGACACGTGTAAGCAGCGAGAGAGCCTGCATTGTTCTCCTGACTTTATCATCTGGTAGGAATATTCTGAGAGCCTCTTGGACCGCTGCGGTTTGCGTAAGCTTAGCAACATCGATATCACGCCTCCCCTCAACGGCTCTTCCGCAGGCTACGGCAAGTTTGGGGTAACCCGCAGTGAGTCTTTCAATCCACATCACTTGTTCCTCGGATAGACCTTTGAATCCATCTCGTATCATCTTGGTCATCGATTTGCTATCTAGTCCCTCTAGGAACAAGTAGTTGGGTGAGGTTTCTGATAGGAGAGGTTCTCCAACACCAATTGTCGCAAGGCGAACTCTCCCTTGACAGATGTCGGCCTGTTCCTTGAGCTTCAATGCTTCCTCATCACTGCACTCATCAACCACAATTATCATCGAGGATGTTGTGCTATCTCGTAGCCATGGCCAGATTTCTGGTGGAATGTGATCTGGTTCCTGAGCGTAGATTACACTTTCTCGAATATCGAGAGATTTCATGGCCTCCATCACGAGTCGTGTTTTGCCAACCCCTCGCCTTCCCACCACACGCACATGAACTGGGCCCGTTTTCTTGGTAGAGAATGATCTGATCTTGTCGATTATCCTGCTTCGATTCTCGTCTGATATGAACTCGCGCTGGTGAAGGTCATTTCGTTCCCACTGTTCGACTCTCATACAATTGCCAACAGGTCTGCGGAAGTACGGCAGTAGGAGAATGGCAGGGTGTTCTGACGTCCAATCCGCAAGATGGTTAGATGTAAGAAGTGAAACATGATTGACGTCAAGTCCTTTCCTCTTGATAACACTCCGCAGAGCTGCTTCTCGGCGTTCTCTCATCCTATTATTGCAGATTCGTGAGATGGCAACTCTGTAATGGCCACCGCTGGCCAAAGCCTTGAGAACGTCTGGTTTGATCGCTTCCTTCTTCAACTCACTAGGTTCAGTCATTTTTCTTCCAGTTCTGAACTGCCATACGCTCAGACCTTTTGGAATCCACCTGTCATCAGCATGCCTTTCCGCGTCTTCGATTAGAGCGTCTATGCCTCCCTCTGTGCCAGTCAAGTCGGAGCTAGTCTTCACTCCAATCGGAGAGACTCCCAATTCATTGCACTCAACGCTGATTAGGTGGTTCAAGAAGTCGACAAAGGCGTATGGTTCGAGTTTACTGATTTCTTTGGGAGTGATTTCTAGAGCCATCCTATCACCCAACGTGCCTTGATGAGCTCAGATTCAAACACTGAAATCAGCCTTGATCTCAGTATCTGCCACAATCACACTGAAAGTTGTTGTGTTCCTGTGTGTGTTTGATATGCTCAATCGAGACTTCAGCCTTCATTGTCATGGGGAGTCTCCCAAAGGCAGCGCACGCACCTTCAATTCAATCGGAGATTTCAATCCGCACAGCGTAATATATCGCTGGCAGAAGAAGGATCAATCCAAAGAACACTCCGAGGGTCCAATAAGTTTCGTAGATGGTGAGTGCTACGATTCCCGACAGGACCACGAGAGCGCACGAGCCTCCCAAGAACAAAGTCAGCTGATCGCTCCATGATCGAGGATCAGTCGCTTTCAACCATTCTTCTCGCATCGTTGTCAACTCATCTTGAATGTTGGCAACGTAGACTGTCCTTAGTTCATCAACGAATCCCGCTGGCAACTGAGACGCGAATGTTGACACCAGACTTGCCATGCGTCTATCTATTCTATCAGAAAGGTTGCTGACGATTCTATTTTCTCTTTCTTGGATCATTCTCCTAACTCTAGAGCGATAGTAGTGCAACGTAACGAAGCCGCTTCCGAACAGAATCGCCGCAAGAGTGAACGCTTGAAAAGATTCAGTTGCCCCCATCTGTACAGGTCACCAATTCTATTCTTCAACTAACTAGGCATTATCTATTTCCTTCTTTAAGCAGATGTGCCATTCCGAAGGAGTCCATAAGTGCTACCGGGCTTGTAGCAAGTGCAGCAACACGTTTCAAACCATGGAGTGAGAACGTGACTTTATCGCGGTTGACAGGTTCCCTGAGGATTACCATCACCATAAGGGATTAGGATATTTGTGAGAGAGCTAGAAACTTTCTGCAAGGCGAAGGATCTGAAGTGAGCCAAGACAAGACTGAGGTGTTTATGAAGAAGCATGCTGCTTGGTTCATGTTTGACATTCATCCGATACGTCATGCTAAGAAGATCTCGGCAGAAGAGCAAGAAGACAAGTAAGATAGGTAGCTGCATCACACAGGCTCTTGACATACGTGTACACGGGCACTAATCCTTTGATTGCTGGCTGCAAACCTTGATAAGTCAGCTGTAAGTGACCCAACTTAATGAACAAGTCGATTCGCCTTGCATTGTCTTTGCTTTGCTGGATTGTCCTACTGCTGATAGTCACAGAGGTCTTGGCAGAACCTTCTTCGCCACCAGTGACGCTCCGGATTACTGGCGTAAATATTTCGAGAATCAATCTAAATACACAAGAAATTGATGTCGAGATTCAGAATCTAAAAGCGTTCTCCAATCAGACATTCGTTGTGATTATGTCTAGGCCATACTTGGATCGTAGATCATCGGAAGACGTTGGGATTGGCTTCTACAAGAATGAATCGATCTATCAATTCGCCACGTCAACATGGCCTTGGAAGTCAATTGCCATATGGACTGTCCCTAATGCCATCAATCTCTTCCCATTTGAGTACTATGAAACCGAGATCATATTCGGATTCAATTCAACCGATGTGCGGACAGAATTGGTTTTTCAACCCTTCTTTTCACGATATCTAGAACAGGAAGGGCAATGGAAGGTGAGAGGCTGGATCGAGAACACTAGAGATCTTCATCTTAAATGGCCTGCCTTGGAAAAGGAGAAAGAGAAGTACTCCAACTTTAGCTTCCGAAGCCTGATCATTCAGCTGTCTCATCCATTTGGATACATTGTGAGGATGTTTCTGTCCTCTTGGGGGGCTTTCCTGTTATCAATCTCGATTGTCATTTCACAGTTCAAATTTCTGGGATCGAAGATCAGTAGAACTGATCATATCACAATGTTTGCAGGAGTATCTATCTTCAATGCTGCGCAAGTGCTTGCCGTGTTGCAGGTGACTCCACCTCAGCTTACGGCTATTCAACTGTCGTATCTTTTCCTATCATTTGCCCACCTTTGCCTACTCGTTCGCAGCATCAGAAAAGACACTCACAGATGTTGCCAAAAAGAAGGTCAGGTGACTGGCAATTCGGCTTTAGTTTTAGCTGTGGTAGCGCTAGTCGCGATGATATTAGCGGCTTTTCTGTCGAGGAGGAGATCACATGAAAAGCAAAAGCACGCTCAGGTTCGCAATGATTGAGGGCGAGTGACAAAAGGAGTGGAAATCCAGGAATGGAGATCGAGAGATACGGATGAAGAAGAACCAAGAGAGTTATGATATTGGTGAAACACGAAGGAACATCGTACTGTTCATGCTCTCATCAGTCGTCTTCGGAATCGCTCTGGCATACCTGTCTTGGTCCATAGGATATTTGATTCCCTCATGGCTTTCACCCTGGCACGTTCTCTTCATTTCAGTCGTTTCGCTACTTGCTCTTGGTTTTGTGGCTTTCAGGTTAATGATTCCGCCGTTAAGAGTAACGGACACAATCGACTGCTATATGGTCCAGGACATGAAGACAAGCCAAGTATTAAGCCCCGGCCTGGTGCATTACGATTTCTGGCACGTGGCGGCCTATGCCTTTCAAGAGCTAATCAAGGCGGACGTGCGCCACAGCGATTTTCTAAGACAGCCAATCGACTTGGATAGCAAGTTACTCAAGCAGTTTATGATGTATGCCATACTCAAATGGCTTGGCAGACTGCCTGGAGTCACTATGCTCGCAGCACTTAGAACTAGGGTGCCGATACCACCGAGAATCTATCGAGATCGGAATGAAAAAACGAGGAATATTCATCCTCTCTATTATGCTAGAGCAATCTCCAACTCCTTTCTCAATGTCCAATCATTGAAAGATGCCGCATGCCCCCCTATCAGGCTACCCAGGAACATGAAATTGGAAGTCAGCGATGAAAGAGTCGTGATGAGTAATCGCTACGTGCGAATCGAGATAACTTCCGAGATATATCAGTGGTCCAGGGGCATGGACTTAAGGATGCAGAAAATGCTTAGGATTACAGATGATGAGAATAAGTCTCTGGGGAGTTTGTCTGCAGCGATAAGGCTTGACGCGAGACTTAGTCTACACTATGCGATATTTCCCAGAAGCGAAAAGTACTGGGAGTTTGCCAAAGATGCATTAGAGAATCTTCGTGCGGAATATGATTGGGGGCTTTTTCTGGAAGACGTCAAGGAATATCTTACGTGGGAAAGTCTTACAAGAGGTGGCGCCTAAAAATGCCCCTGAAGAAGATTGGTCGTTTCAGACTGATTGTTGCTCGCCCATTAGGATAGCAGTTGAGAACGTAAGGCCATCTGTATTGATATAGATCATGGACAAATTTCCTCTTCAGAATTAAGGCGCCATCACTGCCCTTTGAGAGTTTGAAGGAGTCGTCAAATTGTCGGTCAACAATCTCAGTGCTTGACTCGTCTAATGTATAGAGAATATCGATAAACCATCGGCCATGAGTGATGATCTTCCTATTTGAAGAACTCGTGGGTCTTGTAAACTGTTGACCGTAAATTGGTATGTGAATTAACAGACCGTCTTCATCAGGGTCGACGATGAAATTCCCCTTTTGGCCCCAGACGGAAAGATTGAGTGAGCAGCTGATTGCTAGTTCTTTGTACTCGGCCTCAGTTGCTTGTATATCTATCGAACCATCTGTATCGGGGGTAAGGATGAAACCGCATCTAAGATACTCTTCTAACGGAGCCTCAAGCATCGGTTTGCCCAAGCACCACCAATTCCGCCTACGGGTAACTAGTAGAGATCATACTGAGAAACATTTCTGCTGAAACTTGGACAAGAGTATTGTTGTGAAAACGAGTATATCTGCTATTTCTTACGGTGAGATATCGACCTGACGCAAGTCATTTTGAGAGGATTTCGCGGTGAATGACGTAGAATCGATACTCTGACCACTGGTTCTCAAACCTAGTCTGACTTAGAATAAGGAATACGTAGGAATCTGGGGTTTCGAGGCTCGGCCGATGGAAGGCTGCTGTTAGTAAGGTTGGACTTCCTAGGTTCAGTTCAGTTCTTCGAAGTCGGGAACTATCTACTTGGAGATCCTCCAAGCAGAATGGATTTTCCCTAGGCTACCTCTGTCATTCTTCTGATTGCGAGCTGATGAGGGCCTACTCCGCTTTTCCCTCTACCGTTTGAAGACGAGTTTCATTACCGCAGAAACCACGATTAACACAAACCCAAAGCCAGCGAGGACCAGGCCTAGAACAAGCCCGCCCAAAGCCTGGGCGTAACTTCTCTCGCTCCAAGAAATCTTGATCGAATATTCTACAGATATGCTTGGGCCTAGCACTGGGTTCTTGTTGACGGCTACGAGGTATAGCCCATTGGCCACATCTTCTCGTGTGGGCGAGAAAGACAAGGAGTATGAGGAGACATCTTTCACTTCCACGAACGCTTTGTATGACGCTTTGGCAACCCAGAGCTCATAGTTCTTCCTGTTGAAGGTGTAGAAGTCGAATCTTCCATCCTTTAGTTCTCTGACCGTTCCGCTCACGAGGATGTCCTTGGAACCTTCTGGCATGAAAACGAAGTTCTGAATAGGAAACAGATGGTTGCCCCCCAAGACCGTAATGACGCTGTCCATAAGAGTTTGCTCCTTTTTCTGCCATGTCTCCACAGTTGTAGGTATAATGGCTATGACTATGCCCACAACCAGAACAAGAAGTCCGATCACGAATAGAATCTTGGAGGCTTTCATTTCTTCTTCCTCACTCGACTTTGGCGTAGTTTACGATGCTCCTTGACGATTCGGCGAACAGCATGGCTTAAGGACGCTGCCTCGCCGCTGTCCACCAACCTACGCAAATACCGAAAGGTGACTTCATCTAGAGTAAGCTGAACTCGATGCTTCAATGCCTATACACTCAATGTGTATGGTTCTGTATGAATGTATAATTCACTATAAAAGCATTACTCATACACAATCATGCAGGAAGACGCTATGAAGCGCCTACAAATCACGCTTGACGACGAGCTATACGAATGGCTGACCAAGGAGATTAAGGAGTTAAGGTTCGGAAGCTACAGCCACGCTATCAACTATGCGCTGAAGCAACTACGGGAGGACGTAGAGAAAGACAAGAAAAGGAGCTGAATTGGAATGCGCGCGCTGTGCATGTTATCATGCTTTTCTTATTTGGATCTTTCGCGACGATTCGTCGAATGTGAAGACGACTTTGTCTCCCTTCTTCAGTTCTAGGATGTTGACTACTGACTCGATAAGTGTCACACGAAAGCTTCGTGGTTTCTTGCCGTTCACTGCGACTACAGCTGCCACACCCAGTATTTTCTCCATTGTTCACGCACTAACCCTTTGAGACTACATAGGGCTACATAAACCCTTATAAGTCTATTTTTGTATAGGTGTACGTAGGTTTACGTAGGTGAATGGCGCGTGTCCAAAGCATTAGGCCCTATTGATTCCCACTATGATAAGGCGGGCTCTAGATCCAGAAACGGCCGAGTCAGACCCGAACGGCCTTACTCGCTCTCCCTTCTAGAGCTTTTCCATGAGTTGGCTTATCGAAGGAGGAGAGTTCCCTTGTGCGAGCTTCAAGACGAGCTGGTGAAGTGAGGATGGCACTTATGATTCTGTTACGCAAAGTAAAGCTTCCTCCTTCACTCCTTGCACGAAAGATACTCTGTATCGGATACGTCCCATCCCCCTTCAGGGACTTCGACCGTTTGAAGTTTCAAGGCCTGCATGCTACGGCGACTATCAGAGTCATAGCACGTCATCTACAACAAGGATACAGACTGATGAAAGTGGAACGAGGCGGCAACGGTTACAGAATCGATCTTATATTCGAATCCATCTCGACAGGAAGAAAAAGATTGAATGAAGTCAAATCCTCCAAGACGATCAGAGAGGTGCACCGCATACAGGCAGCCCTCTATGCAGCTCTCCCCGTGCATATGAATATCGATGAAATCGCTGTATCTAACAAAGAAAGCGACGAAATCCTTAGTCCTGACTTCATAGACGAAGTCCAACGACGCGCTCAGTTTATACGCCAGCTTCTGATCATTGATCCAGTTACTGCAGCAACCACCTACACCCCACATGAAGATTGCTGCTACATCTGCGGAAGCAGAAGTTGCCCGTTCCTTCCAACCCAGCTACAGTCAAAACCACAACTCCACGTCAGGGTGAGCCCTGAGTCGAAGGCGCCAGAGTGAATGCTTTGGAAAGTGAAAGACCCGTCTTGGCAGCCATATACGGTAGAACATCTTCACCAAACCAGCGATTCAATCACAGTATCGAGGAGCAGATCAACCAGTGCTGGAACGCTTGCAGCAAAAGAGGCTGGATCGTAAAGTACGTATTCATAGACGAGTGCCAAAGCGGCTCTTCAGTTGAGAGGCCTAAATTCCAGCTGATGCTTGAGAAAGCCAAAGCGGGAAAATTCAACGTAATAGTATTTTGGAAACTCGACCGATTTTGCCGATCACTGGTAGATCTGGTCAACGTTGAGGATACCCTTAGGCAATGGGGAGTAGAGCTCTGCAGTGCCACAGAGTTCATAGACACAACAACGTCTGTTGGCAGATTCAACTACAGAAACCTTGCATCAGTCGCAGAGCTGGAGCGTGAGTTGATAGGGGAAAGAGCCAGGCTCGGGCTCTACGCTTTGGCTCGTGAATGCAAATGGCCTAACCCGCATCCGCCATTCGGCTACAACAAAGATGATGAAGGTAAACTGATCATCAACAAAGACGAGGGTAGACTCGTCCGAAGAATCTTCAAGATATACATAGCCAAAAGATCTATGCCACAAGTGGCATACGAACTGAACAAGGAGGGCACATCAGCTAGGAAAAAAGGAAGATGGAATGCGCAAGCAGTCAGGGAAATTCTGACCAACCCGATTCATGCGGGTAGGTATAGGGTCGCTGGGGTCGAGAACCAGGTGAAGGCATGCCGAATAGTTACCGACGAGACCTTCAGGGAAGCAAGTGAGACTATGCAAAGATACAAGATTGGGAAAGCTGAGCGGCCTCCAATGCCTAAAGATAGATGGGTCTCAAAAGCCAAATGCCTTCACAGACGATATGATGCGTTCCTGCAAAGACTTGAGTTGCCCCTCTATCGGCTAGACCAAGAGGAGAAAGGTGTCACCTACCTTGGAAGTAGCTAGTAGCTGCCCTGAATGCGGACATACCCGTGTAAAGAACTCTGAAATCCACAGAGCTTTCTGCATAAATTGCGGGTATGTTCAGAACAGTATCGAGGACTATTCGAGACGTTGCAGGAGTCAACCTGATGACAAAAAGAAGACCTTCGTCCGCCCTCCTTCCTCAGAAGGAGACACTATGCTGCAAGAAAAGAACGTAAGTAGATCTGAGCTGAGCATCACTTCAAAACGTGCTTGTGATGAGTGGCTCAAGAATGCAAAGGCTTCAGATCAAACAGAGAAGAATGTCACAGAAGCATTGTGCGAAACCACAAGAATAGCAATCGAGCTTTCACTGCCTAAGATCGTTCTCAAGAAGGCCTCTGAACTTTGGAAAAAAATCCTGGAGAAACGCCTAAACCGAGGCAGATCGATCGGTACGTTCTCAGCATCAGTTGTGTACATTGCATGCAGGCAATGTGGCATAGGCATAACCTTAGATGAAATCGCACAGATCTCCAAGAACGACACAAGGCTCGTTGGCCGTCACTGCAGCATCCTCGGAAGACAGCTTAACCAAGTCATTCCTCTTCCTCGAATGCTGGAGTATGCGCCAAGAATCTTGAGCAAGCTTCACGTTGACGAAAGATTGACTGAGGCCGTGAAACGAATATTGATCGTCGTGGAAGAACTAGGATTAGCGTCTGGAAAAGACCCACGTGGTATCGTCTGCGCAGCCATTTATCTTGCCTCAAAATCTCTTGGACAACCGATAACGCAGAGAGAGCTCTCCAGCATAACCGACATTTCAGACATGAGTATCAGGAAGGGCTGTAGAATCCTGCAGAAGAGAATCGGTTTTATCGGTACAAGCTAATTGTTGTCACCCATAATCTTAGGACACTCGGTAATGCTTGCCAGTGGAGGTGAGAGCACTTCCATAAGAAGCTGCCTAGTGATCACTCCGCCTGGTATGACTCTTCCGTTCAGGTTTTCAAGAATTGAATCGCCTATCGTTTCAACATCAAGTGCGTTGACCTTCTTGAGGTACTCGAATGCCAAAGGTTCAAGACTGAATCCTGATTTTGCAAGTCTTCGGACCAAGCGACGTATGGACTCAAGTGATGCTGCGTATTGCTCAGAGATCCTGCTCACAAGACTATCTCGCTCCAGAATATGTTTGCTGTTGTCATTCGCTATGAGTCTCTCCTGAGATAGTTCTGGCCTGAACATGAAGGAAAAACCGCATCGTTTACAGGAATATTCAGCAAAGCCATCCAGTCTAGCCGTAGCATCAAAGTGGAGATATCTGCAACGAGGACAGCTGAGAGCTGTCCGCAACCGTTCAAATTCATCGTCGTTGGGTATGGTTCTCTGATATCCGCACTTGCATCTGAAGTTTGGAAGCCGAGCTCCCTCAACCATGTGACTCAACTTTGACCCGTTACCCTGCATTTCAGTTCCACACCGTGGACAATGCGGCTTGAGCCACTTGAGAATGCCAGTCAGACTGCCTGTATCGTAATCCAAAACCAAATCATCCAACAAAGATTTCGGCTTTCTTTCCTTCTTCGCCTTGGATTTTCGTGCTTTCTTCTCTAGTAAGAGCTGGACGTTCTCGAATAGATCTGCAGGAACCATTGAAAGCTGAGGGGCGGAAACCTCGGTCTTTCCATAGCGGGGACGACCTGAATAAATGCTGCGCACGAGAATTCTTCTTACCTGATCAGCTGAAAGCTCGCTAATCGTTTTTGAATAGATTTCGTTGATCAGGCGAGTTGTTTGTGTCACATCGTTTTGCTGTCGGTAGGTTTCAAATATCTTCCGCACAATCGGTTCAAATTCACGTACCTTCTCTAGCTCTCCGCTCGAACTTCTCCTATAGGCAAAAGGCACTGGCCCTACCCACTTGCCGCTCCTAAACTTCTCAATTTTCCCACGGCGTGTTCTCTCTCCAATCTTGCGACTTTCTATATGTCCGGGATATGATTGGAGTACAGCTAATAGGAAATCAGTGGGGTCGCCGAAATTGTATTCTCGGTCCATTGTTCTGACAATTACGCCAGTTTCTCTTTTCAGTTTATACATCAGATGCGGGGTTTCGGCGACATCTCTCCCAAGTCTGTCCAAGTCGTAGGTGTAGACAAAGTCAACGCCGCCTGACTTTGCGAACTTCCATAACTGCTTGAGTCCTTCCCTTTCGGGAGTCGTACCACTTTCAGTATCAACAATCGGTTCGTGAGCGAGGACAACGCCGTCCACTTTCATCTTTTCTTCTAAGAGTCTGATCTGGCTAGGTATGCTGTGGCCACTTTTCTTCTGCTCTTCACTTGATACCCTGGCGTAAATCAGTCCCCTCTTGGACGGATGCTCGTTCGGCATTATCGACCATCCCTCCTGGCTTTCGAAAAGGAAGTTCCGACCATGCCGAAGCAGAGCAGAAGGGAAGTCAGCGTAAGATGATCGATATCTTCATTTCGAAAGCCCTTTAAAATCAGGATGTTCAGCTCAGCCATGGGTGAGCCGATCATACTTTTCTTAAGAGGCTTTCGAAAGGATTGGTTTGCGTTGACCGTTTGCGAAAAAAACAGGAATTGTCCGAGAGAATCTTTCATGGTTCCCAATCTGCCATTCTAACATCGCTATGTGGCGTCGCGAGACGGATGCGAAGCGGTTTGGTGGTGTTGCTGTCTCGCAGTATCGCCACTTTCTTGCCGATGTACGGGGAAAGCCACTCCTTGGCGGATTGAAGGGAGTGGACCGAGGGAAAGTCAACGGCGAACTGGGCCGAATCCATGGTCACCAGCAACGAATTCTGGTGGACACTGATGGCAAGGAGATTGCCGACAGCTTCCTCCAGTTCATATAAGAATCGCATTGGCCTTCACGTATTGGGTGGCTCCTTAGCTTTCTGTACCTAAACCAACAGCTACCCTAATCGTTAAATAGCTTTTCCTACCTAAAGTTGCTCTCGCATGAAAGCGCAATGTCACACACGAAACAATCCGTTGAGAAGAGACTCAGACTACCTGTGAAGAGTCGAAGGAGAGCAGCGGAACAATTGGTGTTAAGTCTACTCCCGACGAACGGACAGGGAAAGAGATGGTCAGATATCGAAGAAGCAGCGCAGAAACTCAGTTTGAGCAGTGCAACTCTGGCAAGAGCTCTAAAGAAGTTCACTCAACTGGGAGTCACGGCAAGGAGGGCTGACGCCTCGACCTATCCTCCAGCCGTCTACTATCACCTTCTGACGCCTGAGATTTTCTCTGAGGTATACAATCGGCTGCCAGAAAACGTGAGAGACCCAAAACCTTTGTCTACTGAAATTAGTAAGCTCAAGAACTTCAAACTCAGGCAGGAAGCACTAGGTGCCCTTCTTGAGAGAGAAGCCTGTCTTCTGATAGGAGAATTATTGTGTGTCTGGGGGAAAGGGATCGCTTCTCGTGGAAAGCAACAGGCCGAGACTTTCTACGAGATTATGCTTGAAAGCTATATTGCCCCGATAATACACGATCTAGGTCTTCTTTGTAAAGCCCACAGTGATGTGACGCCAGATCTCCTCAATCGCCTTTTCGAAGATTGCATGGAGAGGTTCAACAAGGCTAATGTTAAGATCGTAGCTGTGCTTCGGGCTGCTTCCGAGATAGAAAGCGGAAACCAATGAGATGATCGTGTTGACGTATTCTGAAGCAGAAACCCGACGCGACTTGAATGATCTCGTCAAGATGGGACTGGTCAAGAAGGCGATGCGTAATGGAGAAGAAGTGTACTGGGCTGATCTCTCATATGTCGACAAAGCCAAGGAACTTATGAAAAAAGGCGTTGAGATTCACGAAGCCTATTTCGCAGCGATCACAGAGCAGGTGCCGAACCTCAGCATGGAAGATGTGCTGCGCATTGTGGCACATCATGTTCATGCCACCGATGGCCAGCAGAATGTCAGATACCACCGCGAAAGAACTCGCTGACCTTGAGCTCAGAATCCAAACGTGAATCGTCACCTAACCCCCCGCACCATCGGGTTCAGCCATTTCGAGGATGCTTCCCCCGTAATCGATGCTGGGGTGACACGGGTACACGTCATTGCTGTGTCGTTAATGATTATTTTCTTTGGGGTTTTGCAATACTTCGCTACTAGTTACTTGAAAGATGTTTCAGCCATATCTCATGATTTCTAGGCATTGTGGGCAGGGGACCTCAAATGGACGAGGGTGATGATATCCCCAAAAAGTGAACTCTATTCCGCAATTCTTGTTCGGGCATATGACCTTCAGTTCCGGTGGGGGACGAAGATATATCGCCTTGTTGTAGTGGTCAAGTATCTGTCTCAGCCAATTCATATCGTTGGCAAACGGTTGATAGTGGTTAAAGTACGGCACGGGAAAGTTGACCGCAACACTGTCGCATAGAACCCAAACAGCAATACCTCGTTCGCACGCCAAGCCGATCTCATAGGCAATCCAGTTCTGGGTATACTTCCAACTTCGAGCTGTCTCTGTATCATACGATGACCTGTGCTGCATCTCGACTAACTCCTTGCCTATGAGCAGAAACATTGCTGACGATCGTTTCATTTGATCTCGAATGGTCTTCCACGCAGGTGGTTGAATTGTCTCGAATTCGGAACGAAAGGATCTAATCCCAACACGGGCACAGGCCCTGTCGAAAATGTCGCAGAATCTTTCATCTAGTTTGGTGTGAGACATGAAGATCTCAGTCATGCATCATCGATAACAGCTCTTCTATTGTTGAATTTATCCATTACGAGTCTTCCAACACTTTTCGTTGGGGCACATTGGCAAACGCTCGACATTTCAAAGGCTGTGCGTCCGACAAGTGCCCCCATTGGGCACGGCATCGTAACTCATGCTCTTCCTACATGAATCCCGTGAACCCCTTTCATCGAAGCTTATCCCGAAAGTGGACCCCGAGGGGATGATCGAGGCGGGGTTCGAGTAGGGCGGTCTGTGGCGCTTGGCGAGGGGTGCACTATTATAGCTAGTAACGTAGTGGTGCAGTGTAGGGCAGGGGGCTCTGGTTGTGAACACGACGATGACCACTACAACCACCGTGACCGCAACCATAACGGCTTCCGGCGCACCGTTGACAACGGATTGGATTCAGGCCGTTGCGGCAATTTTGATGTTCGCAGCGACTTTTTTCCTAGTCTACTATGGTTGGAAGACTGGAAGATTAGCACAGGTCAGCATAGAAGAAGTTTTTGCTAACCTAAGACTTAGTTCTTCCCTAGACGCCGATTTGTGGGACGAAAGCTAGGTAGGCTCGTCGGAGTTCTTCGCTATCGATGCGATCGTATATGTCTATGGCATCTCGGCGGCGGTCTCCTCTTAAAGCCTTGATGAACTCCCTATCCATCCCAGCACGCCGTAGGTGAGTGGTGAACCAGTGTCGGAAGCAGTGCGGCGAAAAATGGTCTTCTTGGTGCGGAGATCTGGGGTCGTGTAGGCCAACTCGCTGTGCATACTTGACAACCATGGAATATACGCCATTTCTCTTGAGCCGTTCTCCATGCTCACCGATGAAGAGTGCAGGGATTGGCTGGTTGAGTTTCTCGCGCTGACTCAGCCAGCGCTTGAGCAGCCGCGCAGTTTCATCGTCAAAGAAGACAATTCTCCCACTGCGTTTCTTGAATCGGTTCCGCTTCAGAGTGATGGATTGCTCGGCCCAACTTACATCCTCCACATCCATAGCGATTAGTTCTCCTCGCCGCACGCCAGTTTTGGCCAGTAGTGTCAAGATGACTTTGTCTCGGGTGTCTATCACCGAATTGATGAGGAGGCTCATCTGCTCAACGGTGAGAAGCTTTCGCGGTGATTCAACATCGCC
>Ga0315308_1000111_pt1 | contig 41348 bp, 34 predicted proteins | sample TDP3_MG_FD_203078 | JGI IMG/M metagenome (GOLD analysis project Ga0315308, IMG submission 203078) | Freshwater sediment microbial communities from Lake Towuti, South Sulawesi, Indonesia - TDP3 | ecosystem: Environmental > Aquatic > Freshwater > Lake > Sediment | place: Indonesia: South Sulawesi...
GTTGAATTTCATCAATGAACTTAAGCATTAAGGGGCGGAGTTTTGCTTTTCGCCCATTCTCATCCACCTGAATGAAGTTGTATTCCCATAAGAAGTTGATGGCTATTTTCACTTTAGATTCGGGTAAGGAACTCTTTTCTGTAATTTCTCTTAAATTATGCCACTTCCCATCCCTGAGCAACCATAGAATTTCGTCAATCGCCGACAACACAACTTCCTCGGAGATGGTGAAGTTGTTGCTATAAAAATAAATAACTTGTGAGTCTGCATTTCATAATATTCCTTACAATTTTCTAGAATAAATGTGCATATTTTATAGAACATAGATGCAGAAGACAAATACAGAAAACGGGTAAAGAAGTTCCTTCCTTATCCCTTTATATTGTAAGACAACGTCAAACCGTTGTGGCGTTCGAGCACCCACAAGGACATCCGTAGAGGCATTAACAAACACCGCGAGAATGCTGTTGAGAGGCACTGACATGTGAAGAGGATGAAGCCATGTACGTGATTCTCATCCACTCCCTTCAGGGAGGGACTGCATAGTGGAAACTTCAGGGTTGAAAGAATTCGTTGACGAATTAAAAGAGCAATGGAAACTATTGTGGCGAGATCGAATAGACGATAAAGTGAGAGCAGAAGGAATAGCCAACCAAGACTATTCGAAACTGTTTGTTGAGCGGGGAACAGTGATTATCGCCACGAGAGACTGCAAGTCCCCAGACTTCGTTGAGATATTGCAACAACACTTATCGTCTGACGCAGAAAAAATAGTTCCTCCTAATCCAATAGTAGGCGGATGGGGAAAATTCGTCAGAAGTATGCTGAGCAAGCAGAAAGGCTCAACCAGAAGGTCGGATCCGCTGAAGCCAGATCGCAAAAACGATCAGCAACTTAAGAAAAGTGGAAGAGGCTGGCTTCATTTTAGAATGAGATAGAATCACCCTAAGTGGTTTAGTTTTTCTCGCTTTGAATCCTTTCCTCAAAATAACTTTTATGTAAACTTCAATGGGAGGGCTTTTCGATGAGTAAGTATCGGGATAGGCTAGGAATCATAGCGGATATACTTTGTGTGGTTAATGATAATGACGGCGCTAAAAAGACTCGAATTATGTATCAGGCGAATTTGAGCTATAAGCTTTTAATGCGGTACCTAAAAGAGGTGATGGAAATGGGTTTTGTGACATTCGAGATCAAGAACTGTTATATGCTTACGCAGAAAGGAAAGAAGTTTCTGGCAAAATTTGGTGAATATCGTAAATCACGTGAGAAAGTTGAGGTACAGTTGAATCATATTGAAGGTCAAAGAGTGATGTTAGAGAAGATGTGCCCTAATGCGGAAAGAATGAACGTTAATCCGCGCAATTTTTCTGGAAAGAGAAACACCCAAAAATATAAATGAAAAGACGTGAAGCGTATGAGTTCAAATTTGAAGTATTTGCTGATTTTGGCGGTTCTTTTCCTTTTCTTACTTCCAGTTTTCATTTCAAGGGTTGATGCATCCAGTGAGGAAACGGCTGCTCTAGCTATTACCCAGGCTGAAGAAACCGTAGGTTCGGCTTATGAGGCTGTTTTGGAGGCAGAACGAGATAGGGCAAATGTTTCCGAGTTGTTAGATCGGTTAAATGTTGCTGGGGAACATTTGGCTGAGGCCCATATGCTTTATAGATTGGGAAATTTCGATGTGGTGGTTCATTCCGCTAACCTATCCTCTGAAATTGGGGAGGAAGTGAGGAACCGAGCTGAGAAGTTAAAGACTCAGGCCTACGAATCGCGGATTATAGGTTTATTGATTAGAATCATCAGCTCAATTGTAGGTATAGTCGCTGTTGTTTTTGGGACCTTCATAACTTGGCGAGTTTTCAAAAGGCGCTATTTTCACAAACAGAGGCAACGCTCATTGAAACTTGATGAATTTCGCATTTTGTTTCTAGTAGCAGGTTTAGTGTTGACTTTGATTGTTGCGTCGCCTGTCTTCAGCTTAATATCTCTTCCCAAAAGTGGAGAGCGCTTTTCTGAGCTTTGGCTCTTAGGTCCGGGACACAAGGCTGAGGACTATCCATTCAACGTTCGAGTTAATGAGGAATACAGCATTTATGCAGGCGTGAGCAATCAATTAGGTGAGTTGGCGTATTACGCTGTCTACTTGAAGTTTTGCAACCAAACTCAACAACTTCCCAATTCTACGACATCAGAGGCGTGCCCCTTGCCTCCCCTTTACGAGTTTCGTTTTATTCTTTTTGATGGAAATGTGTGGGAAGATCCGTTGACCTTTGCTATTGATGGAAACTCTAGTCTCGTCCAGAGCATTTCAATTAATGGTATGGTCTTTCCGGTTAACTGTACCTCAACTTGGGATTCAAATAGGAATGGATTCTATTACCAAATGTTTTTTGAACTTTGGCTATACAACATTACCTCAAGCAGTTTTCAGTATCATAACAGGTTTGTTGGCTTATGGCTTAACATGACAAGTTCTTAGTGGGTTTTAGGAAAAGCTGGTATTCTGGTGTTACGATGATACTTGCCGGGGTGGCTGAGTGATTAGGTAGCGGGCAGCAGCTCGTGTTACGTCGGTTCAAATCCGACCCCCGGCTCCAAATTCCACATGATGTAAATTGAGAGATTTGAAGCCATGGAAACTAGAAGTAGTCTTAGATGACCTATAGGAAAAATATGTGATTACTGATGTGATTTGTGTTTGTAGAAGATATGTCATATTGTTATAGAATTATTTTCCATACCTGTTTAAGTGAGACGAAAAAAGAGTTTCCTGCGTATGAAATCCATGGTTTGACAGGTTTTTGAGATGAAGATTCCTTTGGCATCCCCGGTATTCGATGATGAAATGAAAAAGGCTGCAGTTGATGCCCTTTGTAGTGAACGTTTTGTTTTGGGAGAAAGTGTCTTTAAGTTCGAGGAGGAGTTTGCTAGATATTGTGGAGCTAGATACGCTGTCTCGACAAGTTCTGGAACGTCTGCTTTACATCTTTCACTTCTTGCTTTAGGCGCTAAGCGTGGGGATCACGTAATCACTACACCAGCTTCGTTTGTTGCAACAGCAAATGCAGCTTTGTATGTGAATGCTGTTCCTGTCTTTGCGGATATAGACATTGAAACTTACAATGTTGATCCTGAACTTTTGGAAAAGAAAGTGACGGGTAAGACAAGGGCGGTAATTCCTGTTCATTTGTATGGTTTTCCTGCCGACATGAACTCGATCTTGGAGATTTCACGTGAACATGGGTTTGCTGTGGTGGAGGACGCATGTCAAGCTCATGGGGCGGAGTATTATGGGAGAAAGGTTGGATCGATAGGAGATGTGGGTTGCTTTTCATTCTACCCACCCAAAAACATGACGGTTTGCGGCGACGGTGGAATGGTCGTTACGAACGACGAGAAAATCGCTAGGATAATTGCGAAGTTGAGGGATTGTGGGAGGGCTTCGCACTACGAGCATGATATGGTTGGTTTCACGTTTAGGCTTAACACGGTGAATGCGGCGATTGGTCGGGTGCAGCTTAGGAGACTTGAGGGATGGAATGAGAGGAGGAGGGCTATAGCAAAGCTGTATGATAGCTTATTATGTGACTTAGAAGAGGTGGTATTACCGCCTAATGGGGAATCTGTTGTTAAGCCTGTTTATCATCTTTACGTGATTCGGACCCGTTTTAGGGATGAGTTGAAGGCTTGGCTGGAGCAGAATGGTGTTCAGTGTGGTGTTCATTATCCTTTGCCAATACATTTGCAACCAGTTTATCGAAGGTTGTTTGGCTATAAAGATGGAGATTTTCCTAATAGCGAGCTTCTTTGTAAGACAGCTTTGAGTCTGCCTATGTTCCCTGGACTTGAAAAACAGGGAGTTGAATACATCTGTGAGAAGATTCACGAATTTTTTGGTCGACAAATTTAGTGCTTTTTGTGGTGTTATCAAATGCGTAGAGTGAATGTTGCCGTTATAGGAGTCGGGTACTGGGGCAAGAAGGTGTTATCCGAGTATGCGCAATTAGCCAAGAGAAATTCTGATGTTTGTTTACATTCGGTTTGTGACTTGTCGGAGAAAAATCTGAAGTTTTGTGAAGGAAACTATGACGTACCTCACTTGACAAAATATCATAAGAATGTTATAGCTTCTCCGGAAATCAGCGCAATCAACATTTGCACGCCAAATGAAACTCATTATGAAATCTGTAGAGAAGCTTTGGAGGCTGAGAAGCATGTATTGGTTGAGAAGCCTATGACATTGAGTTCTGGTGAAGCGTATAAGCTGGTTGATTTGGCTCGCACAAAGAATCTAGTTCTTTCAGTGGGTCATATATTTAGGTTCAATAGGGCACTTGAGAAAGTTCGAAGTCTAGTTAAAAATGGTTTCTTTGGCGATCTTTTCTGGCTCAAGCTTCAATGGGCAACTTTTATGCCTCCAATAGAGAGTATAGACATAATTACTGATTTAGCTCCACACCCATTTGACATATTAAACTTTCTTCTGGATGAGTGGCCGCTGAAAATAACTTGTAAAGCGAAAGCTTATCGAAGAGAAAAATTGGAGGAAACGGCTCACGTTATAGCTGAATTCAAAAACAATGTAATGGCCAACATAGAATTAAACTGGCTATCACCCGTGAAAACTAGAGAAGTTTCCGTGATGGGATCCAAGAGGTTCGCGAAGATTGATTGCCTGACGCAGGAAATTGAAGTATTCGAAAATGGTCACTTTTATAATATTCCTGTCACGAGGAACAATACGATAGAAGCAGAGCTGGAGCATTTCATCAAGTGTATTCGGAACAATCACACTTTGAATAATGGATATTTGAATCAAAACAGCGGTTTGCTGGGTGCAAATGTTGTTAGACTTCTTGAAGTTGCTAGAAGGTCTGTGGAGGAAGAAAGGACGGAACGTGTTGAAGAATTATGGTGAAAAGAGTCACTAAATCCTCTAGGTTTTCAATTATAAAAGATGCTGAAATTGGGGAAGGCACTAGAATTCATGATCAAGTTAACATTTACAAATGTAAGATAGGGAAAAACTGCAAGATCGATGCTTATGTCTATATAGAGGAAGGTGTAAAGATAGGGGACAACTGTAAGATAAGGCCTTTTGTCTTTATTCCGACAGGCGTTATCATTGAAGACGATGTCTTTATCGGGCCGAATGTAACCTTCACGAATGATAAATATCCAAAGGCGGGAGGAGAATGGAAATTACTTCCGATAAGGGTGAAGCGAGGGGCTTCAATAGGAGCGAATAGTATTGTTCTAGCTGGAGTAACGATTTGGGAAGACGCTTTGGTTGGAGCAGGCTCCGTAGTGACGAAGGATGTGCCTAGTAATGTTGTAGTGGCTGGAAATCCCGCGTGCATAATAGGATATAGGGATAAAAAATGAACGATGCTGATTCTTTGAAGAAAATTGCAATAATTCCGGTTTATAATGATATGGACAACATAGTTAAAGTTCTGACAAAGTTCAGGGACAAAATTCTTGACGAAATATGCATAGTGGTGGACTGCGCAACCAAAGAGGACTTGGACAAAATTGGAAGCGCAGCAGAGAAGATTGAAACTGCAGTTCATGTCATCAATAATGGAGAAAGAAAGGGTGTAGGATATGCAATAAGAGAGGGCATTGAATACGCACTTGGCAACGGATATGATGTTGCTGTGGTGATGGCAGGCAACAACAAAGATGATCCTAGGGAAATTCCAAGGCTTTTAGAACCTATCTTGAAGGGAGGGTGCGATTATGTGCAGGGGTCAAGGTTTTTACGGGGCGGAAAGCGCGTAAAAAATCCTTTTTTGCGTGGAGTGTTTAGCCGCCTTTTTCCTTTCATATGGACTTTACTTACAGATGTACAATGCACCGATGTAACTAATGGATTTAGAGGATACAGATTAAAGATTTTTTCAGACAAACGGATTAACATATGGCAGGACTGGCTTGACGGCTACGAACTGGAATACTATGTACATTTTAAGGTTTTGACGTTGGGTTATAAAACGAGGGAGGTTCCAGTGTCAAAGGTATATCCGTATCGACATAGAGGCGGATATTCTAACATATCTCCACTTCGAGATTGGTGGCACATAGTGGGGCCTCTAATATACCTAAAATTAGGTGCTAGGAAATAAAATCAAAACTGAGGGAGTGATTCTTTGAAAGTTGCTGTAACAAGTCGAGTAATGGGAGCTCATCAGAGTATTCGTCAGCTTCTATCACCTTGGAAGGTCACGTTTACATCCTTGGACGAGGCTGATGTTTCAATAGTTTATGGAGAAGGGTCTCATGCAAATCCGAAGACAATAGTTATTCCCTCAGACTCTCTAGATTTCATGGAATGGCTTGAACATGAGCGTTCCAGTGTCAAAGTAAACCCCGGAACAGAGACCGTTGTGTCTGTAACTCCGCAAACAACTCTATCGATCATACCTCAAATACAATATTATTATGATGGATTAATTGAACCGATTTCATCAATTGCTGAAGGGCTAATCAAATTAAACGCTGATACGCTCCTCTTAACAGTTGACATTCTAAAAGAATATGGTAGGATTATGGGTGAGGCATTAAACCCTAAGGTGTCAACTCTATATCGTTTATTGACTGGCCTCCCGATCCATTATACGATGGCGCCTAAACAAATGAGAAACTTTCTTATGAGAAGGAACATACATAAAACAAGCCTGGATCTTTATGATAAACTACCTCTGGATGCGCTGAGATTTTTTTTGGTGAAAGCTATTGAAGAGATAGCAGATAAAGAGCTTGAAAGAAAAAAGTGGAACGGGAAACGCTACGCTTGCACAATGACACATGATATCGATACGCGTGATGGTCTTAAAAGGGCAAAAGTTGTAAAAAGACTCGAAGAGAAATACGATGTACCGTCGGCGTGGTACATACCTACGAAACATTACAAGCTGGACCCTGAGATAATCCGAGGGCTTGCGAATTATGGTGAGATAGGCGCTCACGATACAAGGCAAGATGGGAAACTCGCTAGACTCCCTATCCAAAAAGTGGTTAAGAGGCTTTTTGAAGCCAAACAAGCCCTCGAGAGTATCCTGGATTGTCCTGTAATGGGATTTAGGGCGCCCCTACTTCAGTGTAATGCCAAAATTATTCACTCTTTAGAAGAAACGGGCTACGTTTATGATACATCAATTCCAGCATGGGAGCCAAAACACCCACAAACAATGAAAACTCATGGAATTGGAACGGCGACTCCGATGAAAATGAGTAAAATTGTTGAAATACCGATTACATTACCGCAAGATGACCAGATGCTTCATGTTCTAGGCATCACTCCTAAACGAACAGTTGAAGCGTGGATTGATCTGATGGGCATGGTGAAAGATATCGGAGGCGTATGTAATATTTTAATGCATCCAGACTATGAGTTGGTTAGCCCAGATGGCCTTAACGCCTATGAGGAATTGCTAAGTGCCATAGCAATCTCAGACGCGTGGGTTACCACCCCTAAAGAGCTGATAACCCATGTTGCTTAGCTGCTATTTTTGGAAATGAAGAATGAGGTATCGCTATGAGAATTGGTGTCATTGGGCTCGGAGCCGTTGGTGAGACGGTCTTGAGCGCAATGAAATTCTTCCATGGTGAGGTTAGAGGTTACGACGAATATAAACCCCGCGACTCTTTTGAAGATATTTGTGATACAGACATAGTCTTTGTTGCGGTTCCAACGCTTGAAAAAATGGGTAGACTTAATTGCACTATCGTCACCGATACATTGGAAAAGTTAGAAGCTAACTCTTATGGCGGAGTCGTCTGCATAAAGAGTACGGTGGGCGTAGGTTTTCTAGACCAAGCTAGAAAGTTTAACCTCAAGGTAGTTTACATGCCTGAGTTTCTTCATGAGCAGACTAGACTGGCTGACTTTGTATCTCCGGATTACATCGTGATTAGTGGCGATAAGGAAGATCTGAATACGCTGAAACAAGCTTTTTTCTGGATTAGTGATGATAAGTTTTTCGTTGTCGATGATAGAACAGCTGAAATCGTGAAACTCGCAATGAACGCTTTTGCCGCCACAAAGATATCATTCGCGAATGAGATAAAAAATATATGCGAAGAAGTTGGCGCAGACGCCGTGAAAGTTATGAAAATATTGAGCCAAGATAAGCGTTGTGGAAAAGAGTATGCGGATCCGACTCGTGGTCCTTATGGCGGAAAATGTTTACCCAAAGACACACGTGAATTAATAAACTCCGTGAACGGTTGTGTTCTTCTGAAAGCTGTGGAAGAAGTAAATGAAAAAATGAAGAGAGAACTGGGAATAAGAAAAGAAAAGGCTTAACCGATTGTGACGTTGAGGGCTGTTCTGAATGTTTATACCTTGGCAAATATTTGGATTAGTAACTTTTGCAATTATTGGTTTCATTGTCACACTTTACGGTGGATATTACTTCTATGTCTCGAGATTCACAAACAAACTATTTTCCGTAAATAAGAATACTTTTACCCCAAATATAACTATAGTTGTTCCCACATACAATGAGGAAGTAACGATAGAAAAAAAGTTGGACAACTTATATAAACAAACCTATCCTCCCAACTTGGTGGAGATTATTGTAATCGATAGCAACTCGAAAGATGGCACCCTTAAAATCGCTAGAGGTTTCATGAATTCTCATAAAGAGTTAAATATGAAAATCATTGCAGAAAGCGAACGACAAGGAAAGTCCGAGGCAATTAATAAAGCATTTTCTTGTGCAAACCCTCAAAGTGAGATATTATTGATGACAGATGTTGATTCTATCCTTAAAGAAGACGCTGTTGAAAAAGTTGTTTCATGTTTCGCTAATCCAAAAATTGGAGCTGTATTTGGAAGGCAAGTGTTACTAAATGAAAGTGAGTCTAGAGAAACCATGTCAGAAGCAACATACAAGCATTTCTTCACAAGGTTGCGAATAGGCGAAAGCGTAATAGACTCAACGCCTATTTTTGACGGCGAGCTTGCTGGATATAGAGCTAATGCGATAAGGGGAATAAAAGTGAAAGAGAACTTGAATGCAGATGATTCTCAGCTAGCAATTATTGTAAGAAAAAAAGGGTATAGAACTATCTGCGAATCCGAAGCAATCTTCTACGAGTATGCTCCCCCGGATTGGAATTCGAAGTGGGTTCAGAAAGTCAGAAGGAGCCAAGGATTGTCCAGAATGTTTTGGTACAACAAAGATATGCTGTTCAAAAAGGAATACGGAAAATTTGGGCGTATTATTTTGCCGGCTAATTTCTTCATGCATGTGATTTCCCCCTTTATGGTTCTTTTCAGTATTGTGTTTGGTCTTAGTTTCTTCTGCTCTCTTTTGTTCCAGCATGGAAATTTGACAATTTGGGCTTTTCTAGGTGTTTTCATAATCTTGTTGTTGGGCGTTTCGTCGAGAGTGAGAAGGTTACTGAATGTTGCTTGGGCTTTTCTTGAATATCAAACGATTGCATTGATGGGAATCTTGCTTTTTCTCTTTGGTAGGTCATTACATAGGTGGCAAAAAGTTGAAAGCATCCGGGAGAAATTTCGAAATGAAACCATTATGTAATAGATTGGGCGAGGTATTCTCATTCGAAATCTTGTAGATGTCGCCAGTGAACAAACAACCCGCGCAAGAAAAGGATTGAGTTTTATTATGAGAATTGCGCAAGTCTGTTCTAAGTATTATCCATATTTTGGTGGAGTTCAAACATGTGTGCGGGAAATTAGCGAAAGGTGTGTTCAAAAGGGATTTGAAGTCGAAGTCTTAACGACGGATCCTTCAGGAACTCTTCCCAAAAAAGATACGGTTAATGGCGTTCAAATCCTTCGGTTTCGCTCTTGGGCGCCAAATGGAGCTTACTATTTTCCTCATCCCCAAATGGTATCAAATCTGTCAAAGAGTGAAGTGGGCATAATCCATGCTCACAGTATACATTCACTCACTACTTTAGCTGCATACCTTGGTCATAATTTTAATATGAAAACTAAATTCATAATTTCGACTTATTATCATGGAAAAGGGCATACTAAGTTTGCAGAAATACTATGGAAGCCATATAAACCTGTGGCGCACCAAATTCTCAAGAAAGCTGACGGAATCATAGTAAATTCAAAGACTCAAAAGGTCTTGGTAGAAAGAACTTTTAACCCTTCTTCCAAGATTTTTATCGTTTACGATGGGGTTAATTTACAAAAAATAAGGAATGCTAAACCACTAAATTCTAATGAACATCACAAAATATTGCTATACGTGGGAAGACTGGAAAAGTATAAAAATATTCAAGTAACCATATCATCCTTGAAATACCTTCCAAAAAACTACCATTTTTACATAATTGGTGGTGGTCCCTTTAAACCCTTTCTTAAAAATCTTGCGCACTGCATGGGTCTCCGAACCCGTGTGCATTTCTTAGGCTTCCAGCCTGACGCTGTTGTTTATCGATGGCTCAAAACGGCTGACGTTTTTGTGCTTCTTTCAGAAGTTGAGTCTTTTGGGATGACTTGCATTGAATCACTTGCGGCTAATATTCCTGTGATAGCAAACGATGACGGCCTTGGTTTGAGCGAAACTATTTCGTTCTACCCAGAGTGTATAATGGTTCATAGGACAAATAAAGAGCCTGCTTCAGAGTTAGCAAAGCTGATAATTAAGGTTGCCGAATTGAAGCCAATAAGAGCAGATATATCCAACTTTTCATGGGACCGCATAGCTGAAAACATAAGCAATGTATACAAACAAATCTTGATGAAGCAATAGGGTGAGCCTGCTTACGCTATGTGGACAACATTGTTTATGAGGTAAACCATAATGAAAAAAGCCTTGATTACGGGTATTACAGGCCAGGATGGCTCCTACCTGGGGAAGCTTCTTCTAGACAAGGGATATGAAGTGTATGGGACTTACCGCCGTCTAAGTACACCTAACTTTTGGCGTCTAGAATATCTGGACGTTTTTGATAAAGTGGATCTTATTCCTGCTGATTTAAGTGATAGTGGTTCACTGATCGAGGCTTTAAAGATTTGTGAACCAGATGAAGTTTACCATCTCGCTGCCCAAAGTTTTGTTGAAGCTAGTTTTGAGACTCCCATTGCAACTGGAGATGTAACTGGTTTGTCTGTAACTAGAATTCTAGAGGCAATCCGCCAGAATTGTAATGACGTCAAGTTTTACTTTGCAGCTACCAGCGAAATGTTTGGTAAAACCGGTTTAATAAACAATAGGCCTCTCCACGAAGAAGACTTCTTCCGCCCGATGAGTCCTTACGCTGCAGCCAAGCTCTATGGATATTGGGTCACCAGAATATATCGGGAAGCATACGGGATGTTTGCTCTAAACGGTATACTTTTTAACCATGAATCTCCCTTACGTGGATTAGAATTTGTTACAAGGAAAGTTGCTAACGAAGTAGCAAAGATATCCCTTGGCCTCAGCAATGAACTTAGACTTGGTAACCTAGAGTCCAAACGCGATTGGGGCTACGCTCCGGAGTTCGTCGAATCCATGTGGTTGATGCTTCAACAAAAGGAACCAGACGATTACGTAATCGCCACTAGTGACACATACAGTGTAAGGGAGTTTGTGCAGAGAGCCTTCGAAGTGGTAGGACTTGACTGGCAAAAATACGTTAAGATTGATAAAAGATTCCTCAGGCCACTTGATGTCCCCAGCCTTACTGGGGATTACTCTAAGGCTGAGAAGAAATTGGGCTGGAGGCCAGGAACAAAGTTTAACGAACTAGTTAAGATTATGGTCAAAGAAGAGGTGAGTCGCTGGGAAAGATGGCTTGATGGCGAAAGGTTCCCGTGGGATGCGCCCAATTATCCAAGTGAAAACAGGATTTTGACAAGAGCTCTGAGGATGTAGAACTATGACGTACAAGATACCTGTGGCAGAGCCAGAAATAGGCGAAGAAGAGCTAAAAAACGTGATAGAAGCTGTCAGGAGTGGCTGGGTGAGTTCAAAAGGACCCTTCGTAGAAGAATTTGAGAAAGGTTTTTCCAGTTACGTGGGGGTGAAACATGGCATAGCCACATCAAACGGAACAACTGCACTACATCTAGCCTTAGAAGCCCTTGAAATAAGGAGAAGAGACAAGGTTCTGGTTCCCTCGCTAAGCTATATCGCCACAGCCAACGCAGTGACATATACTGGGGCAAAGCCCGTCTTTCTGGACTCCCACCCAAAATACTGGTGCATAGATCCATCAAATATAGTGGAGAAAATAGACAAACGAACTAAGGCTATTATAGTGGTTCACCTCTATGGGCATCCGTGCAATATGGATGAAATCATACGCATAGCCGAAGATCGCAAGCTTCACGTAATAGAGGATTGCGCTGAAGCCCACGGCGCAGAATACAAGGGTAAAAAAGTCGGCTCTTTCGGCATCATCAGCTGTTTCTCATTTTACGGAAACAAAATTATAACAACAGGCGAAGGAGGTATGTGCCTCACAAACAACGAGGAACTAGCAGAAAAAATGAGGATACTCAGGGATCATGGAATGAACCCTTGTAAGAAATACTGGCATGACATCATTGGCTTTAGTTATAGGATGACAAACCTTCAAGCGGCTCTTGGTGCCGCTCAAATTAAAAAAATTAACCGCCAAATAGCCAAAAAGAGGAATATAGCTACTGCGTACAAGAGATTTCTGCAAGGCTCTTCCGGTATTATACCTGCTCCAGAGATGCCTTGGGCTAAAAGCGTATATTGGCTCTACTCCGTGTTAATAAAGGAGACCATTAGAGATGAAATAATCGGACATTTAGAAGGAGAAGGCATCGAAACCAGACCCCTCTTCTATCCAATACATCTCTTCCCTCCATACAAGCGCGGTGGTCTAACACTCCCTATCGCCGAAGAGTTATCAGCCAAAGGTTTGAGCCTCCCGAGCGGATCTTCGCTCTCTGAGGATCAAATTCGGAAGGTAGTAGAATCACTAAATGAAGCGCTGCGTGCGGTGATTTGACTACGGAACTAGAAAAGTTTAAAATTTTTGAAAATAATAGTTGCGAGCAACAGATGATCTTTGAAACGAACCGGCTAAATCTTTTCGAGAATAATTGACGAGTAAAGATCAGCTTTTTGTAGGTTGAAGGCGGGGAAATGAACAATAAAGTTGCTGTTGTTAAAGTTGACGCAGCAAAATTTAATTCATGTGTTAGAGAAGCCATAAATTTGGCAGGCTCTTTGAACCCGAAAGACAAAGCAAGGGTAGTGATCAAACCAAACCTTTGTATTGCGAACAAATCCTCAGAGGATGGAGTAACCACCGATGTACGAGTGGTTGAGTCTGTTGTAGCCTACCTCAGAAAACGGGCCAGAGGTTGTGAAATAACAATTGTGGAGTCAGTGGGGGTGGGGTCACATAGCGCTGAAATCGCTTTCAAACAGCTTGGTTACAACAAATTATCTGAAAAGTACGGGGTAAAATTATGCGACTTAAACAATGAACCAACTGTAGAAAAGAAATTTCCTCAATCCTTAATCTTAAAAAATCTTGATGTTCCTCTGATTCTAGATTCTATGGAATATTTCATATCAATCGCAAAAATGAAACGCCACTGCTTTGAACGTTACAGTGGCATTTGGAAAAACCAGTATGGATGTATTCCTCAAAAGGAGTTGCGCGAGCAATTTCACCCATTTCTTTCAGAGATGTTGTTCGACCTAAACCGCATATTTCCCACTAACTTAGGTATTGTTGATGGTATCACGGCCTTGGAAGGCTCCGGACCCATTGAAGGGAAACCGAAGAAAATGAACCTAATTATTTGTAGCAAGAACCCCCTCTCAGCTGACATAGCGACAATAAAAATAATGGGAGAAAATCCTCGGAGGGTTCCCCATGTTAAATACGCTCTCACGCATGGTTTTGAAGACTCAGAAAAAATAACTTTCATGGGCGAAAAAAATACTGTATGCGACGATGCATTCCAATTTATGAATCCCCTTAGACATTGGTGGTTTAGAGTCGGTTTATATTCGCGAAAACTTCGCGCACACAGCGACTAGTTGAGAAGAAACGGGAAGATCAAGAGCCATAGAAGAGATAGAGGGAAGCATGTGATTGCTGAGGAGATCACTGATTTTGTTAAGCTTGCATATGTTGTCGCTTCCCAAGGGAAATCGAGAGAATATTTTGATCATGATGAATTTCAGCCATGGGTTGAAAACGTGAACAGATTGCTAGAAATCCATGGCTTCAAAACGGTTTTGTTTGGCGTTAGCGACTCAAGGTCCGTATGTTATTCAAGAAAAGGAGGACTAAAAATTGTCACGGATAAAAGGATAAGCTTTCTGCGAGATTATTTTTCCATCTCAACAGCCTTTAGAATGTTATTCAGTAGAAAGCCTGCCTTGATTGTGGTTCATGGTCTTCAGCATTTGTTGACACTCACAGCACTCCTTACATTTGGTCTAGTGAAAAGAACGCCTATTCTTGTGATAGTTCATGGAGTATATGAAGCCCGCGATCCATTTTCATTAATAAGGGATAAAGTAATTAGGTCTTTGCTACGGCTACTCGACGGAATTAATCTTGGGTACTTGATGCTTTCTTTAACAAATTATGATAAGAACTATTTACTGACAAAGTGGGGAATCAAAAACAAAGCCGTGACAGTTTCTTTTTTTCCTTTGTACGTAAGTCTCGACGAAGTAAAAGCACTTTCGAAAATTGAAAACACCCAAAAAGATGAGATGAGCAATGTATGCACTTTCTTATACATGGGGAGATTATCATTAACAAAACAAATTGACAAAATGATTTTGTCTCTTTACAAAGTACTGAAAAAAGGTTACAAGGGGCGATTAATTATCGTGGGAGATGGCCCTATCAGGGAACAGATAGTTTCTCTTGTAGAAAAACTCGGATTGAGTAGTGCGGTGAAAATGGCGGGTGCCGTATCGGGTCATAAGAAGTGGAGTTTTTATGTCAGGAGTGATGCTCTTGTTTTGGCGTCAAAGCGTGAAGGTTTACCTAGAGTTATTATTGAGGCTTTTGTTGCGGGCAAGCCTGTAATTGTTCCAAATGTTTGTGGAATCTCAGAGATAGTTAAAAACGAAACAAACGGTTTCGTATTCGAAGACGAGAGAGATCTTGTGAAGTATATGATAAAGATTATTGAAAGCAGAGACCTTGCCAGAGATGTAGGCCTAACCAACAAGGACCTAGTTTGGAAGAAAATGTTACTTGAAAAGAATGGTCTTAAAGATTTTGAGCACATAATGAACAAACTAGGTAAGAGTTTTCCTGTAACGATTTGATGTCTGGGGAGTGGGATTATTGAAAATCGGTATATACTCTTCTCACTCTTTTCCACAACCGGTTTTTGGTCAATCTGTAAGGATGATGAACATTCTGAAACAGTTATCAAAATCAAACAAAGTCATCGTATATTCTCCCCGCGCTTCGGATGTGGAAAACTCTGTATCGCCACTATATACTGATGCTGTTGAGAATATTGCGACAAAGAATTTTGATTTTCCACTAACATATAGGTACACTTTATTGAACGATGTCAATGTATATCGTTTTCTGAGGATTGAAAGCGACAGTTTCGATGTCCTACAATTGGAAAACTCTCTAGGGACACTTCTACTAATGAAAAAATGCAATTTTCCAAAAGTAGCTGTACTTCACAGCGCGGGACTTAAAGAACTTTCCTGGAAAGTCAAAAATCTACGTTTGCAAGGTAGAAAAAGAGAGTACATCGGTTGGAGTTGTTATAGATTTTATGCCTCTTTATGTGAGAAGACACTAGCGCGTAAGTCGAAGCGTTTGATCGTTACGTCAGAATCAGTTAGAGAATACGCAGCAAATTTAGGAGCGGATCCAAGAAAGATTAGCATACTGAGAAATGGAGTCAATCTAGAGGAATATCAAAGATATTCAAACTCCGTGTCCAAATGTAAACTACGGAAAAAGTTAGGAATACCCGATGATTCCTTCGTTTTCGTTTTCCATGGTTCATTTAATTTTGACCAAAATGTAGAGGCTATAAAAAACATTCTCAGGATAAGGAAAAGGCTCAGGAATCATAAAACATGGAAAAAATGTTACTATATAATAATCGGAGGCCCTATTAAAAGACTGGAAAAGTCTTGGAGAGAAAATATGGATGATGTCCTATTTACCGGATACGTAGAAGATATTAAACCCTACTTGTTTTCTGCGGATTGTGGCATAGCACCATTTCCTGAACATGCTCCCTCAGGAGGGCGTCTCAAGATATTAGAGTTCTTGTCCGCCAAATTACCTGTGATAGCTACGAAAAACGGTGTTTATGGACTTGAGGAACTCGTTGACGATGAACCAATTTACATAATGGAAAACTTTAAGGATTTGGAGAAGTTGTTACCTATCCCCCAAGTTGAAGTTAACAAGACGAAACTCCAAAATTTCGACTGGTCAAAAATAGCCGCGGTTAACGAGGAAATCCTAAAAGAAGCCATTGAAAATTCGTCTTAAAGTAAAAGAGTGTAATTAAGAAGTGGCTAAATATGAATTTAGGTAGAAGAGATTTTCTAGTAACAGTATTGGCAATACAATTCGGGGCACTTTTATTTACAGTTTTAGATGTTTCGGTTGCGAGACAAATTGTTGTGTTCCTGTATCTTTTATTTGTCCCAGGAATGATTCTTCTTAGAATTCTTAGATTACGCGAGATGAATGCGGCTGAAACACTTTTATTCTCTACAGGTCTTAGCGTCGCATTCTTAATGCTTATTGGATTATTAATGAATGTATTGTACCCTTTGATTGGTATTTCACGACCTCTGACCAGTTCGCTTTTGCTAGCAACAGTAAGTGGTATCGTACTTGTACTTTCGTTGATTAACTATGTGCAAGAAAAAAGCTTTTTAGCTGGAGTTTCTACGTCAATCAGCGACTTGAGGATATCTCCTCAAGCACTTTTTTTGGTATGCCTTCCTTTTTTAAGCATTATTGGAACTATGTTAGTGAATACTTCTGGGGACAGTACGATTTTGCTTTTGTTAATAATTGCTATTTCTGGAGTTGTTATCTCAAGTGTTTTATCTGGGAAATTGGTTCCATCTAGATTATTTCCGCTGGTCATACTTTCAATCTCTATATCTCTTTTGTTCCATGCTTCTCTCGTAAGCAAATACCTAATTGGGTATGATGTTTTTCGTGAATACTATGTTTTTAGATTAACGAATGATGCTGCTTACTGGAACCCGGTGATCTGGAATCGGTTTATTGCTCCAACAACTTCTGATATTAATACATACAATGCTATGCTAAGCGTTACGATATTGCCTACAATTTACTCTCAGCTGTTGAATATGGAAGGAATATGGATTTTCAAAATCATATATCCCATTCTTTTTTCTTTGGTCCCATTAGGTTTATATGAAATATACAAAAAGCAGATGCGAGAGTTGCCCGCTTTTCTGTCTGTATTCTTCTTTATGGCAAGTTCTTTGTTTTATTCTCGAGAAACTTTGTCGATTGGAAGACAGATGGTCGGGGAATTGTTTCTTGTTTTGTTGTTATATTTAGTGTTCGATAAGAAAATGGCAACTTCAAGGAGACCTGTACTATACATAATTTTCGGTGCCGCTTTAGTAGTGTCGCACTACTCCCTTTCTTATTTGTTCATGTTTTTTGTTCTCTTTGCGATGACTTTTAGATACTTTTTGCACTTTATGAAGAATACAGCTTTGAAAATTAACAAAGCTTTAACGTTGACTTCGATCATGTCATTTATGGCTATGTCTCTTTCTTGGTATATTTACACCTCTGCCTCAGCACCATTCGAAGCGTTTGTAAAGACAATTACATCCGTAGTCTCTAGCATTTTTATTGAACCTTTCAATCCGGGGACAAGAGATCCCTTGGTCTTAAGGACGTTCGGGATAGGCACATTCAGTTTCCTTCAGGAATTCGGCAGATACGTTCAAAACGTCACACAATTTTTTATCTTATTGGGGTTCATTAGATTAGTCACGAAACGTAAAGAGTTGAAATTTGAACTCGAATATGTTGTCATGTCAACTGCAAGTTTGGCTATAATCTTTATGTGTATTTTCCTACCCTATTTTTCAACCGGTCTTAACATGTCGAGGTTTTATCATCTGTCTCTTTTTCTTTTGGCTCCTCTTTGCGTTTTGGGAGGTGAGATCCTTTTCAACTGGCTTTGGAAGTTGAAAAACGTCTTATCTCCTCATTTGAAGGATGTGAGCTACAAAAAAGAAAATTACAAGCTACTTTGTGTTTCCGTCATCTTAATCACTTTCTTCATTTTTGAAGTTGGATTCGTTTATGAAGTTACCGGAGATATATCTCATTCGGTACCATTAAGTATGAGTAGGGTGAATAAAGTTGAACTTTACGAGACCTATACTTACGAACAGGGTTTTTTCAGCGCTAAATGGTTATCGAAAAATGCGGATTCTACGTTAAAGGTATTTGCTGACGTCAGTAATGATCTGATCGCCTATGGTAAGGTTCCCTTGGGCGGTATATTTAGATTATCTACGTATAGTGAATTGGGTGTAGGAGAATACGTCTATTTAGGGCATCTTAATATCAATGAAGGCATAATAATAGGAGTAGATGGGATAAAGAATATCACCGAATTCTCTTATCTGCTTAGTAGAGCAGATAAGATTTATTCAAATGGTGCAAGTGATATCTATTGGGGTATAGGAAACCAAACGTAGCTTATTTCCATCCGTAGATGTTCACTTTTGCTGAGAATAGGACTATGTCAATGCTGCTTGCCTATAAGAGATCGAAAATGTTCAGTAAATATTTGTCCTCACCTCGTTATTGTTTGCTCTAAACGAAAAAGCTATTTTTAGTCGGTTGACTTGGCGAACGTGAGTACATGTGAATACACATCAAAGGATGGGTCGAAGAAGATAAAATGCTCGCAACCCGAAAAAATGAACAAAAAGCATGTGAAACAATTCTCAAAGATCAGAGTATCTCTATCGTTATTCCCACGTTTAACAGAGAAGAAGACTTAATGGACGCATTACTTTCTATTTTGAGGCAGAAGAAGTTACCGAAAGAAGTTGTTGTAGTTGATGATAGTGAAAATGATAGAACCCGAAACCTCATTAAGAAAATGCGTAAATCTTTCTTGGATAAGGGTGTCAGTGTAAAATATTTACGCAACCCACGAGGAAAAAGCACATCCTCTGCTAGAAATGTGGGAGCGACGTGCGCCACAGGAGAAATTATTCTATTTTTGGACGACGATGTAATTTTGGATGATGATTACATTAGTGAGATTTTGGAAGTCTACGAAAGGCATCCTGATGCCGTTGGTGTTCAAGGATACGTGGAAAATCTACCCATGCAGATATTGTCTACATCGGGTGCAATCCATAACTCGATATGTAAGATATTCTTTTTGTTTTTCTTTGAAAAACATCGGTGTAGGGTGCTTCCATCATGGGGATATACATATCCCTGTCTATTAAATGGAGTAATTAACTGTGAATGGCTTGGTGGCGAGAATCAGAGTTTTAGAAAAAAAATATTTCAAACTTATAAATTTGATGAAAATCTGAAGAAGTATTCGTATGGTGAAGATGCTGATCTCTCGTATAGAATATTTAAAAACAATCCTATTTCACTATATATGACCCCCAATGCTAGACTTTTTCATAAGAAATCTAAAACTTCAAGGTTACCAGACGAACTTAGAATATACATTACTACCATAAATCGGACTTATTTATTTTACAAAAATATTGAACAAACACTATTCAGCAAGTTGATTTTTCTTTGGAGTAGTTTTGGTCAGGTAATTTTGCATGCAAGCGTCTGTGTGCTCCAAATAAGAAACAAAGGAGACTCGGCGTTGAGGATGAAATACCTATTGGGCATTAAACACCTGATAAAATCATATATTTATATGTTGAAGCATCTTAAAGAAATTAAAGCAGGGCACATAGAGTTCTTTGATGATATGTTATGCGCAACATGACGTGCATGTATACCAGTTTTGATTTTGAAGATGATGTCGATTGGGTTCGAACGGAATTAAAATCGCCACCGGATCGACCTATCTTTTCATTCATAGTCTAGTTGGCAATTTTGTTAGGAGTCGTTTATTTCGCCTTTGCTAGCAGGATGCTCTCAACTACTAGGGTTTAAACCGGAGTTGTTGAACGTCGCAGAAAAGACCATTGAATTGATAGTTAAGGATGGGCTTTGCGCTACGCGCGATGAAGGAAGTCAAGGTGCTCCTTAAACTTTAATAATTTGGTGACGGCTTTTGATTGATTGTCCTAAATCGCGCCCAGATAAACAGGCAAATCTTCCACTTGTTTCGATAATTATACCTACCTTTAACAGAAAGGAGAAACTCAGAAATTGTCTTGAATCCATCAGAAAACTAGAGTATCCTGAATCTCTCTTAGAAATTATTGTTGTAGACAATGGTTCTTTGGACGATACGATTAGAATTGTGCGCAACGAGTTCAAAGAAGTAAAATTGGTCACGGAATCACGTAGAGGCGTTTCATTTGCAAGAAATACAGGGTTTCGTCATTCTAAGGGTAAGATAATTGCATTTATTGATGACGATTGTCAGGTCCATAGAGGCTGGCTTAGAAAGATCGTTAGCGACTTCTCTTGCGAGGATTTGATTGGGGTCGGAGGACCGGTCGTTTTAAGTCTTGATCCGACGCAGGTAAGTCTTAAATTTCTTGCCGTCTTTTCAGCCTTTAGCCATTATGACTTAGGTCAACGTCGGAAACATGTTGTATACTTAAGTGGAGCCAATATGTCCTTCAGGCGGGAGGCATTCGATTTTACGTCTTTCGACCCCAATTTAGGTCCGCCTAACGCGTATTTAGAAGACTTTGATTTTTGTGAAACCCTACATCGTTTGGGATTCAAACTTCTTTATGACCCGGAAGCTATAGTATACCATTTCCCTGACAATCCTAAACTTAGCTTATGGTACATTTTGATTCATCGTGGCCCAAAGGAAGGTTTCAGTTATTATTACTATGACAGAAAACGTAGACCTTGGATTAAGGTGTTAAGGTATTTTATTGGAGATTTTCTTACAAAAACGATTAGACTTCTCAGACATAGAAACGGTCATAACTTTTTCAAGACAGCCGTAAGCTTTTATGGCGTTTTGGCGTGTTTGCGCAAGTTCAATGTGTGCAAGAACCAAGTGAATGATCATGTATACGCTCTTAATTCTCAGATTGCACTGTTGGGAGTCTCAAAGAAACATCAGGAGGGTGTGCGCGTCTGCTGGAAACCTATTGTTCAAACCGCGCTGCCTGAGGTATGCAACAGGCTTCTTAGTTTGTTAAATTGCAAATGATGACGCAGAATAAGCTGTCAACGAAATCAAAAATCCGAAAATGAGGCGGTAATATTGAGAAAAACTAATTTTGCGAAAGACAGCTCTTGGCAGAAATGTGCTGGCACTATTGAAAAATTATTAAAAACAAGTGAAGAAGTGTGCTTCTGTTTTTTTATTCCATATGCTAGAAAAATTTAGAAAATTTTAGAAAATGTTCTAGAATAAAAAACTACGCAAAGAAGATATTGAAGATATGCCATATAAGTGTGCTAGAAGAGTTGTAGGCGGGTTAAAAAATTATGGTAAGAAAAATATCGAAAACTTTGTTGTTTAATCTTGGTATCTTGTTATTACTATTGAATATTGTAGGCTTTTCCTTTCTGAAATTTGGCATCGGAATAAAAGAAGTGAACGCAAGTCCACCCGTTTCAGATGAATGGTTTTATAGCGAATGGCAATATAGGAAAGAACATAACATTACACGTTCTCATGCAGAGATTTATCTTTTTTACGACCTTTCTAATCGGTGGACAACTATTTCTGGCAATCCTACCAATCGACACGATTTCAATCCAGTTCATAATACCGCTGTAGTAGAGGTTAACATAGTTGTGGATGGAGCAACCCGAAAATATTTAGCATACGACTCCAATAACGAAGGTTCAGAGATAAGACTTTACTACACAAACAATCTCGACGGGTCGTGGACAGCCTATTCTGGAAACCCGATTCTCGGACCAGCCTCATCTCGCTATAGGTGGCCTAGCGTTGCCTACATTAATGGAACATTTCACATGTTTCTTACTGACATGCATGATGGAACCTTAGAAAGATGGACAAGCACTAATGGAATTCTCTACACATTTGGAGAAAATGTTAAGTCTGGTGGTAATCAATGGAAGAACCCGTTCATATGGCTCGATGGCAATGACAACAAATGGTATTTATATTCTCATGACACATCCGGCGGAACAGAACAAATCAAGGTAAGAAACGCTTCTAGAATTGAGGATTTAGACGGAGCAAGTGATACTGTAGTCATTAGCCGAACCATTCCTTTTGGTTCACCAACCGTAATGTACTTTGGTAATCAATATTGGTTGCTAGCAGAGATTTTAGACGGCGGAAAATGGAAAACAGTAGCTTACTATTCGACGACATCTCCATCTTCAGGATTCAAAGAATGCTATAACTCACCAATTTTAAGCAATGATGAAGCGTGTCCAATGCTTGTCTTAAATCCAACACAGACTAAAGCCTACTTGTTCGCTAACAGAGATAGTTCAAATTGGTATCAAGATACGCGCGAAGTCTACATAAACAGAACGCCGCTACCTGCATTAGAGGACGTCACTAATTATCAAATAAGAATCACGGCTCGTTATGCAAGCGGGACTGACAACGGGGAATATGTGTACCTAAATGGGCATTCAAGAACAGACTTTGGTGATGTTCGTTTCACATGGTTTAATTATTCATCTGGGTCCGAGGTTGAATGCGATTATTGGATAGAAGAGCTAAAACTTGGAGATAGCGCACAATTCTGGGTCGAAATCCCAAAAATACTTAGTGAGATCAACAACACGATTTACATTTATTATGGGAAAAACGATGCTACGACGACTCAAAACGGCAGCAATACCTTTACCTTCTTCGACGACTTCAATGGAACATTAAGCAAATGGACAGTAATAGGCGGAACTTGGCAAATTGAAAATGGAGAACTCAGTGCCACTACAACTACTTATGGTCAGCGCATAAGAGCAAATAACTTCATTTTTGGCAACCATAGCGTTCATGTCAAAGTGGAATGGATCTCGGGAACATACTTTGAGCATGGACCATACGTGAGAGGACAATCGCCAAACGAGCAAAATAACGGATACATGACATATCTAAGCACATGGACGTATGATTCTAGACACAGAATATCAAAAATGTCGGGAAGTTCAGAAAAAACTCTGGCAGGTGAAGGAACCACAAGTCCTTCAAGAAATGTTTGGTATACCATTGTGTTCGAACTCTATGGAAACATCTTGGCAAGCAGTATAAGTCCGCTTTATTCCACTGAAATTACTGCAATTGACAATGACTTTGGTAACGGCACTTTGTCCCTTTTTGATTGGTCCGCTTCTTCTGAACACGTGCACTTTGACAATTTGTTCGTTTGCAAGCATGTTTACCCTGAGCCTAGCCATGTGATTTGGGGAACCGAGGAACCAAACAAATACGTGATAATCGATCAAACATTTGTGAGTGATCAAAGGGCCGATATGGGTAGTGTTCAGGCAGTTAGATTCCACGCGAGATGGAATAATAACGGTTCCGATGTAGTTGGAGGCACCATTTATGTAAACGGCACCGCATATGTCACAAATGGCACAGGATGGGTAAATCTCAGCGTATACTCATCTAATGTAGGGAAAGACAAGTGGGTTGTTACAGGGGTCAACTGTGGTGGAGTAACGATATATGTGCAGACAACACCAGACCCGAGCATAATTTGGGATCGGATACTGATTGTTGAAGGCGATGTGACAAAAGAATCAGTGTTTCTAGGAGAAATAGTAACAATATGGTTTAGAGCGCTCTATGATTATGACAAAGATATCTTTGACGCTTCAAATGGAATATTATTCGTAAATGGGCAAATAATGGTGTGGTCAACACTCAATAATCGTTGGGAATACAACTATAACGGAACTACCGTGGGCTCAAAAGCATTTATCATTTCAGGAGTCTATGACAGTTCATATGGTCTAGCAGTTATAAACGATGAGATAGGAACTCAAACCATAAATGTTTGGTCTTCAGTACTTTCGGTTATTTCTAACTCAACTATTTCTGAGTTAGCTTTCAACTCAACGAGCAGAGTACTAAGCTTTACCGTAAGCGGTCCAAACGGAACCATAGGCTATACAAACGTAACCCTAGCAAAGATATTAATCGAGGACATAAGCGAATTAAAGGTTTATCTTGACGGAAACCAAATAAACTACACAGCCATCTCTATAGACTATGACTATAATTGGCTGATACACTTCACTTACCAACATAGCACACATAAAGTTGTAATAATTTTAGGTCTACCGCAAGCCGAGTCATTCATTAAGACTCCACTTGAAGTAGCTGCCATCAGTGAGATTATTACAATACTAGCTGCGATCTTGTTGGTTATTAAGTATAGAAAAAAATTATTGCCAATCAATCGTGTGCGAAGAAAAGATCCTGTTGTAAGTTTTATCACTAGGAGAATAACGCGCATGAAAACACTGTTGCTTTTCCTTTGCTTTTCTATACACTCAAAATTAGATATTTTGAAAACCTAGTGCTGTCTTCCTTGAGGCGCTTATCTCCTATTCAACATTGTTTCGAAGAATTATCCCAGGTCTTCCGCTGGTATCTATACCTGCAATACCATTCCTACTTGCGTTGTTGTTACATACCACAGCATTGGCAAGAAGGTCATCGTATTCGAAACGAATGCCCCACCTATTGTTTTCAATACAAATGTTTCCGTCTATGATGACGTTATACGTAAGACCATAATCCATCACCCATATTCCCTCTCCCGCATCCCATGTTGGATGATGCGGACTATCTGTAGCATTATGGTAGCTGCAAACGTTGTTTTTAATCAGAATGTTATGAGTAGGATATCCACCCTCTGGCTCTACTCCAATACCCCAATTAGCATCGTTGTATCCCTCGCCTACCGCCCTTGGCAAAATCACTACATTGTTGGCAAACACCAAATTTTGAGATCCCCAAGTGGAAATCCCCACATCACTGTGTCCTTGAACATAACATCCTATTACTGCACTCCAACTACTGCGTGCAGGTTCTATATTGTTCCAGCCTGAGTCAATGGTCACGTCATCAACGAAATACACTCGGCTAGAAGCTGTTGAATACAAGGCGTATCTCCGTGCATCAATCACTTTTGTGTTTATGCATGCAAAGTTAGAGCCTTCTTGACACCATATTGCTCTGAAGCTAGTATCATCATTTACATCTTTGTTTCCATCAACCATTAAGTCCCTTACAATCACCTTTTGAGCGCCATTCCAACCGGCAACGAAAATAGTGCTCGGTTCTGATGGTCTGGGAGCGTTGTCTGCCAAACGAATAACTGTTCCCCACCCACCTCCAGCAAGAATGACATTACTCCCCTCTATTTCAATTCTATTTGGCACAACGTATTGAGAGCTTGCGGACTTAATGTAAACTATACCACCACCAGAAGGAAGGCTGTTTAGAGCTCCTTCAATTTCGTTTGCGATTTTATCATTGTTGCCGAAAATGGTCCCCGACTTATTTTTATAGTAGACAACACCATTAGAGTCTTGATACACCACAAAGTCGGCGACAGTTTCTAGAATGCCACTCCCTATTGGTTCACCGGGCGAGTACGTTGGCTTTCCCCATGTTATTGGAGTAGATGCGTAAGATCCATCGAATTGAATAGTCTCCAACTCCTTCAAAAACTGATTATATAAGCCACTGAAGAATCCTTCGAAGTTGAAGCTAGCCCCACTAAGATACGCTTCAAAGTTGGTATCGACGCGATAATTGCTGTTCCAGGCACTATAAAAGTCAGATATAGGCAGAGGAGGCGAAGGGGGAGAAGAATAGTCAATTGCTCCAGAAGAAGAAATATTAACCGGATAATACTGTAGACCTGCCCCTCGGGAAATTAAGGGAAGGAAGAGCAGAATTACAACCAGCAAGGAAAGAAGAGTAGAATTGCGTTCCATTCTAAATACCTCATTATGTAGGTATCCGGTACTTGAATTTTTCGTGTGATGATGCAGGCAGACGTATGATATATTATATATTACGACTTAATAAATTTTGCCGCGTGTTTGTTTTACAAAAATACACATACCATCGTGATCTTTGGCATAGCTATTTACGAACGAAGAATAACAAGGATATCACTTACTCAGTAAAAAATAAGGCATTTACCTAAAACCTCAGTATGGAACATTGCGAAATATTCTTTAAATCTCGGGAAAAACTTATACGATAATCTTAAAATCTTCAGTCTGAGTGAATAAATACTCCAGTGATGAATGATGAATAATGATTTTAGCGCAAGAGTAATAGGTAAAGAAGAAGATTCTTTATGGAACGAGTTGGCCAAAAATTACGTGCCAAAAAATTTGTTTTATCTCTCTGAATGGGATGCTTTCTTTTTTGCTATGTTTAAACGATATCCTATACGCATGTTGATTACGAGAGAGAATCAACCCGTATGTCTTTTCAAGGTTTTTCCTGTTCAGAGTACAAGAGATCGTTTCGGTCTTTCTAGGAGCCTAGTCTCCGGTTGGCCTTCTGGATTAGGGCACATTAATCCAATTCGTTCAATCGTTCCAATCAATGCAGAAGAATTTGCTAGAATCCTCTCTTTGTTGGAAAAGACTAGTAGGAAATATGAATGTAGTTTCGTGTCACTCTATTTTTCTTCTGCTGAAATAGATACGAAACGGTTTGAAAATCTGCAATACAATACTTATATTAGAGAGAAAATTACCATCGACCTTACAAAAAGTGAAGAACGCCTTTTCAAGGATATGTCGAGGAACTCCCGAAGAAATATAAAGAAAGCTGAAGCGAAAGGAATGCAGCTATACGAAGCTCACAATCGGCGTGAAATGGCCAGTTATTTTACGATACTTGAAGACACATATCAGCGTTTGCAGCTTCCTCATGAGAGTTTTCACTTGTATGAATCTGCATGGGAGCATCTTGTAGACAAAGGCTTAGGAAGGATACTCCTCGTTGAGTTACAAGATGAAGTTGTGGGAGGAGTGTTTCTTTTTCAGTACATGGATACCGCCTATGGGTGGTCTGCTGCAACTTCAGACAAGAGAAGCGTCGTGGCTCCAGGACATTTCATGCATTGGAATGTCATTCGCTCTCTAAAGAAGGATGGCTTGAAAACCTACGATATAGGAGAAAGAGAGTCCCTCTACGACGACAGAGGCATAATTAGGTTCAAGAGGGAGCTTGGCGCAGACTTTACACCCGTCTATGTTGCTCAGAAAGTCACTAAGAGAATCAAATACCTACTAACGGATCGACTAGTTATCCCTCTTTTCCACAAAGCCGTAAATCTGAAGCGTGCGCTAACAACATCCTGAATCGCTGTGCCATATGCATGTAAATGTGAAGGGTTAATCATGGAAGCATCACGATGCACAAACAAAGTCAAAGTTAAAAGAGACAATTTGGCTTTTCATGAGATTGAAGCAGAAATTTTCGACGAAGTACATATGGAAATTCTTAGTCATTATGAAATCGCAAAATCACGGAACAACATTGGGCTAATAACAATAAACCTGACAAGGCCTAATCTTTGTGTTGACATCGGTTGTGGCACTGGTTTTCTGACTGCTTTGGAGTTGAATAATTTTGAAGGTATAGTTGCTACCGATATTTCAAGGAAAATGATCAAAAAAGCAAGGCAGAAACTACCAAATTCTACGAAATTGAATTTTTTGGTTTGCGATGCAGAGAATTTGCCTTTCAGAAATGAGATTTTCGATTTGATCTCCATGTCATCCATCTTACATCATCTTCCGAGTCCTATTTCTGCTCTTCTCGAGGCGAACCGCGTCCTTAGAGATAATGGGTTTGTATACATAACGCGCGAACCAAATGACACCAGCTATAGCAGATTCGTCGATTTTCCTCACAGGATATTACAATTTGTTTCCTACATTTCGAAAAAGAACTCGCGCACCAAGACAATATCTACAAGTCTAAATTATCTAAAAGTCGATATTCACTGTCCACACGGTTTCAATGTCGAATCTTTATCGAACTTCTTCTATTCTAGACACTTTAATGTAGTTCGCGCCCGCTCTTATCATTGGATCTTTCCAGCTACAGCTAGTTCGTTTATTAAAAGTGTCTTGTCGAAAGTAAATTTCTTGATCGAGAAGCTACCTTTTTCGTGGAAATTTGGGAGGTCAATATTCGTTGTCGCCCAGAAATGTGAGCACGCGCACATCGCGTGTGCCTCAAATCCTGAGAATGGATTTGAACCTTCAATGCATTAGGAGTGACATAATTTGGATGCTGTTGTGAAAAATTGATATGGCACAGGGAGAAACTAACTTGGAACCGAAAGAGCAATTCGAAATATTGAACAACAATCATCTAGGTATCCGCGGAGTAGATTTGGTTGATTTATGCGACAAATATGGTACGCCCCTCTTTGTTATCGATGAAGCTCGCCTTAGAGAAAATTACAGAACATTTTATGACGCGTTCAGTAAACATTATCCTAAAACAATTGTTTGTTACTCGATTAAAACCAACTATAATCTAGCCATATGTAAAATGCTTCGTCAGGAAGGTGCCTATGTTGCAGCTGCTTCTGGGCTTGATTTGTATGTCGCTAGAAAGGCGGGTTTTCCACCAAAACGCGTCATCCTTGACGGTCTATACAAATCCGAAGCAGAACTCATGGAAGCCCTTAAATCAAATGTGCTTTTAATCAATATCGAATCCTTCTCTGAACTGGAGGGATTAAACAGAATCGCAGAGAAAATCGGCGTAACGCAGGATATTGGCATTCGAGTAAACGTTACCAAAACACAAGTTTTCACCCGCAAACTATCCGAAGCCATATTTTGCTATCCCGCTTCAAGGTTTGGGTTTTCTCTGGAAACTGCTTGGTTGGCTTTTAAGCGAGCATCAAAACTAAAAAACCTTCGCGTCACTGGAATAATGACGCATCCTTATCAGGGAGCCGCCGATATACTCTTACCCTACATCAAACGAATTCAAAATGAGCTTGGGATCAAAATACAGTATATTAATTTTGGAGGAGGGTTCGCAAAAAATCCAACTTTGAATAATTTCGATTTGATGATGGATTTCTTTAGGAAGAAATTAGGTCTCAGATCCAAACTCGACAAAAGGAAAAAAGAGTCTGTTACGCGTGTATGCCTTGAAAGAACTAGCAAAATAATAGCAAAAGCCGTCAAACAAAAGCTCGGAGGCACATCAGAACCTACCATTATTTTCGAGCCGGGTCGTGCTATTGTTGGCAGTGCTGGTCTTCTTCTTCTTCAAGTGAATTGCATTAAGGAAGCCGGAGGATACAAATGGGTCGTAGTTGATGGAGGTACAAATCTAATCCCTGATTATTGGGAAAGACGCGAAATTCAGATTGTGAATAGGGAGACCCTTTTGCCTCTAGAGACGGTAAATCTGGTTGGTCCTCTACTTTATACGCACGATTTCATCGCTATAAAAAAGCGACTTCCTAAGATTCAAGAGGGGGATATTTTGGTCATTCTTGATTCAGGTGCTTACACCCTGTCTCAATCTAATCAATTTCTTCATCCAAGACCGGCTGTTGTCCTCGTGGATCTCAACGGAAGACTAGTGAAAATCCGAGAGAAAGAAAATTATGAAGATGTATTGTGGATGGATCGGGAAGTTTGAAAAGTGGGCAGTCATGGTGTGCTAGTCACGGATGGAGACCTACGTATTTCCCTCGCTGTTCTTAGGTCTCTTGCGAAGAAGAACATAGAAACGTGTGTGGGTGAGGTGCATGAAAAAGCACTTTGTTTTTTCTCTAAATACTGCAAAAAGAGTCTCATCTACCCTGATCCGAGAAAAGATTACGATAGTTTCATAAAAACTTTTCAGAAAATAGTCAGAAAGGCTAACTTTGACGTTCTTTTCCCAATAAGTGATTGGGTACTCTTACCTGTTTCCAAGCATAGGGATAAAATAGCTCCTCATGTCAAAATACCCCTGCCAGAACACGAAGCATTAGAAACGACATTTGATAAATCTCTCACCCTTAAAGTCGCAGTGGATGAGGGAGTCCCCATTCCTGAAACTTTTTTGGTAAGGAACGTTGAGGAACTTAAAGAAAGCGCAAAGAAAATCACATATCCCGCCGTGGTTAAACCGCGATGCTCTTGGGTTTGGAAGGGAGGTAGGGCATGTTTTGGAAGACCCAGATATGTCAATTCCGCTGCAGAGCTTATTTCAGTCTATAAGGTCGTGCATAATCAGTTTCCCTTTCCACTAATTCAGGAGTACATTCCGGGGAAAAACTATTCTGTGGCGATGTTGTATAATAACTCTAAACTTAGGGCTATTTGTGGGATAAAAGTCCATCGAACCATTCCGGTTGAAGGTGGTAACAGTGTTTTCCGAGAAAGCAGTGAAGTAGACGTTCATATGAAAGAATATGCTTCGCGCTTGCTTGAAGCCATTAATTGGCATGGAATAGCCGAAGTAGAATTCAAGGTCGATCCACGAGATTCTACGCCTAAACTGATGGAAATTAACGGAAGATTTTGGGGATCACTAGAGGTAGCCATGGTCTCCGGAGTTGATTTTCCATATCTATTATACTGTCTGGCGGTCGATGGTGACGTGCAACCAACGTTCAATTATAAGGTAGGTAAAAAGTGTCGTTGGTTAGGGGGTGACATCAAGCATCTATTCACCATTCTTAAGAAATCTCCAAAGAATTGTGGCATTCGGTATCCAAATAGGTTGCGAGTACTAGGAGATTTCCTTAAAATTTACGAGCGAAATATGACATATGACAGCTTTTTTCTGGACGATATTCTTCCTTTTTTTGCACCAATTTATGTTGGTGCATCCTCAATTAAAGACAAAATTAGGGGCTTGCGCGCGCGATATAACGCAAAAATGAGCTAAAACAAAGGCACAATGTTAAACAGACATGCGCGTCTGAATTTCGGAAAACCTCCATTGCAAATAAATATGTCATTTTACAGGACTTATCAACCAAGGACATTAATATTCGTTTCATAACAAATCACAAAGGTTAGGACCAAAATGAGAAGTTGTCATAGAAAATTAGCAAACAAGAACAAATTCAAGAATAAGAATTTGTTTTTCTTCGGTGTGGTGAGTCTCTTATGGTTCGTATTTCGAACTGGCACGAAGCCGTCGAGAATAGTATATCCTTGCCAGCGGGCGGCTTTGGCTAACAGTTCAATTTTGGTTAACGCTTTTGTCTCACTCTCCCTGACCGCAGCGTTGACAAAGACTAGAAAGTTCTTTTCCAAGAGAGGGAAAGCTTTAGCAATTCTCGTTATTATGGCATGTGTAGTGATAAGCAGTGAACAATTTTGGGGAAGTTTGCGATCGGCTGCTGTAGTCGATCCTAACCAGGAAATTCAACTGGTACTCGAGCCAAGAAATGCAACGGCGTTCCCGGCGTCGGACATTTACGTTGTGAACGGTCGTGATTACGCCCACATAAGCGAACTCATAAATCTCATGGCTTCACATGGACTAAGCTTCTACAAAACTTCTGCAAATCCAGATGGCTTAATTGCACGTGACGACGTGGTGTTGATAAAGATTAATTGCCAATGGGCACAACGTGGAGGAACCAACACAGACGTTTTGAAAGAGCTTATACAAACCATAGTTGACCATCCTGAGGGTTTTGTCGGTGAGATCGTGGTGGCTGACAATGGGCAGGTTATGGGTGGCATGAATTTTGGAAATTATAACAACGCTGAAGACACATCCCAGTCAACTCAAGATGTGGTTAACATGTTCTCGCCTCCTTACAATGTTTCGACTTATGAATGGAGATACATTAGAACCAACAGGGTATACGAGTATTCCGAAGGGGACATGACAGAGGGCTATGTTCGGAACGACACGACTGACCCTGAAACTGGATTCTATGTTTCTTATCCCAAGTTCAAGACGCAGTTTGGAACATACATTAGCTTCAAGCATGGCATATGGAATGGAACAGGGTACGAGAAAAGATTGAAAGTAATCAACCTGCCAGTTCTAAAATCACATCTAGATTATGGAGTTACGGCATCTTTAAAAAACTATATGGGCGTACAATCGGAAGGTAAGTTTGGTGACGGAGGGTTAAGTAATGGTCATTTCACAGTCGGAAACGGTTCCATGGGAACGTTAATGGTTGAAACAGGGCTTCCAACGTTAAACATTCTTGACGCAATCTGGGTGAATGCCAATCCATCGCCAGAAGGGGAAGAGTTGGCAGGCCCGGAAACAAATTACGACGAAGCTACGAGGGTTAACGTGCTTATAACAAGCACAGATCCCGTTGCCGTCGACTACTGGGCTGCAAAACATGTACTCGTACAGGCTGCAACTTTAATTGGATATAACGACACCCGTATGCTAGACCCGGACAATACCGATAAAATCGGGGTCAATGAAGAGGCGTTTGGCGTCTGGCTGAATCTCGCGAAGAACGAAATTGCTGCAGGTGGCTACAACGTCACCACCAGCGAAAGTCGCATGAACGTGTATGTCTACCCATATAGCGAGTTTCCTGAAGACACTACGCCCCCTGCCATCTCCCTTCTATCTCCAGAAAACAAGACATATCCTATAAACGATGTTCCCTTAACCTTCACCGTCAACGAAGCAGTTTCGTGGATCGGCTACAGCCTCAACGGGCAAGCGAACATCACAATCACTGGAAACAGCACCCTGTTTGGACTACCTGATGGACTGCGTTACGTGGTTGTTTACGCTAACGACACCGTTGGCAACATGGGGGCGTCAAGCACGGTCTACTTTACAGTTGACACCACTCCACCAAACATAACGAGTATAACTCAAATCCCACCGTCCAGTAATGTGCTGCCAGAAGACGAAGTCAAAGTCAACGCCACAGTTACCGACGCAATAAGCCGCGTAAAACAAGTGATCCTAAACTACACCAATGGCAATGGAACATGGATACCTGTCGCCATGCAAAACCTTCAAGGAAACGTTTGGAATGCCACCATACCTGAATTTCCATACTGCACAACCGTAACATACACCATCACAGCGGAAGACAACGCTGGCAACACAATAACAACTAAAGAAATGGGATATGAATATCAATATCACGTAATTTCAGAGTTCCCACATGCTCTAATACTACCACTCTTCATAATAACAACACTAGTAGTCATAATGAAGCGGAGAAAACCGTCTTCTAGAGGCAAAATGGCTTCGAATCTGTTTTAATTTGCCACTTACGCGCGTAAAAACTTAACTTTGGCATCACCATTGTCGATGTATCAATGTACCGCATGGATAATCATATAGAACTTCTTAAAACATTTTCTATATTCCATTTCCATACGCATTTAAAAACAGCCATGTGAATCAATAAACTGTATCGGGTTGGATGCATGTCGATTAAAGCGTCAATCAAACTACTCAGTGCAGCATTATGCTTTCTGATTCTATTTGTTACCCTAGCAAGCGCTGACGGAACAACAGAATCCTTCATAGTGTATACCGACAAACAAGACTACATAGTTGGGGAAGCCGTGAACGTCTACGTCAAAGCCGAAGCTATAGATCCTAACCAAACCATCACCGTCACTGATGTGATCGTTTATGATCCTAACAATTTATCTGTTGCAGAGTGGCACAACCTTTCCATCGTGTTAGCCAATACGGTAACGACAGAATACGTGGGAACCATTATCGCAACTTCTGAAGGAGAATACAGCGTGTCTGCAAAAGCCACAGGGTGCCCATGGATACTACGGGCAATATGGCGTTTCTTTTGTTGGTGGTGGCGACGGAATGTCATCCCTGAATACCCGTTTGGAACAATAGCCGCTATGGCAGCATTCTTTGGAGCCACGGTACTATACGTTTCCAGAAAGAAACACCGAGTGGAGAAGTGAAGGGTTCTTCATTCTTATTTTTTGATAAAATGATTCGGTGTGTTAGTCGTCTCAGTTTCTTAACTCAACAGCGAAGATTGCAAAGTCTCCAAAATCGAACAAACCTAGTAGTTGATAAGCACTTTCTATCAGTTAATGTATGGATATAGAGAGACGAGTCGAAATGCTTGACGTATTTCGAAAGACGCTTACAAAATTGAAGAGTCATTCTCTTCTTATTCTCTCGGCTATTCTGATTCTGCTATTGATTCTAATTGTATATTGGCGGGACCTTTCTATTCTGGTCAACGAGGCCATGCACAATGAAGCGGTAACTCATATAGTCCTTGTTCCATTTCTACTTTCCTACATTGTGTACAGAAAAAGAGATATGGTTAAGGCTACTTTTGCATTAGAGAAGCTTCGGCAGCCTTCAAGGTCGTTCTTTTTAAATGAAGTTATCGGCATGGCCATATGTCTCTCTGCATTTCTCTTATATTGGTACGGCTCTTACACCTTCTACCCGCTAGAATTTCACCTTATTTCTCTTCCCTTATTCGTCACGGGCATAGTTCTTATCCTTTTCAACTTGAAAACGCTTACCGTACTCATCTTTCCAGTTCTGTTTCTCTTGTTTCTCATGCCGCCTCCATCAGGAATTACCTACACCGCGGGAGCCCTAATAGCCAATTTCAACACACAAGCCTCTTATACGTTGCTTAAAACGCTTGGTCTGCCTGTAGCCCTGCAATCCACATATGGGCCTCCAACAATTACCCTTGATACATCTTTCGGCGCACCAATGCTGTTCACAGTAGATTTACCCTGCTCCGGAATTTATTCTTTGATAGCCTTCGTGATGTTCGCCACTTTTCTGTCCTACGTCATTCAGGGTTCGCTCGTCAAAAAAGCTGGTTTGTTCCTTCTCGGTTTCGTAATATTGCAAATACTAAACGTCATTAGGCTATCTACAATCGTCGCGATTGGCTACTGGCTTGGCGAAGAAATAGCCATGACAATCTTCCACGTAGCAACAGGCTGGCTTCTCATCTTTGCCGGAATATTGCTACTCCTGCTATTTGCTGAAAAGCTTTGGCATCTCCAAATATTTGGAGGCTCAAATGAGATCGCATCATGTTCCAAATGCAGCACCAGCTTGAAAAAACAAGAATCCTTCTGCTCAAACTGTGGAAAATTCCTCAAAAACCTAAACCTAAAAATTTCAGGAAGATTTTTGATAAAGGTCATGACTCTGGTGGTTGGTGTATTTTTGGTTACTTTGAGCATACAAGCGCCAGTGTTCGTTTTTGCTCAAGGAATGACTTTTACAAATCCAAACTTACAAGTAACCACCGAAGTCTTACCTAAAAATTTTGCAGGCTACAACTCTGAACCTAAATTCCTGTATAGAGACGTTAACTATGAAAAGATATCTGGTCAAGATGCTTCGCTCCTCTATGCGTACATACCTCTAAACACCTCCAACTCAACAGTCTATGTTGACATAGGAGTTGCAAATTCAATAACAAATCTTCACAACTGGGAAGTATGCTGGGTTACATGGCGAACAGCCCGCGGATATCCACCATTAGTATCGGTACTTGACTCTAGAGATGTTCAAATAATGGAAAACCCCCCCATCATCGCCCACTACCTTGTCTTCCAACATCCTGACAACTACACCCAAGTCACTCTCTACTGGTATGAGAAAGCATCGTTTAACACAGGGCTCACTATTGAACCAAGATTCGTTAGAATAAGCCTGATAATTTCGGCAGCAAATCCAACCACATACCATAAGCCTGAGGAAGAATTACTGACCTTTGCGCAGTCAATTGCAGCACATTGGGAACCGCTAAAAGAGCAGTCTCTTTTTTCTTTAAGCGTTCCTCTTCAGCAATTGTTACTTGCTGCATCAATACTTTTCATAATCATCACTGGAACAGCTCAATACATGAGAGAGTGGAAGGAAAAAAGGAACAACCTAAAGATTTTTGAAAAATTTGCTCCACCAGAAGAGAAGCTGTTGTTCCGAACCATAAAAAAGGTAAATGTAGAAACCAAAGCAACAACTGAAAAAATTGCTCACGCTCTTGAACAAGCCATTGGCAAAGCCCCGGAATCAGACGAGTTGATCCACATGTTAAACCATCTGGAAGAGCATGGACTTGTCGAAAAAGACATAGCAAATAAAGAGGGTAAGTCGCAACTTATTTGGAAAGCCCTAATATAATAGAACTTGCAAAATGGAAATGGCAACCTATGATATCGCGTGAGTCCAGAGAAAACTCAAAAAAGAAAGGTAAAATTCGCGAGGAAACCGAACCAACCAAAGTCCATTCTCTCGTCGAAACTCTTCAACTTCTGCAAAGTGAAAACGAAGTCTTACGACAAGAACTATTAAGGTACAGACGACTTCCCTCAAGCAAGATAGGATTTACTCTACTAATAATTGGTGTTCCAGTACTTGTAGCCTCAATCGCAGCCACATCAACAATTCTGGCTTTCATAGGACTAAGCCTAACTTTTTGGGGAGTCCTCTTTCTTTTTGCCAAACCCACTAAATTCGTAAGAAGCACCCTCTTAGATTCCACCGCACTCTCATCATACACAACGATAGATAGAATAGTGGACGACTTAAATTACAAGGGAAAACCCACATACATACCTCCATATCCCAAGGAAGCATACCTCCCAGAATACCTGAAAGGCCTAAAAGAAATGATCGTTTTTATTTCAGCCGAAGATATCGCAACCACGCCCACCATAGAAGAAATGGCAAAAAAGCAATTTTTAGTCAAAAACCCTGAAGGAATCTGCGTTGCACCTCCGGGTTCTGGACTCGCAAGCCTTTTTGAAAAAGAATCAAGAGTAGACTTCACAAAGATCGACCTCGATGGTCTCTACAATAGTCTCCCAACAGTCATCATGAATAACTTGGAGTTAGCTAGCAACTTTGAGATAGACGCTGAAAACGAACTTATTCACGTCAAAATCCATGACTCAGTATACCGAGATCTCTATTTCATAGAACCTAAGCTGAAAAGTCTTCACTCTGTTGGGTGCCCGTTGACAAGCGCTGTCGCATGTGCCTTAGCCAAAACCACCGGAAAACTTGTAACCATCGCCAAGAGCCAAGTTTCTCCAGATTTAAAAACCATTGAGGTATGGTATCGAATCGTTGAAGGCTAGATCGATGCAGTTTCCTCTTTCTATTTCGGACATTAGCCTTTGGATAGCAGTCATGGCAATAATTTTACTCGTAACCTCAGAACTTGTGTCGCCGTACTCGGAACACTTCGGAGACTTTGTTATAAACAAAGCACGTCTACGACTAGTGGCCCTCATTCTTGGCGCGTCATTCATGGTTACAATTTTACTGCGAGAAATTGGATAGCCCTAACTTGAGCTAATTCAAAACCGAAGTTTTGATTTCTGCAATGCTTGTTGTTGCTCAGAGCATAAAGTTATCTGCAAAACTTCATCCGTGTTTATGGATTGTTTGTGCATACATAAGAGTTCATCAAATGATGTGCTTGCACATGACGTAAGAAAAACAAGTCGCCTTGAGCACGCAGTGTCAGAGGTTAGGAAGTATGGGACGGGGGTCTCTAAGGGGTTTACGGTTTGAGAGTTTCTTAGAGATACCTGACTTCGATGGGAAACTGACCGAGTTTCTGAACAGTCTTGATGATGAACTGAATACGTGGCGCGACTACGTCGAGAAAAATGGCAAAAGAAGCATCCCACACATAATAGCCGGATACGCATGCCTAGACGGAGAAAAGATTATTGGAATCTCTTACTTCTTTGTTCCAAAGAAGCTCAGAATCCAATATTTCATAAATTCACTCTTGGCTCGCGCGCCCCAAAAAGCAGCGGAGGCAGGATTCGTGGTGAAGAAGGAATATCAAAGGCGTGGCATTGCTGTACATTTACTCGATTTAAAGAACGACATTGCACGCAAGATGGGTTATAAACATATAATATATTCAAGTGATTCAAATAACATCGCTGTTTTGAAATTGGCTGAGAAAAGAGGAGATAGCATCGTGAAGACAACTGACAAGAAAATCTACTTTGCCTATAATCCTGGTAAAGGTAATTGCAAAATCCCTTCGGAACAATAGACTTAACGTGTTCTAGTACCAAAAAATGCGCATCCAAATACGCTTGTGTCAAATAATGAGAGCGCTGTTGGGACGTATTTTGACATACCACTGACACGAATTTACGTGCGGATCAGGTGGCGAACACTCTAGGGAAGATCCCGGACAATACAATTTTCTGCCGAATTCTGAACCAAAACTATTTGGCCAACAGACACATTTTAACGTATATAGTTAAGACGAATTAATATTAGTTCATAATCTGAAACTAAAACTCTTGAGCCGACCCAAACAGGGTGGAAAACTCGTGGAAAAAGCATTGAAAATGGGGAAGGTTTCAGCAACTGGAAGTTTTCAGCTGTTTGTTGGTGTAGCAATGTCCACTGTAATAATGGCGGTTGGAACAATAATTTTGGCAAGACTGTTGTCACCTGCAGAATACGGACAATACTCTGTGGCTTTAATTCCTTCACTAATGATAAACCTCTTCCGAGATTGGGGAGTGAACTCAGCCATAATAAAATACATCGCCCATCTCAGAGCAGAGAAAAAAGAGGAAGATATACGTGATATAATTGCTGCGGGACTGGTTTTCGAAGTCTCAACTGGATTGGTCTTGTCGCTTCTTTCCGTGTTCCTCGCAGACTTCATTGCCTCAACAATCTTTCATAGACCCGAATCAGCACCTTTAATATCAATAGTTTCCATCACAATATTTTCAGGCTCATTATTGACAGCGGCTCAATCGAGCTTTATTGGTTTCGAAAGAATGGAGTTCAACAGCCTTACTCTGATCTGCCAAGCCGTAATAAAAAGTGTACTATCGCCGCTGCTGGTTCTTCTAGGATATGGAGCCCTAGGAGCAGTTTTAGGTTATACCTTCTCGTTTTTAGTGGCCGGCATCGCCGGTTTGACAATACTTTACTTCCTTTTATTTAGGAGACTGAAACGAACCAAAATCGACCGATTCGAGATATCTAAAACCCTAAGGAACATGCTACATTACGGAGTTCCCCTTTCAATTGCATCCATCCTAGGAGGACTCCTGCTTCAGTTCTACAGTTTCATGATGGCCCTCAACTGTAGTGACGTCATGATAGGAAATTTTCAAGTCACAATCAACTTTGCAGTCCTCCTGAGCTTTTTTACAACTCCAATATCAATTGTTCTCTTCCCAGCCTTCGCAAAACTGGACTCACAGAACGAACCCCAACTTCTCAAAACAGTCTTCACGTCCTCCGTGAAGTATACCGCCATGCTTCTGATACCCGCCACAGCAGCTGTAATGATCCTGTCAAAACCAATGATTAGCACATTATTCGGCGAACTATATATTTACGCTCCATTCTTCCTCGCCCTATATGTTATAAGCAATCTTTTCTCAGGCTTCGGCAACCTAAGCATGGGAAGCCTCTTAACTGGTCTCGGAGAAACTAAAACGCTAATGAAGCTAAACTTGTTGACGCTGCTAATTGGTCTTCCACTAGCCTTCTTGCTAATTCCAAACTTTGGAATTGTAGGCCTCATATTTGGAACTTTGCTCGCTGGTCTCCCGAGCATGTTTTTGGGTCTTCACTGGATATGGAAACATTATGAAGTCACAGTAGATTGGAGATCATCCGTAAAAATATTTGTAGCATCAGCCATCGCAACTGCAGCCACATATTTGTCCCTATACTTCCTCAATACGGTTGAGTGGTTAAGGCTTATAACTGGCGGAATCACTTTTTTGACGGTTTACATCCTCGTAGCTCCTTCTATAGGAGCAATTGTTCGAGGCGACATAGGCAATTTAAGAGTGATGCTCTCCGGTCTAGGCTTTATTTCAAAAATAGCAAACCTGCCACTAGGCGTAGCGGAAAAAGTTGCTAGAAATAGTTCCACTGAGAAAAAATGAGACGCGGGCAAATAAACTAGCTTATAAAAGGCAAACGGATACGCGTTTCTCATTTGGAGGATTATTTATACTAAAGAAAAAAATACTAGGGATAGTCATAGAGCGCGTGCTCAAATATCGACCGATTGATTGGCATTCTTAGCCGCTTCCGATTATTGTGATATCGAAGCTGAAGCTTGTTATCCCTTGGATGCTAGCCGAAACGGCCAATGTGAACGTAACTTGGATAACTCCGCTAGGGTTGATGATTTGTCCACCGTAGTTCCAGTTGAGGGTTATATAGTTTGAGGCGTTTGGGGGGTTCCAGTTCGACTTGGTCATAGATAGGTTTGAAGGTGAATTACCCTCGTTCCTAATGTAACATGTAACATTCGTACTCGACCCTGGCTCAAGAGTTCCCCAATTAATCGAAGACAAGGGGTTGGTACACTGATTATCCCAGTAAACACCAACTCCAATGGCCTTCACTGTTCCAGTGTTGGAAACTGTTCTGCTCGTTTGAACCGCTGACAATACTGGGCCCACTAGAGATAGAGCCAATGCATACGTAACGAGCGCAATCGTAGCACCAGCGACTACGAATTCTTTGCTTTTCATCGCTCGCACCGACTAATAGTATGTATTAATACTTAATAAACGTTATTGTTTAAATGTTCTACAAACATACACATCTTCCCCCTCCGAAAAGAACCAGCCTTGACCATTTATCTGGGATGTTGACAAGCGCGATGCGCGCGTATTCTAGGGATAAACTGCCCAAAAATAAATTCTACAGGTTTGCGCTATAGCATTCCATTATTCTGGGGCAACTCAAGCATTTGTCAGGAATAGAAGCGTCTTTATCAAGCTTTTTTAGATATCCAAAACCATAAGGGCATTTCGTAGAATCCGTTCGAGGCTGTGTTGGCATTAGTCTTTTTGTTTCCTCTACTGGAATTGTGTTTTCCATCTCTGGTTTTTTTGGAGGATTCTTCTCTTCAACCAATATTTTCTCTTCGGTGGGAGGTTTCGCTGATGATTTTGTTAGGTAGAGTATCGATAATATGATGACTGCTATGGCCAGAATGAGGTCGATGGCGGACAGTTCGAAGGAGAGCATGTTTTCCTCTCAGTATATTCAATTTGTTGCTCTCATATAGATTTGATGAATTTGAAGTATGTAGCACAATTACGAAGCGTTAATAATATGGGTAATATTGAATTTGTCAGCGTAAATGGCGCGAACGCTCAAATGATTGAAGGAACAATTTATGTACGCTGTTGGACACTTGGCTTTAGGATACCTGTCTGGAAAAACCTCATCTAAAATTCTAAATGTGAACGTAAACATTCCTTTGTTATTCCTCGTCTCCGTACTG